>Ga0307380_10001475_pt1 | contig 34514 bp, 29 predicted proteins | sample UN3MG_FD_202239 | JGI IMG/M metagenome (GOLD analysis project Ga0307380, IMG submission 202239) | Soil microbial communities from Risofladan, Vaasa, Finland - UN-3 | ecosystem: Environmental > Terrestrial > Soil > Coastal area > Acid sulfate soil | place: Finland: Risofladan, Vaasa | collected...
GTTAAATCGATTTACTTCTGCTTGTTTCATGATATACTCCTTTTTTATAAGTGCCCGGAATTGGACACATAAAAGGAGTATACACTATTTTTTGTTTTTCCGCCGCGTAGCGGCTTCGTTCAACGAATCACTCCAGCGGATGGCCTACAGCCACCGCTAAGCTTAAACGTTACAGATAACTGCTATTCACGTAACAAATTGAAACGTTTTAATATTTATGATATTCAAACCCTATTTGCATGAAATTTATTGAATTCTTGAGTTGCTCTACTGGCAAGGTATCTACGTTAAAAACATATGGTGAGATAGATTGTGATGTGGTGGAGATAATGAATAAATTGATTAAGCTTGGATTTGTTTTGATAATTCTGATTATATTTGCACACCCTATCTTGGCTAGTGGGTGCGAGAGTGAGCCGAAAGAACAACCGAATCAAATCACTATAAATAAAAACGCAAAGAGCACAAAAAATGGCGGCCTATCTTTAGAAAAAAATTATAAATCAAAAAGGTTAAAAATTAATAATTCCAAGCAAAATAATACAGAACAAGAAAGCAATATATTTAATAATTATAAGTTTTGGACTCTAATAGTAGATATTATCATAGCAGTAATACTTTTTTGGACATTAATATGGGTTCGTAAATATGCTAAAACCGCTAAAGCAGAGTTATCTATAAAAGAATTGCCTAAAATATCATGCACTATACCACAAAATATGGCTTCTTTACGGAATTTTATTGTAATCGAGAATAAGTCAGATCAAAATACGGCAGTTAGAATTAACCTAAATATGAAATTCGGCAATAAAGAAATAGATTGCGGTGATAATTATAATGGGAAAAGGTATTGGAATTTAGGTCCATGGGGGGGGAAAACAGGCCATATTTTCTTCCCCGATCTATTTAAAGACGGGGGAATACTCTGTAAAGAAACATTCAATACGCAACAGCAAAACATTTTTCCTAGAATTAACGATCTAAGTCTAATAAAGGAAGACGAAGCGAATCAAGGTGAAAGGATCCGATTTATTAGAAGTCTATTTAATAGTATTCCATCAAATACTTTTGGTGAATCGCCTATTCTTATGATGGATATAGAAATTATTTGTGAAAGACAAAATCTTAAACAAATTAAATATCCTAAAGAGAGATATAAATATAATAATAACAAGTGTATCTGGGTTCCAACCCTGACCTCAGATAATCCTTATTGGGAAATTTCTTAGGATTTTAGGGGTATTGAATTACAGGTTGCACATTTTTACGGTTTAAACGAAAGAATAGTGTCAATTCAATGACATTGTATTAAACAGAAATGTCTATAATTTGGTGACTATAATTGATTAATATTAGGGGAACCAGGATATAACATCATCTGTGAGTAGATACTCATTACGCTGTGCTTCATTCGCACCATTAAATTGGGTATTAAAGATATCTGCTATACGTTCAAACACCTATCCTTATTCAAAACCAGTGCGATACCGATTAGCTATCACAACTCCGCAATTCAAGGGAATAACATCCGTATCCCGCAAGCATTTAATCCCGAAAAAGATAATAAATTGACTTGCATATTCACTTAATCTATATTGTTTTAGATTAATTTCGGTCTTTTTTTGAACCTCAAACAGGAGGATCAGGTGACTAACAACTGGATTACAAGAAAATAAAGCCCCATTTCTTCAGCCATATGAAAGGATGGGGCTTTTTGTTTATGCAGGCCAGTACCTGAAACTATGAACTAAAAAAGGATTTAGTTTTTCTGTTTTTGACGATACAAACTTATAAACGGAAGCGCGTTAATATGCTAAATATGTCAATTGAAATCAGACTTCTTTATTCCACAACAAATTTTAAGCGAGCGGTCCAAAGAGATAAATTGGAATCGTCAACTATATATTGCCATAGAGGCCAATGGAGGCAAGAATGAGTAACGGAAAGCGTACTGCTGGCTTCAGTAAAACATCCCTTATCAAGGGTATCCAATGTCCGAAAGCCCTATATCTCTCCAAGAATCCACCCGCTATTGAAATAAAGCCTGATCCGGATCTCGAAGCGAAATTCCAGACTGGCCGGGAAGTCGGTATCCTCGCCCAACAGCTTTTTCCGGGTGGCACTATAGTTCCTTTTTCCGATTTATCTGCTACTGAACAAATCGCTAAAACCCGCGAACTCATCGAGGCTGGAGCCGAGGTTATCTACGAGGCGTCTTTTGCCTTCGACGGCATCTTTATCAAGGCCGATATTCTGGTGCGTACCGGCACGACTTGGGAAATCAACGAAGTAAAGATGTCCACGTCCGTTAAGGACCCTAATTATGATGATGCGGCAATCCAGTATTACGTAGTTACCAATTGTGGCCTGCCTGTTTCAAAAGTTTCTATCGTACATATCAACAATAAGTATGAGAGGCAGGGTGATATTGATGTTCAACAATTATTCACCAGCGAGGATGTGACTGAACTGGCACTGGTTCGGCAGGAAGCCTTGCCGGATATCATCACTAACTTGCGTGAAGCACTCCAAGGCGATGAACCAACTATTGATATCGGCGGGTATTGCACATATCCGTACTCTTGTGAATTTGTTCCCTACTGCTGGCGGGATATTCCCGAAGATTCCATATTCTCCCTCAAGGGTCGGGGGATCAACAAGTTTGAATATTACGGCCAGGGGATAGTCCGGCTTGAAAATTTGCCGTTAGACAAGCTGAACGACGCCCAGAGATTCCAGGCTATCGCTACGATCAACAAAGAAGATACGATCAACTCGGCTGGGGTAAATGATTTTCTTGAAAGCCTCTGGTACCCACTCTGTCATCTGGATTTTGAAACCTTCGCCACGCCCATTCCTCCTTTTGACGGAACCCGGCCCTATCAAAAGATACCGTTTCAATATTCACTGCATATCCAAAAGAAGGAGGGCGCAGAACCGATTCATTTCGAATATCTGGTCGAACCCGGTGACGACCCGCGCAGGGAATTGGCTGAAAAGCTGCTTTCGGAAATTCCGGAGGGCGCCTGTGTTCTGACTTATAACCAGACCTTTGAAAAAGGTGTGCTGAAAAATCTGGCGGAAGCGTTCCCCGACTTGGCTGATGGCATCAATATCCGAATCGAAAACATTCGTGATCTGATGGTTCCTTTCAGAAAACGGGATGTTTACCGCTGGCAGATGCGAGGTTCTTATTCGATCAAAGAAGTGCTGCCTGCTCTGGTGCCGGAACTTTCATATGATGGTTTAGCCGTTTCAGACGGCATGATGGCCATGCGGGTTTATCACGAGATGTGCAAGATTGACGATCCGGATAAAGTGGCAGAACTTCGGAAGGGTCTGCTGGAATACTGTCGATTGGATACCTTAGCTATGGTAAAGATACTTGATGAGCTAATAAAAATATTATAAGGAGTTAGAGATGGAATGGTACAAAAATTTAGGTGGTGATATCGGTATTGTTGAATACAAAACCTCAGCCGCGGGACGCTTGATAAAACGCTATTCGATATATGGCCCTGGGAATTTGACCGTAATTTAGCAAGTGCGGACACAGTAACAACACCTGTCAAAGAAACTTGACAACTTGGAAGCCTGCCCCGGTGCTGCCTTCCTAAGAGGGATAATTAATGATTCATGTCGAAACAGTTGATCTACGCCAACTCGACATAATACTTCCTAGTCACCGTGTCGGGATGGTTATAGCTCAGCCGTATCTCTTGCTGACTGATGTGGAGCCGTATAAGTGCACCGCGCAATCCAAACCTCATCAGTTAGAAGTGCTTACCGATACTCTGTCGGTGGCACGCGCCGCACGGCACGGCGCACCAAAAACGCACTTCACCGTCTTTCCCGAATATAGCATTCCCGGCCTAGACGGGATCGCACTGGTGGAAACGGCCCTCCGTGCTGATGACTGGCCCACAGGCACTATCATCATCGGTGGCACCGACGCGCTTTCCAAATCGGACTTCGTGTCGCTTGCTGGCGAGCCGGGAACGCACCTGGACACAATCCACAATGGCTTGAACCGCGTTGGGCAGAACGAATGGATCAACTGCGGAATCACTTGGGTAAAGGGAACAGACGAAACCGTCGAAAGGTGGCTCCAACCAAAGTTGCGTCCCGCAGGACCCGAGCGGGACGTCCAATACCAAGACATGTTTTGTGGTAACTCAGTATTCACGTTCAAGGGCTTACTAGACAATGGCACGTTATACCACTTTTGCTCGCTCGTTTGTTTTGATTGGATTGCCGCGCTGCATCATCAAAACGCTTGGCACGATGTGCTGGAGGCCATGCAGAAGCAAGTGGCCCCAGGCGAGCTTTCGCTCTCATGGTTCTTTGTCATTCAATGCAACGAAAAGCCATCGCATGACACGTTTCTCACGGAGGTGCGCAGTTTTTTCGATCAAACCGTTGTCCCAAATGTGCGCCGCGACCGCACGTGTTTGGTCTTTGCGAACGCCGCCGGCAAAACTGGACCCGGCCGGACCGACCAATACGGCAGCACAAGCTTGATCTTTTCCCGGCAAACCCAGTTTGTCGAACCTACATGCCCTTCCACGTTTTCGAACGGCGGACCGCGTTTTCGGTCGAGCACACTGCTCTCTGCGTATAGAGACATTTTTTTCCGGGAACGGGGAGCCTGCATCCACTCCTTTGCCCAGATAAACCCAGGCTCGCTTATCGCCGGCGCTGCCGGCCGAGAGTATGCCGTCGAAAAGGCTTTCGAATTTCCTCTCCTCGGTGCGAATGATCCTCGCGTTCCATCCGCGTCGGTTCCTGCTTGTGTCAAATGGCTGAACGATGAACTAGACCAGCTGCCCCGTATTTCAGAGAGTAATCGAACCGCGGCGCTTGCTACGCAGTCGGATGTCGTGCATCAGCAAATGGTAACCGACCTGCGCGCGATTTTGCCCCAGTCAATTTCGAACACGGTGAAACTGGCGGCTCCTGGATCGATAGACAAAAATCCAGATGAATGGGATCGCACTGAAGTCGAGGCGTTGGAACATCTTGTGCACACGCTGGACATCATAGGTCTCGGTTTCGCCCCTCTCACGGTCGGTGCCGATCCAGCCCACGCCACCGTGTTGATGAACAACCAGACCGTTGATCTATTGGCTATCCGAGCCGCGTCGCACGAGGACTGCATCAAACACTCCAAAGGTTTTCTCCCACTACCGCGGCGGCAAGTACTCCTCATCTCGCGGGATCGAGACAACAATCCTTGGCGACAGAGGTTTGGCAGCTTCTTGCAGCCGGAAAGCCCACAGTTAGGCAAGGAACGTAACATCACCGACACTACCAGCGGTTCATTGCATCTAGGGTATCGGAAGTTGCTCGATATTTTCCAGCAATCGCCCACGGCGGAGGCCGTTCAAGGAGCAATCAATGACGAACTTAGAGCATAACGCTCATCCGTCCATCGGCAGCCTGCGCACTTATTTGGAAAGCATCCTGCCAGACTCTATACTAACTGAAGCGACAGTTGATTCCACGTGCCAGTCGATACTGTTGATGCAAACTAATCATGTCATAGCAGCGTTCGCGTTTTCCAGCAGTGATATGCCCAACAGCTATGACGCTCTCTATGGTGGCTTCAAAAACTACTATATAAAACAGCAGGGTCAGTGGGATAAACTCGATCTTGCGTTCGTGTTTTGTGTCCAGCCGGGCATGCCCGATCTCGACCGTTTTTGCTCCAAGGTTGAAACGGACGTTTATTTCTGCCGTAAATTTGTCGTCCTGTTAGTTCCGCCGTTGGGTGCATCGTTGGCGCGACTGCCGTTTCTTCCACTCATGCCGATGGACGGGCAGACTATGCGACCAGCATCTGCTCAGACGTTCTTGCAACAATGCACAGTGCCGTCCATGCTGGCAAAATACATTGTCGTCCAGCGCGAGCGTAGTCCAGACGGTATTGTAGAAGACGTAACGAGCGGAAAATTCGGTCAGCCGCGGGAACTTGAGCCAGCCACAAATACGCAGTTCGTGCAGTCCGATCAGGACACCGAGCCCGCCCGACTCAAATCTGTCACGATTACAAATTTCCGGGCGTACCGTAAGCCGCAGACCTTTGAGATAGGGACAAATGTGACCGTACTCTACGGTCCGAACGGATTTGGCAAGACCTCTTTTTTCGATGCCGTCGACTTCGCGGTGACTGGTGGGATCGGGCGCTTCGAATCGCCTAACGAAGCTTCTTTCGTGAAGGCCGTGAAGCATCTTGACAGCAAGTCCGAGAAAAGTGTTGTGTCGGCGTCATTCTTGCGCAATGGCACCTTGCGCAAAATCACACGAAGCGTGGGCGATCGGAAAAAGGCGTTACTTGATAGTCAGCTCACTAACCGTAAGTCCATTCTTGCCGAACTCACTAGTGGCAATATCCCTGCCGCCGACCGCGTGGATAATTTCGTAAGTCTTTTTAGGGCCACGCATCTTTTTAGCCAGGAACAGCAGGAATTCACCAAAGACTTTCAGAAAGATTGCATGCTGTCGGCCCAGATCGTTTCCCGGATGCTCGCGTTTGAAGATTATGTAAACGCGGATAACAAAACGGCGAGGGTTCTTGCGATCCTTCATGCTACGATCACAAATGCGAATAAAGAAATCCTGGAGCTTTCGGAACAAATCACAGACGAGAAAAAGGAACTGGAGCGGTTGGGCCAAACGACCAAGGCGCACACCAACATAGAGGCGCTCGATGCGGAAATTGAAGCGATGCGCGACAAGATCGTCGCGGCGGGAATCGCTGTCCCGCCCCAAAAACCTGACGCCGCCATCGTGCGGGGTTGGCGGGCATCTCTCGAAGCACGTCACGCTGAGAGTCAAAACCGGATCGATCGGCTTTCCTCTCTAACCAAGGAAGCCGCTGGGCTACAGCGGACGCGCGTCGACTTCGCCAAACTTCAGCAACAACTCACGCAAAAGGAACAGGAGCTTGGCGTGGCCGAGGAAAAACGGAATTCCGCCGAGCAGGCACTCCAGCGCGCAGAAAAGCGTTTAGCAGAAATGAACGTCAAGTGTACCGTGGCACAAACGCACGCAGGTCTGCTTGAGTGGGTCCGCACCACGAAACCTGTGTATGCGCAACTTATTGAAAAACAACGCTTGCTCAATGATGAACTGGTTCGCGCAATCGACTCTCTTGAGCAGCACCGTACTACCGAAGAAAAGGAAGCCGTCGAACTGCGCGCGAAGATAAATCTCATGGCATTAGCCTCCGAAAAACTGAAGATCAAACGCACCGAGCTATCTACAGTGCAGAGTTTGAACGAGTCGATCGCCTCTTGGCAGGCCAACTGTGCCCGGATAGCTGCTGTCGTTGAGTTAGAACAATCTACGGTCAAGTCCTTGGAGTCATTGCGAGTTGAGGAACGCGAGCTTTCCCTACAGGTCTCAGCCGCAGGCACAGAGGAAGCGTACGTGTCCCGCCAAATCGCAGAGGTTGACAAGAGACAATCCGAGCTCAAGAACCTATTGTCCCAAATGCAGGTGCATGTCTGTTCCGGCACTTGTCCGTTGTGCGGTGAGGATCATGGTTCAAAGGACGAGCTCGTCCGCCGTATCCAAAAGCATGTAGATACTGATGCGGCAAGTGGTGCGCGGGCCGAGCTCACTAGTGTGTTGGAACGGACCAGGCAATTGGCCGAGCGGCTTGCTGGCAACAAGCAAAAACAACATGCGGCCGACATTCAACTCACGGACTTGAAAAAGGAGCGTACCAGGCTTGACACCGAAATCGGCCAGTTTACGAATTCCGCAGTGGACCTCGGCATTGTTCTCGATGCATCCGGCACAACACCGGTTGAACAACTGATAGCACGGCACAGCCGAGTTAAAATAGAGATTGAAGAATTGAACCGGCACATCCAAAAGTCTGGTGTCGCAGAAGAGGGAGCGCGCTCAGCGCTCGCGAACACGAAAGCTCTCATGGCCGACAAGGCGGCCACGGTTAACAATCATAAAGCGGCGCTGGTCCGTCTACAGGAGGAAGCCAGCCAGCTGAGTAACGACCCGCGACTTACCCAGGTATCTCTCGGCATGGACGACGAACAACTCGTGGAACTCGAGCGCCTCACACATGTACACATTGCCGAGTTCAAAGCGGAGGTGGCGATAGCTCAAACGGAGGCGGTACAGAAAAAAACGGAAATGAGTACACATCAGCATGATTCCACATCACTTAAATCCCAAATCGTGTTATTGCGAGGCCATCACGTCAATTTTCAAAAAACAATAACGCAAATTACTGCCCGGCTCGAGGAATCCAACCTTCCAATGGACGCCAGCGAAGAGATGTTGCTTAGATTAATTGCCGAAGAGTCGCGTACTCAATCGCAGATCCTCTTGCTGCGGGATTCGGCGTCGAATCTTGAACTGGCGATTGATGCAGTGACGACCGCCGCGGCGCTGACCCAACTCCTTAAAAATGTCCGAATCAAGGAAAAGGCGGTCGTGGCCGCGATGCGGCGGCGTGACCAGCACCAGCCGTGGTTGAAGTATTTCGAGGAACTCTCCCGCCTGCTGTCATCCAACCGAAACGAGGCAATAGCCAATTACACTCGCGAATTTGGACCGCTCACGTCGGTTATTCAGCGCCGGCTTCGTACTGTCTACGGTTTCGACGAAATTGAAATCCGGAGTCGCGAATCCGCGATCAGTGTCCGGGTCAAACGCCACGGCGAGGAGTTGCGTCCGACCGACTATTTCAGCCAGTCCCAGCAGCAAACGCTATTGCTTGGTCTGTTCCTGACAGCGTGCAGTTCACAGACATGGTCCGCCTTTTCAACGGTATTCTTAGACGACCCCGTAACTCATTTCGACGACCTGAATACCTATGCCTTGCTCGATTTGATCGTCGGCTTACTCGAATCAGATTTTGGAAAGCACCAGTTTATCATTTCCACCTGCGACGAAAAACTTCTACAGCTCGCACGACAGAAATTCCGCCATTTAGGTGAAGGCGCAAAATACTATCGCTTTTCCGCTATCGGTGCGGATGGGCCGATAATTAACGAGATCGCTTCACATTGAGGCCAGCATTACCAAGGGGGGCTGTCGGAGGTTGGCCCAGGCTAACTATTTGAATTTGTCTTCTTATTTATCAATATGAGTTTTTAGGTCTTAGAGCTCCTCTTTTACCATCAAAAGGAGAGCTCTAAGGCATATCCAACAATTAGAGGATCTCCCGGAATTGTTCGTTTGTAAGATCTGTCAGGCCGTGAATGTATACAAAAAAGGTAATCAATGACGATTCGTTTTATCCACACCGCTGATATCCACCTTGGGAAAACCTACCGCAACTCCCTTGGGGAAGCGGAACGTTACGAAGATTTTTTTCGTTGCCTGTCGGGCATCGTGGCAGATGCATTGCGTGAAAAGGTCGACTTTGTCCTGATCTGTGGTGATCTGTTCCACACAGGCCAGATCCTACCCAAGACCTTTGCCAAAACCATCGAAACCTTGCAACCACTTAAAGAAGCGGGCATCCCTTGTATTGCCATCGAAGGCAATCATGACTGGATTCACAGGCGCAACAATATTTCATGGATGGAAGCGCTTTCCGAGATGGGCTATATCCGTCTGCTACGTCCAGCTCGTACCGAAGATGGCGATTACCGATTTGACCCATTCGATGAAGAGACCGGGATGGGTGGGCATATAGAGATAGGTGGCTTGAATATTTACGGCCTCGGTTATATCGGTGCACAAGCCGGAAGCCATGTTGAACGAATCTGCAATGCGGTAAACACCGAGAACAATCTGCTGCTTTTCCATGTCGGTATCTGGAAGTACTCGCCGGTTGAAATCGGCAACATGAAGATTGAAGAAGCCCATCCCTTGGCTGAAAAATTCAGTTACGTCGCTCTTGGTCACGGCCATAAACCATACGTGATTGAAACCCCGAAAGGGGCTCCTTATGCATACAATCCCGGCGCTCCGGAAAGGGTAAACTTCGGCGAAGAAAAGTACGACAAGGGGTACTATTTTGTTACCGTCGAGGATGGCACGTTTTCTCCGGAATTCAGGCCAACCGATCCCCGGCCGATGCGGGTCGAGTCTATTAATCTGGATGGGGCGGAAGATGCTGATAAGGCCCTTTCTCGTTTCCGTGAACAGGTACAGGAAAAGCTGGCTGACATATCCGATAAACGTTCACCATTGCTGGAACTGAAACTGGCAGGTCGGGTTGGTTTCCATCCTTTTGAGCTGGGACGAGAACGGTTACGGCTGGCACTTGATGAGTTTTCTTCGCCATTGCACCTGGAAATAAAAAATCGCCTTTCTTTGGTGGCCCGGACCGGTGGCGAGGAAGTTGTCAAAAAGTCCCTTGCCGAGATTGAAAATGATGTGCTGAATGAACTGATCGGGGCACACACGAAATACAAGGGGCGGGAAGGGGAGTTAACCCGATTGTCTCTATCGATCCGAGACCTGGTCCTGAAGGGCGATGTTGAAGATGACGAATTGATAGGGCTTTTCTCGGAGAAGGGTTGACCCATGCAAATACTTTCAATCTCTCTGAAAAACATAAAATCCCATCGTGACAAGGAACTGCATTTTGTCAACGGAATCAATGTCCTTTCCGGCGTCAACGGGGTCGGTAAAAGCACGATCTTTGAGGCCATTGGCTACGCCTTGTTCGGAGTTGATGCTCGTGACTTTGTGGGCAACATCGAGCGCTTCATCACCATCGGCGCCAAGAAGGGTGACATTGCCGTGACCTTTGCAACGGATAATGGCGAAACATATCGGGTTTCCCGCAGTGTGGGGGCCGGTTCAAAATGGCTGCTGGCCAGAGAAATTGGCGAAACATTTGAAGTTGAGGACCATGCCGGAGCCCCGGAAACGGAATCACGGATTAAGGAACTACTCGGGCTTGATAGCGGCCGTTCTCTGGCTGATCAATATAAACTGGTGATTGGCCCCTTTCAGAACGAATTTCTTGGTCCTTTTGTAATCAAGCAGCCAACCAAACGTCAGGAAGCCTTCGACGAGATCCTCGGCATCGATGCCTGGCGTAAAACCTATAAAGGCACCAGCACACTGCTGGCGTCAGTTAAAAACAAGATTGAAGTACTGAAGGTTGAGATAGAAGGTAAACAGGAACAGGTTGCCGTCCTGCCTGAACGGAAAAAAGAATTGACTGGCTTTGTAGAAGAAGCTGCGGCGCAACAGAAGGAACTGAATGGGAAGGAAAAAACTTTAACCGAAACCGAAAAAAAACTCTCTATATTAGATGGGCAGGAAAAAACGGCTAATACCGTGAAGTCAGATATCCAGGTGCTTGAAAATCGCATTCGTGACGGGGCTGGAAAAATAAACGACAAGGAAAAAAGGGTTAAAGAGGCCGAGCAGGCCCTTGAAACCCTGGAAAAGACACGGGCTGGCAAGGAAGCGTTTGAGGCGGCTGAAGCTAATATTAAGTTATTGCGGGAGCAGGAGAAGCAGAGAAGGGAGATCGAGAAGGATATAAATGCACTGGATAAAGAAAGTGCACGACTTGCCCAAACTCTTGATCACGAAATGCGCGAAGTTGAAAAAACCGATAAACAACTTACGGAAGAAGAAAGCAAGCTCAACCAAGATCAGAAAGCCCTTGCCGCAGATGATAGTTTGCACAAGACTGCGGCTCGTTTGCCGGAGCTAAAAAAAGAGGCAGAAAAACTTCGCTTGGGCAAGGGACTTCTCGAAGGGAGGCGGGCAGGCTTACAGGAAGGGAAGGAAAAACTGGCCGAAGGTATATGCCCTTTTTTCAAGGAACAGTGTCAAAATATTGCAGGTAAAGCCCCGCGGGATGTTTTCAGCACCAGGGTAGACGAATTGGACGAAGAGAGACTTGCTTTGGACAAACAATTGAAGGGTCTGAGCGAGGAGATCGCGGCGGCCGAAAAAGCCCAGCACGAACTGGATTCAATTAAAGTTAGGGCACAGGAACTTGAAAAACAGCTAATCGCCCTATCCAAGAGACGAGATGAGAACAAAAATCGCAAGCGTGCTTTTGAAGGGACCAAAAAGCAGCAGGAAGAGGCCGAGAAAAAGGCCGTAGCCCGGAAAGAAGACCTCAAGAAGTACATCAATCTGGATACCGAAATAGCAAAGATCGAAAAATTACGGACTGAACACCAGGTCGCCCGAGATGCTTTCTTTGCCAATCAGAAGGACGCCAAGGATCTGAACAATCGGCGCGAATCCTTGAAAAAAATGATAAAGCTTTTTGAGGAATTGAAACAGGCTCTTGCTACCAAACAGAAAGAGCTTTTCAAGCTGGAAAAAGATTATGATTCGAAACGCCATACGGAGGTACGCTTGGTAAAAGAGCACCTGGTTGCAGAGGTTGCCACTATAAAGCAGAAAATTAATGACCTCGGAAAGGATCGACTTCGCCTCGAAGAAGAGATCAAAAAAATGAACCGGATTAAAAAAGAGATCAAGGCTCGGTTGGCTGAAAAGAAAAGCTTTGAAGGCAAAGAAGAGTTGGTCAATTTTTTACGAAACAAGATCTTCAATAATGTTTCAGCGCAGCTCTCAGAACGTTTCCGAGAAGAAATAAGTTTACGGGCGGACATTATTTACCGCAACATAGCCGAAACCGATGAAGAGCTTTACTGGGGAGACAAATACCAGATCGTTCTGCGGGACATGCAGGATGGTGAGTTAAGGGAGCGAACCGATGACCAGTTGTCCGGTGGGCAGACGATGAGCGCTGTAGTTGCCCTGCGCTTGGCTTTGCTACAGACCATTGGTGCGAGAGTTGCTTTTTTTGATGAACCGACTTCAAACCTCGATGCAGCTCGCCGATCTAATCTAGCTCATGCATTCCGGGCTATTGACGTGGGACGCGAAGAAGTGACGGAGCACTGGTACGACCAGCTCTTTCTGATTAGTCACGATGTAGCATTTACAGAAGTGACTGATCAGATTATTTCTCTTGAATACCAAGGGGAACGTCCGTAAAAAAAGGGGGCTTAGGTAGAGTAGAGAGCTGGTTGCTGCGACCTTAGATTTGGCCTATCTGTTTCCGCCCCTTTCGTCTGGCAGTGCCTCAATAGCCGTGCCGCAGCTGCCTTGGCCAGCCATCCCTCATTCATGAGGTTTTCCCGCACACGGCTTTCTGATGTTCTTCATTGTAAGGCATGCACATTACTCCAGCCTGCTGTTGTCGGCTTCCTTGTTACTCGTTCTTCCCAGCATGTCGATGCCCATGGTCGGACGAAGTTCGGGCGAACGCCAGACTCTCAGCATCAAAGCTCCTTTGAGAATGAATCGGTCGGCGTGAGCGGATTGGGATAGCCGGTAGAGAAATCGCTCCATGGCGCGTAGTATTAAAGCAACTCGTTGAATGGCCGTCGGTCGCTCTTGGCGCGGTTGAGGATACGTTGCCGGACGAACGCAGGGATGTTTCTGGGAGACTTCATACCGTCACCTCCAGGTCTGTTCAATCAGACGCTTTATACCGATTTGCTGGTAGTTTTCCCTAAAGTGTTTTTCATCTTTCAGTCCTAGTTTTTCCTGAATTTCACTGCGTGTCATTTCCCCTTGCATAATGGAAAGCATCTTTTTAACTTCGGGGGTGACTTCGGGGGCAAGTTGTCCGGATTGTGGTTCAGAACCCGTAATCTGCCGAAACTCCGGGACCTTAACGATGATGCGGAACACATCGCCTTCAATCATTTCGGGATCAGCGCCGCCATAGGCTTTGCCGTATCTCATCATTTTCCGCTTAACAATATTATATAAAATGTTAAGCGATCTTGAATAAAGCGCAGGAATAATCTCAAAATACGAGTAATTCCTGTGTTTTTTTTGCTTGATAATTTAACATTACTTTAGTATGTTAAATGTTAAATCAGAAAGAGATGGTTAATGAACGATAAAATCAAAGAAAGCAAAAAAGTCATTTACACTGTTGGTCATTCAAACATTCAGGCTTCTGAATTTTTCAGTCTTATAAAAGCCTTTAAGATTGAGATGGTAGTAGATGTGAGGTCGAGGCCATATTCAAAATATGCGACACAGTTTAATAAAGATGAAATACACAAATTCCTTTCTGTAAATAATATAACTTATCTTTATATGGGAAACTTGGTAGGCGGGAAGCCACAGGAAAGAGGGTTTTATGATAATGAAGGCTATGTTAGGTATGATCGCCTGGCTGATTCAGCTTCTTTTCAGACAGGAATATCGCGTTTAATAAAAGGTATTGATCTCTATCGGATAGTCCTTATGTGTAGCGAAGAAGATCCTGCCAACTGTCACCGAAGGCTTTTGATCGGCAGGGTGATGAAAGAACAGGGCATTGAAGTCCTGCATATCAGAAAGGAAAGCATAGTTCAGAGCGAAAAGGATATGGCAGGGATTCAATTCCAACCTGATTTGTTTGGCAAGCAGGATGTCCCGTTGTGGCGATCGTCAAAACCGGTGCTGTATAAAAACAAAGAAATTGGTTAAGAAATGAGCAAGAAGAAACCCCTCTTTGAACTGACTTGTGAGTATTGTAAATTCTATCATTTGCATATCTGCAACGCATTCGGAGAACAGGTTAAAGGCAGCAGTTCTGCCTGCAATAATTTTGAAATGGCAGGCAAGTTCTGGTGCGATAAGAACAGCTATCAGATGTCCATTGCTGCCTGTTTAAACAGTCAGGACCATAAACTATTCTGGATGTGTCCATTGTTTACAGGGGAACGGTGTGCAAAGGCTTATGAACCAAAGGCAGTTATCGCTTTTTGACAGGTTTTCATTACAAAGAATGGAAGCAAATGAATAATAATATTATAGACATTACTTCTTGCAACGTATTACCGATGATAGGTGTCCTTAAAACAGCTAACGGCCAGGAGATTAAATATATACGCCGGGATGAGGTACAGCGTATCATGTCGGTTCTTGAGGGCAGGGACCGACTCATGGTTGAGGCCCTGTGGAATACGGGAGGCAGGATCAGTGAAGTGCTGGAACTTACGTCACAGGCGGTTAACTTTGATGACGGAACCATTACTATAAGAACGCTGAAGAAAAAAAAGAGGCTCCCTAAAAAGGGAAAAGATATAAAGAATGAAATCATGGGGCTAAGCCTGGCTCTTAAACGGGAGACAGGGTCAAAGATAATTCAAAAGAAGCTCAAACAGGCGGAGAAAAGACTGTCATTAATTGAAAAAGAAGAGCCGCTGCCAGCATACAGGACAGTACCAATACGGGCAGAGCTTGCTGGAAGCATAGCTGCGTATTGCATGAAAACTGGAATAAAGAAAAATGACAGGGTATTTCCGATTACACGCATAAGGGCATATCAGATAATCAGCAAAGCTGCGGAAAAAACGGGAATAGAAAAAGATAGACGACACCCCCATGTGTTCAGGCACGGGTTTGCGGTTAATGCCGTGCTGTCCGGTGTGCCTCCTATGGTTCTCAGGCGGTGGATGGGGCATGCCAGTATTGATACCACACTTATTTATACCGAAGTTCTTGCACAGGATACAAAGGGGTATCTGAACAAAATGAAATTTTAATAAAGCTAGGGAGAGATCGTCAGACATGCGAGAAGTTGAGTATCGGTAGCGAAAGAAGAAGAACTCGCTGAAAAAGTCCTGGATTTGCATACTGTAATGATATTTCTTGCAACAAGCTGGCTTGTAATCCTTTTGCTGGGGCTGTAACTATTTTTCTTGTTCGGGACGAGACGGATCGGCTGTTGAGAAGGACGCTGGTTCTTTGATGAGGCAGGGCCGATAACCATAAAGCTTTAGCGGTTGGTTATCGGTAGTTCATTAGAGGACATCAAAAAGAAAGGGCGATCCATGTGGCATAAAAATGTCAAACAAACCGCCCTTTATATCATTTAAACAGCATCTTTAAGTTTCTTTCCAGCCTTAAATGTCACAGCATTTTTTGCTTTAATTTTAATCGGATCACCTGTTTGGGGATTGCGCCCTTTACGAGCTTTCCTGCGCACTTTTGCAAAAGTACCAAATCCAACCAGCGTCACCTTTCCATCTTTTCCTTTGAGAGCCTTAGTTACATTGGCCATAAAAGAGTCCAGCGCTGCTCCTGCGGCAACCTTTGAGGTTCCTGAATCTTTTGCCATTTGCTCAACCAATTCCGTTTTTGTCATCTGTTTCTCTCCTTTTTTAGTTTTTAATCACATATTTTTATATTTAATGAAAACGAACTGCTACACTTTTTGGGATTTATCTATTTCTAATGCTTTAGCCAGGCTTGACAAAAAATACCGATAACTGTCGAATATTTAGAAACAGAGAATGATTAAAAAGTATGAGCAGCAGGGCAATTTGTTATGATAATGCCATAAAAGAGACTTTTCTTAAAACTCTTCTGGCAGAATTAACTTATCATGTCAATTTTAAAGATAGAAATGATGCACGCAAAGAGATATTCAGTTATAAGATTGAATTATTTTACAATCGTTTGCCTAAGTCTCGCAAATGCAGGCCCGACTCGATTTCTGTTCGTCACCCCGTGCTTTTGTGTTACTGCGCCTCAGCGGAGCCACTGCCTTCCGAGACACCGTTACCGGATACCTAAGTTGTGATAACACTATACCTTTCGCCTCCATCTGGACGGAAACGGCTAAACCGTTTTCTGCGAATGTTGTGGAACTGGTGCAAGAAGAATCGGCATGAACCCATAGAAAAGCAGTATGATATATTATGCAGCAAACTTCGAGGGTTCTACCAATACTTTGGGGTGCGGAGCAATTATAAGGCGTTGGAGGCAGCGTTCGAATATGCAGAAAAAGCATGGCGCCGCTGGCTTGGACGACGTCACAGGGATGGCTATATAAGTTGCGAAAAGTTTAAGCGTATACTTGAAATATCCCCTCTGCCGCTTCCCAGAATAGTCCATAATATATAACTTGCAGGTAGCAAAGTTATGCGCCAATCGGGGTGTCGCCTGATTGGTTGACAGCTTGGTAAAAAGAGCTTGAACCGAGGAACCGTATGAGGGAAAACTTCACGTACGGATCTGGTGTGCCACGAGAGCAAGTATACTTTGCTCGTAACTGTAGGAAAGATGGAGGATGGCCCTCCGGCAACGATTTCCAGGAGTAGTTGCCAAACCACCGTGAGCTGCGTTGATTAAGAGTCAAGGTGGTGAGCGTCACGGAAAAGGCGGGACGAGATCCTGTCAGGTGTGAGATCTGGAGATGAGCGTAAGCGAACCGCTGATGACGTGTCGAAAGCGTGTATGGTGACATCAAAAATGGGGTTGCAGATCTGCTCCATGATGAGTCCAAGGGAAATATGGTTACTGCTTGGATGGTGTCCGGCATAAAGGCGGCATGAACTTATCTTAGGCTTTCTTATGGAACGTGGGAACCTGTCGTTCCGATGTTAAGGGAGGAATCCAAGTGGAAGCCCCACAAGGATCAGAGTACCGATGCGGAGCACAGGGGCGGAGCAACTCGTAGTAGCGTGGAAGGTCCTGTAATGGGGTTGGAGCAAAGGGGTTGCGTCGTTCAACTTTTAACAAAAGAACAACCCAAAAAGGGAAGGATTCTGTTGGAAAAAGTAAAGTCGTTTAATATCTCAAAACGTCAAGTTTGGGAAGCGTACAAAGGTGTAAAAGCAAACCGTGGTGGCGCTGGAATTGATAACCAGTCTATAGCTGATTTTGAAAAGGATATTTCCAAAAACCTTTACAAGCTATGGAATCGGATGTCTTCCGGCAGTTATTTTCCTCCACCAGTCAAGCGTGTGGAGATACCAAAAGGGGATGGTCGAATGAGGCCTCTTGGCATTCCAACTGTGGCAGATCGAGTTGCACAGATGGTCGTTAAAAAGTTTCTTGAACCTCTTTTGGAACCGCATTTTCATGCCGACTCGTATGGTTATCGGCCAAACAAGTCAGCATTGGATGCGGTGGGAACAACACGTAAAAGATGCTGGAGATATAACTGGGTGCTGGATCTCGACGTTAAAGGATTTTTTGACAATATTAGTCATGAACTTTTGATGAGGGCGGTAGTAAAGCACACAGATTGTCGATGGGTACTTTTGTATGTTGAACGGTGGCTTAAAGCCCCAATTGCAATGCTGGACGGATCATTAAGTTACCCCGAGAAAGGAACTCCTCAAGGGGGCGTGGTTAGTCCACTATTAGCAAATTTATTTTTGCATTATGTCTTTGATTATTGGATGCAGAAAAAATACCCGCATGTTCCTTTTGAGCGTTATGCTGACGATGCGGTTTGTCATTGTCGAACTGAAAGCATAGCCAGGCAGTTAAAAGCTGATCTGGAATTAAGATTTGGTGAATGCGGATTAGAGTTACATCCTGAAAAGACAAAAATAGTTTATTGCAAAGAAGAAAGTCGCAAAGGAGAGTATCCTGTTATGAGGTTTGATTTTTTGGGATATACATTTCGGCCCAGATTAGCAAGAACTCGTTGGGGGAAATTCTTTGTAAGCTTCACTCCAGCAATAAGCAACAAGGCGGCAACGGCAATCAGGCAGAAAATACGCAGCTGGAAATGGCAGTTACGGCCAGGTGATACGCTTGAGGATTTGGCCATAGAATATAATCCTATGATTCGAGGCTGGATTAATTATTACGGGCGGTTCAATCCTTCTGCAATGCTTGGGATTCTTGATCATATAAACTGGCGTTTGATACGTTGGGCAACCTGTAAATATAAGAAACTCAGGGGCCGTCAACGAAAAGCAACCAGATGGTTAAGGCAAATTGCTGAACGGCAGCCGAATCTTTTTGTCCATTGGTGTATTTTGTATAAAAGAGAGAAACAAACGGTTGAACGATAGGAGCCGTATGAGTCGAGAGATTCACGTACGGTTCTGATAGAGCCTGAAGGGGAAGTTCCTTTGGGCTACTCACCTGGGGAGGGCGCCGGGTAACCGGTGCCTTTACCCGGAACCCGGCCTCTATTCCGCTGGCACTCCATAGAGGTAGGTGATTTCAACGTTCTGCTCACAAACGATTGGATCTTTAGTTAGGAGGAGAAGTGAATTTGCTTTGCACACGACACTCACAAAGCGGAAGGCCTCGCGGATGGTTTGGCCGGATCCTTGTTCGTGGCATGAACTTAGGGCATTCTGGTTTAACGCGTTGGGGGCTTTCAAAGGTGGAGTTTCCTGAACACGCGAACGTACTCGATATCGGGTGCGGTGGCGGTCGAACCCTCGAGCATCTTGCATCCATAGTTAGACTTGGTAAAGCAGTCGGCATTGACTATTCAGAGGATTCTGTTGCCGTCGCATGGAAAAGGAACAAAAAACTGATTGTCAGCGGTCCCGTTGAAGTTCTCCATGGGTCGGTATCATCGATGCCATTGTACAAGAGTTCGAAGACACCCTCCAGGATGCTGGATTTCCCAATGTAGCTGTCACTGTGGAACCCCGAAAGGGATGGATTTGTGTGGTCTCGGAGTTGGGGCCTAATGACAACACAACTGACACAGGATAACCGGTCATATATTACCGATAAATTGGATTCCACCTCAATAAATAGCAATAAATTGCCATTTATTGAATTGTACTTGACTTGTTATTTAATAGGTAATATATTGCTGGTTAACTTTTTAATTGGAGGTTAATCAGCAAAAATTGTCTTATAATATTGATTTTTTATTAGCAACGAGCAATCAGATCGAAGCCGCCCTCTGCAAGCGCTTGGAAAACATACGGCTTTCCCGTAACATAACCCAAGCACAACTCGCTGAAGAAGCGGGCGTCTCGCTGAGAACCATCGGACGGCTTGAAAAGGGCCAAGGTGTTTCCATGGATACTTTCATTCGAGTTATGATGGCGCTTAGCATACAACAAAACCTTGAAACTTTATTGCCGGATCCGAGTGTGAGACCAATCGAACGGATTGGCATTAGCGCCGGAGAGCGTCAGCGCGCACGTCCTACTAAATCTAGTGATGAACTCCCAAGTTGGTCGTGGGATGACGGGGAGGACGATGATGAATAATGATGCTCGCGTCGTTCTGTGGGGTAGTGTAATCGGTGCCATCACTTGGCTTGAAGACAGGGAGATTGGGGTCTTCCAATACGCGCCTGACTTCCTTCACAGCGGTATACAGTTAGCACCGATCATGATGCCGCTTGGCAAGTTCCCCTATGAGTTCCCGGCGCTTGCGCGGAACACCTTCAAAGGATTGCCTGGATTGGTTGCAGACTCACTTCCAGACAAATACGGCAATGCGATTATTGACGCCTGGCTTGCTTCACAGGGACGAACCGCAGCGAGTTTCCATCCAGTGGAACGCCTCTGCTATGTCGGCAGTCGCGGCATGGGGGCGCTCGAATATCAACCAGCAACAATAGGACCGCCAACCAGCAAGCGGGCAATTGAAGTCGCAACTCTCGTCGACCTGGCAAACCAGATCCTTGATAAACGTGCTGAATTCGGTGGCGTTTTCTCCGGTGACGACGACCGAGAAGCAATCAATGATATTCTCCGAGTCGGAACTTCAGCAGGTGGAGCCAGGGCTAAGGCGATTCTCGCTTGGAATAAAGAAACCAACGAATTCAGGTCAGGCCAAGTTGAGGTAGGAACGGGCTTTGAGTATTGGATAATGAAATTTGATGGCATCACCAGCAGTAGCGATACAGAAGTCGCCACTCCTAAGGGCTATGGTAAAATCGAGTATGCCTATCACCTAATGGCCGTCGAGGCCGGTATCGAGATGACGACGTGCCGCCTTCATCATGAAGGTAGCCGTAGCCATTTTATGACGAAAAGGTTTGATAGGTCTGCGAATGGTAGGAAATTGCACATGCAGTCCTTGGGCGCTATTGCTCATTACGACTACAAGCAACCTGCGAGTTATTCGTACGAGCAGGCGATCCAAGTCATTCGGAGGCTGGGACTTTCTCGAAAGGACATGGATCAGCAGGTGCTGCGCGCCATTTTTAATGTAGTCGGTCGGAATTGTGATGATCATGTCAAGAACATAGCCTTCATCATGAATCGACGGGGTGAATGGCGCTTGTCGCCGGCCTTCGATATTTCCTACGCTTGGAATCCCAGTGGCGAGTGGACGAGTCAGCACCAGATGAGCGTTAATGGTAAGCGAGACAGGTTTGAACATGAGGACTTGCTCGCCCTCGCCAGGGCGGCTGATATAAAAAAGGCACGCGCAGAACAGATGATTCAACGCGTCATTAAAGCCGTGCGCCGTTGGCCCGACTTCGCCGAAAAAGCCGGAGTCAACGATGAACAGGTTAAGAAAATACAAGATAGTCACCGCACAAGCTTATGATCCGCCTTGCGGGACTACCACAGCATTAGATGCAATCAGCAAACGGCATATCGGGGATATAGGGGACATTCAGATTATAAGTTGCTAATGGATATTCACCTTAATCCGATTTGGGCAGGTATGGTTGCCGACATAAAAGCTCTGGATAAAGATCATTTTTGCGGGCACTCAGTTGTCATGGGAAAGAGAAAAAGGGATTGGCAAGATGATGCTTATATTCTGAGGCTGTTCGATAATAAGAGATCAACTGCGCGACGCCGTTACAAAATATTTATTCAGAAAGGCATCCAGGAGGGCAAGCACCCTGAACTCACCGGAGGCGGACTTATCCGCAGTAGCGGTGGCTGGACTGTAATCAAGTCTCTTAGACGGGCAAACATTCATTTTAAAAGTGATGAACGTGTGCTTGGCGATTCTGACTTTGTTGAGAGGGTTTTAAAGGCTGCCGATGAGTCTTTTGAACGCAAATACCAGCTAAAGTCGCAAGGCTATGATATAGATAAACTTGCTGATAGAGTGGCTGACATATTTTCCGTTAAACCGGAAGAAATATTTCAGCCCGGAAAGCAACCGGTAAAAGTCAAAGCAAGAAGCCTTTTCTGTTACTGGGCGGTTAGGGAATTGGGGTTTACAATGACGGATCTGGCTCCAAAGCTCAATATCTCGCAGCCGGCGGTCAGTATAAGTGCTCAGCGTGTGGAGTGCATAGCATTAGAAAATGGATATTCACTATTGGATGATTAGAAACTTATAATTTTAGGGGCGTCCCCAAGTCTAATACTCTGCCCGGTTGATAGCGCCAATGATCTTCGCCCCGGGGATATTATCACAACAGTAAAAAACGGTTACCTAGTCCCTTAAAAAATTTCCGGGACTTTTTACAAGCGCATCAAATTAAACCTCTTCAAGCTGTGAAATAAATAGAACAGCAGATTTTTTTACAAATCTATTTGATTTTTCTAAGCAAGGTAAAATAATTTCATCTATTGGTGTTGAAATAGGGGAGCGCCTCTCTATATTGCTGAAATGTTCTGATTCTTTGCAACTAAGGCTTTTTACATTTTTTATAAAATCTCTGTCTGCATTCCCTCGATTATGGTTAATTTTATGCCTAATCAGAGTTAACAAATAGCTTTGCTCATACTCCTCAATCTTTTCTATCCTCATATCTTTATCCTTGAATCTTCTGGCAAGCCCGTCAAAGCTATGTGGTAGTGGTTCTTTCCTATGTCGACATGCTTGGCAAGGTTTAATTTTGTCTTTATTTAATTCAAATAATTTTCCGATCTTTCTCAAATAATTTTCCAATACAGAAGCAGAACTCACAATTATCATTTTATTTACCAAATCCCCAAAACCATTTTCCTTCAATAATTCAGGTTGTTGATTTTTTATGGTCTTAAAATTATTTAAAAATAATTCATTATTGTAGGGAAAGACAATTGTCTCAGGATTATGGTAAATAGTATCAGCCGAATTACAAACATACTTTCTTGAAAAAAATAATGCTGTAGCTATAAAGCAAAATTGTTCAATTTTAGAAATTGTAAAGTCTCTTTCCTCCTCAATTTCAAGAATTTTATCATTCATTTTGTTCTAATCCTGCTTATCTTTTGTTCGGCGGTTTTTTTGCCGATAAAGCTGTTGTGAAACGAGTGGTGTTGACTATTATTGACGCACACTAACGCCCCTACCAGACCATTGCTCATAACTATTTTGAAAACTGCAAATTCAAGGCTATTCTTTCACCATCAACTAAAACAATAGAACTGTCTATGAGGTTTTGATTAGTTATGTCCAGATTAGCATATTGAAGCAAAGGTTCTTTATTAATCACATATTCATTGATTACTTCTTCTGGCAACTCAGATTCAGCCAAAAAATCTTTATTGGTATACATAACATTAAAAATGAAACCAGCAATGTCATCCATATTCTCAAATTCATGAATTATCTGTTTTGCTAATTTTTTGACAACATTGTCGAATGTCATGGATGCAGCCTCGTAGGATGATATCCTTATTGTGTTATATGTAACGAGATATTTAAATTTAATTTCTACATATTTTTTTCCTTTAAAAACTCTAAAACCCATATCAGGTGTTATCCCACCAAAATCAATTTGTTTCCCCTTTTTTAAAGTTGTCTTTGCATAGACAGCGAATTTTATAACATCAAACCCAAAAGGGGCAAACAATGCCTGAGTTTGTTCCATTCTTATTCTCTCTTCAGCCATCCTTTGTTTTTCTTTTTCTACTTCAATCTTATTTTTAAATGAAGACAGAATGCACAACATAAGGGACGCCCTTTAGTTTTGCAGTTTACAAATTATCATTAATATACTAAGCGGTTATCATGCCAAGAAAATCGAGGATAGATGCCCGCCCGCCTCGCCTGAGCTCGCGATGGCGGGCAGGCGCCTGGGGCGTTTCATCATATCATAGCACGTGGGATTGAGCGTTCTGATATCTTTAAGGATAATACTGACCGGAATAATTTTTTAGTACAAGAAAAAGGCTACAAACTCACTGATTCTTAAACCTAAAATTGTAAGTGTGGAAATGTAGGATGTCCCCCAAGTCCATGTTAACCGAACCCTAAAGGACGAACATGTTTAAGAGCTATTTTCTTGACCTTTATCAAGGTGTAGCCTATATGAATAATTGTATATTTTCCCGATCTACACGAGAGCATCTAAGAAGTACGAAAAAGATAAACCAAAGAAATAATCCTCAACAAAAGATGGTTGCTATGGATTGATTATTGAAACCCCGTTTTCAAAAGAGAGCGGGGTTTTTTGTTTTAGGAGGCTAAACATGAGAAGGTTTACAAAATCGCTCTGCTTGCTCTTGTTGACGACTGCATTATTGATGCCGCACTATTCCAATGCAGCACGGGGCATTACCGTCAAACCTGTTTCTCCATCTGGCGCTGAAGTTACAGGCAATCAATGGCTCTTTGTAATAGGAATTGACACTTATATTGATTGGCCACGCCTCACGACAGCGGTAAGCGACGCAAAGTCTGTAGGAGACGTCCTCCTTTCCCGTTATTATTTCGACAAAGACCACCTGATAGAGCTTTATGATGAACAAGCAACACGTAAAAACATCTTGGGGAAGCTTCGCTACTTAGCCAACAAAGTGCGTGAAGACGATTCACTTGTCATTTTTTATGCCGGCCATGGCCATCTGGACACAATCACCAAGTCGGGTAGCTGGATTCCTGTGGAAAGTGGCACAAAGGATGCTTCTGCGTGGATAACAAATCATGACATCAAGAATTATCTGCGGGTTGATGCTATCAAGGCAAAACACATCCTTCTTGTTTCAGATTCTTGCTTTTCCGGCGATTTTTTTCGCGGTCATCGAGGAAAACTGCCGGAAGTCACGGATACAGTCATAAAAAAGGCGTATAAGCTCACCTCGCGCCAGGCCATTACCTCGGGCGGTCTTGAACCGGTAGGCGATGAAGGTTTTGGAAAAAACAGCGTTTTTTCTCATTTTTTGGTAAAAACTCTAAAAGAAAACCAGAAACCATTTTTGGTCCCTTCAAACTTTTTCCCTGATATTTTGGCAGGGGTTGCGGAAAACGCAGAGCAGTTTCCCAGATTCGGATCTTTGAAAGATACCGGCGGTCAGCAGGGCGGAGAAATAATCCTTTTTCTGAAACAGGATTCAAGGCTCAAGGACTTGTCAGTTGAAGCTGCAAAGCGACAAAAAGAGCTTCAACGTCTCAAAGAGATGGAAGTCTCTGCCGAGAAGGCAAGAAAAAAGGAATCTGCGGAAATAGCAAAGCAAGAAAAAGAGCTTGCCGAACTTGACGCTAAGATTGCCGCCATGCGAAAGCGGCTTAACACGCCCTCGGCACAAGGCGGTGACGATCTCGATGCTATGTTCGCCATGGTGAGCCAAAAAGAACAGCAAGAAAAGCGTATTGATGATTTGAAAAGACAAAGAGAGGCCGAGGAGGCCAAACGCCGGGCCGAGATAGAGCATTTGAAGACCGAAAAGAGAAAAAAGCGGATTGCGGCAATAATGGAAGATATCCGAAAATACGAAAAGATCGTATCATCTCTATTTGGCAAGGATATGAAAGCGTCTGCGTGGAATAGTCTTATAGGCAAATACCCGGAAGCACAAGGGCTGGCTGTTGGTGATGTAGCGGCGTTGAGGGCTATTTACAGCCGATTCGTTTGTTATAATGGTATAGTAATGGACAAAAACACCGGTCTTGAATGGCTTGCCGGGCCTGACAGAGATACAACATGGGATAAGGGTAAGTCGTGGGTAGAGAATCTTACAGTTGCCGGCGGGGGCTGGCGTATGCCTACAAGAAAGGAACTTAAGGCACTTTATCAAAAAGGGGCTGGAACCCGTAATATGACCAAGTTGTTGAAAACTACCGGATGGTATGTGTGGTCTGGCGAGACAAAGGACTCGTCGTCGGCGTGGGTCTTTGGCTTCGGCGACGGCGGCGAGGGCTGGGGCTCCCGGAATGGCTCGCACCACGGACGGGGTTTTGCAGTGCGCTCCCGAAGATGATGGATAATTTGATTCTTTATAAGGGGTACAGGTAGATTTTTCCATGCTTGTAATACGCAAAGACTATCTTAATTAAAATTATTGAATTTTTTGGACAAAAATCATGAGATTTTGGGGAATAGTCATAAACTATATAATAACTGGCTGTAACATGTAATCATATAGTCTCTTACCGAAAAGGATCCAACAGGCAAATGTCCTCATACAAAAAAGCATATAAATGGCGGCTAATGTCAGTTTTCGATGGAAGTCGCCTGAAAGAACATTGGAAGGCTGAAATACGCAATATGGTTGATGAACCCATATTGGAACAAAAACCATGTGATAAGTGCGCCGATTATGACAAAAATGTTTGTCCAAACTATTGGGTAGTTAAAAGCTGGTTTGAATTTATAAGGTTAGTAGGCGCTTTGCAGTATAATAATCCGAAGTATCTTTTGTGGTTTCGTGGAGAAAATAAAAGGCATACGAATGCTACACCCAAAGCCTTTCGCAGTGTTGAATATTGGAATGACTTCTTGAAAACGTCAAAATGGTTTGACAGTAACTCTGGAAAAGGCCGTTTATTTAATAACCGCAGCAAATTGGCGAGATGGGCAATTCTCCAGCACTATGGAGCCCCAACACCTCTGCTCGATGTCACGACAAGTCTTCGCATCGCAATTTTTAACGCCTTGGTACAACCCAAAGCTAATAACACTAATAACAAGGACGAAAAAAACAAAAAAGATGTTTCGCCGAATATTTCAGTTTTTATAACACCACGACCATTAGATGGTATAAACATTTTCGCTGAAATAGGCCTCTGCATTGTCGATCTTACAGCAGAATTGCCGTCCCATTGCCTCCGGCCTCATGTCCAAAGGGCTGGTTTTCTTGGGCTCACCGACAAAGTAATGAAAGGCCTTGTCACTAATACAGAAAAACCATCAAAAAAACTATTAGCTGAAGAAGCATCACTCGACTGTGTGCGTATTGCCAGGATTTGTATTCCTAAGGCCATGTCCGATCATTTTAAAAAACTAGAGTGTGAGGATGTTTTTCCTCCAGCCTCCAAATATACTATTATTGGTAATAAGTATAAGAAAGAGGATATTATTCGTAATGAGAGTAAGACAGATGACATGTCTGGGGACTACCTTTTGCGTGCGTTGTATGAATTGAAAGAAATTAGTGAATCGAATGATCCGTGTCCACTTGAAAAGGAATTTCCAAATCATTATTGGGAAAACCCGTAGGCAACTTACGGGGTAGAGTAAAAAAATATAGTCTACTTTCGATTCTTAATCATTTTTAAAAATACTCAATAGCAGATTTGCTTGTAAACAAAGCCTTTTATAATCACAAGAAATTTTAATGCTTAAAAACACATTTCTCCATATCCCCGGTATCGGGAGCATTACTGAACGACGGTTTTGGGAATCAGGGGTTTATAGTTGGGAAGATTTTACACCAAATTCCCCAATTCGTTTATCTAAATCCAAGATGGATAATATTACTGCACACCTGACGAATCCAATCAAAATATTGAATCTAATAACCCAAATTATTTTTCAGATCTATTACCGAGTATCCTCCAATGGCGGTTTTTCCCTGAATTCAGAAACTCAACTGTTTGCCTGGATATCGAAACAACCGGATTGGAAAGATGGGGAAATGAAATAACGACTATTGCTCTATATGACGGCAATTCAATAAACTACTATGTCAATGGTCATAATCTTTACGATTTTCTTAACCAAATTGACCAATATAATGTAATTGTGACTTACAACGGAAAATGTTTTGATGTTCCGTTTATTGAAAACTATTTTGGCATTAAATTGAATCACGCCCATATTGATTTAAGATATATTCTTGCAAGCTTAGGCTACAAAGGTGGCCTGAAAAGTTGCGAGTCTCAGTTGGAAATTAACCGTGGAGATCTAAAAGATATCGATGGTTTTTTCGCACCCTTGCTTTGGTACGATTACAAAAAAAATAGGAATGAAAAGGCACTGGAAACCTTGTTGGCATATAATATTCAAGATGTTTTGAACTTGGAAAATTTGATGGTGATTGCATACAATTTAAAAATCAAGGATACACCGTTTTATGGAAATCAATTGCCGGATCCAGTTTTACCAGAAATACTATTTGATGTTGATATAAAAACTATTGAAAGAATAAAGAATGACATGCGAGCTGACTGGGTATTTGAATATCTTTCGAATCCAAGCAAGTTTATAAATGGTTATGATTGGGCAAAAGATAATGAAAGTTCATTGGTAAACGGAAGTGCAAGTTTTGAGGTTGAAAAAATGAAAACAAAAGCACAGGTCAAAAAGTTAAATGTGTTGGAGGACTGGAAATATACAGAGGCGTGGTTAGATAAAAAGTTTGGTGATGATATTTATGGTATTTATAAAAAGGATAAGATCGGTCAGGCTTTACAATCTGAAGATGCCTCTATTGCTATTCGTGTGCATATTCATCATAATGGCCTAATGTTAGCGCCGGTTCAGAGGCATATTAATCGCTTCATCGACATGGTAAATGAGGGGCAATTCAACAAAACTAAAGACTCTCAGGAGAAGTGTAAGTTCATTGATCGGCTTCAGAAATTGCCTAATTATTTGCTTGAAAAAAACGATGAGAACATGGATGAGATGAATGCTTATAACTACAAGAAAGCTCCTGAACAGATTGTAAAGATCATAGATAATCTTGATAAAAAGCGACGCGAAGCAAAAGAGGTCTTAGATTCTTTAGTAGAGCAACTTAGCGATATCACGGAACAGGAACAACAGAAAGAACAGGAAGATATGCGTCAGGAACATCTAAAGGAACGTTCTGATTATGTGCGCAAGCAGTCACAGATCGAAATGACACATTCAAAAGTGCGTGAGGGTATTGTCTATGTTTTGACTAATGACTTGATGCCGGGTTTGGTCAAGATCGGTTTTACGGCAGGCAATCCTGACAAACGTGCCGCCTATGTAAGTGAACAGTACTCTTTGCCCAGTCCCTTTTTGGTTGCAGGATATGTTCGTACAACAGATCCGTATATAGTTGAACAACGTATTCACACTGAATTAGCTGATCGTCGCGTCAGTGGTGAATTTTTCAAGATTGATGCAAATGATGCTTTAGATATTGTTCGCAAGTATTCAATCATATAGACTTCTATAGAACGCCAAGACCTATAAAAACACAAGATATGAGGGAAGAAAATGACATCAGAATCAGCGGACAAATGTCCTTTAAGCGAAGATGAACGTATGGAGTATATTCAAATAGGCGACTTCTATAAGCATGATGATACTATTGCCTATCGCCTTGCCTCTATTCTTCTTCCACTATCGTTCGGCGCTATTGCTACTGCTCAAAAATTCCCCGAAATAAAGATTTCTATTTGTTTATTTTCCATAGCAATTTATACGTATTGGATTCTATTTTCCGAACGACTTTCCTGGTTTTCAAAAATACGAATGATTCGTGCACGTGAACTGGAAGACCAAGCAGGTCTTCGTCATCATAATCTATTAGAAGAACCTCCTGCTAAATTAAAATGCAAGTTGGGAGATTTTTTGCCAATTAGACGAATACGTTTCATCTTTTTATTTGTTTTAGTAATCATCTGGGTTGGCTTGTTTCTATTAACTTGAGGGGCTTGCGGGACATAAATAACTTGCGATGGAGCAGGTGAGCTTTTTTAGAGGACCGAATAGACGATGGAAATAATAATTATCATAGCTATTATATGGTTCATATACTGGTTAAGACGGCTTCCACGGCCATAAAAAGGTTGTTCAGGTTCGAAAATTCCTGTGGACATCTTGGGACATCCCTTTAGTTTTGCAGTTTATAAATTATCATTAATATACTAAGCGGTTATTATGCCAAGAAAATCGAGAATAGATGCGCCTGGGGCGTTTCATCATATCATAGCACGTGGGATTGAGCGTTCTGATATCTTTAAGGATAACACTGACCGGAATAATTTTTTAATACAAGAAAAAGGCTACAAACTAATCGACCATCAGGCCTAAAACTCCAAAACTAAAGGGCGTCCAAGTCCCGGCTGATTTGCGGCGAACCACAACAGTTTATGAAATTAAATGAAAAATATTGATAGATTCAACTTGATAAACACAATCGGACGCGAGCTCCAGTCGCGTATGACTTATCCCGTTATTATTAAACCACTTCACTCGATTATATCAGGCGTAACGTATGAAATCATAACGTCCCGATTATACGACCTTATCGTTGATGGGATCTAAACCATGCAACTACCCGATGAGAGCAGTAAGAGGAATAAAGAAGTTTTGAGACTAATGGCCAGATTAGAAAGCAAGCAGAATGACCTGAACCGCATAGAAGAGAAAATAGTTATTGCTGATCGAAATCCAAAGCGGAAATTAGAGGAAGAATTTGATCTCTCTGGGGTTAAACAAGGGAACTTATTTGACCAAAAGAAGTTACTATATGACATAGAACATATAAAAGAAAGAATAGACGTAAATACATCAAGATATCATGATTTATTCAATAGCCAAAACTATAATATTGATTGTAACGAAAATTTTAATGAAATATTTAGAGAACAAAGAAAAGAATACCTGTTATTTAAAAAGGATTTTGATAATAAGTATATTTTTCGTTACGACGATTTAGACCGAACCTTAGATAAGTATGATAGTGAATTTGAGGTTGATCGGATAGACAATGAATTTGAACTGGAGAAAATAAGACTGTTAGAATTCAGATTACAGGAACTGAAACTATGGGAAGGTCGTGGGCTTGATGATATAACAGAAAAACAAAGGGCGAAAGAGCAAGATGAAATAGAGTTGGCATTATATCAATGTGAAGAAGAAGCGGAATTTAAGAAACAAGAAGAAATAGAGAAAAAAAACTTATTACAAAAAATAAGAGCTAAGAAAAACATAGCGGAAGAACGAGAAGAAGATATATCCACCAGATACATTTCCAAATCTGTAAGGAGAGAAGTATGGAGAAGAGATATAGGCAGATGTGTGGAATGTGGAAGCAGGGTAAATCTTGAATATGACCATATTATTCCTTTCTCAAAGGGTGGAAGTAACACGGGAAGAAATATACAATTGTTATGTCAGGATTGTAATAGAAAAAAATACAAAAACATATGATATTATTCAATATCTTATAAAGATATAGTTGCTCAAGTTTAAATATGATTTAGGTGCGTCAAATAATATTATAATTACAAACGAACGTATTTTGTCGTCGCAGTTAAGAGAAAGACATGACTTAGCGGGGAGTGTCGATTTAAGTGAGGGCACAATTTCAAAATGAGAAGACAAGGTAAACCAAATTCAATTTTAAAATACGACCAAATTTTTTTGGGGCATTTTGAGTGTTCACAAAAATCTTCTAAAAAATTTAACAAGGAGGTGTTAAATGATATTCCGTAGATTAATGGTATTGTCTGTGATTGTTTTTGCTTTGGCTGGCTGTGCTGTTGCAGAAAGACGCGAAGCACAATTGGTTGATACACCAGTATTTTGTAATGGTGAAAAAGACTGCATGGAAAAATGGGAGAAAGCCGAGGTATGGGTGACGAACAATTCTAAATGGCGTATCCAGCGTGCCAGTAATACTGTTATTCAGACATATGGACCAGGGACAACTGAAGCAGATACAGCGTTCAAAATCACAAAAATCCCTCTTGGCGATGGAAAATATGAAATTAGAATGGAGGCAAGGTGCAACAACTGGTTCGGGTGTTTTCCCAAACCTGCCGAAGCAAAACACGATTTTTACAACTATATTAAATAATAGGCTTATTTTTGAAAATCATTGTCATCTTTTGCCCATCATGTACACATTCGTTTAGGGGTGTATAGGGAACGCGGTGCAATGTAAGTTTGAAGGGACGAAGAGATGGATACGGAAAATCGGACTGTTCTCTACATCAACCTCAATCATTGGATAAATCTGGCGAAGGCACGAAAGAACGGAGATTTTACCCTTGAACAGCGATTAAAAGAACTTGTTGATAGCGGCAAAGTGGTAATTCCTGTTTCGGCAGTGCACATCATGGAGGCCTGTGCCATCCGCAAGGACCAACAACGACAAGATCTTGCCACAATGTTACGAAGCCTCAACAGAGGATTTGTACTGAGGAATCTCGAAAATGTCAGATACATCGAGATGGAAAGCCGAATAGGAGAACTTCCGGGACGCCCCTAAAATTATAAGTTTCTATTTTATCTGTTATATAATATGGTTTTATTATGCCACGTAAAGCGCGTATTGATGCTCCTGGTGCCCTTCATCATATTATTGTAAGAGGCATCGAACGGAGAAAAATATTTAAAGATAACACCGACAGGAATAATTTTTTGGATCGGCTGGGAAAGGTACTCTCAGAAACCGGCACAAAATGTTTTGCATGGGCCCTGATCCCCAACCACTTTCATCTTTTATTGCGCACCGGTGCTTGTCCGCTTTCCACTGTTATGCGCAGGCTGCTAACCGGCTATGCAATGAACTTTAACTGTCGGTATCGTCGCAGCGGCCAGCTTTTTCAAAACCGTTACAAATCGATTCTCTGCCAAGAAGATACATATTTACTTGAACTCGTACGGTATATTCACCTTAATCCGATTCGGGCAGGTATGGTTGCCGACATAAAAGCTCTGGATAAAGATCATTTTTGCGGGCACTCAGTTATCATGGGAAGGATAAAAAGGGATTGGCTAGATGATGTTTATATTCTAAGGCTGTTCGATAATAAAAGATCAACTGCGCGACGCCGTTACAAAATATTTATTCAAAAAGGCATCCAAGAGGGCAAGCGCCCTGAACTCACCGGAGGCGGACTTATCCGCAGCAGTGGTGGCTGGACTGTAATCAAGTCTCTTCGACGGGCAAACATTCATTTTAAAAGTGATGAACGTGTGCTTGGCGATTCTGACTTTGTTGAGAGGGTTTTAAAAACCGCCGATGAGTCTTTTGAACGTAAATACCAGCTAAAGTCGCAAGGCTATGATATAGATAAACTTGCTGATAGAGTGGCTGACATATTTTCCGTTAAACCGGAAGAAATATTTCAGCCCGGAAAGCAACCGGTAAAAGTCAAAGCAAGAAGCCTTTTCTGTTACTGGGCGGTTAGGGAATTGGGGGTTACAATGACGGATCTGGCTCCAAAGCTCAATATCTCGCAGCCGGCGGTCAGCATAAGCACTCAGCGTGGAGAGCGCATAGCACTAGAAAATGGATATTCACTATTGGATGATTAGAAACTTATAATTTTAGGGGCGTCCCCAAGTCTACACTCACCTTGGGAAAATACTGCCTTAACAGTCCGTTAGTATTCTCATTGGCTCCCCTTTGCCATGCAGAATAAGGGTCGGCAAAATAAATCATTAATCCGGTTTTTTCCTCAAATTTTCTAAATCGAGCGAACTCAGATCCATTATCTACTGTTAAGGTATGTCGCATTTTCCTGGGAACAATAGTAAATGCTTTGATGCCCTGACAGGTCAGGGTTGCTGCTTTTTTGTTCTTGAGTTTAGAGGCCAAGAGGTAACGACTCTTACGCTCAACTAAAGTCGCAATATAACCACTGCTTTTTTTACCCTCAATTGTATCACCTTCCCAGTCCCCGAATCGCTCTCGTTCCTCAACAATTTTGGGGCGTTCCGCAATATTTTTTCTGCCTGCAAAGAAACGGCGACCAGTGCCATAACGCTTCTGTCTACGTCGCTTTTTATGGCTTCGACGAAGGTTTGCGTATTCCGCTCCATTCCGGCCACCAATTCCGGAACAAATCGGCCACCCATTCCGCTTGATTCCGGCCACCTATTCCGGAGCATTCCGGCCACTTTAAAATCTTATAATTTATAGCGACGCTGGATAATTTTACTTTTAAATCCTATGTCTTTCTCAATCTTAATTGAGGAGGATATAATGGCAAAAGAAAGATTATCTATGCGAAAAATAAGAGAGATTTTAAGACTTAAATTTGATTGCTGTTTCAGTAACAGAAAAATAGCAAAGAGCTGCTCTGTTGCTCGAAGCACTGTCGCAACATATCTCCGCTTGGCCAAAAAATCTGGATTGCGATGGCCTGTCCCTGACAACCTCAGTGACACAGAAATTTATAATCTTGTGTTTAAAAACAGGGGTAAGTCAGTCAACAAACGGCAGATGCCTTCAATGGAGTATATCCACAATGAATTAAAGAAAAAAAGTGTCACTCTTCAGCTTCTCTGGTACGAATACAAACAGAATAATCCTGACGGATATCAGTTCAGCTATTTTTGTGAGCTGTACCAGAAATGGGCAAAAAAACTGGATATTTCTTTAAGACAGAGACACAGGGCTGGTGAAAAGCTGTTTATTGATTATGCGGGCCAGACAGTTCCCATACAAGATCCTCAAACAGGCAAAGTAACGCAAGCTCAGATATTTATAGCTATCCTTGGTGCAAGTAATTACACCTTTGCTGAGGCCACCTTATCTCAAAGTTTACCACACTGGATCAAATCCCACATACATGCTTTTGAGTTTTTTGGCGGTGTTCCGCATATCCTGGTTCCTGACAATTTAAAATCCGGCATAACGAACAAGGATAGATTGTGAGAGCGAAGCGAACCACGATCTTATCCGGAGGTTGAACAAGCCCGACCATGGTGACTCTTTATAAGAAAATATCTTTTTTGGAACAGGGGGTATAAAGTGGGT
>Ga0307380_10001476_pt1 | contig 34495 bp, 33 predicted proteins | sample UN3MG_FD_202239 | JGI IMG/M metagenome (GOLD analysis project Ga0307380, IMG submission 202239) | Soil microbial communities from Risofladan, Vaasa, Finland - UN-3 | ecosystem: Environmental > Terrestrial > Soil > Coastal area > Acid sulfate soil | place: Finland: Risofladan, Vaasa | collected...
AAAAAGCACAGTCTCGTGCCAGATCCCAATTGCCTGTACAAGTGCCACAATCGTCCCCGTTGTCCATCCAGTGATTTTTACACACAACACAGTCTTGTACAGGATTCCAGTTGCCAGGACATGTCCCACAGTTATTACCATCGTCAACCCAGTGGTTCATGCAAAAAGCACAGTCTTGCATTGGATACCAATGGCCCGGACACGTTCCGCAGTCGTCTCCATTGTCTACCCAGTGATTTTTGCAAAAAGCACAGTCTCGTGCCAGATCCCAATTGCCTGTACAAGTGCCACAATCGTCCCCGTTGTCCATCCAGTGATTTTTACACACAACACAGTCTTGTACAGGATTCCAGTTGCCAGGACATGTCCCGCAGTCGTCTCCATTATCTACCCAGTGATTTTTGCAAAAAGCACAGTCCTGCACTGGATTCCAATTGCCTTTGCATTCACACTCCCCTTGGGCGTTGCACTTTTCATTCTCGTTGCACGAACCACACTCATCGCTGCAGACGTAGCCAATATCACCGTCGATGTAGTAGCATTTCATTCCGAGATCTGAGCAGACTTCGAACCGGATCACCTCGCCGCTATAACAATAGGCGATGATGTCATCCTTGCAAACGTTAGGCCCCTGAATATCCTCACATGACTTGGCATCAGGACCTAACTTTTCGGTCAAAATGGAACATCCCGGCAGTAAAAGCAGGAGAAAGGGCAAAAATAGCCAGGCTAGACTTTTGGTATTAGTATTCATAGGTCACCCCCAGCAAGGCGAACGGGCCGGACAAATCGATCTTCCATTCGTTTCCATTGACATCACTATATTCGTAATTTACACCGTCCAGTTTGAACGACTTCATCTTACTGAAGTACTGGCGCCAGCCCGCTTGGAAGCTGATGGTGAAAGCCGGATGCAAGAAGACGTTGAATCCAAGGTAACCCTCCAGACCGTGGGCCAACGCGGTTGCCATGCCCTCTTCGTCCGCGGTCCCGGCCTTGATCACCGGCACCTCGGCGATTCCCAGCGTGTAGCGAATACCAACAAGGGGCGCGAATCGTCCCCAGAACCAGCGTTTCTCGAAACCCGGATCGACAGTCATCAGAACCACCGGCAGATCGAAGATAAAGTTGACGCGGTTGGTCTGGTAGAACTCGGTCAGTGGAATCCAGGGAATACGCCAGCGGATGTCCAGGCTCAGGCCTATCATCCCGATGGGGTTGGCAGAGACCGTGTCGCCGGTGGCCAGTATTACCTCGGAATGCTTGAACGGCAGCAGGCCGGTGGACAGGCCGGCCAGGATACCAACGACCGGGTACTCAAGCACCTGGATCTTATTGTCTTCGCAATCGTAGTCGGCTATCACTTCGACCTGGGAGTGATCTTTCTTGCCCTCGGCGCCACCGGGACCAACATTGCAGATGCGCCCGAACCCCTCCCAATCATCGGGACCTTTCCGGGAAAAAAGGAAAGTATCATTAAGGCGTACGCCCTCCGAGTCGCCGACGCCGATGCCAACCTCGTCGTCCTGGCGGGCTAAGACCGGGCTGCGTAGACGGAAATCCCTGTATTTGGCCACTTTCACGCCGAGCTTCTTGCCGGCCATGGTGAGGGTCTGCTTCACCTTGTAGACGTACCAGTCCTTCTGCTTGTTACCGATCTTGACAGTGCTGCCAATGCCGGTCAGATCCTTGGCCGCATCAACGGCACTATTAATCTCGCTCTTGAGGCCGGTACTATCCAGGGCCTTATCGATCGCCGCATTCTTGACATCCTCGGCAAGGAAAACGGCCTTATCCAGCCAGCCCGGCACGCTCAACTCTTCCTGGCCGTATTCCTTCCAGCTTCCGCTGCGCAGGTCCCACATCCGCAGGACGAGATCGGCATAGATGAAACGGAGCTTGCCGTCGTCACCCTTCTCTTCTCGCCAGTCCTTCAGTTCGAGAAAAAAAACGAACTCCACACCCGGCAGGTACTTGTTCTGGACATCATCCAGACCCACCTTCCCGCAGGGCACAATGTAGTCATTACGTTTCATGCGGAAGGTGTTCAGCAGTGTGCGCTCGAGGCCCTGATTGGCCAGATATGGATCTTCCATCTGGTAGTTGCCGCCCGCGCGGTGCAGGTCGAGCAATAGCACCTGGGGCCGCTTGAACACTCCGCCACCGGCCGAGCGGGCCGGGCGTTCCTCGAACAAGTTCACGCAATTCGGGGGCGGATACACGTCCTCCGGTGTGGCAAACAGCGCTGTCATGTCGATGTCCGGGTAGGGTGATCTCGTTTTCTTCTTTTCTGGTTCGGTTGTGCGCCGTAACGGTTTCCCGCGTGTTTCGATTGGTTCCTCGATCACGGGTACGGCGGCCGTAAGGCTGTCGTTGGGCTTGCCGGATTTCGAAGCCAGATAGAGTTTCCGAGATTGTTCGGCCTTTTCCTTGGCTTTCAACAGAAGTGGCTTGATTTTATTCCATGCCTTTTTCTGGATGGTTTTCCAGTTTCCGGAAAAGGTGGTTTGCGTTTTCTCCAGCGTTGCGCCGACCGGTTGAATCAAGCTGATCACCAATTCGTGGCCAGCGCCGGCACGGCGAAGCGCGAGTCCCATCAGAAAGTTGGCCTTGGTCTGCTTGAACAGACCGACCGTACAGTCTTCCTCACTGAGGCATTGCTTTTGCCACTCGGGATCGTCCGGGGAGAGAAACTCCTCGATCAGACTCGGCTTGATCCATTCCAGGTTCCTGAGTACGCCGGAACGAAGAACCACCCGCTTGGATATCTTACGAACTTCTATCCTCGATTGTGAGTCCTCACCGATTGCAACCAGACCGCCCTTAATTCCCTTTTTTTCGAAAGCGGCAACGGTCATTAACAGATCGGCGGTTTCGACCTTCTTGCGGGCGAGCTGACAGACCTTTTGGCTCAGGATGATCTCGGAGCAGTGGTTTGCAAGGCTGCGGGCTTTTTCGATTCGCCAGTTGCGTAGCAGTTCGGTCGTCAAGCCCAGGAAGGCCTGTTGCCGATCCGCCTTGAGTCTAGAAAGAGCTTTATGGTCAGGTACCAGGCGTTCAAGTCTCATCAGGGCCGGTGTCCCGGCGGCGAGGTTGTTCTTTTTGAAATGGACTTCAGCTTCGTTGGCCAGGGCATCGGCCGCACAGAGCCTGAGCTCGTCCACTCGCTGGTATATCGGTGCATTCTTCAGGATGTCCGGATATTTGTCGAAGTAGTCAAGACAACGCCGGCCGTCGTTGTCATCGGAAAGACGCGCGATCTCCTGGTTTATCTGCCTAATCTCCTCCTTTTGCCTGGCCAGTTCCTCCAGGCGTGCCCGCTCCTTGTCCTGGATGTATTTGAAATACTGATCGACCCGGACCCTGGCCATAACCTCGTCCCCCTCATAGAAGGCAATGACGGGCTCCGTCTTCTCCCTGAGCACAGCTTCTTCCCCGATCACGGAAGCGAGTTCAATCATGGCGCTACCGCTCTCGTCGGTCTCGATTTCAATCCTCTTCTTGCCGTTCTCCACGCTGATCACTTGGTGGGCCAGGGTATGTTTCTTGCATGGGACCTCAACCACAGACTGGACCTTCTCCATGCGCTCGATTTCATCGACTTCGTCGATTGCCCGGATAGAATCGATGATAGCCAAAGAGGCCGCTCCCACTCCGGCGCCCAATAAGGAACCGCCGATGGCATAGGCTCCCGTCTTGCCAACGGGATTGTCATGGAAGGGATCGTTGTCCGGGATATAGCCGGCATCCACCGTCATGGCAACACCGGCTGCCAGCAAACCCCCGGCCGCGGTCCACTCGAGCATCTTGACCCACCAGGCGGTCGATTTCTCGATCATGACGATATGCTCGAAAGCCTCGATGGTCGATTGGTCGCATCGGTCTTCCTTGGTGAATGTACAAAACAACTTCAATGGCGAGGCTTCGTTGCAGTTAGCCTGATAGGTGACATGTCCCTTGGGGCTGGAGGTTGCCTGATAGGATCCTATCGGCCTGTCGATTGCTTTCTCGATCACTTCCACGTGAGCGCAACCCGAGAGGCCAACTCCGGTCAACAAGACAAGTATGAGAAAACATTTTCTCACGTCACCACCCCCCGCGGCGCTCCGCAGTGAAGTACTCATGTAGCTGTTTTGAAACCCTTTGGTTCTCCAGTGATACCGCTCTTGCCTCGCGACTGGATCAGGTTCTTCAACCCGAATCCGATCCCCACTCCCACCGCCGCGATGCCTGCCGCGACCGCATAGGCAACAATGTGCGCGGGCTTGCCCTTGGCGTTCACAATGATCTGTCTTCCGACTTTGGCGCCTTCGCGATACCCGACTGTAATTGCATCACTCATGGTTGGCATTTGACCACTCCCGGATAGGTACGTACCTCATTTGCGCGCCTCCGCGGTCTCGTCGCATTCTTCCTGCCGCACCCCATGTGTCTGACACTGATTGTCCTCAAATCTTACTAAGTCTGACGGCACTGGTCAAGCTAGAGCCGACAGCATCTTCTTTAGTGCGACCCTCCGGGATAAAAGGAGGGTTGGAAATGGCAATCGACCGAAAATCTCTTGGAAAACGCATCCAGAAACACCGCAAGGAACTGGACCTCACCCAGGCCACACTGGCCGAGCGGGCGAAGCTGGACACGACCTACCTCAGCCAAGTCGAGCGCGGTGTAAAATCGCCATCTCTTGATGCCCTGGCCCGGATCGCCAAGGCCCTCAAGGTTGGCCTGGGTGCCTTGCTTGAAGACACCAGAGCCTCGAAGTCGGTCCCGCTGACAAAGGAAATCGCAGAAATTCTCTCGGCCTGGACGCCGAAGCAGCGAAGAGCGGTGCTCCAGGCACTTCGAACACTGGCCGAGCTGTAGCAACCCCTCCCTTTTCAAAAACCAGCCCAAATTGCGGTAAAAGGGCATGAGAATTGGGAGCCCGGTACTCTTTTCTCTTCCCGTAACCCTGTAGTCCGTCCCTGACGCCAGAATCCTCTGGCGGCCGCCATTTAGCCGAAACCAGAATCGATCGCGCGCACGAGAGATCGCTGCGCAGAAAGGAGAATTCTCGATGGACAAGAAAGTCAGAGAAATTCTCGAAGCTCCATTCCCTGATGCAGAAATCAAGCAACGCAAGGGATCCTTCGGCGTCGTTCATTACGTAGACGGAAGTAACGTGATCCAGCGACTGAACGATGTTTTCGACGCCGAATGGTCGTTCGAGATCGTCGAGCACAAGTTCCTGGAGAACGAAGTCCTGGTATTGGCCAAGCTCACCGCTGGTGGAATTGTCAAGATGGCCTTCGGTGGAAGTTCAATCACCCGTAATCGAGACACCGACGAAATCGTCAGCCTAGTTGACGACGCAAAAGCCGCCTGCATGGACGCGGTCAAGAAATCGGCGTCGTGGCTCGGGGTAGGCCTGGAACAGCTCTATACCGATTCTCGATCAACGCCGCCAAATGGTCGCAAAGATGCGCGGGTGCCGAACACACCTGGCCGAAACGACAATGGCCAAAAAAGCGCTGGCAACGGCGAGGACCGTCTCTCGCAGCGCCAGCTCTCGGCGATCTATTCCCTTGCCCGGAAGGCCGGCTACTCAAGCGACGAAATCCGCAAGCGTTCAATCGAATGCTTCAAAGTACCCGTCGAGCAACTGCGAAAGACCGATGCCAGTTCTTTGATTGGCGACCTCAGCAATGAACTCGGCGACGGCGCTATCAACGGGAAAAAGTCATGACCGCCAATGCCGCTCTCGCGGAAATGCGTGCCGAGGCGCACGTCTCATCATCCTCGTTGTCGACTTGGTTACAGTGCCCCCAAAAATGGCGCTATCGGTACCAGCTCGATGTCACTCCCGCTTTTCGATCCGGCGCACTCGCGTTTGGCTCTGCCGTCCATTCGAGCCTGGCTGTTCACTTCAACGCCTTGAAAGAAGATTCTCCGCCGCCCAGTCTCGATACGGTCTTTGCCGAGCACTGGCACCAACAACTCAACAGCAAAATCCCAGTTCTCCTCGACGACAAGTCGACGCCGGACAGCCTGCTCCAGACCGGGCAGGCCATGCTAGCGAAGTACATCAAAGAAATCCAACTCCCGGGCCACGTCGCAGAAGTTGAAATGCCATTTTCGATCGAGCTGGCCGATCCCGACACAGGCGAAATCTTGCCAGCCAGGCTTGTCGGTGCCTTGGACCTTGTCGCCCAGAGAGAAGATGGTTCGTACGTAATCTGCGAGCTGAAGACAGCCGCACGTCGATGGTCAGAATCGAGACTGACGGACGATTCCCAGATCACGGCGTACTCCTACGCAGCTCCGTGTATCGGCCTCGGCAGCGCCAGAGTCGACATTCACCTGCTCCTGAAATCGGCACGCAAGCCCGACGTCGAGGTTTACCAAACAACTCGAACCACGAGGGACCACAAGGACTTCCTCAGGATGGCAAGCGGAGTAATCCGGGCCATCGACGCCGGCATCTTCTTTCCCCGGAGGGATTGGTGGTGTCCGTGCGAATTCGCCGGACCTTGTCTCGCTGGCTGACCAGGAGTGCTCCCGTGATGCTCAAGAACATCATCAGGCGAATCATCGCCGACGCGGCATTTGTCGATGCAGTCATCTGCATCATCAAGGCCCTGGCCAAGGCACTTCGTAAGAACGTCAAGAAGTAGCCTTTCCGAATATCTCAAACATAGAAGGAGAAAAATCATGCGTAGAAAACCACGCAGGCGTCGTAGCTGTTTCAACAAACCTCTTCGCGTTTCCATCGCGGAGCGAACCGGATGGAGACCGCCGAAAGTCGATATCAAACCACGATCAACCCTGCCTGCCCCGACGGCACAGACACGCCGTATCCTCAAGGCGCTGGCGGCGTTGCCGAAGCTGGCGGCGTCAATCGGATTCGCAGTCGCAGCCCAGCCCAACGCAGCAGTCGAAGTTCTTCCCGGAGAACCGGCGGCTGTCGCTTTCACGACAGGAAACAAGCTCAAGGGCTTGTTCGTCCTGCCGGCCAGCGAACACGAAATCCGACAGGCCATCGGGTTGCCGGCAGTTGAGATCCGTGACCGCCAAGCTGACAGATTATGGGAGGAGGCTCGCCATGAAAATTACTAGACGCCCATTCTACGACGCACTGAAACAACTTTCCCGCGTCGCTGACCAAAGAGCTGCGATGCCCGTCTTGAACCATGTTCTGCTTGAAGCGAAAGACGACACGCTCAAACTGACCGCTACCGATTTGAACAAACGTCTGACCTGCCAGCTCCCGGCCGAGGGAAAGCTGACAGCCTGCCTGCCGACAAAGCTTCTTGCCAACTTGGTCAAACCAGAATCCAGGCGCGACAAAGGTGACGTAAGCCTTGAAGCGTTACCAGACAACAAGTTCAGCGTCGAAATCGCCGGCCTTGCGACGATCCTGAACGGAATCGATCCGAATGATTTTCCTATTGGCGAAGAAGCCGATTTGAAACTGCTGGCCATGTGGCCGGCCAAAGACTTAGACGCTTCGTTGGCATTCGTCCTGCCGGCATACAGCTGCGATGTGACGCGGCCAAATCTCAACTCCGTGTTCTTCAACGGGGGGACTGTCACCACCACTGACGGGCACCGACTCCACCAGTCGGCCCTCCCGGGACCACTGGACACCTCTCTCCTGGTGCCTGCGGCTGTAGCAAACACGCTGCATCACATTCTGTCCGATGGCGACCATGTGGTCATTGCCAGGGCCGGCGAGAACATCCGGTTCGGTGTCGGCATCTGGCAGCTCGATGCTCGACTCATGGACGAGCGTTTCCCGGACACCGAGCAAGTTATCCCCGAGAAAAATTCCCAGCCGACGAAACTCAAGCTGGACACTAAGGTTTTCACCAAGGCACTGACCCGGGTTGCAAAGTTATCGTCCGGGCAGGGCGTCAAGTTCACCGTCAACGGCAGCCTGGTTCTCTCATCGCAAGACGTCGATACCGGCTCAGCCGAGACCGAAGTTCCAGTATTATCCAACACGCACGCCGGACCAGACTTGGCGGCCGGATTTAACGTGGCCTTCCTGCTGGACGCGCTCAGGAAATCCGGAGACTTCGTCGAGCTCGGTTTCTCCGACGACTTAAGTCCCATGCGCATCGACCGCGAAGACGGGCGGCTTGCGATCGTCATGCCATTGAGGATCTGAGCCATAATGAAGCTTGGGGTGATTCCAAGGGGGGTTCTCATATGTAGTCATTTGTAGTATAATATCTTACAGCAGGCCTGTTGAAAGGAGGCGCCATCATGCGTATCGATAGGTGTTCGTTTCACAGCGCGCTCAAAGAACTTTCCCGCATAATTGATCAAAGCACGCCGCTGCCGATCTTGAAGTCCGTGGCCCTGGATGCGAGGCGTGGCACACTGGTCATGAAGGCAACCGACCTCAAACGATGCCTGGTCTGCCGGCTACCTGCCGATGGGAAACTCACAACTTGCCTTCCTGCTAAGTCGCTTTCGTCCCTTACCAAGCCGGAGGGGAAAAAACCATCAGGAAACCTGGAGATCGAGCAAGTGTCTGAGAACCAGGTTTCGCTGAAGGTGGACGGCCTGGAAACGAGGATCTTCTCGAGCGACCCGGCAGATTTTCCGGCCGGGATTGAGGTTCTCGTCGACCAGGATTGGCAACTTGTCGTTCTACTTCCGTCGAAAGAGTTCGGTGAGTCTCTCGACCATGTTCTGCCGGCCGCTTCCAGCGATGAAACAAGCCCGAATCTGTGCGCTGTGTTTCTAAGCGAACGAAAAATGATCGCGACAAATGGACGCCGCCTTCACATGGTAACCGACCTCCGCTACCCGGTTGCGGATCCGCTCCTGGTTCCCGCCGATTCAGCTGCGACTGTCCGTCGCCTGCTCCCGCACGGCGATCCCGTCGTTATTACACGGGCCGGCAACGTCGCGCGGTTTCGCATGGGTCCTATGTGGCAGCTTGACACCGCCCTGATAGAGTCGAAGTTCCAGAACTACCGGCAGTTTGTTCCGTCGTACCACGAGCAACCAGTCCACCTCACGGTAAACAAGCGGGCACTGATCAAGGCACTCGACCGATTGGGCTGTTTGTCAACAGGGAACACGGTCAAGATGCGTGTGAACGGAGCCATCGTTCTCAGTGTCGTAGATCCAGATTTGGGCGAGGTAGAAGTTGCCGTGTCGACTATAGCTTCCAACCACATTGGACGCGATATTGTAATGGGTTTCAACTCGGCCTACCTGAGAGATGGCTTGCGTAAAGCCGATACTACCATCGAGTTGAGTTTCGGAAGTCCTCTGGCTCCCATGAGAATGGATCTGGACGAAGTGAGGACGGCCGTGATCGCGCCGGTGCAGGTGTAAGCCATGAAATACCGAACCGAGTACCTCAAATCGGGCGGCATCTTCTGTCCGTTCTGTCACTGTGAAGACATCGAAGGTGCTTCCGTCGACATCGTTGGAAGCATCGCCAGCCAGGAGGTATCATGCCTGCGCTGCGGAGCTTCTTGGCAGAACGAGTATCGGTTGACCGATGTCGTGACCATCGACGAACCTGACTGACCCAGCCGCTTCAAAACCCGTTTACACAGTAAAGGAGGCTTCATGCCAAGTGCCGAAGTGTATGCCCTGCACCAGAACATCCTGGCCCGGGGCGCGAATAACCTCTCCGACGTCGAGCTACTCGGCGTCGTTCTAGACTCGCCAAGCCTGGCCCGGTCGCTTGCCAGGAACGTTGCAAAGTGGTGGAAATCGACCCAGGCCGAACTGTCCGCCATCCCCCGCGTCAAACAAATCCGCGTTGCCCAAATTCTCTGCATCGCCGAACTGGCGAAGCGTATCACCTCGATCCCGCTTGTCCGGGGCGAATCATTCCACTGCGCTGAGCAGGTAGCCGAGGCCTACGGCCCGCGCCTGGCCGGGCATGACCAGGAGGTTTTCTTGGCCTTGTCGTTGGACTCCATGAGTAGAGTCATCTGTGAACACGAGATAGGCCGGGGTACGATGAATTCAGTTGGAGTTGACCTTCGGGTGCTCTTTCGGAAATTGCTCGGAGACGGCGCTGCTGCGGCCATCATGATTCACAATCACCCTGGTGGCGATCCATCCCCATCGGTGGAAGATGTGCAGGTATGCGAGCGCCTGACCGAGGCAGGCAAGCTGATCGGCGTCAAACTGCTGGACTTCGTCATCGTTGCCGGCGGCAACAGGTCAGTTTCGTTCGCCGAAAGGGGGTTGATAAAATGAAGACGCCGTTTGCCTGGATCGACAACCATCCCTGGCTGGTTACGAGCTTCGACCTCGACCCCGCGGTATCGGGAATGCCCTCGCTCCGGGACATGCTCGAACGTCTCCTGGAGAACTACTCGGGCTCCGAAATCATGATACTCCGCCGGCTCAACGACGAAGAGACAAAACTGCTCGACGAGTCCATCGAGGAGCGAAACGCGGAAGCCTGGGCACAGATTTCAGCCATGGCCAAGGACACGGAGGACTGATGCCATGGCAACCTTCAGAGTCGTTTGGGAAATCGACATCGACGATGCCGACAACCCGGAAGAAGCCGCCAGGCAAACCCTGGCCATCCAGCGTAACCCAGATGCCATCGCCACCGTCTTCACGGTCATTGACGTTGACACCGGCGCCGCCTGGAAGGTTGACCTCGATGCGGAGCCCGAGAACCGGGTGACGCGGGTAATCGAGTATCCGCGGTGAGGAGGAGAAACCATGAGCCAGTACTACGAGATGTCCGTTGAAATCCGCGGATACGATCCACTCCGCGTGTCCGCCATCAAAGACGCCGCCGATGCCGAGTGGGCGTTTGACGACTGGTACGAGGCGAAGCCGCCTGCCAAGCCGTGCATCTCGGCGCACAGCCGAAGCAACCTGTGCGGCGGGGAAAGCGAAGCGGAATTCGCCCGGCGCCTCGGCAGTGCAATCTGGAAAGCCAACAACGACTACTGCGAGGTCACGGTGCATGCGACGTATCTCGAAGACCAACCATTCGAAACCTACACCAGCGACGAAGAAGACTTCGACGAGTGGGTTCGCCAAAGAAACGGAGGAACAACCGATGCTGACCAGGATTGAAGCAACGAAAGAAGGCGAGGCGCTGCTGAAGCGCATGAAGGGTAATGGTTGGAAGCTGCGAGTTCATGAAAATGGCGGTTGGCATTACAACGTCACGAACGGTCCGCTGTACGTGGCCCCCTCCGCTGCCGACGGCAAGTTCTTCTGCCTTCTGAGTGACAAACCGGACCAGCCGGGATGGGGAGCCGCAATCTGGACGACGCGACATACCGACGAAGATCCTAACTTGGCCGTGCAGCACGAACTCAAAGAGGCACGAAAGGTGGTGAAACGGATCAACGAGGTAATCCAGGTTGCCGAAGAAGCGGCGTCGTGAGGGCAGGTCGCCATGGCTGACTACTACACACAATTCAGCGGAAGCATCGACGACCTCACGGCCGAAGAAATAGCCTGGGTCAGGAAAGAGCTGACACCTCCGCTAGAACGGGAAGAATACAATCCCGGCGCGGAAGCCTTCCTGCAACAATGGCTGAAAGACCATAATCTCAATGACCCGGCCGAGCACGAGTATTGGCCCAGGTTCGACTGGTCCCTCGACGGAGACGGCCTGTGGATATACTCCGACGAGGACGGCTGCATCGATCATGTCGGCATCTTCGTCCGGCGGTTTCTCTCCCTGTGGCGCCCCGCGGCCGTGTTCTCACTGACTTGGGCGGACACGTGTTCGAAATTGCGCACCGGCGCGTTCTCCGGCGGCTGGTTGGTGGTGTCGAAAGACGAAATCGTCTACGGCAACGCCTACTGCGAAGCAGAGCAGGCGGCGCAAGCGTTGAAAACGGGAGACTTCAAGCTATGAAAACGTTTCGAGTTTGCGCCGAGGAAAGAGTCGTCCGCTACAAAGACTTCGAGGCAACTTCCAAAGAAGAAGCGCAGGAGAAAGCCGAGCAGGAAAACCCGGCAACGTGGAACTCAACCGGCGACTACGGCGAAGGAGACGAACCCGGCGGCAACCAGCGCTGGGTGGGTACGTTGAGTCGCGTCCTGGAGCACGTCGTCGAAAAAATCGAAGAAAAAGGAATCGTGTGGTGAGAACTACGCGGTTCCAAAGGAGGTAATCCATGACGGAAAACCAGAAGTTCATAAGCGGGGCCTTCGTGTTCACACGCCCCCGTCGCAACATTCAACCGAGAGACCCGGCCGAGCTGGCGCCGCTGGCGGTCAAGCATGGTCTCGAAGAGGGCATCATTCCGCCTTATGCCGGAGATCGAGCCTGCATCGGGCGGGCGATACAGCAAACGTCGAGCGGTCTATACCGCGAAGGTTTTCTGCTTCGCCCCATAAAGAGAAACGGCGGAGAGGTTCTGTACGGAATCGTGCGTGAAAAGCGCGATGAGGCTACCGAACATCTCGACCACAATCACGAAGCAACCGTCCGCTGGGGCGCCGAACCGAATCCCGCCGTCGTACAGGGGGACCATCCCATCGCCATGCGGGTGGCCGACGCCTACCGTTCCATGCGCAGCATGATCGTTGCCGAAGACTGGAGCGCAGCCATCACGCAGTTCCTGGAATCCAAGGGCGCAGTCGGTGTCCGCGGGGATGGTCGCGTTTACTGGTGCCCGCCCCAGCGAATCGAAGACGTCAGGCGTCTTCAGGCATTTCTCCAGGAAGTCGGAATCGACCTGATTCTCTGCGAACTGGAGATTGAGACGCGTAGCGTTGTCCAGGACGTCGTGGCCGAGTCGCTCGAAGAGCAACTCGACAAGTTCCAAGCCGAAGTTCACGAGTTCGACGGGACCCAGAAGCCTTCGACGTACACCCGACGGCTGGAGGAATACAAAACCCTTCGAGAGAGAGCCATTCTCTACAAGTCAGCGCTGGGTATCGGTGTCGAGCGCACCGAGCTAGTTCTGGCCGAGCTAGAAACGAAAGTCAACACCATGCTGGACTTGCGACGTACAACAGTCGTGCATCGGGACGGTTCAACAGACCAGGCGGAGCCGGCAACGCAAGCCGAGTCAACCAAGCCGGCATCGCTGCGCTTCGCCGGCGCCGAATTCACACAGGCTGCATCGGATGAACCCGGCGTGCTCCGGTTCGTGTCGGACAGTGAGTATGCCAAGTCAAGTGCGACCGCACTGGAAAACATGGGTTTGACCGGCTGGCAAAAAGTCGGCTCGGTCGAAGTCTCCATCAAGAATTCCGGCCCTCCGGGAGAAGCCGTTCAGATTCGTCTTCGAGTTCCAGATGGACTGGATGTCCAGTCCATCGCGAGACCACTCTCGTCAATCGGCATCGAACTCTGCCAGTGAGAAACCATTCAGGCCGTCCAGGGGAGTAAGTTTCTCCTGGACGGCTTTCACTTGTTGTAGACTAGGAGGAAATGCAAGTGTTCATATCAAAGACGCCAACCTACGACATCGATCTCGAGTTACCGGAAGACGAACGTTGGGCCGAGGTAATCCGAAAAGAAAAGCGGGCCGCCAGGAAGGTGGCCAACGAGGCGAGAGCAAGGACGAAAGAATTGACCGGAACTTTTGTTCTTGCGTTGATAAAGCTCGGGGCGCCGTTGTTCAAGCTGGCGTACAAGCTCTCCGGGGGCCGCTACGTGGGTGAAATCGCTGCGTGGGCGGCTGCCCTGGGAGTTTCATCGAGTGAAGCAACGCTGCTCAACTGCAGCTATGAGTTGTCGCACATAAGCCTTGGTTGCACTACCGGAGTCCGGTGGGTCAACGGTCTTGGCATGATCCACGTCCGCAACATGGATTGGCCCCTTGTCAGCATTGGCAACGCCACCCGGCTGTTTCGATTTCACTATGGGGACCGCAGTTTCGTCTCTGTCGGCATCACGGGCTTCGTTGGCGTGTTGTCAGGAATGCTTCCCGGCGCCTACTCCGCTACAATTAACTGGGCTCCCCCAATCGGCCGGCCACATTTCAACTTCGGCCCGGCTTTTCTTCTTCGGGAAGTTCTCGAAACCTGTGACAGCTATGAAGAAGCAGTCGAGATTCTTACCAACACGCCGCTGTCTACGTCGGTGTTCTTCACGGTCTGTGGCGTAAAGCGTGGCCAGGCTTGTGTCATCGAGCGCACCCGGAAAGACGCCGCTATCAGGAAGTTCCGAAGTCCAGTGCTCGTACAAGCCAATCATCACCTTGCGCGGAAGTTTGTCGGCAACAACGCTGGCATGGAAGGTATCAGCGACTCGAGAGATCGTGCCGGGTCACTCAGTAAAGACCTGCGGGCGGCGAAAGCAACAAGTCTTCGAAAGATTGCAGCAGCGTGTCTGAACGAAGTGCCGGTGTTTAACGAAGACACCGTCCAGAAGATGGCTTTCTGTCCGAAGACAGGTGACATCAGAATTTGGAGACTCGTGACGTAACCTGTAGAACGACCTCGTAGCAAACCTTCTCTGAATCCTATCTGACGAACAAAACCAATTCCAAGTTGAAAGGATATGAAATGAACAAGAACAAGACAGATCTACTTTCCAAGTTCCGGGCTCTCCGGGACGACCTGAATGCCAACTTGCTCGAACGAGAAGAGGCCGTGGATGCATCGCTGGTTGGTTTGCTCACGGCGAATCATGTCTTGCTGCTGGGGCCGCCAGGGACAGCGAAGTCGTTACTGGTTCGCAGCATCTCCGAGCGCATCGAGCAAGCGACCTGCTTCGAGCGGCTCTTGACAAAATTCAGCGTCCCCGAAGAACTGTTCGGGCCGTTGTCTTTGTCGGCCCTCGAAAACGACAGGTACCAGCGCATGACCGCCGGTACCCTCGTCGAGGCAGAGATTGGCTTTGTCGACGAAGTCTTCAAGGCCAATTCGAGCATCTTGAATTCCATGCTGGGTATCATGAACGAGCGCGTCTTTCACGAAAACGGCGTTGCTCGTCCCGTTCCACTGCTGTCCCTGTTCGGCGCCAGCAACGAGTTGCCCGAGGACGGGTCGTTGAGCGCCCTGTTCGACAGGTTCCTGATTCGCGTTACGTTGCCGAGCCTTGCCGACGATGCCAGCGTTCGGGCGCTACTTGACCACAAGACCAAGACGCCCTCGGCGACAATCACGCTCGACGATCTCAAGGCAGCCCAGAAAGAGGTCAGTCAGGTCGAACTCACCGACGACGCCCGAGAGGCCATCCTGACTATCAAGAGAGAATCGGAGTTCGAGGGGATCCAGGCATCCGACCGACGTTGGAAGGCCTGCGTTGGCTTGGTCAAGGCGCGTGCATTTTTGGAAGGGGAGGCGCAGACCAGTGCTGATCATTGCGAAATCTTGACGGCTGCGCTCTGGAGCGAGCCGGGTCAGATTCGTATCGTAGAGCGCGTGGTAAACAAGATCGCGAACCCGCTGAATCTCGAAGCCGTGGAGCTTGAGGATGCGGCCAAGGACCTCTATGACCAGCGCCCGAAGCCCGACCAAGCCAACCTCACCGAGGCCCTGGAACCGTTGCTCAGGCAGCTCTCCGACATCCACACGCGGCTGGAAAACCGCATCGCCAAGGCGCCAGAGAAACGAACTTACCGGGCGAAGCAGGCGTTGACCAAGATTGAAAACTGGCACAGGGAACTCAGCACCATGGCCCTTCGCACGGTGTCCAAGTTGCACATGGCCCCGGGGGCGGCCTAGCCATGCCCGGGATGTGCTTCAAGACGAGCAAATGGCTCGACCGGCTGTGGTCTGAACACCTGGAAGCGAGCGACGGCGCCCGCGATCTGGTCAAGGCCGGCATCGAAAAGCAGGGCGAATTCTTCGTCGGCTTCCCTGCCGACATCCATGCCCGGCTGTATCTCCCCTCCGACCCACCTGGAATCGACACAGCTCCCGACTGGGCGACGAGACTGCATAGCCTGGCCTCAGAGTTGGCCGAGTGGCAACGGCTCAGAGTCATGTGTGCCCGAAACGGATTCGCTGCCGGCATCGCCTGCGAATCAATGCTGCAACAACTTCTACCGCACGTACCGGATAGACCGGAGGCACAAGCGCAGCAGAGTCCTGATGCCAATGCAGACAATCAACAACAGACGGGACCTGGCCAACCAAGCCATGGAAGTTCTCCTGGCGACACCAGCCCCTCCGATGCTGAAATTCGCGCAGCCATAAGAAAAGCCTCCAGAGCCGCCCGCGACGCCGTCCAAGAAGCCGAGTCAAGCCTTGAAGGCTTAGCTACGCCCCTTGGTTTTTCCATGCCCGGCAACTCTGTCGTCAGGAATCCCGGCCCGGCCGACTTGAAGGCCATTCGGGATGCACACGCGAGGCTGAAGGATTCGGACCGGTTGAAAAGAATAGCCGAGCTGGCCGGGCGGTTCGAGCGCGTGGCTGCATCGAAAGCCCGTTCGAAAGTCAAACCCGGTGTCGGCGAGGTTCACGGAATCGGGCTTGGAGGGCTCGATGAGTTGGCCCGGATATTACCGTCGGAACTGGTGACTCTGCGACATCCCAAGCTTCGAACGGTACTGATGGCCAGGTTGCTGCTCCGGCAGGCGTTGGTCTACAGCATGAAAGGCCGGGAGCCACAGTCCCGTGGCCCGGTCGTAATCCTGCTGGACGAGTCAAGTTCGATGACTGACTACGGCAAGGACATCTGGAGCAAGGCTGTCTGCTTGGCCCTCCTGACCACTGCATCGCGGCAAAAACGGGCCTGGCATCTCGTTGCGTTTCAGAAAACGATCGTCCGTGAAGTTGCAATTCCCGCCGGGAAAGCAACCGCCGCCGACATCCAAAACGCACTCGACCATGGCTGCGCCGGCGGCACCGACTTCGATGAGCCATTCAAACGCGCCATCGATATCATCAAAACCTCGCCCACGATGAAGCAAGCCGACGTCGTCGTCATCACGGACGGCGAATCCCATCTCGAAGCCGAGACAGTCGAAGCGGCGAACATGCTCACCCGGGTCGAAGGCGTCTCGTGGTTCGTTATCGGGGTCGGGTCGAATGCGGGCAAACGATGCGCAACGTCGCTGGCGCCGATTGCGACGGACATGGTTCATGTCGCAAGGCTCGATGATCCGGTGCCCATCGTCGATGTTGTCAACCTGGATAGAAAGGAGGTGTTTTCCCATGAGTGGAAATAGAACTGCCAACGTAATGGACGTCTTCACCATCGTTGAAAAAGAAGGTGTCGAGAAGTCCTTCTGGATCAAAGTCGGAGCTTGTTTCCTCAACCGCGACGGGTCTTTCAACGTGTACCTGGATGCGCTGCCCATCAATGGAAAGCTGCAGATCCGGGAGAAGGATAGGAGGGGGGACGACCCAGATAAGGACTTGTAGGTTTGTGGGGCGAGGAAGCTCTTGCCTCGCCTTGGAGTGATGGTTCTGATCGCCGGGATTCACCTGTGTCTGTGGGCACGGGCTTCCTTCGGCGACAGACAAGGCTGCGCATACGAAAGTTGTCACGATGACGGTTGGATTCGTTGTCGGCTTGGCTTACATCTTGAGCGGAGAAGGGCAATTTCTTGGGTAGTTCTATACGGGATGCCTCACGGCATTCCGTTTTTTAGCCCGGCCACCGTCACATGAATTCATGGTTGCACTCTCATGGTAGATTCTTTTTGGGACTTCAGCAGGTTGTACGTGATGATTCTGTGCACGTGCACACAAGCGCACAAGCGATACGGGGCTCTGTGAAGTTGACAGCATGGCCTTTACCATCTACTATTCAGTAAGGAGCTGTTGTTGAACAAAATGCCAAAAAACATCATAAAATTCGGCGCGTACGACACCCGTCGCAACTTGCCGTCGAAGACAGGACGCCGAAGAGGAGAAACCCTGTTCTTGTCAGCATTCATCCGTGCATTCACAAGTGATTCCGGTGCCAAATACATTGTTGGCCGCCAGTTCGCTATGCCAGACTGCGGAGTCGCAGACTGCATTGCAGTGAGAAACTGGGACATCCCATATGGATCTAGAAAGAAGCCTCATGTCATCGCTTTTGAGACAAAACTTTCCGATTGGAAAAAAGCAATGGCCCAGGCGTATCGTTATCGGTACTATGCTGATGAGTCAGTAGTTGTAGTACCTCCACAGGTAGCAAGGATTGCCCTCAAGAACCGACATTTGTTCGAAGAAGTTGGAGTAGGTCTATGGACGTTTGATCCTGATTCATATGCTATCCAGCATAGAGTCTCGCCGAAAAAGACTTCGCCACTTAGCAACCGGAAAAGGAAGCAAGCGCTATCTCGAATCGAGCGTCGCTCCACCAATCTCCGCAAGATTAGCAAATAGACGGATTCCCTCTGATATGGCTTGGAGGTGGTTTCGGTTTGACTTTGGATCTAGCCGAATCATTGACTCAATGTTGTCATAAGCAGTAATTGCCGCTTCTATGGCTTGGTTGCATTTTTTCATACCATCTTTCGAATCTTTTGCCGACAAATCCCGAATCAGACTTTGGATTGATTCCCAAGTTTGATAGATTTCCTCTGCACGTTCAGGTTCGGATCCCATGTCAGGTCGGTACAAGGCATCTGTCTCCAAACCGTTCAGAACATCCGGGTATGCATTCCTCAACTGGTCAAGCTCAAAAAAGGTTATTCTGTTCAACAGGGTTTTACTAAGGTACCTCTGTACCGGCAACCGGCCGCCCCCGGCAGGCATGAATCTATCAAGCGAAAAAGTTCGGAGGTTTGACCACCAACCCGTCGCACCAGCCGTGGCGCCGGCAATTCCAAGAAACGGCAAAAGAACATCCGAGTAACCGTTTATCACGGCAAATCCATTCAAATGAAGGGTGTAGTTGATAAGCATCCAGCCTGCAATCACATCTGCATTATAAATATCCGTCCGAGCATCAAAATTACGCGACGCAATAAGAACATAGAAGCCGTGCGGTGGTGTTTCAAGAACGGTGATATCTGTCAGGAAATCCAGCAACTCCTTTTTATCTAGTAGTGCCTCGCGAGAAACCGCCAGCGTTGCATAGACCGGTATGCGCGTTCTCAGCTCCGCTGCGGATGGGCCTGTTTGTCGAATGAAATTCTTCGCTATGGCGGCCTCGATAGAATCGAAAGATCTGCTAATTAGTATGTTCGGCCCAATAAGCCCAGTAAGCTTAGTCTCAGACTGAAAATGGAGGCAACTCTTGATATCTTCTTTTATGATGCTTGTACCTTGTTCAAGCTCACGACGTCGTCTTTGTTGGAAGAATTTCCCGTACTCCTCACAAGATTCAAGCCGTCCGAACCTTGGGTTGTCACAACTTACATTGTGCCCTGCATAGTACTGGGGATCGAAGAATCTATCGGCTGATGGATGAGATTCCTCAATTAGATCGAGTTGTGTACGCAGCTTCTTAGAAGAAATATCTCTAGGGCTAAAGATAACTCCATCAATATAACCCTTGCCAAGCCCTTGAATCGTCTTTTTCCCATCGGAAGCACCATGTTGAGCGTAGAGTTTCATGACATCACCTCCAGCTTCTTGAAGAGCATTTCTATATTTGCAGGACGAAGGGCTGGCTTCTTTTTCAACATTCCGTCAACCAGGTCGCACAGACCTTCTGGAAGATCTGGTCGGTATTGCTTGAGAGATTTTGGTGGTTGCCGCAATGCGCGAGAGATTGTTCGGATCATGTCATCGCTGTCTCTTGCTAGTGGGTGTTGTCCAGCTGCAAATTCAAACACTGTAAGTCCTGTCGTGTACAGATCTGAACGGTAGTCAATGCGATCGCGAAAATCAGGTTGCAACATCTCCGGTGCAAGATATCGATACGTCGCTATCGGCATTCGCTCTGATGCCTTGTATGTGATACTTGTTTCATATACGGCGTAAGCGATCCCAAGGTCGAGGAGTACAAAGGGTCGCGATTTATCCAGCGTCTTGATTACATTGCCAGGTTTGATATCACGGTGGATGTAACCATTGCTCCAGAGATCTTCGATACACCGTAGAAGTGACCGAAAAAGTGATGTTATTTCGTTGAGATCGGGTGAGTACCTCTGAAGAATCAGTTTGCGAAGGTCACATCCTTCCAAGAACTCCTCACTGAAAGCAAGATACTTGTCTTCTCCAACATCGAACTCACAAATGTCGATTGCTCCCAGTTTGACCAATTCTGCCACCTTGCATTTATTCAAAGCGTCAACTTCACGGCGGACTCTGGAAATCTGCTCTTTGATGAAAGCCTCTATGAGATCAGACTCAATGGTCGGATCATCAATCCGGTCGATCTTGATTACTTTCAGTGCCTCCTTGGTACCCTTTATAGTCGCTGGATAAACCCATCCAAATCCCCCTGCGCATATACAAGGCTCTAGTGAGTCCAGGCCTGAAATATGTTGCAGCAATAGTTCAGGCTCAAGTGCTTTCTTTGCCATCGAAAACGCTCCTATATTTTGACAACCATCGGTATCTCTATTCAAACTTCACATCATCCTCAATCCCCAACTCCTTGAGCGCCACTTGCGTTTCCTCAACCTTCTGTATCGAAACGCCCCCTGGCGGTTCAATCTCGACTTCCAGGGTCAACTTTACCCCACCGCCAGAGATATGCCTCGCAAGCACCTTGCTGTAGAAGTTCATCCACTTCTGGTGTGGAATTTCACCCTTCCAGCTGAGGCGTTCAACATGCTTTGGTTGTTCCTCCCCTGACTCCGGGGGAGGGGGTACTGGCTCCGTCCCGGGTACAGAACCAGGTATTGGCGGAGGCATAGGCTCCAGTGGAGCGACCGGCTCGCCTTTCTTGTATGCTTCGGCGGTTTCTTTCAGGATGAGAAACGTGTCGTCGGAAATCTCAACGTCAGACGGATCGAGGGACATCTTCCAAAGGAACGGCTCGTAGGTGCCATCAGCTTTTTTTCCGACGTATCCCAGCATGCCGTTCTCGACACCCTTGGAGATGGTCTCCTTGATGGAGTCTGCTCGTACCAATCGGGGGAACTGTGGGGATGCGAAAAACGCATCACGCACTGCCCGGGTGCTCCACTCTATGAAGGCTGCTGCCCAGTTGCGAACAAGCAAGCCTGGGCTAACGCTCTTTTCTTCGACGTCACCTTCCCCGCAGAGTCGCTTGAGAATGAGATTGACCAGACTCGCTTCGGTGCTTGAATGGACCGGGCCAAGGTCGACGTGCTTCCAGCCCCCGTCCTTGCCAAGAAGAAGAACATTCTTGTAAGTACGCCAGACCGCCTCCTTCAAATCGCGTTGGGCTTTTTTGATATTTTCCGAAAGGCGGCGCTTTTGGCTATCGTCAAGACGCAAGTCAACCTTTTCATCATCGATATCTTCCCAGGCCAGGACTTTGCGCGCTTCCTCTCGGAGGGCGGCCGGGCCGTCTGGTACGATCCAGATCAGTGCGCTTTTGAATGTCCGAGCGGAGGTGCCATGCTCCTTGGTGCAGCTGTCAACGAACTCCTTCGTGGCCTTTTCGGTGAACGCCTGTTCGGGCGCAAGCACGATGAAGGTCAGGGCAGCGACATCTGGGATCTGGCCGCTTTTCTCGGGAAAATAACACCTACCTACCCCGCTTCCCGCACCAAACACTTTCTGTACTTCTGCACGCAGCCGCTCTTCAGCCTTCTTGGGCGGTATGCTGGCCTGGCGATCTGCGAGCAGTTTATTGAGATTCGGAGAAAGGCTGAACCGGAAGCGGTTCTTGTCCGCTGAAAGGTAGTAACATGTGGTGGTCAGCGACTCCAGTGCGGTCTCGATGTTTCCGATATCAAGGTCCGGTTCCGCCACGGCTATACGTATTTCGGGAAGGGTAGCCTCCGCCTTTGCCTGTCCACCGTTCGATTCGAAGAAGATCGTCGTCGCGACTTTCTGGTGGAGACGCCCCTTCTTGATGGCGTCGATGGCCTCCTTGTCAAGTCGAACGGAATGGGAGTCGTCCTTTCCGGAAATATCCGTTGTTATCGCCCCTTCCAATTTTGAAGTACCGAGCTGGTCGAAGAGTGCCGACCTGAAGAGTGGATCATCGAGCGGCGCCGTTCCCATGCAGATCAAGGGATCCTTTTGTGCGCCCTTGAACCCTGCCTGGTAGGCATTGGATACCCAGAGGGCCAACAGGCGCAAGATGCCCCGGGTCTGCTGGAAACGCGGGAGCTGCTGCCATTTGCGTTCAAAGACCGAGAGAAGCGTTGGGTGGAACGGATACGTTGCCTCAATGGCCTGCTTGGCGTTATCAACCGGGAACCAGGCCGGCACTTGGGCGCGGCGCTCCAGGATCCACTGGGCGTACTCCGACGCGGTCTTCTTCCCATCAGCCGGCAGGCCGCCCCACTCGAACAAGCGCCGCCGGATGATCTCTGAGGTCTCTGTCTCGGCGGACATCATCATTGCGCGGCCAACACGGTCGAGCATCTTCTGGAATCGGTCAAAGTCCGCCTCGTCCTCTGGAGTCATCTCGTCCACAAGTGAAGGCAATGATACCGCAAGCACAACCCGTTCCTGGGCACGTACTTCCTCAGAAAGGTTCTGCATGAACGAGTAGAGCTGGCCTGTAAGACCTGATTTCCGGTTTCGACCCATATAGTTGAGAAGCTCGTCCATAAGGATGAGCACGGGCTTATCAACGGGCAGGAATTGCCGAATTACCTCTGTTGAAGGTGCTGTCTTTTCCTCGTCGTGCTTGGCAACCGTTGAGAAGCCCTTCTTGCCGCCAAGCTGAAAAGCAATCTCTCCCCAGGGCGTCTTGCGAAGCGGCGTCCCATCCTTCCCGCCTCTTCCCGTAAGGGAATCAAACTCTGTCCCGACAAACACAGCAACAGAAGCGCCCGGAACGGCTTTGGCGCCAGCCTGGTCAAGCAGGCTGGAAACACCCTTCCATTGTTTGGCCTTCTGTCCATTGGACGCCAGGTGGTAGAGAAGAGTCAAAGCGTGGGTCTTCCCTCCACCAAACTGTGTGGTCAGGTTGAAAATAGGAGAGGTCTCGACCTTCGTCCCTGATAAACGTCGAAGCATTCCAGACGCAAGTTCTTTGAGACTCTTGGTCAGGAATGTACGCTCGAAAAAACGGGCGGGATCCTGGTAATCCGCGGGGGCGCGGCCTTCCCGCACGTGGTCGAGGTGCACGGCGAATTCAGAGGCGTCGAGGGGTTGCCCCTCACGGAGATCCTCGCGGGGAGTCACGACTTTGTACCAGGGTTTCAGCGCCATGTGAAACCGTCCTTGTCTCAGGCCCGGCAGAACCGAGCTGTGTTTACATCAAGGTTCCAATCCTTGAAAAAGCCATAAGGAAACGTTGTGGCCTCGTTCCGTGAGCCGACCACAATCATCGTTTCCCCGGATAACGCTTGACGCTCTGGGATGCTCATTCCACGAACTACCTGTTTGGCCAAAGTTCGTACCAACGAGCTACCCTCCTCGGCATCTTTGCGGTAACAGAATACAACTTTCAGAGGCGCCCGCGTACACAGCACCTTCCATAGGGAATACGCAACAACATCATCCGAGCGGCTGTTTTCAAGCTCGAATACCGCAACAGGAAATCGCCATATTCTCTTGCCGTCCGTCTCAAACGCCACTGCATCAAGTGACAGATACTCCTGCCGCGCAACTGGAAGGAAATCCGACCGATGACCCTTCGCTGCGCCCTTCCAGCCAAACGAATCAAACGTCGATACGACCACATCTGTAAGCGCCTTGGTCCAAAGGCGGAGGGACCCCTTGATTGCAGCATCCCGCAACTCGCTGGCGGCTTCATGGCATTGGACAGTCTCCATGAAGCATTCAAACCATTTTTGCGCGAGCATCTCCACCGCTATAATCCAAGTCCTTTCTTCCTCGCCATGACACCGTCTACCCAGCGCTTCTCTTCGCATCTGGGTGGATACAGCGCTGACAACGCCTGCGCTAACCGCCAAAACCTCTCATCTCGGCCAGCACCCTCATCAACCAGGAATCGCTTAAGCGCCTCCGATCGTCCAGAGGCAAACAAGATCATTGCCTGGTGGATTCTGTCGAGAACCGTATCGGCTTTCGAAGGAGCACCCTTTTTACCCCAACCTCCGGACTCTTCAGCTTGTTCAATCTCAGCGGCAAATCCAAGAGAAAGCTGTTTTTTCTTTTTCTTCTTCGCTGATGGAACGGAATCTTCTCCCTTGCCGAAAAGATGAGCCGTCCGCTCGGCGACTGGCAGTAACCGCGCCTTATCCCCCTTCACTTCTACCAAGGATGTCAGGGCTTCCAGGTGAGCCCCGAGGCCCTGGGCGATCTTACGGGCGGCATCGTATTCCAGCACGAAGCCAGAGAGTTTGGCCTTGGCGCCTTTTTTCTGTGTCTCTTCGTCCTCATCCGATACTTCAGATTCCACACTTTCGCCAGCCCCTCCACCGTTGCCACCGCCAGTCGACAGCGTCCAAAGCCACATGGCTGTGAGGCGGGCGTCCTCTTCGAAGCCGGTAGCATCAGCGCCAGTGAATATCAGAGAAAGAGCTTCCTTGGACACGGCGGCCCAAACATGCTCAAGGTATTCCTTGAGCGTGACTTGCTCACCGCTGGCTTTCTCCACGCGCGAATAGCGGGAGTAGATTTCGAGGGCCGGGCCGAGACAGGAGAAAATGGCGTCCGCGCCTACAACTCCTTCCTCGGCTAGGCGCGGCATCCATTCATGGATGCGTTTTGGCAATTCGGCTAGCACGTCTCGCCAGTCTCCAACTTCATCGGTGCGAACGGAGCCGTCTGGGTTTTCGCGGGGGCGACAGACAAGATGGATGGAGGATGCAAGAGCGGCGGAAGATTTTGCCCTCAGCCTAGAGCCCATTTCAGTATCAATAGGCCAAGAGGCTGTAATTGTAAATCCAGCATTTATCATTGCCTGAAGTTGAGACTCCCAGCCACTAGTGCTTTTGTGCGCAAATACAACTACGCCTATGCCACCAGGATTGAGAATGCGCCTACCCTCACTCATAGCTTGTTGCATCATATTTACGTAGTGCATTTCATCCTTTCCTCGAATCTTGTCGACTATGCACTCGTCATCTTTCGGCCCTAGTACGCCATCAACAAGATATTGCAGCTTGGGTCCTAGGCATCTCTTCAGCCAAACATAGAAGAAATCAAGTAGGTCAGAATAAGGCATTGCATCGTAGTATGGTGGATCTGTGAAAAACAGCGCTGCTGCATCATCTGGTAGAGGATGATTGCTAGCTGAGCATCTCTCAGTCTGGCCCTCATCAAGTCCTGCCGCTGCAAGTCTTGATATACAGGCCTCCATTCTCCTTGCTGCGGATTCAGGAGAACCACCGGCTCCAGCAAGCGGGTTGACTTCTCCATAGTCCCAGTTCATTGGCAACGCCCAACGACCGAACACGTGGGCAGTGTTTGGCGTATTCAATTGCCACACACATAAAGCCGCATTCAGATCTGCAAGCCTGTCGACGATTAGTGAGGTACAAGCATTTACTGCTTCAACGAAACCAGCGTCAGTACTCTTGCAGACATAGTTCTTACTAAGCGTCGCGTATGTCGTCAGAGCCAAGAGCTGACGCGAATTGAAAAGATGTTGCCACTCTGTCATTCCGTATTTCTGAACACGAAAGCCAAGTGTCCCTTCTGGCGGAAGTGACTCGCTAGGTGAAGATGCCTGTTCAGACTCAACAGTATGTTGGCGTTTTTCAAGTTGGCGTTTCGCCGCCTTTGCTGTGGCAACATCCTTGTCTGTTGCGACGCGGAATCTCCTGCCACCAGAAACTGTGTCGATTACGACCACAGTGAGCCGAGCATCGTCAGAACCCCCTTTCATAGCACTTAGCTGCCTACGAACTGATTCAACCGGCGTCGTGAATCCACAACAAGGGCAAGTAACAGAGCCGCGGGCAATGGTTCCTTTTGGTACAGAACTTGAATTTGGCTTATCTGCAATTGCAAAACTGATTTCTTTTCCCCTAATCTCCGGTATCAATGCAACTGATCTGCTTTTCCTAGCTAACCAGAAGCTACGCATCAACGGAACTTCTGCACCACAACCAGGACCCTCACAGTTGATAGTTCTTGCCCAAAGATATGCTATAGGTGTCGACCCATCTTCATCCTTTGGATAATATTGCCCGAGGTGTTCTTTTGCTCGGGCCTGAATCCAAGAACACCAGTTTCTAATCTCTTCGGATAAGCGAACGCCGTACTTTGGAATATATTCCAGAACAACCTTGTTTATCAAAACGGATACTGGATTTAGGTCGCTTGCAAACGCTTCAGCACCTACACGTAACGCCTCCAAGGATATCGCGCCACCACCAGAGAAAGGATCAACCACCAGTGGTTTTACCTCAGGGGTAACTCCAAGAGATTCTTGTGATGCTCTGGTAAGATCTCTTGCTGCACTAATAAAAATCTGGTTTGAAGACAGGTCCCAACTTGAGAACTCTGCAACAAAACTCAATAACGCTTTTCGCAAACCTAGAAGGTCACTTGATTTCTTCGGGATTTCTATTTGAGTTACAGCTTCAAGGGCATTGCGTGTTCCTTCAGTACTAAGACCTTTTACAGTATCGTTGTACATTTGAGTTAGTGTTTTGAATGCAGCATCGCGGAACTTCTGTGGACAGTGTTTATCTGCCGGATCAGGCCATAGAGCAGCACAGATTACTGCCCTACAGGCAGCAGGCGGACGTGCCGCTGGGTAGATATGCAGACTAGGGATGTGTCCAAGACGCATGTCTTTTTCTCTACGTGCGTGCTCTGAGATCCGCTTGATGGGGAGATCGACCTCGATGAGCCTCTTGGGGTATCTGATCTGTTCCTTCATTTAGTCTCTCCCTTGAGGATCTCCTGTGGTCCAACATGGTAATGGGCGACTTGGACAATCGGCTTCCAACCGAGGCGTGCGGGATCGCGGATGACATGAATCTCGGGGCTGCTTCCGCAGTTGAAGACCACGTATAGCCAGTAGTCCTGCTTCAGCCGCCCGGCGGTCTTGTACTCGTTAGAACTGAGCGCTACCTCGCCGACTGCGGCTCGGCCTTTTACCTCAATGAACCGGACATCGGTGAAGGTTTTGTCGTCGTGGGGATGTGGCTTGCGGGAGATCAGGTCGAAGCCACGATTGTCCTTCTCCACGCTCTCGACCTTCCAACCGCGGTCCTCCTCATGCTTGCAAGCGACCGCGACGGCGATCTTCTCGATCTCCTCGTCCCGAACCATCGGGGCAATGCCCGGCGATTTCCGCTCGGGGTGGGGCAGCACCCATGCCCGGCCAATGTGCTCGATGTCCCCGATGGCGAGTTGCCGCTCCATGGCCAGCTCAGCCCGCCTATTCTCCAGCCGTCGGTTCAGTTCCTCCAGATGCGCGTCAGCCTGTGAGATGATGCCTTCGAGGCCAGGAACTACCTCGCCCTGGACACGTCGATTCTGAAGGTCCGCAAGCGAGAGGTTGGCCGCGCAGATCAACTCCCCGAGGGAGATCTCCAGGTGTTCGGCTATGACCTCAATCTCGTGGGACCTGTCCGTAACGATCTCGTTCAGGAACGGCTGAAGCGCCTTCTCCACCAGCGCCCGCTCGACCACCGCTCGGTCCGGCAACGCCTGGTCATCTGGGACGGGCGTTCCTGATGGTGCAAAGCTGAGTTCATGGAAATAGGTAGGCTGGCGAATCGTAATCGTTCCGGCAGAGTCAACCTGCGCCACGAAAAGCCGCCGACAGACGTTGTTCCCGCGTCCATCCTTGATTGAGGAGCCAAACACGTCGAGTCGCACCGGCTCCTTTGCTTGTAGGTCGAAGAAGACAGCTCCGCGTTTCAGGTCGTTACGGACTCGGTCTGCGACTTCTTCGCGGACCGCCTCGAACAGCGGATGTCCGGGGGTAACCCATTCCAGAGTTGGCTCATCGACAAGTAAGGCCTTGTCAAATACTATCTTACTGTACTCACGGCCAAGCTTGCCAAACCGTGGTTCCATTCGCTCCCCGATCGGCTGGAGTGTCCTCGGGAGCTTGCCTACCCGGTATACATGGCCCTCGCGCTGGACCGGTTTTGGGTGGACTCCGGCAATGGGGGCTGCACGAATAAAGAAGTCCTCGATTACCTCCGGTATGAGCCTACGCTCCTTGGCCTCGGCCGATCTTCCTATGAGGGCGCCGAGATTCAACTCCCGCTTAGCCAGCCCCTCCAGAGTAGAGGACGTGATCTTCCGGAACCGCTCGGGGTCGACGTTTTCCACGATCCGATCTTCGATCTTGGGGACATCGGTTTTTCGCAGGTATAGCTCCCGGAAAAGCTTGTCCAGGAGGTTCGAGGGGAACGCCTCCCCGATGACGTCAAATACCTGATCAGTACCCAACTCGGTGCGGATCTCCTGGAGACGCTCGAACACCTTGGCCAACACCTTGCCCTCTCGTGTATTCATGGCCACGAAGTTGAAGATCAGGCAGTCGTGCTCCTGCCCGTAGCGATGGATGCGACCCATGCGCTGCTCCAGGCGTACCGGGTTCCAGGGGATGTCGTAGTTGATCATGAACCAGCAAAACTGGAGGTTGATACCCTCGCCGGCTGCCTCGGTGGCCACCAGCACCTGGGCGTTCTCCCGGAAGTCAAGCTCAGCCCAAATCCGTGTGTTGGGCCTGTCCCGATCCCCGATTTTCATCCCACCGTGTATCTGGGTGACCTTGAGACCCCACTGACGCAGCTTGCCAAGTGGCCTGCCGTCCTGGCCATCGCCGGCCAGGTAGTCGAGTGTGTCCTTGTGCTCCGTGAAGAGCAGGAGCTTCATCTTCGGGTTGCTGAAGATGTCGTGATCCGAGAGCACTGACTTCAGCTTATTGAGCTTCGACTCGACCTCTCGCTGCTCCAGTGCCTTGGCCTGTTCTATGAGCTTGGTCAAATCGCGGATATCTTCCTTCAGGGCCACTGGATCCACTGACGCAACAACTCCCTCCAGTGCGGCCTCGATCTCGTTCTGCTCGTCTTCTGGAAGCTCGTCGAAGTCATCGGGCAAGCGCCGGGCTATCTGCTCCTTCCGATAGGCTTCTGGGTCGTTCAGGATCTTCTGGCGTTTGTCGCGCATCCGCTCCAGGCTCCGACGGACGGCGTAGACGCTGGAAGCGAACCGGCGCTGGAGCATGGCCATCGTGAAGGACAACGCTCGACCGCGTGCGCTGTCGTCCTCGGACGCCCGGATGGACTGGTCCTCGACGTATGTAGATAGGGCGTAATAAAAGTCGTACTCTGGCCCGTCCAGTTCGAACTTGGCGGTATGTACGTCGCGATTGGTGAAGAGCTTCTTCACCGCGCCCGTTTCAGGGTCGGGGAATGTGACCAGAGCTTCCTTGGTGCGTCTTAGGTAGAAAGGAGCGTTGTTGCGACGCATGGCTTCTTCAAGACTCTTCACGCTCCCGTATATGTCCCGGTCGAGCAGTTCCAGGAACAGGCAGAAGTTCTTCGGATCGCCCTTGTGGGGGGTAGCGGTCATTAGCAGGTAATGGTCGGTCCTCTTCGACAAGGCTTCCCCTAGACGGTAAGCCAGCGTCTTCTTGTCGGCGCTGTAGGCCGCCATCTTGTGGGCCTCGTCGACAATGATGAGATCCCATGTGCTCCTGAGAAGGCTTTCTTTGGCGTCATCGATGCGGGAGACCCAGGATATCGACGTGATCACCTGGTTGCGTTCCTGCCAAGGATTCTGGCCGTAGACTGCGCGAAGAAGGTCGCTTCTAATAACCTCAAACGGCTCCCGGAACTTGTCCTTCATCTCGCGCTGCCACTGGAAGCACAGGTTCGCAGGCGCCACGATGAGGGTTCGCTTGACCAACCCGCGAATCTTGAGCTCCTTTAGGAGTAGTCCAGCCATGATGGTCTTGCCTGCTCCGGGGTCATCGGCCAGTAGGAAGCGAATCCGGGGCAGTTTCATGAAGTAGTCGTAGACCGCCTCCAGCTGGTGCGGCAGTGGATCTACACGAGCGATGGACAGGGAGAAATAGGGGTCGTATTCATAAGCCAAAGCCAGGCGCGCGGCCTCGACACCGAGACGGAAACGCTCGGGATCGCCGTCAAACGGCTCTCTGTCTGGCGTTGCCTCAAGGACGGCAAGCTGGTCAGGGTGAAGGACGCGCTGGTGGACTTGGCCCGTTTGCTGGCCGGCACCAATAACCTTGATGAGTTCCCCGATGGGGGTGACGAGCAGAACTTCGATGGGCTCAGGAAGCACGGGGCCTCGGATGATGACTCCTGGCTTGAGATCTTCTGGCTTCACTTGAGTCCTCTCTCCCCTTTTTGAAACACCGATTGCCGATTTAGGGCGAATTTCACCCATCCCACCTCGTTGCAACGGTATCGAATCATCATCAGTCAGGCAACCATACTCTCCAGCCTCCCGTTTTCAAAGATAAATCCGGGCCGTTTTCGTATTCTACCGTCTGGGTGTGACTTCTTCCTGTAACCTCAAGATCTGTAGACTTTTTCTACAAAGCCGATAAGATCTCTCACCTGGAGGGTGCATCGTGAACTTCTCCGGTAGCCGACCGTACTGGGCGGAAACGATGGAGTAGAAAATGCGTAAGGTCGCAACCTATGCGTTCCAGGCTTTCGTCAGGTCACCCGATTCTTGCGAAGAGAAACTGGAGGAGGTGACATCGAAGGTTGGAGCCTGGCTGACGAGTAAGGGCAAGTTAGTCAACGATGGAGACGAGAGCAAGGTCGTCTACCACCGTGACGGACGCGTCGCCAATCTGAAGAAGACAGAGGTCGAAAGCACCAAAGGGCGTTGGAAACAGTGGTGGCTGTCAGAACCGCATGATAGCGGCCAGTTCAACACCGTCCTGGACATAGCTTCAAGCGGGAATCAATTGCACGTCGCGTGCACCCTGTTGTTGGGCAACCCCGAGACTCGTGTTAGTCCAGTGAGATTCGATGTTCACTGCCCCAAGGTCATCAGAAACATCCTCGATCTCTCGATGCCCTGGACGGTAAACACGACACCAGTGATGCCCGGCCGAGTTCGGGTTCGGGAAGGTGAAGCCACTGAGCTTGCAGGCTTGATCCGGGATACAGGCAGATGTCTGCCTATGGTTCTGGTGTCCGAACTCGACAAGTTCATGATCTACCCCGAGATCGACAAGGATCTAGCAGCAGACCTTGCAGGGCTGGCAAATGTCTACTCGCTCCACGAAGATGCATCGTGGGAACTCACCGGAGAGCTTGGTGCCGAATGGTCGTGCTTCAATGGAGCGATCCGCGTCTTCTGGCCAATTGACAAGGAGGAGCCCAACCCGTTTCGCCACCATCTATGGACCAAGACGAAACTCCTTTGGGGTGTCTCCGGTGTGGATGAAGCGGCTAGTCGGATTCGCCACCAGCTAAGAAGAATGATCCTAGGCACGTCTGCATTTACTGTTCGCATACCCGCTGTGTTCGAAGACATTCGACAGGAAAAGCACGAGGAAGAGATTGTCGCCCGCCAAGCATTGGTCCGGGATGCTGAGGACTACGAAGGTGTGGTTCGTTTGTATGAAGAAGACAAGCAGAGGTTCAAGGAGCGAATTGTCGCGCTTGAGGAAGAGTTGGAAGAGAAGAGTATCTTATTGGAGTCATGCAAGCAAAACATCGACAGCTTGACTCGCTATGAGCAGATCTTGCAGCCAGATGAAGATGTGGTCGAGGCTGAAAACGAAGTACCTCCGGCGACTGCTGAGGAAGCGGTTGAATTTGCTATGGCTCGACACCAGGGGGTCCTGTCTTTCGGGGAGCACGTTGCAACTGGTGTCGCTAAGCTTGCGAGGACGGCGGGGCCACCAGAGAAGATACTAAAGTACCTTGAGGTTCTCGCGGATATGTCCAGGTTGCGGAGGGATGGCACCTTGGGATGCGGAATGATCGAGTGGCTGGGGCAGCACAATTGCGACGCCAGTAGTGAGTCGGAAACCATCAGGAACAATGATAGGGAAATGCAGAGGAGGGCCAGGTCCGACGGCATTGGAGGTCACAGACAGTTTCATCTCCACATGAAGCCAACGGAGGCTACCTCACCAGACCAATGCGTTCGGATCTATTTTGACTGGGATGAGGAGAAGAAGGTGATAATTGTAGGTTGGGTGGGCCGCCATCCTTGAGGGATACGGAGCCTCTGCGCCGGGCATTCGAAGAAACCATTCTCTTCTAGCCCTTTGCTCTCAAAGATAAATTCAGACCGTTTTCGTATTCTACAGATTGGGTATGACTTGTCCTCGTAACTTCAGCACTTGGGGGCTTTTTCCAGAGCCATATCATTCCAGAATTCTGGAAAATATTCAGCCGGTTGGCTCAACTGCACGGTCAGTCCTTCATGCTAGCATGAAGCTATGGAGGACAAAGTACCAATGAAGACCAAGAATTCGAAAACCAGCCCAATTGGCATCAACTAGGTGGTCCCGCCAACCGACAGCGGTGCTGGCTGGGTAGCCATCACCTTGGCGCCTGGAAAGAAAACCATGGGCGCCAACAACTACTGGGACCGCGACCTGGAAGCCGACTTGGACAGGCTCAAAGAGCTGGGTGCGACAACGCTCGTCCCGCTTGTTGAGGACGACGAGCTCGTCTACCTGAAAATACCGACCCTGGTCGAAGCGGCCCAGAAACGCGGCCTGGAAGTAAAACGATTCCCGTTCCACGACGGCGGTGTCCCCAAAGACATGAAAAAGACCGTCGAGTTCATAAACGAAATCTGCGACCGGTTTAAAAAAGGCGAACGTATCGTGATGCATTGCAACGGTGGACTTGGCCGGGCCGGGACAATGGCGGCTTGTGTCAGGATGGCTCTGGGGCTGGACGCCGATTCGGAAACTGCTATCCAGTCGGTCAGAAAAGCACGCGGGCCGCGAGCCATCGAGAACAAGAGCCAGGAGGAGTTCATTGGTAAATTCATCAAGGCCTGGGCAAGGGGGTTTGATAAATGACCACATCACTTACTGTTTCGCGCATAGAACTTGTCGAGGCGCTAAAGGCACTCAAAAAGTTCGCCTCGAAGAAAGGCATAGGGCAGGCTGTCTTGTCTTTCGAATCTGGCATGTTGACCATCCAGCTCGCGGGAGTTGTTGTACGAGCGAGCGCTTCAGGCTCCTGGGATGGAGAAGCTCGGATGCCTGGACAAGTCATGTCCAGGATGTGGCGATCAGTTCCAGACACAGATCCGGTAGAGATCGAAGTGGGCGATGAGCACCTGAAGATCGGGCCGTTGACGATATCGTGCATTTGTCAGCCGAATGATGTCCCGCGCATTCATCTGCCGATGAACGCGCCGTTGCCTGTAGTTTTGTGTGCCGCATTGAATCACACCTCTAAAGAGATAGCATGTTCGGGCCTAGCTGATGTGGTTGAAAAAGCAGAGCAGAAGCGCGATGAATTGACTGATCGTGCATACAAGGCGCTGCAGCCCTTGGGTATATCGTATGAGGATCTTGAAGGTTTCATTCAAGAACACTTACAGGCCATGAAGCAACCAGATTAGAAACTGAGGATTCAATGAAAGACCAGGCAGTAAATATCGGTTCCAGGGTTCAAGGCGCAGTTCTCGGGGCGGCCATCGGGGACGCAATGGGTCACCCGACCGAGTTCATCGGTTCTTTCGAACAGATTTACTCCAGGTATGGCCCAGCGGGAGTCACCAAGTTCGAGCTTTTTTGGGAACGAGATGGAAAGAAATTCGCGCCTTACACAGACGACACCCAAATGGCCGAAGTCGTTTTGCGGAGTCTTCTCGAGTCTTGCCAGAAAAGCCTCGATCTAGACGGCACCATGGAGCTAATCGGAAAGGGTTTCGTCGATTGGGCAAACAATCCCCAGGACGGCCATCGTGCGCCCGGTAACGCTTGTCTATCAGGTAGCAGGGCTTTTGAACGGGGTGTTCCCTGGTACGAAGCCGGCGGCCCGACTGCCGGCGGGTGCGGTTCGGTAATGCGTGCCTATCCCTTCGGGCTTGTGTTCGCAAAAGACCTCAAGAAAGCCGAAGAGTGGTCGGTAGCTCATTCGAAGCTGACCCACGGAGATCCTATAGCGCTGGCAGCCTGCGCGGCTATGGCCGTCGGTGTTGCTCTTTGCATTCGAGATGAAAATGTCGAGAACATCCTGGCTGAGATGACCGAGGCCGCTGCCCGTTACAGCAAGAAAACAGCCGAGATGATGACAATGGCTATTAGTGAAGCTGGGGATGGGACCCCGCCCCAAAAAACTTTGCAAAGGCTTCAGGGCTGGGCCGCTCATGAGGCGATAGCTGCGGCGGTCTATGTTTTTATGCGCCATTCCGATGACCCCAAAGCTGCTATTTTAGAAGGCGCGAACACGCCTGGGGACAGCGACAGCATTGCGACTTTGGCCGGGGCCCTGGTTGGCGGGAGGTGTGGAATATCTGCAATTCCCGAAGATTGGGTACGCGATATCGAGCGAAGTGGGGAGCTTGTTTCGTTGGCGGAGATGGTGGTTTAAGCACTAAGTATAAAGGTGGTCAGGAAAACCCACAGGATACATGGTTCTTTAATGGCTCTCCACGGTTCCGCTGGAGACAGGGGGTTTCGTGACGTAGCTGGCTGAAGTTGAAAGGCATCCGACCTTTCGTGCATGGTTTGGGTTGTCTAGATCCATTCCAACACGGAGGAAAGCCGGAT
>Ga0307380_10001477_pt1 | contig 34491 bp, 24 predicted proteins | sample UN3MG_FD_202239 | JGI IMG/M metagenome (GOLD analysis project Ga0307380, IMG submission 202239) | Soil microbial communities from Risofladan, Vaasa, Finland - UN-3 | ecosystem: Environmental > Terrestrial > Soil > Coastal area > Acid sulfate soil | place: Finland: Risofladan, Vaasa | collected...
GAGACCGGCATACCCAATGACCCGCGGATCGCCAAAGTTCACCAGCACCTGATGATGTCCCGTGTCGAGGAACTGCGTCGGTCGGGAATCAGATGGAATGCAAAAAACCGCCTCTGAACTCGTCAGAGGCGGTTTTCCGCATCGGGTGGCTGACGGGGCTCGAACCCGCGACAGCCAGGATCACAACCTGGTGCTCTACCAACTGAACTACAGCCACCATCACCGCGAAGTGCGGCGACATGATTCTAGCCGTTTTCGGCTGCGGGGGCCGAATCAATATGTCGCCCGTGCTCCAACTCGACCACCGCGTCGGAGATTTCGCTGCTAGATGGCCCCGGCGGCGGGACGAAAGCGATCCGGCGGTAGTAACGCAGCTCGCGGATTGACTCCTGAATGTCAGCCAGCGCTCGATGCGCGAGCCCTTTCTCGGGTTGCCCGAAGTAGATCTTCGGGTACCACCGTCGGCACAATTCCTTGATCGAACTGACGTCGATCATCCGATAGTGCAGGTAATCATCGAGGGTGGGCATGTCCCGGGCGAGGAATCCGCGATCGGTGGCGATGGAGTTTCCAGCCAGGGGAGCGGTTCTGGCCTGCGGAACGTGGCCGCGGATGTAGTCCAACACCAGGCTCTCGGCGGTGGCCACATCAATGGTGGAGGCCCGAACCTCCTCGGTGAGCCCGGAACTGCGATGCATCCGGGCGACAACGTCGACCATTCCGTCGAGGGCGGCGTCGTCCGTGTGGATGACCACGTCGATGCCGTCGCCGAGGACGTTCAAATCGGCGTCGGTGACCAGGGCCGCAATCTCGATCAACCGGTCGGTGCCCAAATCGAGACCGGTCATCTCACAGTCAATCCATACCAATTCATCCCGCACAGCGCTTAACCCTAAGCCCCGACGGGCCATACGCATGGCTCACCCTCGTTCCTTTCGGCCAGCGCAGTAGTCTCGTGCGCTATGACCGAACCGACCGGCACCCCCGCTCAGCAGATCGCCGCCGGCTACGACACCAGCGGCGCCGCCCTTGAACTGGGTTCGGTCATCGTGGGCGGGGCGGTTGACCCTGCGGCGCAAATCCGCATCCCATTGGCGATGATGAATCGGCATGGTCTGATCGCTGGCGCCACCGGTACCGGTAAGACGAAGACTCTGCAGGTGATCGCCGAGCAACTCTGTGCCGCGGGCGTGCCGGTGGTGATGGCCGACTTCAAGGGCGACCTATCCGGGCTGACGAGACCCGGGGAAGCAAACGAGAAAACCGCCCAGCGGGCCAAAGACACCGGCGACGAGTGGGTGGGATCGCCCTTTCCGGTGGAATTCCTATCGCTAGGAACAGGTGGCCTCGGCGTCCCGGTGCGCGCGACAATTTCCGCTTTCGGGCCGATCCTGCTGTCGAAGGTATTGGGCCTCAACGCGACTCAGGAGTCCACGCTCGGCCTGATCTTCCACTGGGCGGACCAGCAGGGCCTGGGCCTGCTGGATTTGAAGGATCTGCGTTCGGTGATCACGCACCTCACCGGCGCCGAGGGCAAGGCGGAGTTGAAGGCGATCGGCGGCGTTTCGTCGTCGACCGCCGGGGTGATCCTGCGGGCGTTGATCAACCTTGAGGCCGATGGCGGTGACACGTTCTTCGGTGAGCCCGAAATCGACCCGGCTGATCTTCTTCGCGTCGACGAGCAGGGCCGCGGGATCATCACTCTCTTCGAAGTTGGTGAACAGGCTGCTCGGCCGGTGATGTTCTCGACGTTCCTGATGTGGGTGCTGGCGGATCTGTTCACCTATCTGCCCGAGGTTGGCGATCTGGATAAGCCCAAGCTGGTGTTCTTTTTCGAAGAGGCGCATCTTTTGTTCAAGGACGCGTCAAAGGCGTTCCTGGCGCAGGTGGAGCAGACCGTAAAACTCATCCGCTCCAAGGGGGTCGGGGTGTTCTTCTGCACCCAATTGCCCACCGATGTGCCCAATGCGGTGCTCTCCCAGTTGGGCGCGCGCGTCCAGCATGCCCTTCGGGCATTCACTCCCGACGATGAGCAGGCCTTGACCAAGACTGTGCGGACCTACCCGAAGACCGAGTTCTACGATCTCAAAACCGATTTGACGTCACTGGGTATTGGCGAGGCGATCGTTACTGTGCTCTCTGAACGGGGTGCGCCGACGCCGGTGGCATGGACCCGACTGCGCTCGCCCCGGTCGTTGATGGACACCATCGGTCCGGATCAGATCACAGCCACCGCGCAGTCCAGTGCGCTGTTCGCCAAGTATGGTCCCACCGTTGATCGCGAGTCGGCCTACGAGATGCTGGCCGCGAGGATGGCCCCGCCGCCGGAGACGGGAACAATTGCGGTGGAACTGCCACCCGTCCTGCCGACTGATTTCGATCTGCCACCCATGCCGACCGGTTTCGACCTTCCACCCATGCCGGAGCCAGCCGGACGGGCCGAACCGGGCGTATTTGAGCAGATGATGGGCAACCCGGTAGTCAAGAGCGCGATGCGCTCAGCCGGAACGGTGATCGGCCGCGAGATCACGCGCAGTATTTTCGGCACGGGTCGCCGGAGGCGCTAGGCGCCGACATCAGATTCCGGAGGCGCTAGGCGCCGACATTGGATACCGGAGGCGCTAGGCGCCGACATCAGATTCCGGAGGCGCTAGCCGCCGCCGAGTTTTTTGTAGACCAGTCCCACTATCGGCGTCACGATCGCTCGCGGAGCGTAACCACTGGCCACGGACATCGCTTTGGAGGTGACTCCCGGCACCACGCGCATCTTGTTGCGCGTCAGGCCGTCCAGCGACAGCACTGCGGTGTGTTCGACGGAGATCCACAGGAAGTCGGGGATCAACCGGTCCACCAACGACGCCTCGCTCGCATCCGGTACCTCCGTGCGGACCGGCCCGGGCGCCAACACGGTGACGTGGACGCCGGTGCCGAGCAGTTCCCCGCGCAGCGACTCGCTGAACGTGTTGACGAATGCCTTGCTCGCCGCGTAGGTGGCATTGTTGGGAATCGGAGAGTTCCCGGCGGCTGAACCTGAAATGAGAATGCCACCGGCCCCGCGCGCGAGCATGCCGGGCAGTACGGCCAGCACTAAATCGTGCACGCCCAGCACGTTGAGTTGAACCTGCGCCCGCTCCGCGGCGGGATCCAGTTCAGCCACTGGGCCGAAGGTAGCGGTACCGGCGTTAGCGCACAGGATCGAGATGTCCCGCTCGCTGAGTTCGGCCGCCAGTCGCTCCCGCTGGGAGGGATCGGCCAGATCGACCGCGCGGACTTCCACGGTCACGCCGTAGCGCTGGGTTAGTCGCCCCGCGAGTTCGGCGAGTACCTCCTCGCGTCGCGCGGTGATGATCAGATGGTGACCGCGCGCGGCGAGTTCGGTCGCGAGTGCCTCGCCGATGCCCTGCGAAGCCCCGGTCACGACGGCCCGACTGTTCGGGGAGGGTGGGGGAACTGGCATGCGGCAATGGTAGGCGGGGGTGGATAGGGTGAAACGCATGGCACCGCGGTCCAAGGTCGCCGCCTGGGCGCTCTGGGATTGCGGATCCACCGGGCTCAACGCGGTCGTGGCGACTTTCGTATTCTCGGTCTATCTGACCGGCACGGTGGGGCAGGACATCGCCGGTGACACTTCGCCCGCCGGTCTTTTGGGCCGGGCCCTGACGCTTGCCGGGGTGGCGGTCGCGCTTCTGGCTCCGCTCACCGGTGTTCTAGTCCAGGCTCCACATCGCCGGCGGGCTGTCCTGGCGACGCTGACCGGGCTGGCGGCAGTATTCACCGCCGCGATGAGCTTCATTCGCGACGACCCGCGCTATCTTGTGCCCGGATTGGCACTGCTGGCCCTCACCGCGGCTTGCTGCGACCTTGCCAGCGTGCCCTACAACGCGATGCTACGGCAGCTATCCACTCCGAATACTTTTGGCCGTATCTCGGGATTCGGTTGGGCTGCTGGCTATTTGGGCGGTGTGGGTCTGCTGCTGTTGGTGTATTTCGGCTTTATCGAAGGCGAGGGTCCAGACCGCGGACTGCTTGGCTTGCCCGTCGAGGACGGCCAAAATGTCCGCGCCGCAATGCTTCTGGCGGCTCTGTGGCTGCTGGTATTCGGACTGCCCCTGATCCTTACCGCGAAGGCCGAAGTATCCCCGGATTCGGTGCAAGCCTCGCCAGGACTGCTCGGTGGATACCGGTTGCTGTGGAACGATCTTCGCAGCGAATGGCGACGCGACCGCAACTTCGTCTACTACCTGTTGGTCAGCGCCGTTTTCCGGGACGGTCTGGCAGGTATCTTCGCGTTCGGGGCGGTACTCGGTGTGAGTGTCTACGGCATTTCTCCGGCCGACGTATTGATCTTTGGAGTCTTCGCCTCGACGGTGGCCGCCGTCGGCGCAGTTGCCGGCGGGCGCCTCGACGACCGCATCGGTGCCAAACCCGTGATCGTCTGGTCACTGAGTGCGCTGATTGTGGTGGGGATGACACTGCTGGTGCTCTCTGGGCCGACCGCCTTCTGGGTATGCGGTCTGCTGCTGTGCCTGTTCGTCGGGCCCACCCAGTCGGCCGCCCGAACCCTGCTGTTGCGGATGACCGGAGAGGGCAAGGAGGGAATCGCGTTTGGGCTCTACACCATGACGGGTCGGGCGGCGGCCTTCCTGGCCCCGTGGCTCTTCTTCGTCTTCATCGATCTGTTCGGCACCGACCGGGCCGGCCTTGTCGGCATCTGTCTGGTGCTGGCTGCTGGACTGCTGGGAATGCTACTGGTCCGGGTACCGGATCACGCTCGCTCCTGACGGAGTCAGGCGATGCCGGTGCAGATCGTGAGGCCACGACCGGTGCGCTGGCGAACCTGGGCTCCATCGACAGAGACGCTGCAGGTCACATCTCGACCGACATTGATAACGGCGACGCTGGCTGAACTCTTGGCCGGCAGCGCGAGGCTGACTTCTTTACTCCAGGGCAATGCCACATTGAACTCGGTCTGCATCACGCCACCGGTGTCGACGTAGGTGATGTTGATGGCCCGACCCTCGCCGGTGACGCTATAAAAAACGGTTTCGGTTTGACCCGAATCTTCGGTTGCCTCACCGGGCACGACCGGTGTGCTCGGTTGCGCCGAGTCGGTGGGCACGGGACGTTCGGTGGTGGTGGGCGCGGGACGTTCGGTTGCGGTGGGGATCGGCGGTCGTGCCGTCGTTGTGATCGGTGCCCGAGGAATCGTGGTGGGGGATGGCGTCTGAGTCGGCGACGCCACCACGGTGGAATCCCTCGCGGAGCCCGTCACAATCATCAACGCTAGGACCAGTCCGCTCACCAGCAGGACCGCGGCAGCAGCGACGATCCACAACCAACGCGGTGACTTCTTCTGTGGAGGGGGTGGTGGCCCGGGCGGCGGGTATCCGGCGCCGGGCTGCCAGTAGGTCGGGAACTGTTCGGTCGGCTGGGTCATCGGCCCGCCGTAGGCCGGCCCGCCGTAGATCGGTCCGGTGTAGCCGGGACCGTAGTACGCCGGGCCCCAGTTTCCCGGGTGCTGTCCTGAGTAGGCAGGGTCGGGATTGGGGGAGTAGCCGGCGGCCGCGGCCTGCGTGGGGTCCGACCATTCTGGCCCGCTGGGATTACTCATGCCCGCATCACGGAAAAAAGATTACCCGCGCGTCGATGCCGGTGTTCCACCACGCCGCAACGCGGCGAGTGTCATCGACCGCAGCAACTCCCGAGTTCCCTCCGGTGCGGCCGATCGGTGGGCCGGTTTCATGCTGTGTGGCGTGGAGTTGAGCAGTCCGAAGGCGGCGTGCGCCATCACGCGGGCCTGGTCTTCGGCGAGTGTGGGATCCAGCGAACGCAGCGCACCCACCCAGGTCTCGACGTAGCGTCGCTGTGCCCGGCGGACCTGTCGTTGCGCTGTGCCCGGGAGGTTCGCCAAGTCGCGGTCTTGGATCCGGATCAGATTGGGTTCGCTGAGCGCGAAATCGAGATGGAACTCGATCAGGCCGTCCAGTGCGTCGGCGGGATCAGGGTCTCGCGCAAGCACCGCTTGCGCCCCGGCCAGCAGCCTGGTGCTGATTCCGACGAGCAGTTCGACCAGCAGTGCCTCTTTGCCGGTGAAATGTCGGTAGATGGCCGGACCGCTGATACCGGCGGCGGCACCGATGTCCTCCAGTCGCACCGCCAGGAAACCCCGTTCGGCGATCAGTTGTTCGGCGACAGCCAGCAGTTGCGAACGGCGATCGGATTTCCGCCGACTTCGACTGGTGAGCGTCGTCATGGAACCTCCCCCGCGAACCCCGCTGTACGTTTGAGTTAATTGCCACTAACATAGCATCTAGTTAGCCGCCATTAACCGAAGGTCAATTCGATGTCATCGCCCGTCGCCAACCGTGAGGCGCATCTGCAGCTGGTCGCCCAGTTACGCGGCAAGCTCGCGGCAGCGGCTCGCGGTGGCCCGGAACGTTCCCGCGAGCGTCACGTCGCACGAGGAAAGCTGCTACCGCGGCAGCGGGTCGACGAACTGCTCGACCCCGGCAGCCCACTGCTGGAGATCGCTCCGCTGGCTGCCGACGGTATGTACGACGACGAGTGCCCCGCGGCTGGAATCATCACCGGGGTCGGCCGGATTTCTGGGCGGGAATGCATGGTGGTCGCCAACGACGCGACCGTCAAAGGTGGCACCTACTACCCGATCTCGGTCAAAAAACATCTTCGCGCCCAGGAGATCGCGGCCCAGAACCGGCTGCCGTGCGTCTACCTGGTGGATTCCGGTGGCGCATTCCTGCCGCGCCAGGACGAGGTGTTTCCGGACCGGGATCACTTCGGGCGCATCTTTTACAACCAGGCCACCATGAGCGCGGCGGGCATCGCACAGATTGCCGCCGTGCTCGGCTCGTGCACCGCCGGCGGGGCCTATGTTCCGGCCATGAGCGACGAAGCGGTGATCGTCCGCAACCAGGGCACCATTTTCCTTGGCGGGCCGCCGTTGGTGAAGGCCGCCACCGGCGAGGTCGTCACCGCCGAGGAACTTGGCGGGGGGGACCTGCACTCCAGGACGTCCGGCGTCACCGATCATCTCGCCCGTGATGACCGTGATGCCCTGGCAATAGTGAGACGCATTGTCGCCACCCTGGGGCCACGTCTTCCTGCGCCGTGGGATGTTCGCGCACCGGTCGATCCGATTGCCGACCAGCATGACCTTTACGACGTGGTACCGGTCGACGCCAGGATCCCTTACGACGTCCGCGAGGTGATCACCCGTGTGGTCGACGGCGGTGAGTTCGCCGAGTTCAAGTCCGAATACGGCACCACATTGGTGACCGGGTTCGCCCATATTCACGGCCACCCCGTCGGCATTGTGGCCAATAACGGGGTGCTGTTCGGCGAGTCCGCCGTCAAGGGAGCGCATTTCATTCAACTCTGCGATAAGCGCACGATCCCGCTGGTGTTCCTGCAGAACATCACTGGGTTTATGGTGGGCCGCGACTATGAGGCCAGCGGAATCGCCAAGCACGGCGCCAAGATGGTGACCGCGGTCGCGTGTGCCCGGGTTCCGAAACTCACCGTTGTGATCGGCGGTTCCTACGGTGCGGGCAACTACTCGATGTGCGGCCGGGCGTACTCGCCGCGATTCCTCTGGATGTGGCCTAATGCCCGCATCTCGGTGATGGGCGGCGAGCAGGCCGCCTCAGTACTGGCCGCGGTGAGTGGCGAGATGACAACGGAGGAATCGGAGGCGTTCAAAGCCCCGATCCGTGCGCAGTACGAACAGCAGGGCAATCCGTACTATTCGACCGCCCGACTGTGGGACGACGGGGTGATCGACCCCGCCGACACTAGAACAGTTCTTGGCCTGGCACTTTCAGTGTGCGCGGGTGCTCCCGTGGAAACGGTCTCCTATGGCGTCTTCCGGATGTAGGAAACGATGACTACAGCCCTTTTCGATACCGTTCTGGTGGCCAACCGCGGGGAGATAGCGGTTCGGGTGATCCGCACACTCAAGGCGATGGGCATCCGGTCGGTGGCTGTCTACAGTGATGCCGACACGGGCGCCCGGCACGTCACTGAGGCTGACGTCGCGGTCCGGATCGGCCCGCCGCCGGCCCGGGAAAGTTACCTCGACATCGATGCCGTCATCGGTGCCGCACTGCGTACCGGGGCCCAAGCCGTGCACCCCGGATACGGATTCCTCTCTGAGAACGCTGACTTTGCGTCCGCACTTGGCCGCGCTGGTTTGATCTTCATCGGTCCGCCGGTGCCGGCCATCGCCACAATGGGCGACAAAATTATGGCTAAGGCTGCAGTGTCGGCCTTCGGGGTGCCGGTGGTGCCCGGCATCGCCGAGCCGGGTCTGTCTGACGCCGCACTGATTGCAGGAGCTGACGACATTGGGTTCCCGGTGTTGGTCAAGCCCTCGGCAGGAGGTGGCGGCAAGGGGATGCGCCGCGTCGACGACCCGGCCGAACTCGCCGCCGCGCTGGCCGCGTCGCGACGTGAGGCGAGTGCCGCCTTCGGCGACGGAACCCTGTTCCTCGAACGTTTCGTGCTGCGCCCCAGGCATATCGAGGTGCAGGTACTCGCCGACAGCCATGGAACGGTGCTGCATCTCGGGGAGCGGGAGTGCAGCCTGCAACGTCGACATCAGAAGGTGATCGAGGAGGCGCCCTCGCCGTTGCTCGATGACGTCACTCGGGCCCGAATCGGCACGGCGGCCTGCGATACCGCCCGCAGCGTCGACTACGTCGGCGCAGGAACGGTTGAGTTCATCGTCTCCGCGGACGCCCCCGGTGAGTTCTTCTTCATGGAGATGAACACGCGACTGCAGGTCGAACATCCGGTCACCGAGATGGTGACGGGTTGGGATCTGGTCGAGTGGCAGATACGCATTGCCGCGGGGCAGCGGCTGACTGCGACCCAGGGCAACATAGTGATTCGCGGCCATGCGATTGAGGGCCGGGTGTACGCCGAGGACCCCGCAGCGGGCTTCCTGCCAACCGGTGGGCCGGTGTTGAGTCTGACCGAACCCGAGGGCGCCGACGTTCGTGTCGACTCTGGGCTGCGCGTCGGTATGACGGTCGGCAGTGACTACGACCCGATGCTGGCCAAGGTGGTCGTCCACGCGGCTGACCGCGCCGCGGCTTTGAGCGGCCTGGATCGCGCATTGGCCGAGACCGTGGTGCTCGGGGTGGGCACCAACATCGACTTCCTGCGCCATGTCTTGTCCGACGACGATGTTGCCGCGGGCCGACTCGACACCGGACTGCTCGAACGACTGGGGTACAAACCCGCCGAGGCGTGCGATGCGGAACTGATCGCCGCGGCGACCCACCGCTGGCTGCGGCGCTGGCCGACCGGACCGGCCGACCCGTGGGCGGTGCCATCCGGATGGCGGCTGGGGGACAGGGCCGTCACGAGTGTTCGACTGCGCTGCGGCGACCGGACCGCCTGCGTGCACATCGCCGGATCCCCACGGCGGGCTGCGGTCCGGATCGGCGACGGTCCGGAATCCTCGCTGAGCGTGCATGTGTTCGGTGAGGTACTGACGCTGGTCCTTGATGACGTCAGTCGTGCCTACCTCGCCGTCGACAACCATGACCAGATCTGGATCACGGGTGGGGGACGGACGCTGGTCTTCGATGAACTGCGCGAAGAGCCGGTACGGCCGGATGACGTAGCGGGCGGCGATGCTGAATTGGTAAGCCCCATGCCGGGATCGGTGGTTGCCGTCAGCGTTCGCGACGGCGACCAGGTTGAGGCCGGCGCAACCGTGCTGGCTGTGGAGGCAATGAAAATGGAACACGCATTGCGCTCGCCGATCGACGGTGGGGTCGAACTTCTCGTCGCCATCGGCGACCAGGTCAAGGTGGGTCAGCCGTTGGCCCGGATAGTAGCGATTGAGAGAGAGGCCCCGAAGTGACTGAATTCCTTTCCACCGGAACCCTTCCTGACGAGTATCAGCAGTTAATCAAGGCGGTGCGCGACTTCGCTCGCGAAGTCGTCGCACCGGTGGCGGCCCAGCATGACGCTGATCACTCGTTTCCCTACGAGATTGTCGCCGGGATGGCGGACATGGGGCTATTCGGACTGCCCTTCCCCGAGGAATACGGCGGGATGGGTGGCGACTACTTCGCGTTGTGCCTGGCGCTGGAGGAACTCGGCAAGGTGGATCAGAGCACCGCGATCACTCTGGAGGGCGGGGTGTCCCTGGGAGCGATGCCGATCTACCGGTTCGGCACCGAGGACCAGAAGCGGGAATGGTTGCCGCAGTTGGTCAGTGGTGCCGCCCTCGGTGCGTTTGGGCTCACCGAGTCCGGCGGTGGTACCGATGCCGGTGCCACCAAGACCACGGCCCGCCTCGATGATGGGCACTGGGTGATCAACGGCTCCAAGCAGTTCATCACCAACTCCGGCACCGACATCACCCGGTTGGTGACCGTGACCGCCGTCACGGGCGGCACTGCTGAACGCCGCGAGATTTCTGCGATCCTGATTCCTGTTCCGGCAACGGGATTCATCGTGGAACCCGCCTACAACAAGGTCGGCTGGAATGCCTCCGACACCCATCCGCTGACATTCATCGATGTCCGGGTGCCGGAGGGGAACCTACTCGGCAAACGGGGCCGCGGCTACGCGAACTTCCTGCAAATTCTCGACGAGGGCCGGATCGCGATCGCCGCACTGGCCACCGGTGCGGCGCAGGGCTGCGTGGACGAGTGCGTCAAGTACGCGCGAGAGAGGACGGCGTTCGGTCAGGCGATTGGCCGTTATCAGGCGATCGAGTTCAAGATCGCCCGAATGGAGGCCCGGGCCCACACGGCCCGCACCGCTTATTACGACGCGGCCGCCCTGATGCTGGCCGGAAAGCCGTTCAAGAAGCACGCTGCGATCGCGAAACTTGTCGCCGGGGAAGCGGCCATGGATAACGCCCGCGACGCCACCCAGATCCACGGGGGTTACGGGTTCATCAACGAGTTCCCGGTCGCGCGGCATTACCGGGACAGCAAGATCCTTGAGATCGGCGAGGGCACCACCGAGGTGCAGTTGATGCTTATCGCCCGGGAGATCGGCCTGCGGTAGTTCTCCATCGATGTCGGCCTGTTGCCTCATGTCAAGATGCGCGCGGCGGGGGAATCGTTGCCTCATGTGAGGATGCGCGCGTACGGGCTCGGACGTTGATCGTTGATCCTGCTTTGTTGGTGGCCAGGGTGAATAGCTGGGTGCTGAGGGCTTGGATCTGGCGCTGGGTAGCGGCGGGATTGATCAACGAGTAGGTACGGGTCAACGCCACGATGCACTGAACTGTCGTGGTGGGGTGGTCGATCGCCCGATGAAATGGGGTGGTCGCGAGGTCGTGTTTCTTGGACACCTTGGCCCCGTGGCGGACCTTGGAGATCAGTTTTTGCTGCGGGTAGAAGTAGTTGGTCAGCTGGGACTGTAGCTGCCAGATTTCGTTGAGGAGCAACAGTTCCGGGGCGGTGTCGTAGCGGTGGTTGCCGACCACCCTGCGTACCACCGTCCAGTTCTTCTGCTCGACGTGACAGCCGTCGTTTTTGTTGCCTGGCCGCGCCCGGGTGAAGGTGATCTGGCGTCCTTGGCACCAATCCAGCAGGTGTTCGTTGATGAACTCCGATCCGTTGTCGGAGTCCACGCCCAGGATCGGAAACGGCATCTTGCCGGCGATGTCGTTGAGCGCTGCTAGGACGTATTTGACGGTCTTGTTCGGCACGGATCGGTTCTCGGTCCAGCCGGTCGCGATGTCGGTGACTGTCAGCGTGAACGCATGGGGTCCGCGCGGATTGCCGCCGTCGTGCCAGACCAGGCCGATTTCGACGAACCCGGGTATGGCGTCGTCCCACTCAGCCCAGGTGCGCACCGGGATCTGACTTTTCAGCAGCGAGCCCGGCTTAGTACCCCCATGCCCCCTGAGCTGGTATCTGCCACGTTGAGGAGCTAGGCGGCGGTCGATGGTGGCTGCTGACATCGACACCAGCAGCTGCGTTGTGGGCTCGTCGATCGCCAACTCCCCGAAGTGGCGCAACACCGCAACCAACTCCGTCAGCATCGGCGCCAAGCGCCCGGGGCTGCAGCGCTGCACGCAGCGCCTTGCGGGCATGACTACGGTGCCACCCGGTGTTGGCGCACAGCTCGTCAAGGATCACGCCCTTGCCGTGCTTTCCCGCCCGCTGATAGCGAGTCGCGGTCGTCTCAGTGATTGCTCTGCGCTCTGCCAATGTCAACCCCATCTACTGGGCGTACGCGCGCATTTTCAATGAGGCAACGAAGCCCCGTTTCGCGCGCATTCATGACGAGTCAATTCGGTCGGACCCGTGGAGTACCATCGAACCTATGTTCGAATCATTGTTGTTATCGGATCCTGGCGCCGATGAGTCGGCTCTTGTTGAGGGCATCGTATCGCTGGAGCGACTCAAGGCCGCGGCTGCCGCCCGGCAGGCGCGACTGGCCGTGGCACTGGACGTGACGCGGCGGTCCGCCGAGGCAGCGGCCGGGGTTCCGGCCGATCGGCGCGGTCGCGGCGTGGCCGCGGAGGTGGCGCTGGCCCGGCGGGATTCGCCAGCCCGGGGTGGCCGGCACCTCGGTTTTGCGAGAGCGCTCGTGAACGAGATGCCCCACACATTGGCGGCACTGGAGATGGGTGCGTTGTCGGAATGGCGGGCCACCATCGCGGTCAGGGAGTCGGCCTGCCTTGACGTCGAGGATCGTCGCCGTCTGGATGCGGAGTTATGCTCCGATGTGGGTCGATTAGACGGAATGGGAGACGCCGCACTGGCCGCCGCCGCCAAGGCGATCGCTTACCGACTCGACCCGCAAGCGATCGTCGACCGGGCGGCGCGCGCCAAAGATGACCGCACGGTCACCATCCGGCCGGCACCCGACACCATGACCTATGTGACCGCGCTGCTGCCGGTGGCTCAGGGTGTGTCGATATACGCGGCACTCAAACGGGAGGCCGACGTCTGCTTCGATGGCCGTTCGCGGGGGCAGGTGATGGCCGACACGCTCGTTGAGCGTGTCACCGGCCGCCCGGCGGATCAACCGGTTCCGGTCGCCGTCAACGTGGTCATCTCCGATCAGGCACTGTTCGGCGTCGAGTCGGCGGCGGCGGTCATCGCCGGTTACGGCTCGGTGCCCTCGGCGCTGGCCAGGAACTTCATCACGGAGGCGGTGACCGATCAGCGTTCCCGGGCCACGCTGCGCCGGCTTTACGCAACCCCTGCCACCGGCGCTCTGGTGGCACTTGAGTCCCGAGCGCGAGTGTTCCCGAAGGGTTTGGCCGACTTCGTCGGCTTGCGCGATCAACGATGTAGAACGCCCTACTGCGACGCGCCGATCCGTCATCGGGACCACGCCAAGCCACATCGGGCGGGTGGCAAGACCAGCGCAGTGAACGGCCTCGGGATGTGCGAGCGTTGTAACTACACCAAGGAATCCGACGGCTGGCTGGTCAATTCGATGGCCCCCGAGAATGGCACGCACAGGGCCGAATTCACGACTCCGACCGGTGCCTGCCACCACTCCACGGCTCCGCCGATGCCGGGCACCCCCGCGCAACCTCCGAGTGCGGTCGAAGTGTGGCTCAACTGCAGTCTGCTGGGGCGCTTCGCGGCCTAACGGCGCTCCTGCGCAGCGGCCAGGCGCGCCCTGAATTCCGGCGACTCGATCGACATTGCCTGCGGGCCAAGCTCGATGTTCTTGGCGGTTTCGTGATGCTCGCTGTCGACGAAGCCGGGGATCGCGGTGGCCCGCATCGACGCTTTGGTTGCCAAAACCACCTCGCGTGGGGCCGCTGCGGGTCCGGCCGCTAATGCTAGGGCGGCTGCCACCGGATCTTCGGCCAGTTGCAGTGCCAGGCCGTAGCGGACAGCCGCCTCAGCATCGAAGCGCATACCGAAAAGCAGGGCGGCACGGGCCACCTGCGGGCCCACGGCGCGCTGAAGCATCCAGGTGGCCCCGCCACCGGGATGAATTCCGAGTTTTTGAAAGCGTGGATCGAACCACGCGTGCGGGCCGGCGATCCGGACGTCCGCGGCCAGCGCCAGATTCATCCCGGCGCCGACGGCGGCACCGTTTACCGCGGCGATTGTCGGCAGCGTGCAACGACCGACCGCCATGAAGCCCGCGTAGATGCGTTCGAGGCCCTCCCGTGCTGCCGCACCCAGTGCCGAGAGGTCGGCGCCCGCACAGAACGCCTTGCCGGATCCCGTCACCACAACGGCGTGCACGGCAGTGTCTGATTCAGCCCTCCGCACCGCGTCGCTGAGTTGCTCTGACATCGTGTCGGTCACCGCATTGCGCCGCTCAGGGTCGTTTACCGTGATTACGGCCACGCGGTCAGTCACGTCGTACAACACCAGATCCGCCATGATCAGCGAGATTAACAGCAGCTCGTCTTCCTCAACTTCGCGGAGCGATCGCCTGTTCGGCAAGCATGCCAAGCACCGGTGCCAGCCGCCGTGCGTAAGAGACCGTGATGTGGTTGTCGTCGCGGTAGACAAGGTCGCTGCCCACGATGGCAGGACATCGGGTCGCGGCGCAGAACAGGTCAGACAGATCTGCATACTCCCCACCGGCACCCCGGGTGGCGCGGGTTTCGGCGGCAATACCGGCGGTGTTCAATCCGGCTGAGCGTTGCGGCGCACATGCGAGGGCATCGTCGAGATGTCCGGACAGGCAAACCGGAACATCGGTGCCGGGGTCGGGGACCGGTCCGAGCACCAGGACTCGTGCGGCCGTTGCCGACCGCACATCGGCAACGAGCGCGGAAATGCTTCGCACCCACTCTCGGTCGTAGCCGGTGAACCCGAAGTCAGCTCCGTAGCGGCGGGACATGCCTATCACCACGAGTTTCGGCCGCTCCGCCACGAGGCGTTGCAGTGCCTCCGTGCGCCACTGGCCGCACTCCGTATAGGTGCGGCCGAGGTAGGGGCTGGTGATCGCCAAATCGAGCAACGGGCAGGTGACCTTTGCCATGGTGATCAAGCGCCAGTTCCTCTGTTGAGCAAGCGGTTCCAAGGCAGGCTGCCACATCGCCGCATGGGAATCACCTACCAGGGCGACGGTCGTGCCGCCGAGCTGGCCACCGGTAACGCAGTCGGGCACCCCCACCTCCGGCCAGGAACGGACGCAACCCTCGAGAAACACCGATGGTTTGTCGGCGGCCGCATCGACCAACGGAGGTGACAGATCGCCTGGCACCTCGGAACGATTCGCCGAGTACCGCACGGCCCGGTGCGCGGTGGCAATGGCGTCGGTGAGGAAATCTCCGCTTGCCCGCTGCTCGCTGGCCACCGCTGCGGTCGCGGGTTCGCCATGCCCGACCGGAGCCGGTACCAGCATCGGCAACAGCACAGCGACGCTGACCGCAGCGGCGGTAATGGCGCCGCCTGCGGCGATGCTGCGGCTGACCGAACGGCGAAGCCGCCTGGAATAGCGCACGGGGCGTTCGATATAGCGCAGGGTGAGCACTGCCAGGGCGAAGGAGGCCGATACAGCGCCGAGGCGACCCGCCCACCCGATCGGGTGTCCAACCAGCAGCGGCGCGAACACCAGAATCGGCCAATGCCAGAGATACCAAGAGTAGGATAGTCGCCCAACGGCCCGCATCGCTGGTATCGCCAACAAACGCCCTACACCACCGATAGGGGTCGAGCAGCCTGCCCCGATGATCAGGGCGGTGCCCAAGACCGGCATCAGCGCGGCGGTTCCCGGATACGCGGTTTGATCATCGAGTTCGATTGCGGCCCAAACGACCAGGGCCAGCCCGACGAATCCCGTGGCGGCTGCTAACGCGGCCGGCAATCGGCGCCACACATTGGTGGACAACGCAACGAGTGCGCCGGTGGCGAGTTCCCAGGCCCGAGTGGGTAACGAGAAGAAAGCCCATGGCGGCGATGAGTGCGTCAGGGTCACCGACAGCGCCAACGATAGCGCCGCGACGACGGTCAGCGTGCTGAAGTAGGGGAGCGCCGATGGTCGACCGCGGCGGGCCCCTGGACGAGGCCCTCGACGGCGTAGCAGCCACGCGGTACCGAGTAGCAGCGCGGGCCACAACAAATAGAACTGCTCTTCCAAGCCCAGTGACCAATAGTGCTGGAACGGCGATGGTGCCGCATGCGCCAGATAGTCGGTGCCGGTGATCGCGAGGCGATAGTTGCCGATGTAGAGGGCACTCGCGAGGCCGTCATCGAGGGCGGTTCGCGCCTGCAACGGGGGCAGCAGCACGACTGACGCGATAGCGGTGAGCACCAGAACGGTGGCGGCCGCCGGCACCAGTCGGCGCGCCCGCGCCGCGTAGAAGCGCATCAGGTCGATCCGTCCGGTCGCGTCGAGTTCGATCCACAACAGCCGGGTGATCAGGAAACCGGAGATGACGAAGAACACGTCTACGCCGATAAAGCCGCCGCTGATACCGCCGGTATGGAAGGCGATGACAACAAGGATCGCGACCGCGCGAAGTCCTTCGATGTCGGGCCGGAACTCGGGTCGCGGGCCACGGCGGGTCCGGTGGCCCCGGTGCCGCGTGTCGATGTCGGCCACAGCCTGGATTGTGGTCGGCTTCGCCGGTCCGGCGACGTTGCCACGCCCGCGGCGCAGTAACTTCCACTGCCGACGCACACCGCCGTAGGCTGCGCCCATGACCGGTGCCGGACGACTCGCGTTGGTTGGCAGTGGCGAGTACCTACCGGTAATGCACGAAATTGAAGAGTGGCTCCTGCAGGACCGACCGGCGCGCTACGTGCAACTTGCCACCGCGGCAGCCCCGGAGGGTCAGAGGTCGCTGGATAACTGGCACAACCTCGGCGCGCAGGCCGCACGACGACTCGGTGTCGAGCAGGTAGTTCTCGATGTGCGCAATCGCGACGATGCCAACGACCGGAAATGGGCGGATCTGGTGTCAGGCGCCGGCCTGATTTATCTGTCCGGCGGCAACCCGAGTTTCCTGGCGCGGACCTTGGCCGGCACGATGGTGTGGCAAGCGATCGAGCGCGAGTGGCGCCAGGGCGCGGCCCTCGCTGGTTGCAGCGCGGGAGCCATGGTCCTTGGGGGGTACGTGCCCGAACTGCGGATTCCGCGTGCGGGTGGAGTGGATGGGCTACACGTCATTCCAGGCGTTCGCGTCTTGCCGCACTTCGACCGCTACACGAGGTGGGTACCAAATTTTGCAATGCGGACCCTGGCGGCTCCTGCGACCCACATCATCGGTATCGACGAAGACACTGCGTTAGTCGGTGAGCCGTCAACACAAGAGCCAACGTTGGATGATGACGCTGAAAGTGGGCTAGAAACTTGGCAGTTTCGCGCCCGCGGCCGCCAATCAGCGTGGCGGATCGAGGCCGATCGGCGCTACCGAGTCACCAGTGCACTCGGACTGCGTGTCAACACCGGAAACTAGGGCCTGGGCGTCTCACACCACAAAAAGCGCCTACAAAAAAAGCGCCCCCGGCAGGAATCGAACCTGCGACCTAGGGATTAGAAGGCCCTTGCTCTATCCGACTGAGCTACGGAGGCACGCCGTTCGAAGTGTATCCGCATTATCCGGTGGCGCCGGTGGCGCGTCCCCGGGATTTTGCGCCGTGTCGCGACCGTTTCTTTTCCTACTGTGAGCTGCGGGAACAACTCTTGTAGAAGATTTTTCGGGGAGGAAATGCTGTGGGCGGAGGGTCCCGATAGTTAGTGTGAAACGCGCCGTACCGCGCACCGACCCGGTGCCTCGGTATCGGAAGGCATGACCAGACGACGATGTCGAGGGAGCCGACAGTCATGGACCTCACCACCGGTATCAGCGTGATCGACGATGTCACGACGCGCTGCGTCCGGGGTTATCAGACCGGGTCGCTGGTCCTGCGCGGTTCGCCGATGGCCGCCGGCTGGGTGTTGGGGTGGTTGTCACATGAATTCGGCCCGCATGTCCTGACCGGGCACGCATTGTCTGCCGTGCCCTCGCCGCTGGAGCGGATGGCTCGCGGACTCGCTCTCCAACGGGCGGACGGGGTACTCGAGGACGCCCTGCGGGAGACGTTCGGCGACGGCTACGAGGAAACCGTCCACCATCCGCTGGAGTCCTACACCGCCCGTCGCCCGAGTTTGGCCGGGCTGGTGGCCGCCCTGCGGGACCGCCGGCGCTATTCGGCGACGACTTCTGACATCGTCTACGGTCCGGGCAGTCGAAACCAGCTTGATATCTGGCGCAGGCCGGACCTGCCCGACGGTTCGCGCGCGCCGGTGCTGATCCAGGTACCGGGCGGCGGCTGGTCGATCAACGACAAACGAGGGCAGGCCTACCCGCTGATGAGCCGGATGGTCGAACTCGGCTGGATTTGTGTCCCGATCAACTACAGCAGGAGTCCGCGCTCGGCGTGGCCGTCTCACATCACTGATGTCAAGAGGGCAATCGCTTGGGTCCGAGCCAACATCGCCGACTATGGCGGAGACCCCGATTTTGTCGCCATCACCGGCGGATCTGCCGGCGGCCACCTGAGTTCGCTGGCGGCACTGACGTCCGGCGATCACCGTTTGCAACCGGGTTTCGAGGACGCCGACACCAGCGTGCAGGCGGCCGTACCGCACTACGGGGTCTACGACTTGACCGACCTGGCGTCGATGCCCGCGCTGATGAAGCCGCTGCTGGAAAACCTGGTCATGCAGGCTCGATTTGACGAGAATCGGCAGCTGTTCGAGGATGCCTCGCCGGTGTTCCGGGCCCACAGCGAGGCCCCGCCGTTCTTCATCCTGCATGGTGAGAACGATGACGTGGTGCCGTACTCGCAGGCTCGCGCTTTCGCCGGGGCGCTTCGCGGCGCCGGTGCCCGCACGGTGTCCTACGCCGAGATCCCCAACGCCCACCACGCGTTCGACACCATCGCCACACTGCGTTGCCAGCTTGCCGCGGAGGCGGTTGCGACCTTCCTCGGCATCACCTACGGACGGCATACAGCGGCGGCGGCGCGCGGCCGGCGCCGGCCCGCGGCTCGCTCAGCGGGCTGAGTCGCAACAGGTCGGATATTCGACTCCGCCAGCGCCTTGGTCGGACTACCGTGGTGAGACAACCGCAGGTAGAGCGGCTTGTCGAATCACAGGAGGTCCGCAACGGTGAAGAGGCGGCGATGACTGGATCCGCGGATGCCTCCGGTCCTGCATCTGACCTCGGAGCCTTCGATCTTCTGATGCACCGCGGAGAGGCGAACCCACGGACCCGTTCGGGGATCATGGCGTTGGAAATACTCGACTCGACTCCGGATTGGGATCGGCTGCGGGCACGCTTCGACAACGCCTCTCGCAAGGTGTTGCGGTTGCGGCAGAAAGTCGTCATGCCGACGCTGCCGACGGGACCGGCACGCTGGGTTGTCGATCCGGATTTCAATCTCGACTTTCATGTTCGCCGGGTCCGGGTACCTGAGCCAGGCACCCTGCGCGAGGTACTCGATCTCGCCGAGGTGATCCTGCAGTCACCGTTGGATATCTCCCGGCCGTTATGGTCGGTCACCTTGGTCGAGGGCCTTGCGGGAGGCGGAGCCGCCACGCTGTTGCACCTGAGTCACGCCGTCACCGACGGAGTCGGCGCAGCCACCATGTTCGCCGAGATTTACGATCTCGAGCCAAGCCCGCCGGACAAGCCAGCCCCGCCGATGCCGGTTCCGCAGGACCTCAGTCCCAACGAGTTGATGCGCGACGGCATCAATCAACTCCCGGGAGCGATCGTCGGGGGAATCCTCGACGCGGTGTCGGGCGGGCTGGGGTTGGTGGGCCGCATGGCGCGCAGTCCGGGTTCGGCCCTGTTCGGTGCGATCGATTACGCACGCTCTGGGCGCCGGATGGTGCGTCGCGCCGCGGAGCCGTCCCCGCTGTTGCGCCGCCGCAGCCTGTCCACCCGCACCGAGGCCATCGAGATGAAACTCGGCGATCTGCACCGGGCCGCCCGTGCGATGGAGGGCTCCATCAACGATGCTTACCTCGCCGGGTTGTGCGGGGCGCTGCGGCTTTATCACGAGGCCCTCGGTGTCCCGATCAACTCGCTGCCCATGGCCGTCCCGGTCAACCTTCGGGCGGAGGCCGATCCCGCGGGCGGGAATCGGTTCGCCGGGGTGAATCTGGCCGCCCCGGTCGGTGTGGTGGATCCGGCGGTGCGCATCCAGAAGATCCGCAAGCAGATGATCCAGCGCCGTGAGGAGGCAGCGATCGACATGATCGGCGCCGTCGCTCCGTTACTCGCATTGCTGCCGGATGCCGCACTTGAGGCCGTAAGCGGCTCACTGGTCGCCTCGGACGTCCAGGCTAGTAACGTGCCCAGCTATCCGGGCGACACCTATATCGCGGGTGCGAAAGTGTTGCGGCAGTACGGAATCGGGCCGTTACCCGGAGTCGCCTTGATGGTTGTGCTGATTTCGCGAGGCGGTTACGCGACCATCACCGCCCGCTATGATCGTGCTGCGATCGCACACCCCGAACTGTTCGCGCGGTGTCTGCGGCGAGGATTTGACGAGGTGCTCGCTCTGGCTCCGGGGCCGCGCGCGCGAGTGGTGCCCGCCTCCTTTCCCGATCATCAGGACCAACCAATCACAGCGACGAACGGATCGGCGGCTTACTCATGAGCGACGGCAAGGCTTCGGGGAACGCGAGACTCCCGGGTTCGGTGGCCGAGGTGATGGCCAGCCCGCCCGGGCCGAAGATCGGAGCATTCTTCGACCTTGATGGCACCCTCGTCGCGGGGTTCACCGCCGTGATCCTCACCCGGGAACGGTTCCGTAGCCGGGATATGGGAGTAGGCGAACTGATCAGCTTGATTGCCACGGGTCTCGAGCATCAACTGGGACGACTTGAGTTCGAGCAACTGATTGGCCGGGCCACCGAGGCGTTGCGCGGACGCTCGCTGTCTGACCTGCAGCAGATCGGTGAACGCCTTTTCGCCGACAAGATTGAGAAGCGCATCTACCCGGAGATGCGCGATCTCGTGCAGGCCCACATGGACCGCGGGCATACGGTGGTACTCAGCTCGTCTGCGCTGACCATTCAGGTAGAACCGGTGGCGCGGTATCTGGGCATCCCCGACATCCTGACCAACCGGTTCGAGGTCGATAACGACGGCGTGCTTACCGGCAGGGTAATTCCGCCGATCCTGTGGGGACCGGGCAAGGCCGACGCAGTGCAGAAGTTCGCCGCCGCGAACGACATCGACCTGCAGGACAGTTACTTCTACGCCGACGGCAACGAGGACGTCGCATTGATGTATCTGGTGGGCAACCCGCGTCCAACAAACCCCGGCGACAAGATGGCCGAAGTGGCACGCAAGCGAGGCTGGCCGATCCTGGAGTTCAGCAGCAGGGGCGGCGGCGGATTGATGGGACAGGTGCGCACCTTGCTCGGCGTCGGTTCGGCAGTGCCGGCGGCCTATTCGGCGATTGGCTGGGGACTGCTCACCCGCAGCAAGCGGCGTGGAATAAATGTCTTCACGACGGCTTTCCCGCAATTGCTGTTGGCGTCCAACGGCGTGGATCTCAATGTGCTTGGCCAGGAGAACCTGACGAAGAGGCGACCGGCGGTTTTCATTTTCAATCACCGCAATAACTTTGATCCGGTCATCGTCGCGGCCCTGGTCAAAGACAACTGGACCGGTGTGGGCAAGAAGGAACTCGCGAGCGACCCGATTTTCGGCACGCTGGGCAAGCTGCTGGACACGGTGTTCATCGACCGCGAGGATCCCAAGGCCGCCGTCCAGTCGCTGCAGCAGGCCGAGGAGTTGGCCCGCAAGGGCCTGTCAGTAGTGATCGCTCCGGAGGGAACGCGGCTGGACACCCGGTCCGTCGGCGCGTTCAAGAAGGGGCCGTTCCGGCTTGCCATGTCGGCGGGTGTGCCGATCGTGCCGGTTGTCATCCGTAACGCCGAGGTGATATCCGCGCGAGATTCCTCGACCCTGCATCCGGGAACGGTGGATGTTGTTGTCTATCCGCCAATTTCGCTCGATGACTGGACCCTTGATGACCTGCCGCAGCGTATCGCCGAGGTTCGCCAGCTCTACGTCGACACCCTCAAGGACTGGCCGGTAGGAAAGGTGCCCGCCGCGGATCTCTACGCCGATCATCCGGCCAAGAAGGCACCGGCCAAGAAGGCACCCGCGAAGAAGGCGTCGGCCAAGAAGGCACCCGCGAAGAAGGTGCCGGCCAAGAAGGCGCCCGCGAAGAAGGTGCCGGCGAAGAAGGTGCCCGCGAGGAAGGTGCCCGCGAGGAAGGCGCCGGCCAAGATGGCGCCCGTGAAATTGGTGCCGGTTGCGAAACCCAGTGCCGAAACACCTGCACCGACCCGAGTGAAGGGCCGCAAATGAACGCTTCTGAGCACCCCCAAAATTCCAGCTACCCCCAGGACTTCAGCACCGCCGACGATGCGCTAGTGCTGGCCTCGGTGTCGTCGAAGGCCGAGTCCGACCTCCTCAGCAAGTGGTTGCAGGAGCAGCGTCGCGCTCATCCCGAGGCCCGGGTCGAGGTCCTGCGGCTGCCTCACGAAGATCCTCCGCCGCAACTCGTCGACCGGCTCGTCGGTGAACTGGAAGCCGGCGAGGATCGAAGTGTGGTTCCGGTACGGGTTTTCTGGGTTCCTGGCGGACTACCGACCCGGGTCAAACTGGTGGGTCTGGTCTCGGGTCGCGAGACCTACCGACCACCGGAACGACTTCAGCAGGCCATTCTTCGCAAGGATCCATCTCGCGCCCGCATCGTCGCGGGTGAACCGGCCAAAGTGTCCGAACTGCGTCAGCAGTGGCGGGAGAACACCGTCGGCGGCGACCGGGCAGACTTCGCCCGGTTCGTGTTGCGTCGTGCGACCCTGGCGATCGAGCGGATCGAATTGCGGCTACTCGGGCCGGAATACAAATCGCCACGGCTGATGACCGACGAGTTGATGGCGTCCTCGAGGTTCGTGGCCGGCATCGAGGGCATACCCGGGGCCAGCGCCGAGAAGGCTCAGGCGATGCTTGACGAACTCGCGACCGGTTGGAGCAGGTTCTCGGTGGACCTGATTCCAAACATTGGCCGCGCCATCTTCAGCAGGGGCTTCGACCCCCGAATCGATTATGACTCTATCCAGATCGAGTCGATGCGCAGTGCACTCGAAGACCACCCGGCGGTGTTGCTGTGGTCGCACCGGTCCTACCTGGACGGCGTGATCGTTCCGGTAGCGATGCAGGAGAACAAGCTGCCGCCGGCTCACACATTTGCCGGGATCAACCTGTCCTTCGGTTTCATGGGCCCGATCATGCGCCGATCGGGTGTCATCTTCCTGCGTCGGAAACTCGACGATCCGCTGTACAAGTATGTACTGCGCCAGTTCGTCGGCTACATCGTGGAAAAGCGCTTCAACCTCAGCTGGGCGATCGAGGGCACTCGCTCGCGGACTGGAAAGATGTTGCCGCCCAAGCTCGGTCTGCTTTCCTATGTCGCCGACGCCTACTTGGATGGCCGGAGCGAGGACATCCTGCTGCAACCGGTGTCGATCAGCTTCGATCAACTCCACGAGACCGCCGAGTATGCGGCCTACGCACGCGGCGGGGAGAAGATCCCCGAGGGTGCACAGTGGCTGTACAACTTCATCAAGGCGCAGGGTGAACGCAACTACGGCAAGATCTACGTCCGCTTCCCGGCCGCGGTGTCGATGCGCCAACATCTCGGTGAGCCCGATGGCCCGATCGCGCAGGACCCGGCTGCCAAACGCCTGGCCATGCAGAAGATGGCCATCGAGGTTGCCTGGCGAATTCTGCGGGCTACCCCGGTGAATGCCACCGCGCTGGTTTCCACCGTATTGTTGGCCACCCGCGGCCGAGCGCTGACCCTGCGGCAGTTGCACCACACCCTGCAGGACTCGCTGGACCACCTCGAACGCAAGAAGACCCCGATGACCAACAGCGCGTTGCGGCTGCGTTCGACAGATGGCGTCCGCGCCGGAGTCGACGCGTTGTCCAAGGGCCACCCGGTCACCCGTGTCGACGGCGGGCACGAGGCGGTATGGCAGATCGCCTCCGGGCAGGAGCTTGAGGCAGCGTTCTACCGCAACTCCCTGATTCACGCGTTCCTGGAGACCTCGATCGTCGAGATGGCCCTGGTCCACGCTGCGCGGGCTGCCCGCGGCGAACGAGTTGACGCGTTCTGGGCGCAGGTGATGCGACTGCGGTCGTTGCTGAAGTTCGACTTCTACTTCGCTGATTCGGCGACGTTTCGGGCCAACATCGCCGAGGAACTCGAGTGGAACGGCGACTGGGAAGCACGGCTCGACGCAGGCCCGGACATGGTCGACGCTCTGCTGCGGGCTAAGCATCCACTGATGGCCAACGCCATGTTGCGCCCCTTCTTCGAGGCCTACGCGATCGTGGCCGACGTTCTGTGCGGCGCTCCGGCCGGCATCAGCGACAAGGAATTGACCGCGCTGGCACTGGGTGTGGGTAGTCAGTACGCGGCCCAGGGTCTGGTCAGCAGCACCGAGAGTGTCTCGGCGCTGCTATTCGCCACCGGCCGCCAGGTGGCCGCCGATCAGAAGCTGTTGGAGCCCGCATCCACTGACCCGCTGCCTGACTTGAGCGCGAGACGGCAGGCCTATCTCGGCGAGTTGCGCGCGATCATCGCCGACATGGAACGGATCTACCAACTTTCGCGCGAACAGTTCTACGCCCGTGAGGCCTCGCTGCACTCGACCGGTTGATTCCATTGCCCGCTCAGGGCATCTTCGACGCCGCGATGAGGGAACGTTTTTCCCCAGAAGGGTTTTCCCCAGAGGGGTTTTCATCCACAGCGTCGAGGTGGCAAATCCTTTCGGACGTGTCGGGCGTCGGTCCCAGCGTGCCCAATGAAGGTGCACATTCGTACCTCAGAAAGGACACCCCAATCATGTTCGAGACACCGATGACCATCGTCGGCCGCATCGTCACCGACCCGCGCCGACGCGTGGTAGCCGGCGAGGAGCTGATCAGCTTTCGCGTGGCCAGCAACTCACGTCGCCGCACCGCGGAGGGCACCTGGGAGCCCGGGAACTCGCTGTTCGTGACGGTCAACTGCTGGGGCCGGCTGGTCACCGGTGTGGGCGCGGGTTTGTATAAGGGTGCCGCAGTGATCGCGGTCGGTACCGTTCACACCAGCGAGTACGAGGATCGTGACGGCCTCAAGCGGTCGTCGCTGGAGATGCGAGCCACCGCGGTAGGGCCGGACCTCGGCAAGGTGATCGCCCGGATTTCGCAGTCGGGCTCACCCCAGCACAGCCAGCCGCCGGCCACGGGCGCCGGGGACGCGGAAGGCACGGGCGCCGGGGACGCGGAAGGCACGGGCGCCGGGGACGCGGAAGGCACGGGCGCCGGGGACGCGGAAGATGCCGACTCGGAGGGACTGGTGCTGGGGGCGCCTGCCTAGGATGAGGGGGTGGCCGAATTCATCTACACCATGTACAAGGTCCGCAAGGCGCATGGCGACAAGGTGATCCTTGACGACGTCACGCTCAGCTTCCTGCCGGGAGCCAAGATCGGGGTCGTCGGCCCCAACGGCGCCGGCAAGTCCAGCGTCCTGCGGATCATGGCCGGGCTCGACCAAGCCAACAACGGCGATGCGTTTCTTGCTCCGGGTGCGACGGTCGGGATCCTGCTGCAGGAGCCCCCACTCAACGAGGAGAAGACCGTCCGCGGAAACGTGGAAGAGGGCCTCGGTGAGATCAAGGTCAAACTGGACCGCTTCAACGAGGTCGCCGAGTTGATGGCGACCGACTACTCCGACGAGTTGATGGAGGAGATGGGCCAGCTGCAGGAGGAACTCGACCACGCCGATGCCTGGGATCTGGACTCTCAGCTGGAACAGGCCATGGACGCGCTGCGCTGCCCACCGCCCGAGGAGCCGGTTACCCACCTCTCCGGTGGCGAACGTCGCCGGGTCGCGCTGTGCAAACTGCTGCTCAGTAAGCCGGATCTGCTGCTGCTCGATGAGCCGACCAACCACCTCGACGCGGAGAGCGTGCAGTGGCTCGAACAGCACCTGGCTGACTACCGGGGCGCGATCCTGGCCGTTACCCACGACCGCTACTTCCTGGACAACGTCGCTGAATGGATCCTCGAACTCGACCGCGGCCGCGCCTACCCCTACGAGGGCAACTACTCGACCTACCTGGAGAAGAAGGCCGACCGCCTTGAGGTGTCCGGCAAGAAGGACCAGAAGCTGCAGCGGCGACTGCGCGACGAACTGGCCTGGGTGCGCTCGGGGGCCAAAGCCCGCCAGGCTAAGAACAAAGCGCGATTGCAGCGTTACGAGGAGATGGCAGCCGAAGCCGAGAAGACCCGCAAGCTTGACTTCGAGGAGATCCAGATCCCCGTGGGTCCGCGTTTGGGCAGCATCGTCGTCGAGGTCGAGCACCTCGACAAGGGTTATGACGGCCGGATCCTGATCAAGGATCTGTCCTTCACCCTGCCCCGCAACGGAATTGTCGGGGTGATCGGGCCTAACGGCGTGGGCAAGACCACCCTGTTCAAGACCATCGTCGGGCTGGAGAAGCCGGACAGCGGCACTGTCCGGGTAGGGGACACCGTCAAGCTCAGCTACGTCGATCAATCCCGAGGTGGCATCGACCCGAAGAAGAACGTCTGGGAAGTTGTCTCCGATGGGCTCGACTACATCGAGGTCGGCCAGAACGAGATTCCCTCCCGGGCCTACGTGTCGGCCTTCGGATTCAAGGGCCCTGATCAACAGAAGCCGGCCGGTGTGCTCTCCGGTGGTGAGCGCAACAGGCTCAACCTGGCGCTGACCCTCAAGGAAGGCGGCAACCTGTTGCTCCTCGACGAGCCCACCAATGACCTGGACGTCGAGACCCTCGGTTCGCTGGAGAACGCGCTGGAGAAATTCCCCGGTTGTGCGGTGGTGATCTCCCACGATCGCTGGTTCCTGGACCGCACCTGCACCCATATCCTCGCTTGGGAGGGCGATGCCAGCAACGAGGCGACCTGGTTCTGGTTCGAGGGCAACTTCGGGGCCTACGAGGAGAACAAACTTGAGCGGCTCGGGGCCGACGCGGCCCGGCCGCACAGAGTCACCCACCGCCGGCTCACGCGCGACTAGTGTCAGCGTGCGTACCAGCGTTGGTACGCACGCTGACACGGGAGTGCCCAGGGTATGACTGTTGACCACACCGTCGCGCAGGCTTACGCGGCCACCTACCGCGGTTCGGGTCCCGACGTTCCGGGCGTCGAGGAGACCGACGCGCCGGAACTGGCCGCGCTGGTCGCTGCCCAGCGGGAGCTAGCTCGTCGGCGCCGGATCTCAGAGACCCTCGTCGAAGTCATCCCTGCCGAGCATCCCGGGGGATTCGGCCCCGCACTGCAGATCGTCACCGACCAGGCCGACATGCTCATGGACTCTGTCACAGTGCTGCTGCACAGGGTCGGCGTCGGCTACGTCGGGTTGATGCATCCGGTGATGCGGGTCCGTCGCGACGCCGACGGCACCCTGCTCGATGTTCGGCCCGGGGACGATTCCGAACCTTCAGACGCCGAACCTTCAGACGCCGAGCCGTCAAGCCCTGGGTCCGTAGTCCTCAATGAGTCCTGGATTCATATTCAGCTTCCCCGGTCGGTCGACCGACCGGGCTTGGCCGAGGCCGTGCGTTTGCTGCCCATGGTTGTCTCCGATGCCCGCCAGGTGGCCCAGGACTCCGCCGCGTTGGCCGTCGCACTGGAGGCACTGGCCGGTGAAGTTGCCGCTGATTCGGGTGCCCGATTCGGCGGGCCCGACCGCGTCGACACCGCCGAACTGCTGCGCTGGCTGGGTGAGGGGCACTTCGTTGTGCTCGGAGCGCTGCGCTGCGACGTCGGCGGAGGGCAGGTGAGAGTCGATGAGTCCAGCAGGTTGGGGGTGGCGCGGTCGCGTATCGAGGTGCTGCCCGAACTCAGCCGGCCCGGCGAACTGCTGGTGCTGGCCCAGGCCACCATGCCGAGCTTCCTCCGCTACGGTGCCTACCCCTACGTCGTGGTTGTGCGTGAGTCCCCGGACGTCGAGCACCGGTTCGTCGGACTGTTCACCGGGGCGGCCATGAACGCCAACGTTCTGGACATACCGCTGATCTCCCGGCGAGTCCAGGAGGCACTGGCGATGTCGGCCGATGACCCCAGCCGTCCTGGGCAGTTGCTGCTCGACATCATCCAAACCATCCCGCGCTCGGAGTTGTTCGCGCTGAGCGCCGAACAACTGCTGGAGATGGCCGGCGCGGTGGTCGACCTTGGCGTGCGGCGACGAGCACTGTTGTTTCTGCGCGCTGATCGCTTCAATAACTTCATCTCTTGTCTGGTCTACCTTCCGCGGGACCGTTACACGACCGTGGTTCGGTTGGCCATGCAGGACATCCTGGTTCGCGAATTCGGTGGCATCAGCATTGACTACGCTGCCCGGGTCAGCGAATCAGTATGGGCGGTAGTGCATTTCACCGTATTACTACCCGACGCCGCGGAGCGCGATCCCATCGACAGTTCCGAGGCTAATCGAGCCCGGGTCCAGGAATTGTTGACTACGGCAACCCGCACCTGGTCCGACCTTTTTCTGGGTTCCCCAGCTCCGATTGACCAGGCCGTCGCCAAGCACTACGCCGAGACGCTCCCAGATGAGTACAAGCAGGCGATCAGCCCGGCGGAGGCGATCACCGATATCGCGATCATTGAGGCCCTGCAGCGCGACTCCGTTTCCTTGCAACTGGAGCCCGGCGGCGCGATAGGAGAGGCATTTCTGACCTGGTACCTCGGCGGGGGTTCGGCATCGTTGAGTCAGTTGCTACCGATGTTGAGTTGCATGGGAGTGGAAGTGCTGGAGGAGCGGCCGTTCACCGTGACGCGCCCCGATGGACTTTCAGTGAAGATCTACCAGTTCACCATTCGACCCGACGCCGATGTCGCGAGGTCGGTCTCCCAACAAGAGTGGGATGCCACCGCGCACCGGTTCACCGAGGCCCTCACCGCGATCTGGCAGGGTCGGGCCGAAGTCGATCGATTCAATGAATTGGTGCTGCGGGCCGGACTGAACTGGCACCAGGTGATGGTGTTACGCGCCTATGCGAAGTACCTGCGGCAGGCGGGCTTCCCGTACAGCCAGTCCCGTATCGAGTCGGTGCTGGGAGAGAACACCTCGACGGCGCGATCCCTGGTGGCGCTGTTCGAGGCGATGTTCGACCCGGACTCCGCTGCGGGGGGTCTTGAGGCCAAGTCTGCCGCGATCGCCGTCGCCGCCGACATCGACGCGCTGACGAGCCTGGACACTGATCGGGTGCTGCGGGCGTTCGCCTCGATGATAGAAGCCACGCTGCGCACCAATTTCTTCGTCACCGACGCCCGTTCGGCTCGGGCCCGCGACGTGTTGTCGATCAAGGTCAATGCGGAACTGATCGCCGAACTACCGCTTCCGCGGCCGAAATTCGAGATTTTCGTGTACTCGCCCCGCGTCGAGGGGGTTCACCTGCGATTCGGCCCGGTAGCCCGCGGTGGGTTGCGCTGGAGTGACCGCCGCGAGGACTTCCGCACCGAGATCCTGGGACTGGTGAAGGCCCAGGCGGTGAAGAACGCCGTGATCGTCCCGGTCGGGGCCAAGGGCGGATTCGTGGTCAAGAATCCACCGCCTCCCACCGGTGAGGATGCCGCAGATCGTGAGGCGGTGCGTGACGAGGGAATCGCCTGTTACCGGTTGTTTGTGGCCGGACTGCTCGACGTAACCGACAACATCGACGCGGCCGGTGGGCAGGTGGTGACTCCACCACGGGTGGTGCGCCGCGACGGTGACGACGCCTACCTCGTCGTTGCCGCGGACAAGGGCACTGCAACCTTCTCCGATATCGCCAATGCCGTTGCCGACTCGTACGACTTCTGGCTGGGCGATGCGTTCGCCTCGGGTGGTTCCGTGGGTTACGACCACAAGGTCATGGGCATCACCGCCAAGGGGGCGTGGGAGTCGGTGCGGCGCCATTTCCGTGAGATGGGTGTGAACACCCAAGCCGAGGACTTCACTGTCGTCGGCATCGGCGACATGAGCGGTGACGTGTTCGGCAACGGCATGCTGGCCTCGGAGCACATCCGGCTGATCGGGGCCTTCGATCACCGCCACATCTTCATCGATCCGGATCCGGATCCAGTTCGTTCGTTTCAGGAGCGGCGCCGACTCTTCGATCTGCCGCGATCGAGTTGGCAGGACTATGACTCCAGCCTGATCAGCGGTGGCGGCGGCGTATTCGGCAGGCAGCAGAAGTCGATTTCGATCAGCCCGCAGATGCGCCAGGCTCTCGGGCTCTCAGACGGGGGTACCGACGGGCCGGTTACCGAGATGACCCCGCCGGAGTTGATCCGTGCCATCCTCCGCGCGCCGGTCGATCTGCTCTTCAACGGCGGTATCGGCACCTATGTCAAGGCTGAGTCCGAATCCGATGCGGTGGTCGGAGACCGCGCCAACGATGCCGTCCGGGTGAACGCAAATCAGTTGCGCGCCAAGGTAATCGGAGAGGGTGGAAACCTCGGCGTGACGTCGCTGGGGCGGGTTGAGTTCGATCTATGCGGTGGCCGCATCAATACCGACGCGCTGGATAACTCTGCTGGCGTGGACTGCTCCGATCACGAGGTGAACATCAAGATCTTGGTGGATTCCCTGGTCGGCGCGGGGCGAATCGGTGCCGACCGGCGCGGTGAACTGTTGGCGTCGATGACCGACGAGGTGTCCCGACTGGTGCTCACCGACAACACTGACCAGAACGATCTGATGGGCACCAGTCGCGCGAACGCGCCGGCCCTGCTCAACGTGCACGCCCGCCAGATCCGGCAACTTGAGGAGCAGCGCGGGCTCAACCGTGAACTCGAGGCGCTGCCGACGGACAAGGAGATCGCCCGGCGCCAGGAGTTGGGCGTGGGCCTGACCTCTCCGGAACTGGCGACCCTAATGGCCCACGTCAAGCTTGCCCTCAAAGAGCAGGTGCTGGCCAGCGACCTTCCTGATCAGGAGGCGTTCGCCGCTCGGCTACCGGAGTACTTCCCGGCCCAACTGCGGGACAACTTCACCGCCGAGATCCGCCACCACCAACTCCGCCGCGAGATCGTGGCCACCATGCTGGTCAACGACATCGTCGACACCGGCGGCATCACTTTCGCCTACCGCGTCACCGAGGACGCCGGCGTCGGCTACGTCGATGCGGTGCGCGCTTTCGCCGCCGCCGACGCCATCTTCGGAGTCGGCCGGACCTGGCGGCGGATTCGCGCCGCCGCCCAGACCGCGGACATCGCGGCCGGCGTCACCGACCGAATGACACTGGATCTGCGCCGGCTTCTCGACCGGGCCGCGCGCTGGCTGCTCAACTATCGGCCGCAGCCCCTTGCCGTGGGCGCGGAGATCAACCGATTCGCCGCCAAAGTCGCCGAGCTGACCCCGCAGATGCCGCAGTGGCTGCGCGGCGACGATCAGGTGATCGTTGCCAAGGAGTCTGCGGAATTCGCCGCGCGCGGCGTGCCGACCGACCTCGCCTACGATGTGGCGTCCGGGCTCTACCAGTACAGCCTGCTGGACGTAGTCGACATCGCCGACATCGCCGAGCGCAACTCAGCTGAGGTGGCCGACACGTATTTCGCTCTGATGAATCACCTGGGCACCGACGGCCTGCTGACCGCGGTGTCGGGTCTGCCCCGCGACGACCGCTGGCATGCTCTGGCCCGGCTCGCGATTCGCGATGACATCTACGGCTCCCTGCGTGCCCTGTGCTTCGACGTGCTCGCGGCCGGGGAGCCCGAGGAGAGCGGGGAGGACAAGATCGCCGAGTGGGAGCGTGCGAACGGGTCGCGGGTGCCACGGGCGCGCCGCACCCTTGCGGAGATTTACGCCCAAGAGTCCCGGGATCTGGCCACCCTGTCGGTGGCCGCCCGCCAGATTCGCAGCATGACCCGGACGAGTGGAACGGGCGCCAGTGGTTGACGGATTCACCACCGGTGTTCACGTGCGCTGGTCCGACATTGACACCTACCAGCACGTCAACCACGCGACGATGGTCACCATCCTGGAGGAGGCGCGGGTAGATTTCCTGCGGGAACCCTTCGCCGCCGATGTCGCGACGATCGGGCTGTTGATCCATGAGGTGCGAGTGCTCTACAAAGGTCAACTGCGCCTCGCTGATTCGCCCTTACAGGTCACGATGTGGACCAAACGATTAAGGGCGGTCGATTTCACGCTCGGCTATGAGGTGCGGGCGCTGGGTGCCGAGCCGGGCTCCAAACCCGCGGTGATAGCCGAGACCCAACTGGCCGCCGTGCACATCGAGGAGCAGCGATTGATCCGGCTCTCGCCTTGCCACCGGGGTTACCTGCAGCGCTGGCTTCGATGACGGCAGCCGGGGCTGACACCGAGCGCGGTGTCTGGATCACCGATGCCGGCCACCGTAACGATCTCTCAGTATTCGCCGAGCGCGCCCGGCGTCTCGACGATGCCGCGGTGATCCGCTTGCGCACCCGGGCCGATCACCTGATTGGCGCCTGGGTGGCCACCGGATTCGACGTGTTGGCCGCACGGGTGGTGGCCGGCCGAATCCGACCGGCCGACCTGTCCTGCGCCGCAGACCGACTGGCTGCGGCGATCGGGGCTGCCGATCAGTCCGGCTTTATCGACCCGGGCTATCCAATGGACTCGGGATGGCGGGGTGTGCTGCCTCCGGAGACCGGGTTCATCCACCTTGACGATGTGCCGGTGTCGGAATTGATCGAACTGGCCAGGCGCGGAGCCGACCTGGCGCGTGATCACGGCAGCGCCCACGGGCCGCCGGCGTCGCTGCTAGACCAGGAAGTGCTGCGGGTTGGTATCGGGTCGGCCGCGGTCGGCGTGCCGATGCGGTGCGTGCTGGCACTGGCGGCGATGCGCTTTCTGCCTGAGATCGCACCCGAGATCTCTCCCGGTTCCGGACCCGACATGGTGCGGGTCCGGGCGCTGCCCGCGTGGCTGCGCATCGACGCCCGGTTCGGATCGGTATTCCGCCGCCGCGGTGACGCAGCAGTGGTGTTGCGCTGATTCTCAGAACGTCGAGTTCACCATTGCCTGGGCGGCCATTTCGAGGTAGTCCACCAATTCCCGACGATGGTCGTCGTCCAGTGTCACCGAGTCGATCGAGGCGATTGCGGTATGCATGCAGCGCAACCAGGCATCGCGTTCGATGAACCCGATCCGGTAGGGCGCGTGGCGCATCCGCAGTCGCGGGTGACCGCGCTGGTCGGAGTAGGTCCGCGGCCCGCCCCAGTACTGCTCCAGAAACATCAGGAGCCGGTCCTCGGCGCCGTCCAGGTCATCGTCGGGGTACAGCGGGCGCAGCACCTCGTCGGTGCTGACCAACTCGTAAAAGCGCGACACGATGGCGCGGAATGTCGCCGCACCGCCCACCGCGTCATAGAAGGACTGCGGAGTCTCGGCCACACCACCATCTTGGAGCATCGGCTGAAGCGCGCGTGAACACGGTGCAAATACGCGTGCGGTCGGCCCCGATTCATGGTGAACTGTTTGGCGGAGGATGCATGGCGCAGCGCAAACGGAACCGCGGTCAGCGCGTCGCGGTCGGCTCAATCAGGCCCACGTCCGGCTCCAACCTGCGCGGTTCCGGCCTGCACGGTTCCGGCTTGCACGGTCCCGGCTTGCACAGGGTCGATACCGCCATCCCCGCGCCGACTCAGGGATCGGTCTGGGGACGACGTCGGGTTCTTCTGCTGAACTCCACCTACGAACCGCTCACCGCACTGCCCATTCGGCGGGCTGTGGTGATGGTGCTGTGCGGCAAGGCCGACGTGGTGCACGACGATCCGGCCGGTCCGGTCATCCACTCGGCCACCCGGGCGATCGCGGTGCCATCGGTGATCCGGCTGCGCAGCTACGTCCGGGTGCCCTACCGGGCCCGGATTCCGATGACTCGGGCGGCGCTGATGCACCGGGACAGGTTCCGATGCGCCTACTGCGGATCGAAGGCGGACACCGTCGACCATGTGGTGCCGCGCAGTCGGGGTGGCGAACACACCTGGGAGAACTGCGTCGCGGCTTGCTCGGCCTGCAATCACCGCAAGGCCGACCGACTGTTGGTCGAGTTGGGCTGGACGCTGCGGCTCGTGCCGACGCCTCCGAGGGGCCAGCACTGGCGACTTTTGTGCGCCGTCAAGGAACTCGACCCGGCGTGGATGCGGTATCTCGACGAAGGTGCTGCCTGAGGTCTGCACTACCGTCTAGTCGTGGGCACGCGGGGTTGGAAAGCGGGGGGCGGACGACCGTCCGGTTACACACTGTCGCAGCCGTGGACGGACGCGCCCATTTTGTGGGCTGCGACCGATGAGGTGGTGCCTGAGGGCGGGCATCGGGACTCCGGCGGTCCCGCGGGCCACAACGTCGTGGGGGGTGGCGTCAGTGGGCGCTGGTGAACTGCCGCCGGGCTGGGTGGTGACCGCCAGTGGGCGGATCTCCGGGGTCGCCGACACCGGCCGGCCCCGGGAGCGCTACCCGTTCCCGGACCGCGAAT
>Ga0307380_10001479_pt1 | contig 34448 bp, 31 predicted proteins | sample UN3MG_FD_202239 | JGI IMG/M metagenome (GOLD analysis project Ga0307380, IMG submission 202239) | Soil microbial communities from Risofladan, Vaasa, Finland - UN-3 | ecosystem: Environmental > Terrestrial > Soil > Coastal area > Acid sulfate soil | place: Finland: Risofladan, Vaasa | collected...
CTCTGGCAGCGGATCGAGACCTACGACCTGGCGAACTGGCGCGACAGCTTCATCCAGTCCTTCGCCGAGTCCGACACCGACCCGGTTAACCTGTTTTCCAAGGAACTCGGGGCCGCCTAGCCGTCCCGGCGCGCCTTTAGGACCAAAGGCCGCGGATTGGCGTGCACGGCGCGCCCGATGGCCTCTAGTCTAAAACCCCTTGGCCCCTTACTTTTCATCGAAGTTGCGCCTATCAAGGCGCCCTTCGAAACGTCGCCCCGACCTCCCGCCCAATTTGAGCACTCATGATCGATCGCAACGACCGGTTCTGGTACAAGAACGCCGTCATCTACGAGTTGCATATCAAGGCATTCTTCGACTCCGACAATGACGGCGTCGGCGATTTCGCCGGCCTCGTGCAAAAGCTCGACTATCTCCAGGATCTCGGCGTCACCGCGATCTGGCTGCTGCCGTTCTATCCCTCGCCGCTGAGGGACGACGGCTACGACATCGCCGACTACGGCGCGATCAATCCCACCTACGGCACCATGCGCGACTTCCGCCAATTCGTGGCGGCCGCGCACGACCGGGGCATAAGGGTCATCACCGAGCTGGTGGTCAACCACACCTCCGACCAGCACCCCTGGTTTCAGCGGGCGCGGAACGCAAAACCCGGCTCCGTGTGGCGCGATTATTATGTGTGGAGCGACACGGACCAGAAATATCCGGGCACGCGCATCATCTTCATCGACACCGAGACCTCGAACTGGACCTGGGACCCGGTGGCCAAGGCCTATTTCTGGCACCGCTTCTACTCGCACCAGCCCGACCTCAATTACGACAACCCGCGCGTTCTCGCCGACATCCTGCGCGTCTTGCGCTTCTGGCTCGACATGGGCGTCGACGGACTGCGTCTCGACGCGGTCCCTTATCTCCTCGAGCGTGAGGGCACGAACAACGAGAACCTGCCAGAGACCCATGAGCTCCTGAAGAAATTCCGTGCCGAGCTCGACAAGCGCTATCCCGACCGCATGCTACTCGCCGAGGCCAATCAATGGCCGGAGGATACGCGCCCCTATTTCGGCGACGGCGACGAGTGCCACATGGCGTTCCACTTTCCGCTGATGCCGCGCATCTTCATGGGACTCGCGCGCGAGGACCGCTATCCGATCACCGACATCATCAGCCAGACGCCGTCCATTCCCCAAGAGTGCCAATGGGCCATCTTCCTGCGCAACCACGACGAGCTGACGCTGGAAATGGTCACCGACTCCGAGCGCGACTATCTGTGGGAGACTTACGCGACCGACCGGCGGGCGCGGCTCAATCTCGGCATCAGGCGCAGGCTCGCGCCGCTCCTCGACAACGACCGGCGCAAGATCGAGCTCCTGACCGGGCTCGTGCTCTCCATGCCGGGCACGCCCGTGCTCTATTACGGCGACGAGCTCGGCATGGGCGACAATTTCTATCTCGGCGACCGGGACGGCGTGCGCACGCCGATGCAATGGTCCGCCGACCGCAATGGCGGCTTCTCCCGCGCCGATCCGCAACGGCTCTTCCTGCCGCCGATCATGGACCCGATCTACGGCTACGAAACCGTCAACGTCGAGGCGCAGCAGAAACACGCAAGCTCGCTGTTCAACTGGACCAAGCGCATGATTGCCGTGCGCCAGGGCCACCAGGCGTTCGGCAACGGCAACATGACGTTCCTGCGGCCGCGCAACCGCAAGGTGCTAGCCTATTTACGCGAGCATGACGGCGATGTGATGCTGTGCGTGTTCAACCTGTCGCGCTCCGCGCAAGCGGTCGAACTCGACCTCGCGCTCCAGAAGGGCAAAGTTCCGGTCGAGCTCACCGGCGCCTCGCCTTTTCCGCCCATCGGGACGCTGCCTTACCTGCTGACGCTTCCGGCCTACGGCTTCTACTGGTTCGCACTCGCCGACCCGGCGCAGCTCCACTCACTGCCGGATGTCGAGCCTGAATCGTTGCCCGAGCTCGAAACCCTTGTGCTCGGCAAGGGCTGGAACCTGGTGGAAAGCCAAGCCGGCGACCGCGAGCGTCTCAACCGCTTCGTCTACGATCTGTTGCCTACCTATATCGCCCGGCAGCGCTGGTTCAGCCCGAAGGACGCCGTCATGGCGTCCGCCACACCGGAGCAGATCGGCGAACTACCGCAAGAGGGCCACGAGAGTTTCTTGCTTGTGTCGACGAATGTCGTCCTGGAGGACGGCACGACGCAGCAATACTTCCTTCCCCTTGCGCTCTCTTGGGGCGAAGAGAATTTGCGGCACGACAGCCCGCTCCTGCCCTATCTGCTGGCCAAGATTCGCCGCGGGCCCCGGGCCGGCATCGTCTTCGACGCCGCCCATGGCGAAACCTTCCCGCGCGCGCTGCTAAACGCCATGCGCGACCACACCAATTTGCCCGCCATCAACGGCACGTTCCGCTTCGATGCCAGCGACGCGCTGCGGGACCTCGACCTTTCGGAAGAGCTCGACGTGCGCCGCGTGGAGACGGGCGAGCATGCCCATACGGTGCGCATTCTCGGCGACCGCGTGCTCCTGAAGATTTCCCGCCGGCTTCGCCCCGGCATGGACCCCGGCATCGAGATGGGCCGCTTTCTCTCCAAGGCCGGCTACGCCAACAGCCCGCCTTATCTCGGCGCCATCGAGCACGTGGACGAAAACGGCGTCCCCACGGCATTGGCCGTCGCCTTCGAGCACGTCCGCAACCAAGGCGACGGCTGGACCGTCGTGGTGGATGCGCTTGACCGCGAGCTGGAAGACGAGGGCCTGTTGGGTGACGCCAATGGCGGCATCCCCTACTCGCTCTCCCTGGTCGAGACCATCGGGCGGCGCACCGGCGAGCTGCACCGCGCCTTTGCCGGCGCCGATCCGCATGATCCCGACTTCGCGCCCGAGCCCGTGACCGATGCTGACCTCGCAGAGTGGTGCGCGCGCGCAGTCACGCGCGCCGAGCAAGCCTTCGCGCATCTCCAGGCCCTGCCCGAGACAATCGAGACGGAAACCCGCGAGCTTGCCGACAGGCTTCTGCCATTGCGCGAAGCCATGCTCAAGCGCATAGACACGCTGGTTCCCCGGATCGCACGCGGCAACAAGCTGCGCCTGCACAACGACTATCACCTCGCCAAAATTCTCGTGTCGGCGAACGACGTCTACATCGTCGACTTCGAGGGCGAACCCGATCAGCCCGCCGATGAACGCCGCCAGAAGGCGCCGCCCTCACGCGACATCGCCAGCATGCTGCGGTCCTTCGACTATGCGGCGCGGACGGCCGTCGATCGCCAAAGGCAGCGCGGCGCGAGCCAGCTTGACGAGATCGAGTCGCGCGCGCTCCACTGGCGTTCGCTGGCGGAGCGGCGTTTCTTGCGCGCCTACGGCATGGCGCGCGACGATTCGGCAAGCGGGTCGCACCTTGCCGGCGGCGAGCTGCTGCCCCTGTTCCTGGCGGACAAGCTGTTCCACGAGATTCTCTATGAAGGCGCGAACCGGCCGGTGTTGTTGCCGATTCCGTTGCGCGCCGCCCTCGAATTGGTCGAACCCATGGACGGCGTGGCCGAGGAGGACGACGATTGACGGCGTTGAAGCTCGGTCCGGGGAGCCCACGGCCACTCGGCGCCACCTCTGACGGCCGCGGCGTAAACTTCGCGCTCTTTTCCGCGAACGCGACCCGCGTGGATCTCTGCCTGTTCGACGCGAACGGCACGGAGACGGGGCGCATCGCCCTGCCCGAATACACCGACGAAGTTTGGCACGGCTACGTTTCGGGCCTCGCGCCGGGTCAGCTCTACGGCTATCGCGTGCATGGGCCTTACGCGCCAAAGGATGGCCACCGCTTCAATCAGCACAAGCTGCTGCTAGATCCGTACGCGCGCCGCCATGCGGGACAGCTCATTTGGGACGACGCCCTGTTCGGCTATCAGATCGGCAGCAAGCGCGCCGATCTCGCCATGAGCAAAACCGACAGCGCGCCCTTCCTGCCGAAATGCGTGGTGGTGGGCGACAGCGATCCGCTGCACAGCCCCCGCCCCCATCGCCCGTGGCATGACGCTGTCATCTACGAAGCGCACGTAAAGGGCATGACCGCGCGCCATCCCGACGTGCCGGAGCCTCTCCGCGGGACTTTCGCCGGCATCGCCAACCCGGCGGTGATCGACCATCTCGTCAAGCTCGGCGTCACCGCCATCGAACTGCTGCCGGTGCATGCCTTCATCAACGACCGGCATCTCGTGGAGCACGGCCTCAGCAATTATTGGGGTTACAACAGCATCGGCTTTTTTGCGCCGGCCGAGCGGTACATTTCACCCGGCGCCGGCCTCGAAGAATTCCGCGCCATGGTCGACCGGCTGCACGATGCCGGCATCGAAGTCATTCTCGACGTGGTCTACAACCACACGGCCGAAGGCAATGCGCTCGGCCCGACCTTGTCGTTTCGCGGCATCGACAATACGTCCTACTACAAGCTCGCCGAGGACAAGCGCCACTATTTCGACACCACCGGTTGCGGCAACACGCTCAATATCGGTCAGCCGCGCGTGCTCCAGATGGTCATGGATTCCCTGCGCTATTGGGTCGAGCAATGCGGCGTCGACGGCTTCCGCTTCGATCTGGCGTCGGCCATGGCCCGCGACGACAACGATTTCGATCCGAGCGCGTCCTTCCTCGATGCCATCGGCCAAGATCCCGTGCTGAATCAGGTAAAGCTGATCGCCGAGCCGTGGGATCTCGGCGAGAACGGCTATCAGGTCGGCGCCTTTCCGCCGGGCTGGGCGGAATGGAACGATCTGTCGCGTGACAGCCTGCGCTCATATTGGAAGGGTGACATGGGCGTGCTGCCGGCACTGGGGAGCAGGATCTCCGGTTCGGCCGAGATCTACGACCACCGCGGACGCAAACCATGGGCGAGCGTCAATTTCATCGCCGCCCATGACGGCTTCACGCTGCGCGACGTCGTCTCCTACAACAGGAAGCACAACGCGGCGAACAAGGAAGACAACAAGGACGGCCACGACGACAACCGGAGCTACAACTGGGGCGTCAAAGGCCCGACCGACGATCCCACCATCCTCGACCGCCGCGACCGCGTGCGCCGCGCCTTGATGGCGAGCCTTCTATTCAGTCACGGCACGCCAATGATCAACATGGGCGACGAGCTCGGTCGCACCCAAGGCGGCAACAACAACGCCTTCTGCCAGGACAACGAGATCTCCTGGGTGAACTGGACCGATCTCGACGATCGCGACCGCGCTTTTCTCGACTTCGTGCGTGGCGCGGCGAGCTTGCGGGCCCAACTGCCCCTGCTGCGCAGCCCGAACTTCCTGCATGGCGAACCCGTGGCGCCGCTCATTAGAAATGTTACCTGGCTCAAGCCGGACGGCGAGGAGAAGCAGGCCGAGCATTGGGAAGACCCGGTAGCCAAATGCATCGGCGCATCGTTCGCCGGCGACGGGCAAATTCTGCTACTGCTGTTCAACGCCGACGCCGAGCCGATCGATTTCATCTTCCCCTATTTCGGCAAGCGCCATTTGCGTTGGCGCCTGCTTTGCGATTCGGCGAACGATCTGATACGGCCCGAGCCGACTATCATCGCCACGGGCAAGACCACCATTCCGGGGCACGGTCTGTTGCTGTTCGAGAGAACCGATTGATGGCGGCGCGTTTCGCCCAAATTTCTGGTCAGGAGTAGAGAATGCCGGGACGGCTCGAAAAATTGGCTGAACGTTTCGGTGTCGCCGACGGCTATGTCAGCGAGAAGGGAGACTGGGTCGCCACGCCCCCGGAGACCAAAGCCAAGGTACTCGAGGCCATGGGCGTGCCGGTCCACGACGCCGACGCAGTCCTTCCCGAGCCGCCACCTTTTGAGGACGTGGCGGCCCTGTCGGGAAGCGCGTATTGGCCGCCCTTCCTGGTCGACCATCGCGCCTGGGGCATTTCGGTGCAGGCTTACGCGCTGCGCTCGTCGCGGAACTGGGGCATCGGCGATTTCGAGGATCTGGCGCAGTTCACCGAATTCGCTGCCGGCCTCGGCGCCGATTTCATCGGCGTCAGCCCCTTGCATGCGCTTTTCATCGCCGATCCATCGCGCACGAGCCCTTACAGCCCCTCGAGCCGCGACTTTCTCAACCCGTTGCTGATCGCACCCGACCGCGTGCCAGGATTTGGACAATTGCCGGAACGGGCAGAGATCGAGGCGGCGCTTCCGCCCCTGCGCGAGACCGAGCTCATCGACTATACAGGCGTTCACCGCGTGAAGATGCGCGCGCTCGAAGCCCTGTTCGCCCATTTCGTGGCGAACGCGAACGCCGAGGCCAAGGACGCCTTCGAGGCGTTCTGCCGCGAGCACGGCAAGACGCTCGAAGGTCACGCGCTGTTTGAGGCTCTGTCCGAACGCTTCGTTGCCGAAGGCCGCAGCGCGGCGTGGACGACGTGGCCCGAAGACTATCAAGACCCGGACCATCTCGCCGTGCGCGACTTCGCGCGCGCCGCCAAACACCGCATCGCCTTCCACGCTTGGCTGCAATGGGTCGCCGACAGCCAACTCGCCAACGCGCGCGAGCGCGCCAAGGCGGCCGGCATGCGGATCGGGCTCTATCTTGATCTCGCGGTCGGCATTTCGCCCGACGGCTCGACGAGTTGGGTGGGCGGTCCGGCCATCGCCAACCATGCGCGCATCGGCTGTCCGCCCGATCCCTTCAGCGCCGCGGGCCAGGATTGGGGCCTCGTGCCCTTCTCGCCGGTCGGGCTCGCCGAAGAACGATTCGAGCCATACCGTTCGGTGCTGCGGTCGAACTTGCACCATGGCGGCGCCTTGCGCATCGACCACGCCATGGGCCTCCAGAGACTCTATTGGATCCCCGAAGGCAGCGCCGCCACCGACGGCGCGTATGTGGCTTATCCCTTTCGCGAGCTCTTGGAGGGCGTTGTCGAGGAATCGTTGATCTCCCAGACCATCGTCATCGGCGAGGATCTCGGCACGGTTGCGCCGGGATTCACCGACAGCATGGTTCGGGCTGGCCTTCTGAGCTACCACGTCTTCTATTTCAGCGAGCGGGAGGGCATCTGGATGCCACCGCACGCGTACCGGCGCGAAGCCCTGGTGTGCGCATCGACCCACGATCTGCCGACCCTGAAAGGCTGGTGGGTCAGCCGCGACATCGATTGGCGCGTGAAGACCGGCCGCACCACGGAAACAGAGGCCGTGGTCCAACGGCACGACCGCTTACGGGATCGGACACTGCTTCTAAAGGCTCTTGTCGGCGCGCAGGCGCTGGCGCCCAAAGAGGCGCGCGCCGAGTCTCCGGAAATGCCCAATGACGTGCTGGTCGCGGTCCACCGCTTCCTGGCGCTCACGCCGTGCCGGCTCCTGGCCGTCCAGCTCGACGATGCGCTTGGGCTTGTCGAACAAGCCAACCTGCCCGGCACCGTGGACGAGCATCCCAACTGGCGGCGCAAGACGCCCGTCACGCTTGAAGCGCTCGGCGAGCAGAAGCTGTTCCGTGCCGTGGTCGAGGCGGTGGCGGCCGAACGTCCACGGCGATGAGACCGAATCCGCGACCGGCGACCGCTTGAGCGCCGCCGAAGTCCTGCGGACGTTTCCGGTTGCCTTGCTCTTGGGCTAGAGCGCGTCGGCGCCCATCTCGCCGGTGCGCACGCGCATGGCGCCTTCCAACGGCAGCACGAAGACCTTGCCGTCACCGATGCGGCCCGTCCGCGCCGCCTCGCCGATCACGCCGATCACGGTATCGGCGTCCGCGGCGCTCACCGCGAGCTCGAGCTTCACCTTGGGCACGTATTGCGTGGTGTATTCAGCGCCGCGATAGATCTCGGTCTGCCCCTTCTGGCGGCCGAAACCTTGCACCTCGGAGACCGTCATGCCTTGCACGCCGATCCCAGCGAGCGCCTCGCGCACCGCATCGAGCCGGTGCGGCTGAATGACTGCGATAATGTACTTCATAGGCACGTCCCCGCTTACATGTTGTAGCCGCGTTCGCCGTGAATATTGAGATCGAGACCTTGCTCCTCGACCTCGGCGCTGACACGCAAGCCGACGAGTGCCTGCACGAGCTTGATGATGATGTAGCTGACCACCACCGACCATATCAAAACGGCGATCAGCCCGGTGAGCTGAATCAACGCCTGGCCGCCCATGGTCCGCCCTTCCGCCAGCCCGATGCCGCCGAGGGCTGCATCGGCGAACACCGCGGCGAGCAGGACGCCGACCGCGCCGCCAATGCCATGGACCGCCAGCACATCGAGCGAATCGTCGATCTTGAACCGGTGCTTGACCACCATCACCATGAGATAGCAGGCCGAGCCGCCGGCCAATCCGATCACCAAGGCAGCCCCGGGGCCCACATAGCCGGACGCCGGTGTGATGGTGGCAAGCCCCGCGATCGCCCCGGTAACGGCGCCGATCATGCTCGGCTTACCGAACTTCACGGTCTCGATGACGATCCACACCAACGTCGCGGTCGCCGCCGAGATATGCGTCACGGTCATGGCCATGCCCGCGTCGGCCCCGGCCGAAAGCGCGCTGCCGGCATTGAAGCCGAACCAGCCGACCCACAGCATGCAGGCGCCAACCATGGTCATCCACGGCGCGTGCGGCGGCCGCACGTCATGCGGAAAGCCCATGCGGGGCCCGAGCACGATGGCCAGCAGCAGGGCCGAGACCCCGGCCGTCAGATGCACCACGAGACCGCCGGCGAAATCGAGCACGCCGCGCTCCGCCAGCCAGCCACCGCCCCAGATCCAATGCGCCACCGGCACATAGACAAGGAACAGCCAAAGCACGCTGAACAGGACCACTGCGCTGAAGCGGATGCGTTCCACGAAAGCACCGATCATGAGCGCCGGGGTGATGATGGCGAAGGTCATCTGGAACATGAAGAACACCGATTCGGGGATCGTGGTGCCGGCGGCGGCGGCATCGCGCGGCACGCCGATGAGCAGCACCTTTTTCAAATCCCCGATCCACGCCCCCGAGCCGGAAAAGGTGAGACTGTAGCCCGCCAGCAGCCACAGCACCGTGACCACGGAAGCGATGGTGAAGCACTGCATCAGAACCGAGAGCAGGTTCTCGGCGCGCACCAGCCCGCCATAGAACAAGGCCAGGCCCGGCAGCGTCATGAACAGAACCAGCGCCGTGGCCGTGATAAGCCAGGCGGTATTCCCCGCGTCGATCATCGAATTCCCTCCCCCTAGATGCCTGCTCAAATACAGGTCTTTGCCCAATTCTCTAGCATAACGGGGCCGCCCCCGGACAAGGGGCTGCCTAAAAAGATGTCATTGTCCAAAGGGGATCGAGTCCGGGCGCGCGCAGCGGCCACAATCCTGACTTCTGGCGTGGTATAATTCTTTGATGAGCAAGGCTTTTACCAAGGAGCCGGAAGGCGGGGACGTCTATGACGACCTTCCCGACCGGCCGATATCGCCCCATAGCCTGGTGACCAAGCGCGGGCTTGAGCTGATCGAGACGGAGCTCGCGCGTCTCCATGAGGAGCATGCCGCGGCCCACGACGCCGACGACAAGCCGTTGCTCGCCAAGCTCAATCGGGATTTGCGCTATTGGACTTCGCGCCGGGCCACCGCTCAGGTCATCGAGCCGCCACAAGACGCAACCGAGGTCCATTTCGGCTCGAAAGTGACCCTCGAACGCGAGGACGGACGCCGCCAGACCTATAAAATCGTCGGCGAGGACGAGGCGGATCCGACCCAAGGCACGCTGTCCTACGTCTCTCCCGTGGCCCAAGCGATCATGGGAAAACCCGCCGGCGAGACCGTCCAGGCGGGCGCGGGCGAAGCCACCATTGTGGAGATTTCCTGACGGGCCGGCGTCCCGAGGGCGCGCCTTCACCTCACGCGGGCGAGATTAACGCGGGCGAGACTAACGCACTGAAGAGGCTAGGTTTTACCATCGACATGGCCGAGATCGCGCGCGGGCGCAACGTGGTCGCGCACCAATTGCTTGAGCTCCTTCATCTCGGGAAACCGCCCCTGCTCGCCCCGCGACCAGATCAGCGCGCCATCGAGGCGCACCTCGAACACCCCGCCGGTATCGTCGGGGATCAACGTGAGCGAGCCGAGTTCCTCGGCGAAGGTGGACAAAAGCTCCTGGCCCATCCAGGCTGCCCGGAGCAGCCAATTGCACAGCCGGCAATAGGTGATGGTGACATTTGGCGAGGGTGCGATGTTCCGGTCCTCTGGCTTGGCGCTTGATTTTATGGGAGTCTAGACCGCGTCAAGCAGTCTATTCCAGCCTCAAGCACCATCAGCCAGGATAGGCCAATCCTCCAGGAGTTTGGATGAGGACGTGTCACCGATTAGCAACAGGCATTTCCGATGGTATCCCATGGACTTGTATCCACGGCACCCGGTCATCACCTCGTAATAACATCCTGACTTGTTCGAGCCTCATAACTGCGGGAAGAAAGAACCTATGAACTCAGTGATTCGCAAAACCGCGCCGATTCTCTTGGCGACTTTGGCCATCGCCGGCCTGTTTGTGTCCACCCCCTCTCAGAGGGTCGAGGCCAGCCCCTTTGACACGCTGCTCGGCACCTGGCGGGGAAGCGGCACAATGCGCCTGGACTCAGGCACCGAGCGTCTGAGCTGCAACGCCTACTACACGGGCGGCGGCCAGCAGCTTGGCCTGGCCATTCGCTGCACATCCCCAAGCGGCAAGGTGGAAATTCGGAGCAAGCTGAGCCTCAGCGGCAACCAACTCAGCGGCAATTGGGAAGAGCGGACCTATAATGCTTCAGGCGCCGCATCTGGCACCGCCAATCCGGGCAGGCTCTCCATTCGGGTCTCCGGCACGGTCAAAGGCAGCATGATCGTGAGTTACAGCAAATCCAGTCAGAGCGTCTCGATCTCGACCACCGGAAGCGCACTGCAAGGCGTGTCGATCCGCCTGACCCGCAGCTAATTCGCCGTTAGTCTTAGGCCCGAATCGTGACCGCCAACAGGGGCGACCCTTAGGGGCGCCCTCGCGGCTGCAAGAATTCAGGTGGCTAGGAGCGAACTGCTATGGGCGAGGCTTTGCTGACGCACAAAATGGTTGGAAAGCGGCTTAGGCTTTCCGCAGGCGGCTCCTGGACCGCCCCCCACGCCGGCGAGCTTGAAACGCTCGTCGAACGGATCACTGACGAGGCTCCCAACGCCAAGGACATGTCGATCGACATGGCCGGCGTCCGCGAGTTCGACACCTTCGGTGCATGGCTGCTGGAACGGCTGACGCGCCCGTGGACGACCTCCGGCCGGAAGGCCGTGATCGTCGGGCTGCCCGAGCACGATCTTGGCCTTCTGGAGGAGATGCACGGCGTCAACCGCGAGCCTCCGCCGCAAGCGCCGCGCCAGAACCCCATCGTCTCCGCGCTTGCCGCCATTGGCCGCGGCGGGGCGTCCTTCGGGCACAATCTCATCGTCTTCTCGGAGATGTTGGGCGCCGTCGGCATGGCGCTGGGGCGCGTACTGGTGCGCCCGCGCGAATACCGCCTCACCTCGACCGTGCATCAATTCGACCGCGTGGCCTGGCAGGCGGTCCCCATCATCCTGCTCATCACCTTCCTCATCGGCGCCATCATCTCGCAGCAAGGCATCTTCCACTTCCGCAAGTTCGGCGCCGAGCTCTATTCCGTGGATCTGGTCGGCATCCTCGTCCTGCGCGAGATCGGCGTGCTCATCGTCGCCATCATGGTTGCCGGCCGCTCGGGCAGTTCTTACACCGCCGAGCTCGGCTCCATGAAGATGCGCGAGGAGATCGACGCACTGCGCACCATGGGCTTCGACCCCGTCGAGGTCCTGATCCTGCCGCGAATCCTCGTGCTCGTGGTGGCTCTTCCCGTGCTGGCCTTTCTCGGCTCCATGGCGGCGCTGTGTGGCGGCGGCCTGGTGGCCTGGCTTTATGGCAGCATGAGCCCCGACATCTATATCGCGCGGCTCATCGACGCGATCTCCCTCACCCACTTCAAGGTCGGCATGATCAAGGCCCCCTTCATGGGGCTGGTCATCGGCATCGTCGCCTGCGCCGAAGGCCTGCGCGTCAAAGGCAGCGCCGAATCCCTCGGCCTGCAGACAACCAAATCCGTCGTCGAGTCGATCTTCCTCGTGATCGTGCTCGACGGCCTGTTCGCCATCTTCTTCGCCTCGATCGGAATGTAATCCTCTCATGACCGATAAGAACACCGTCATTAAAGTGCGCGACCTCGTGGTCGGCTTCGGCGCTGGGACCGTGCTCGACCACCTCGATCTCGACGTGCGCGGCGCGGAGATTCTCGGCGTCGTCGGAGCGTCCGGCGCCGGCAAGTCGGTTCTGCTGCGCACCATTATCGGCCTCCTGCCCCGGCGTCATGGCTCCATCGAGGTGCTCGGCGTGGATCTGGAGCATGCGAGCGAGGAGGAGCGCCGCGCGCTCGAACGCCGCTGGGGGGTACTGTTCCAGCAAGGCGCGCTGTTCTCTTCGCTCACGGTCAAGCAGAACGTCCAGTTCCCCATGCGTGAGAATCTGGATATCTCTCAGCGGCTGATGGACGAGATGGCGCTCGCCAAGTTGGAGATGGTCGGCCTCTCGCCGCAAGACGGCGACAAGTTTCCCTCCGAACTGTCGGGCGGCATGACCAAGCGCGTTGCGCTTGCCCGCGCGCTCGCACTCGATCCCGAGATTGTGTTTCTCGACGAGCCGACCTCGGGCCTCGATCCAATCTCCGCCGGCGATTTCGACGAACTGATCCGCACGCTCCAGCAGACCTTGGAGATCACCGTGTTCATGGTGACGCACGATTTGGAGAGTCTTTACACCGCATGTGACCGGATCGCGGTCTTGGCCGATGGCAAGGTCGTGGCCGACGGCCCCATCACCACCATGCTTGAGTCGGAACACCCCTGGGTGAAGACCTATTTCCAGGGGAAGCGCGGCGGCATGCTGGCCGGTCGCCAGATGAGCGCATAAACCCAAAGGGACCTGATCGATGGAAACCCGTGCCCGCTATGCCTTGATCGGACTTTTCATGCTCGCCGTGATCCTCGCGAGCTTCGGCTTCGTCTACTGGCTCGAAAACAAAGGCGGCTTCGGCGAACGCGAGACCTATCGCGTGCAGTTCGAAAGCTCGGTTTCTGGCCTTCTCGTGGGCTCCGCCGTTTTGTTCAACGGCATCCGCGTCGGCGACGTGACGGGCGTCGCGCTGAATCCGGACCAGCCCCAGCAGGTGATCGCCACCATCTCCGTGGTGAAGAACACGCCGATCCGTGAGGACACGCGGGTCAATGTGGAGCAGCAGGGGCTGACGGGCGGCGTCGCCGTGACGCTCACCGGCGGCATCTCCACCGCGCCGCTTGCGGCCGAAGGCGGCGCACCGACCCTCATCGCGCCGCCAGGCGTCGGCCAGGACTGGACTCAGTCCGCGCGCGACGCCTTCCAGCAGGTCGAATCCATCCTCAACGAGAACGCGAAACCCCTGAACGAGGCCATCGTCAACATCGAGGTGTTCACCGACGCACTGGCGCGCAATTCGGACAAAGTCGACGGCATCCTGTCGGGCATCGAGCGCATGACTGGAGGCGGCAAGACCAAGGGCGTGCTGTATTCGCTCAAGCCCGCGTCCGATCTTCCCCCGCCGCCGGAGCAGACGCCGGACTGGCAGCTGGTCATCCCCGAGCCCACCACCTTGCTGGCCTTCAACACCGACAAGATCCTGACGCGGCCCGCGCCCGACGAGAGCCTGCCGCTCGAAGACGCGCGCTGGAGCGACAGTCTGCCCATCCTGGCGCAAGCGAAACTCTTGGAGACCTTCGAGAACGCGGGCTACGCGCAATCGGTGACCCGCACCATTGGCGACTTCGCCAGCAACTATCAGCTCTCGATCGACATCCGGCAGTTCGACGTCTCGACCCAAGGCGAGGCGGAAGCCCGGATCGTCATTCTCGCCAAACTTCAGGACCCCGACGGCCAGATCATCGACTCGCGAAAATTCGAAACCGAGGCGCCGGCGAAAGGCAGCGACGCACGCGCATATGTGGATGCCTTGAGCACCGCATTCGACAAGATCGAGCTGGAGCTTCTCGACTGGACCACGGAGAAGCTGGGTGCCGCGCCGCGGGCCGTAACGGTCGAGCCGCCGGCGCCGCTGGACGACATGCCGCCTGCTCCCGACGATATGGCGCCCGACGGCGAGATGGCGCCAATGCCCGACCAGCCGACCCCTTGAGCGCCATTGAGCCTGCGCCATTGATCTGGCTCAACGACGGCATTCAGCCGGCGCGGGATCGTCGGCGCATGAGCCACACGCCCCAAGTGCGAGCCGAGGCGCGGAGCCGCTCGGGATGTGAGTCCGTGGAGCTGCTGGCCGCCATCGCCGGACGGCGGTCCGTGCGCGAATACACCGAGGCGCCGGTCGACGATGCGGTCTTACGCGACTTGATCGACGCCGCGATCCAAGCACCAAGCGCGATCAATCAGCAGCCTTGGGCCTTCGTCGTGATCAAGGATCGCGCTCTGCTCGATCGCATCTCGGATCGGTCGAAGTCGCATTTGCTGAAAGCTTCGCTTGCCACACCGGCCCATCCCTTCCGCGAGATGCTCAACGATCCGAAGTTTCATATCTTCTATCAGGCGCCGGCCGTGGTGGTGATCGCCGCCGCGGAGCCGACGGACTGGGCGGTCGAGGATTGCGCGCTGGCCGCGGAAAATCTCATGCTCGCAGCGCATGCAAAAGGCCTCGGCACATGTTGGATCGGCTTTGCCCAACAGTGGCTCGCCACGCCGGACGGCAAGGCGGCCCTTGGCATCCCGGCGACGTTCTCGCCGATCGCGCCGATCGCCATCGGCCACCCCCGCCGCCAGCCACCGCCTGTTCCCCGCAAGCCCGCCGACATTCGCTGGATCGGCTAAGCTCCCGGCAGGCATGGCCGGGGCGACGCTCGACCTTGCAGCGTCTCATGTTTTGTCCGCAAAAGAGAGTTGATGGCGAAATCTGTGAAAGCAGCGGGCAAATCTGACAAGGCTTCGGCGCGGCGCCGCGATGCAAGCGACGACCCGTCCACGGCTTGGCACGCCGAGCCGGCCGTGGAGGTCCTTGCGGCGCTGGAGTCCGGGCCGGCGGGGCTAAGCGCCGAGGACGCCGCCGCACGCAAGGAGCGCTTCGGCCCCAATCGGCTTGCCGACGCGCCGGGACGCGGGCCCATCTGGCGCTTCCTGCTCCAGTTCCACAATGTCCTGATCTATGTCCTGCTCGGCGCGGCCGTGCTCGCAGCAGTGATCGGCAATTTGGCGGATGCCGCCGTCGTGCTCGCCGTCGTCGTCCTCAACGCCATCATCGGCGTCATTCAGGAAGGCCGCGCCGAACGCGCGCTCGAGGCCATCCGCGGCATGATCGACCCGCACGCCTCCGTCATCCGCGACGGACACCGCATGGTCGTGGCCGCCGAGGATCTGGTTCCCGGCGACATGGTTCTTTTGGAGCCCGGCGACCGGGTGCCGGCGGACCTTCGTTTGATCAAGGCGCGCAATCTCCGCATCGACGAAGCCGCGCTGACCGGTGAATCGCTGCCCGTCGACAAAGACCCCAAAGCCATCGCGCGCGAGACGCCGCTGGCGGAGCGGACCTCAATGGCCTTTTCGGGAACGTTCGTCGCCGCAGGCAGCGGAACCGGCGTGACCGTGGCGACGGGAGCTCTGAGCGAGCTCGGCCGCATCAGCACCCTTGTCGGCACGGTCGAAAAACTGACCACGCCGCTCATTCGGCAGATGGACCGCTTCGCCCGCGTGCTGACAGCGGTGATCCTCGCCGTGTGTGCGGCCGTGTTCGTATTCGCAGTCTATGTCCGGGACTACCAGTGGCCCGAGGCGTTCATGGTGGTGATCGGGCTCGCCGTCTCGGCGATCCCCGAAGGCCTGCCCGCGGTGATGACCATCGCCCTTGCCATCGGCGTGCAGCGCATGGCCGCGCGGAACGCCATCGTCCGTCGCCTACCCGCCGTCGAGACATTAGGCTCCGTCTCGGTGATCTGCTCGGACAAGACCGGCACCCTGACCCGCAACGAGATGACGGTGCGAACGGTGCTGACGACAGAGGGACAGTTCGAAATCTCCGGCGCGAGCTACCAGCCGGAAGGCGATATCACGCTGGATGGCGCGCCCGTTGAAGCAGCCCAGTACAAGGCACTGATGGAGGCGGCCAAGGCCGCCATCCTTTGCAACGATGCGGAACTGCGCCAAAGCGAGGGGATGTGGCGCGTCCATGGCGATCCCATGGAAGGGGCCCTGATCAGCCTCGGAATGAAGACGGGCTACGACGCCGAGCTTCTCCGCAGACAGCTTCCACGAACCGACGAGATTCCGTTCGACACCGAACACAAATTTATGGCCACGCTGCATCATAGCCACGAGGACGGCGCGGTCTTTGCCCTCATCAAGGGCGCACCGGAGCGCGTGCTCCTGATGTGCGGCAAACAGCGAGGCAAACAGCACGGCAAGGCCGGCGACGAGCCGCTCGATGAAAGGTACTGGCAGGCCGAGACGGAAGCTATCGCACGGCAAGGCCAGCGCATGATCGCCATCGCGGTCAAGCAACTGCCGAAGGGCCGCCGCGACCTCAACTTCTCCGATGTCGCGGACGGCGCCACCCTCATCGGCTTGCTCGGACTCATCGACCCGCCCCGCAAAGAGGTGCTGGCCGCGATCCGCGAGTGCCAGGAGGCCGGGATCGGCGTGAAGATGATCACGGGCGATCACGCCGCGACGGCCGAAGCCATCGCCCGCGAGCTTCATTTGGCCGAGGACCCGAAGGTCCTCACGGGACAGGCTCTCGACGAGATCGACGATCGACACCTTCAAGGCGTAGCCCGGGACGTCACCGTCTTCGCGCGGACCAGCCCGGCGCATAAATTGCGCCTGGTCAAAGCCCTGCAGGCGCAAGGCGGCGTGACGGCCATGACCGGCGACGGCGTCAACGATGCGCCCGCCCTGAAGCGCGCCGATGTCGGCGTGGCCATGGGACAAAAGGGGACGGACGCCGCGAAAGAAGCCGCCGAGATCGTGCTCGCCGACGACAATTTCGCCTCGATCGTCGCTGCCGTGCGCGAGGGGCGAACCGTCTACGACAATCTGCGCAAGGTCATCGCTTGGACCTTGCCGACCAATGGCGGCGAGGCGGCGGCGATCATCGGCGCCATTGCGTTCGGTCTGACCCTACCCATGACGCCCATCCAGATCCTCTGGATCAATATGGTGACCGTTGTTGCGCTAGGCCTCACCCTTGCGTTTGAGCCGACCGAGCCGGGCACCATGCAGCGTCCGCCGCGAGAGCCCAGCGAATCCCTTCTCTCCGGCGTGCTGCTGTGGCGGACAGCCTTCGTCTCGCTTTTGTTCGTGATCGGCGCGTTCGGGATCTTCTTCTACGCCATCGACAGTGGTCAGTCGGTGGACATGGCGCGCACTCTGGTCGTCAACACCATCGTCGTGATGGAGGCAGCCTATCTGTTCAGCGTTCGCTACGTCTATGGCGGCTCGCTAACCTGGCGCGGCATGCTCGGCACGCCGGCCGTGCTGATCGGCGTCGCGGTGATCGCGGTGGCGCAACTCGCCTTCACCTACGCACCGCCCCTTCAGGCTGTCTTCAAGACCCAATCCGTGGCGCCGGGAGACGCAGCTCTGATCCTGCTGATCGGCGTGGCGTTGCTGCTGATCGTCGAGGCCGAGAAAGCGGTGTCCGCGCGCCTCTTCAGCCGCACGCGCACCGCGCCTCGCTAACGCTTACGCCGCCTGCTTCTCGATCTCCGGCGTCCACTTCCCGAGCGTGGCGAGACCGTTCATCTCCGCGCGGTGGGCGAAGGCCGCTTGCGCCGCGGCCACGTTGCCCTTCTTGCCGGCCCATGCCGTCTGCGGGGCATGCTGCAAGGCGCGGCCGTAAGAGAAGGTGAGATGCCAGGGAAAGCCGCCGACGCGGTGCATGGCGTCGAGACGCGCGGTGGCCTCGACGTCGGACTGCCCGCCCGACAGGAAGGCGATGCCTGGCACGGCCGACGGCACGCAGTCCTTCAACACGCGGATGGTCTTCTCCGCGATCTCCCGATCGGAGGCTTGCGTCGCGCATTTCTTGCCCGGCACGATCATGTTGGGCTTGAGCACCATGCCCTCGAGCTGCACCTTCGCGTAGTAAAGCTCTTGGAACACCGTCTTCAGCGTCCACATGGTGACCGCCTCGCAGCGCTCGATGCTGTGGTCGCCGTCCATCAGCACTTCCGGCTCGACGATCGGCACCAGGTCTTGCTCCTGGCACAACGCCGCGTAGCGCGCGAGCGCATGGGCGTTTGAATTGATGGCGTCATGGCTCGGAATGCCGGCGCCGATATCGATCACCGCGCGCCATTTGCAGAACCTGGCGCCAAGTTCGCGATATTCGATGAGCCGGTCGCGCAAGCTGTCGAGCCCCTCGGTGATGGTCTCGCCCGGACAGAAGGGAAGCGGCTTTGCGCCCGCGTCGACCTTGATGCCGGGGATCGAGCCCGCCTCTTCGATGAGCTTGACCAGCGGCGTCCCGTCCGCGGCCTTCTGCCGGATGGTCTCGTCGTAGAGGATCACGCCGGAGATGCGGTGATGCATCGCCTTCTCGGAGCGGAACAGAAACTCCCGATAGTCGCGCCGGTTCTCCTCGGTGGACTCCACGCCGATGGCATCGAAGCGCTTCTTGATCGTTCCGCCCGATTCGTCCGCGGCCAGGATTCCCTTGCCCGGCGTGGTCATAGCCATGGCGATCTTGTTCAACTCGGCGAGGTCCATACGTCTCTCTCCCTGACAAAACCTGCAATTCAACCCTTGTTGGCGCTGTTATAGGCCAGGATCGGCCCCCTTTGCAGCCCCAACTGTTTAGGGCCTCGTCGTGCTGTGGAAATGCGCCTGCTTAGCTGGCGCTCAGTTCCCCAACCGAGGCGGAGTCTTCTGCCAGGGATAGCCGCCCGCGGCCATCTGATAACCCAGGTCGTAGAGCTTGGTCATGTAGACCGGGTCGAAGGACTGGGTGCTGGTGTCGTGAAAATCGGCCGGAATGTAGGCGAGGTTGTAGCTGATGCGGTTCCGCTGGCAAAAAAGATAAAGCTCATAGAGGTCGCCAACACCCTGGCTCTTGATGAGGCTCGAAACCGCGCGGCCGGCAATGGACAATGTCTTCGCCTTGACCACCTTGTACTCGGGCGCCACGTGACCGTTGCGAATGATGTAGGCGCGTCGGAGAGGGTTGAAGCCCAAACGGCGGTCTGCCTTGCTGGCCATGAACTGTGTCGGCACCAGGAAGACTTCGCGCGTCGCCCCGCCATCCACGTGCATCTCCTCATAGGTGGAGCCATTGGCGGCGACCTTGATAAAGCCGGGAGGAAACACCGCCGGGATCGCAGCAGAGGCGAGAAGCACCGTGCGGAACAGTTGGAGCGCCTCGGGGCTGCCGCTCGTGGCGATCCGCCCCATATCCCAGATCACTGGCCGCTCGGCGTCGAGATTGGTGGTGCCGATCAGCAGACGCCGCCCTTTGCGGTGCTCGACCGCCACCTCCTCTAAAAACGCCTCGTCGACATATTGAGCGATGATCTTGGCCAATGGCGCGTTGCTCGAAAGCGCGTCCCCGCCAAGCAGCCCCCTGATCGGCCGGGCAATGGCGATGTCCTTGGTGTCGGATTGAGTGAACACATGCTTCAGGGCCGGATCGTATTTCGGGCCCAAGAAGGCAAAGGGCGCGGTGAGCGCACCGGTCGAGACGCCGGTCACGAGCTCGAACTCGGGCCGCTTGCCTGAGGCGGTCCACCCGCTGAGTATCCCGGCCCCGAAGGCGCCATCGCTACCGCCGCCGGAAAGGGCAAGGAAATTGACGACCGGGCGGCGGCCATTGGACACGAGATGGGGACGCTCGGTGCGGATTTGCGCCCACTTCTCCTTGACCAAAGCCTCGTGGTTGGGCGGAAGCTGATCGCCCCAAAAGCGGACCTGCGTGGGTCCCATACCCACAACCTGGGCCTCCGCCTCCAAACCCAACGGCACGGGATTGCGCGCAATGGCAGCGGCACAGCCGGCAATCGCCACGGCAAGGGCGAGGCTCCCGAGAGCCCCAAACGCAGAACGCCAATTATGCAATGCGCTCCCCCCTTCCCGGCCAGAATTCCTTGATTTGCCGGGATTTCCCTTTCTGCTCAGGAAACTAGCGCAAAACCGGGGGGCATAGCGAGGATTACCGAAAGCTTAACGGGGCGGCCCCATTGCCGCCGCAGCCTCACCCAAGGAAGGCCCCACGCGCACCGGATTTCAGCCTTGCCCGCCCGCTACCCACGCTAGCCCAGAAACGAGGAGCGGTTTGAAATCATGCGATATTTGGCCATAGCAGGACTGATCTTTCTGAGCGTTCCGGCCCATGCGGCCGGCACCGTGACCGCCACCTGGTACGGCAATGAGTTGGCCGGCAACCGCACGGCGAGCGGCGAGATCTTCAATCCCAGCAAAATGACGGCCGCCCACCGGTCGCTGCCCTTCGGAACCTGCCTGCGCGTCGGCAACCCGAAAACCGGTAAATCCGTCAAGGTGCGCGTCAACGACCGCGGCCCCTTCACCAAGGGCGTGCATCTCGACCTGTCCGCCGGGGCGGCGCACGCCATCGGCATGCGCGCGACCCAGCCGGTGACGATGAAGCGCTGCTAACGCCGGGAGTAAAAGGCGTAGAGGAACAACCCGCCAATCACCACATGCAGAACGGCGCCGGCCCATAGACCGGCGCTGCCGGCATCGAACACGGCAAACAGCAAGAGGACCGCAGCGCCGACCACGTTGTACAGGCCAAGGCCGTACGCGGCCGCAAGCCCGCCTGGCGTCTCAAGATGGTTGCGCCCAAACAACGCGCCCACGCCAACCCCGAGGGTGGCGGCGCCAAGCAGGCTGACCAGGGCAAGCGTCGGCATTTGCACAGGCGCGCCCTTCCCCCCGACCGCCTCGATCACACTGAGCGGCGCGAGCAGAGCCGAGACCCCGAACAGGACCTCGATCCACCCGGATACGAGCATCAACAGTTTCAGCATCGTCCCTTCCGCCTTCCTAACTGCTCAAAGGCTCGGTTTACCCCAGGAGAAAATCACGTTCCAGTCGTCCTTCATGCTGACCACGTTCCAACCGTTGGACTTAGCCTGCTCCATCAGCGCGACGGGAAATGTCCCCACATCGGAATCCGGACCGTAGGCGTATTCGCGCACCGCGTCGTCGTGATGGACCAGCCCCATGAAGCACACGCCTGCGCAGTTGGCTGTCCACTCCAGCATCTCCTTGTCGCCATTCGAGTTACCGAAGGCGAAGATCGGCTGGCGCCCGATATAATGATTGATGCCTTCCGCCTTGCCCGGCCCGTCGTCGAAGAACAATAGGTCGGGCAGCTTCACCAGCGTGGGGCTCGCGTCCCACATGCGGAACTGCGTCTTGCCGGAGGAGCCCACCACCTGCCAGGGCGGGACGCCGTAGCACTGCTCCGTATAGGCGCGCATGAATTCGACGCCGCCGCCCGACACGATGAAGGTGATGAACCCATTCGCGCGAAGATAGTCGAGCAGCTCGATCATCGGCTTGTAGGTGAGATCGGTATAGGGGCGCTTGAAGCGCGGATGCCTAACGGTCTTGAGCCAATTCGAGGCGATGTCGTTGAACTCGACCGTGGTCATACCGCTATGGGTGGCCGCGGTGAGCGCCACCGCGCCCGTCTCGCCATAGGACAGGAGCTTCTTGGTATTGCCGTCTAGCGCCGACTTGAACGGCTCCTTCTTCTTCCAGTCGGGATGCTGGTTCGACACGGCCTTGACCCGGTCGATAATGAAGACGAAGGACGTGTAGAGCGGCTGCTCCACCCACAGCGTACCGTCATTGTCGAACGTGGCGACACGGTCTTGCGGGTCCACGTAGTCGGCACTGCCTTCGGTCGTCACCCGCGCGACGAAATCGATGATGTTTAGCTTGACCGAATTGTCGTTCCACGACGGCAGCGGATCCGGACTTTGCGCTCGCACCGGACCTAAGGCGGCGACCCCGATGAGCGCCGCGGACAGAACCATCCAACACCGTACGATCATTAGAGTCCTCCCATCGCTCATTCCGCCGCAGCCGGGGCCGCAAGGAAATCCCCGATCGCCGCCAACGTCTCCCGGGGCTTCTCGACCATGGGAGAGTGACCCGCACCGTCGATCATGACAACTCTTGCACCCGGGACTTGCTCGAAGAGCTTTGCGCTGCTCGGCGCGATGAGCCCATCCTCCGTGCCGAATATGACAAGAAGTTGCGGCACAGGATCGAGCTTCGCGAGCCGCGCGGGCGTTCCATCCTCCGTGACATACGCAATGCTGTCCTTATGGGCGTGCTTGAACACCGTATAGGTGAGCTGCCACAGATCGGCGACGAATTTCTCCGGCACCGGAAAGCCCGGCGCGAAGCCTTGGGACAGTGCTTGGCGCAAGACGCTGTCGGTCCTTAAGCGCCACAAACCCTGGCCAATGACCGACCTAAGCCCGAGCCGCGTCATCAGGTCGAAATCCGTCTCAGGCTTGGGCGGGCTATCGATGAGCACCAAGCGCTCGACGCTCTCCGGATGCGCCACGGTGAAGGCCGTGGCCACCTCCCCGCCCATGGAATGTCCAACCACGGCAACCCGCGCGACGCCGAGCTCATCGAGCACCGCCTTGACCAGCGCCGCTTGCCGCGGAATCGCATAGCCGGAGCCCGGCGCTTCCGTGCCGCCATGGCCGATCAGATCGAGCCGGATCACTTTGTGGTCGCCCGACAAGTGTGGGGCGATTTCGTCCCACCAATCGAGTGCCGCGCCGAAGCCGTGGATCAGAACGACTGGCGGGCCATCCCCCTCCACCTTGACGTTGGCGGTGACGATGTCGGTCTTCATCAGCGACCCGCCACTGCGCGCCATGGCCGGCCGCGTCTTGAGATCGACAAAGATGGAGTTTGCGGCAAGCACGGCGGCGATCGTCAGAACGATCACGGTCAGCGTTACGAGCCAGCGTCCCATCTTCTCGTCCCTCCAAACTGCCGCCCCTAGATAGCACGGCCCCGCTGTCGCGTTGCTAGGGAGCGCGCCGCGACATTAGCAACACAATAAGCAAGCCGGCGCCTCGCCCCCTAAGCGTCACAAATCTGGCTATGGTCCCGACCGGGAAGGAATCGCTCGCCTTTTCTCTCAACCCCCAAGGAGGAAACTCTTCATGACTCGCAAACCTACGCTCTGCGTGGTGGCGGCCGTCATCGCCCTAATGCTTGCGCCGGGCCTCGCCCAAGCCGAAGACGCCATCAGCCACCCGGCCAAGAAGTCCATCGGCTCGCACTCGAACGAGATGGTCGCATCCCTGGCCGTGCTCAACGCCAAGGGCGCGAGCCTCGACGGCAAGACTCTGACGCTGACCGGCGTCTCCCCCAACTCCATTGTCTTCGCCGACCGTCCCGTCCATGCCGCGGGGCACGTGCTGACCGCCCATTTCATCCGCGAATGGGATGAAGGCGTCGAGAGCTTCGCCAAGAGCCGCCCAACGCCACCATCTCGGTGTTCAGCGTGGCAGGCGACAGCGTGAAAGACGCCGTCGTGGTGCTCAAATCGCCAAAGCTCGACGGCGACACCCTGACCTTCGACGTCTCCGTGCTCGAAGGCGACCTGGCGGATGCTAACGGCGCCGCGGCGCTGTTCATCGACCGCTTTGCGGCCCACGTGAATGGCCCCCGGGGCGGCCACGCCAATATCGTGGGCGGCAGACCCGCCTGGCGCGGCGCCTGGTATGCGCGTCCGGGCGTCGCCTTCGGCGCAGGGGTCGCGGCCGGTGCCGTCGGCGCCGCAGTCGCGCGGCCCAATTACTATTACGGCGCGCCGGCTTGCGGCTATTACCCCTACCCGCCCTGCCCGGCCTATTAGGGCCTTTTTCGCCAGCGGCAAGCCGTCCCACCCGGGAGGGCTTGCTGTGGCCAAAAAGTGGTTGTGAACTCGTGGCGTGAAGAGTGCCGGACGCGCCATTGGCGCGCCTGGCGGCGCGGAGCGGCATGACGGGAGCACGACCACACCAGCCCGACCGGAAACCGCTCGTGGCGCTTACCGGCGCCACGGGCTTTATCGGCCAGCATCTCCTGCGAGGCCTTTCGGCCCGCGGCTATCGCCTGCGCGTGTTGTTGCGCCGCCCGACCATGATGCCGGAAGGCTGCGCCAGCGTGCTCATTGGCGATCTCGCCAAGCCCTACAACATGTCGGAAGCCTTGGCGGACGTGGATGCGGTGATCCATACCGCCGGGATCCCCCATGCCATGTCGGGCCTGCCCGAGGACGACTACCGCCTGCTCAACACCGAGGCCACGGTGCACTTCGCCCGCGCCGCCGAGCGCGCACGCGTGAAGCGCTTTATCTTCTTGTCGTCGATCCGGGCGCAGGCCGGCTCCACCAACGATAGCGTGCTGACCGAGGAGCGGATGCCCGAGCCAACCGACGCCTATGGACGCTCGAAGCTCGAAGCCGAAAAAGGGCTCGCCGAGACCGGGCTCGATTGGACGGCGCTTAGGCTTGCGCTGGTCTATGGACCTGGTGCTCAAGGCAATGTCGCCCGGCTCGTCAAGCTCGCGCGATCGCCCTACCCGCTGCCTCTCGCGGGGTTGAAGGCGCGGCACTCGCTGCTTGGGCTCGACAATCTCGTCGACGCGGTCGACCGCATTCTCACCGCTCCCGCCCCGCTGAAACGTCCTTTCATCGTCGCCGATCCAAAGCCGCTCACCATCGGCGAGATCATCGCCGCCTTGCGGCAGGGGCTCGGGCGGCGCGCCGGGCTGTTCTATGTGCCCCGCCCCATGCTCATGGCCGCCTTGCGGGCCTCGGGACAGAGCGCCGGCGCAGAACCACTTTTCGGTTCGCTCATCGCCGATGCCTCCGCACTCGAGCGTCTCGACTGGGCCCCCTCTGTTGCAACGCAGCAAGGATTGGCGTCGCTCGCACAACAATCGCCGCGCTAATGCTGCACTGCGCAACGCCTAGATTTTTAAGCGCTTTCTAGGCTCGGGTCTTATCATCGTCGCATTCAACTGCTACAAGCTGAAACAGGCTGACGTGGGGGTCGCCGAGAATGACGCCCGGAACGAATTCACCTCTGACGCCAAACGATCGGAGTGGATTTCAAGGGCGGCGCAAAATGGAGGCGGTAATGGCACTCCCGAGTATTGTCGTGCGCGGCAAGAAGGTTATCCTTCTGAGCGGCTACAAAGATGACGGCAAGGGCACAGACGAGACGCGCCAAGGCGTGATTGTTGACGCCAAGGACAAGCTTGTGCTCGCCGCCAAGCGAAACCCCGACGCGGTGGCCTTTGGCTACGTGTCCGGCATGTGGGTTGCGTCGGCCTAGAGCTTGACGCACCGATCATAAAAAGAGTGACGGGCGCCCTGTCCGCGCAAGTGTGGCTGAGCGCCCGAAAACTTTGCACCGCGCCTGAATCCTACGCCTGACCCTCTCCCGCCTGACCATCGCCGTGGCGCCCCTTGCCGCCACGCCCCTTGCCGGACACCGCCCCGCCCCCCATAACACCGCCTCGAAAGGCCTGCTTGTGACGGGCCCTGCGTCAACGCCACCGGAGCGGTCTTCGTCACCGCACCCCTCATGACGATCTCACTCTCATGACCTTGTCTTTGACCGCGCAAACCCTTGCCGTGCCGCCCGAATGGGCGCCGCAGAAGGCGATCTGGACCGCGTGGCCCGCGGATGCGGCCGAGTGGAACCATGACCTCGATGCCCCGCGCGCCGACGTGGCGGCGATGGTGCGCGCGCTCGCCGAGACCAACACAGTCCACCTGCTGGTCAACGGCCCGGAGGCGGAAGGCTCGGCCCGCGCCGCGCTCGGTGACGTGGCCGAGATCCTGCCGGCGCGATATGGGGATATCTGGCTGCGCGACACCGGCCCTATCTTCGCCCGCGGACCCGAGGGCGATGTGGCGCTGCGCTTCAAGACCAACGGCTGGGGCGGCAAGTTCGACCTCGCCGGTGACGACACGGTGGGCGATGACATCGCGCGCCTCGCAAACATCTCGACCGTTGATTTCGATTTTGTGCTCGAAGGCGGCGCCATCGATCATGACGGGGAAGGCACACTCCTCACCACGCGCCAGACCCTGCTGAACCCCAACCGCAATGGCTGGACCACCGCGCAAGCCGAATCTGCCCTCACCACCGCGCTCGATGCAAAAAAAATCATCTGGATCGACGAAGGCCTCGAAGGCGACCACACCGACGGCCATGTCGACAATATCGCCCGTTTCGTCGGGCCCAATCGCGTGGTCTGCCAAGCGCCGGCGAACGCCGACGATCCCAACGCGGCCGTGCTCGACGCTATTGCGCACCGCCTCGAAACGGCGACCGATGCCAAAGGGCGGCCCCTGCAGATCACCCGCATCCCAAGCCCAGGCCGCGTCGTGAATGCCCATGGCGAGATCGCGCCCGCCTCCCACATGAACTTCGTCATCGCCAACGGCGTCGTTGTGGTGCCGGTCTACGGCACGGCGACCGAAACGGCTGCGCTTCAAGCCTTGCAAGCCGTGTTCCCGGACCGCAAGGTGATCGGCCTCCCCGCCTTTGGCCTGCTCGGCGCAGGCATCGCCGGCGGCGGCGCGTTCCACTGCATCACCCGCGAGGAGCCTCAATCGTGACGCGCCATCTTTCCGTCGCGGCGATCCAGTCGGCCTTCGGGCACGACATGAAGGCGAACCTCGACAAGGTCGAGGCGCTCATCTGCGACGCGGCCAAGCAGAACGCGCACGTGATCCTGCCGCCCGAGCTGTTCCAGAACATCTATTTCCCCACGCGCCAGGATCCGAAATGGTTCGAGACCGCCTATGGCGTGGGCGAGCACCCGTGCGTGCGTGCGCTGCAGAAGATCGCCAAGACGCTTCGCGTGGTCATCCCCATCTCGTTCTTCGAGAAGGACGGCCCGCGCTATTACAACAGCGTCGCCATCGCCGACGCGGACGGCGAGATTCTCGGCGTCTACCGCAAGAGCCACATTCCCGACGGCCCCGGCTATCAGGAGAAATATTATTTCCGCCCCGGCGACACCGGCTTCAAGACATGGAAGACGCAGCACGGCGTGATCGGCGTCGGCATCTGCTGGGACCAATGGTATCCGGAAGCCGCCCGCGCCATGGTGCTCGAAGGCGCCGAGGTGCTGCTCTACCCCACGGCCATCGGCTCGGAGCCCTACGACGACGCACTCGACACCCATGCGCGCTGGCAGCGCGTCATGCAGGGCCACGCGGTGGCGAACGCCGTGCCGGTCGTGGCCGCGAACCGCATCGGCGTGGAGGACAATGACGGCGTGACCCAGAAATATTACGGCCACTCCTTCATCGCCGACCATACCGGCGAGATCGTCAGCGCGCTCGGAGAGATCGACGAAGGCGTCATCGTCGCCAAGTTCGCGCCCGACGCCATCGCCGCCTATCGCGCCGACTGGGGCTTCTTCCGCGACCGCCGCACCGACCTCTACGGTAAAGCTATTCAATGACCGCAGTTCCCAATCCCCTCGACGACCCCACGACAACACGGATCGCCTCGGGCGACACCGAGGCGGCCTTCGTGCCGGGCCACGGCATGCTCGGCATCTCGCTGCGCCACAAAGGCGTGGAGTTCCTGCGCCGCATCGACGACCTCAAGACCTATGCCGCGCTGAACCGCACGGCGGGGATTCCGTTCCTGTTTCCCTGGGCCAATCGCTTGGCGGGCTTCCAATACGACGTGGCCGGGCGCGGCGTGACCTTGAGCCCGCACTTAGCACTGCTGCGCTATGACGAAAACGGGCTCCCCATGCACGGCATGATGTGGCCGCATCTCCAATGGCAGACCGTCGAGTCCGCGCCCGACAGCCTCACCGCAAGCTTCGACTGGTCACACCCGAGAGGCCTGGTGGTCTTTCCCTATCCCTGCCGGCTGACCATGACCGCGACCGTTAGCCCTGCAAGCCTCACCATCGAGACGACGCTTGCGGCCACCAGCGATATCGCAGTGCCGGTGAGTTTCGGCTTTCATCCCTATCTCGGCCTGCCCGACGTGCCGCGCAAAGACTGGCGGGTGCACTTGCCGCCCATGCGCCACCTGACGCTCGATGCGCGCAAGATCCCGACCGGCGCCGCGGAACCGTTCGGCGGTCTCGATGATCTGCTTGGCACCCGCGCCTTCGATGACGGTTTCGCCCTGCTCGGCGAGCAGGTCACTCTATCGGTGGCCGCGGGCGGCCACCGCCTCTCCGTGGACCTGCTGGACGGCTATCCCTACACGCAAGTCTACGCGCCGCTAGGCCACGCCTATCTCGCCTTCGAGCCGATGACCGCGCCCGCCAACGCTCTGATCAGCGGCGACGGCTTGCGCCTCGTCCAGCCCGGCGACAGTTTCAGCGCCAAGTTCCGGTTCAGAGTGGAATAAGGACGAAATGTCCTGGTACAGACCGCTTCCCTTGGCCTAAGTCCGGGGTCCAAGAGAGTCGCCAAGAGATCGCCAAAAGATCACCAAGAGCCCCGATAAGACGGGCCGCGAAGGAGTTTGCATGAGCCGGCAGGAGCCGCTGATCTTTATTGTCGCCGGCGAAGCCTCCGGCGACAACCTCGCCGGCCGGCTGATGGCGGCGCTGAAGGAGCAGACGCAAGGCCGCGTCCGCTTTGCCGGCGTCGGCGGTCCGCAAAGCGCCGCCCAAGGTCTCGAAAGCCTTTATCCCATGCAGGAACTCTCCCTCATGGGGCTGGCCGAGGTGGTGCCCCATTTGCCCCGCCTCATCAAACGGCTCAACCAGACCGCGACCGCGGCGCGCGACCTGAAGCCCGACGTCGTGGTCACGGTCGACGCGCCGAGCTTCACCCTGCGCGTTGCCCAGAAGCTCCGTGGCTCGGGCATTCCCGTGGTGCATTACGTCGCGCCCCAGCTTTGGGCCTGGCGGGTGGGCCGCGCGAAGAAACTGAGCAAGCGCGTGGATCACCTCATGGCGCTCCTGCCATTCGAGGTCCCGTTCTTCGCCGACTATGGTATCCCTTGCACCTATGTCGGCCACTCGGCCATCGAGGCGGGCGCCACGGAGGGCGACGGCAAGGCCTTCCGCGAACGGCATGGCCTGCCCCTGGACGCGCCCGTGCTCTGCGTCGCCCCCGGAAGCCGGGGCGGTGAGGTGCGGCACATTCTGCCGGTATTCGCCCAAGCGGTGTCGATCCTGAAGGAGCGCTATCCCGACCTGCACGTGGTGATTCCGGTGGCCTCCATTGTGGCCGAACAAGTCGAGGCGGCGACCAAGGACTGGCCGCTTCCCGTCACCCGCGTGACCGATCCGCAAGAACGCTTCGATGCGTTCGCCGCCTGCAACGCGGCCATGACCAAGTCCGGCACCGTCACCTTCGAACTCGCGCTCGCGAAGGTCCCCATGGTGGTTGCCTACAAGGTCAATGCCCTGACCGCCTTCATCGTGCAGCGCATGAAGATCAGCGTTCAGCACGCATCTCTTGTGAACCTACTCGCCGGCCACGCGGTCGTGCCGGAGCTGCTGCAAGACGACTGCACGCCCGAGAAACTTGCCGCCGCGGCGGAGGACCTGCTCAGCTCGAAAGAGGCGCGCGATCGACAGCGTGCCGGCTTCCGCGAGATGATGGACGCGCTCGGAGAGGCCACGCCCGCGCCGAGCGCGCGGGCCGCCAAGGTCGTGCTCGATATGGTGCGGGTTCGCTCGGTGGTCTAGGGCGCGCTAGCCCTTCGCCGCCTGGGCGATGGAATCGCCGGGGCTGTATCCGCCCCGAACTTTCTTCAATTGCGCATCGATGCTCTCATTGATCATCACCGCGACGCGCAGCGCCTCCGCTCCCGCATGACCGTCGACGAACGGCTTCTTGCCCGTCGCCACGCAATCGAGGAAGTCCGCGATCTCGTTTCCGAGACTGTCCTCTTGCGGAATGTCGATCGTGTCGGTTGCGATCGCCGCCAGCCCCTGGGTCATGGGATCGCCCTTGAGGCTGTAGCCGAAGATCTTTCGCTCACCGAGATCGCAGTTCAGATAGTTGTTGCTGGCAAAGATGCGCAAACGCCGCTCGGTCTTGTAGCTCACCCGGCTCGCGGTGACGTTGGCGACGCAGCCGGATTCGAAGTTGATGCGCGCGTTGGCGATATCGATCTTGCGGCCCATCACCGGCGTGCCGACCGCGTCCACCTTGGTGACCGGCGCGCCGACGAGCCCGATGATCATGTCGATATCGTGGATCATCAGATCGAGAATCACGTCGACTTCGACGCCGCGGCTCTTCCACGGCGCGATGCGATAGCCCTCGAGATAAAGCGGCTGCTCGATCTTGCTTGAGATCACGCGGTAGGCGGCGGAGTAGCGCTCGATATGCCCCACCTGGAGCACCCGCCCGCGCGCCTCGGCGAGGCTCGTGAGGGCGTTGGCCTCTTCAACCGTGACCGTGATCGGCTTCTCGATCAGCACATGCAGGCCCGCCTCGATGAGCTCGCGCGCCACGTCGAAATGAAAGGGCGTCGGCACGGCGATGCTCACGGCATCGACCTTGTCGAGAATCTGCCGATGATCGGTGACGGCCTCGGCGCCGAACTCCTCGGCCACGGCCCGCCCCCGCGCCGCGTCCGCATCGACCACGGCGACGAGCTTCGCGTTCGGATTCTTGGAATAGTGATTGGCGTGGAAACGCCCGAAATAGCCCGCGCCCACAACCGCCGTGCGAATTTGCTCTGCCATATGCGTTCCCGTTCAAACCCTCTTGCCCGGCTTTTTGTCGCAAAAACCGCCCCTCCGCCACCCCTCAAGGCGGGAAGCGGCGTCGCAGGCCGAAATTCAGGGATGAAAGAGCCGGCGACTCCGGTTAAGCCCTTGCCACGCTTGACCGTTGGGAGGGACCGAATGCCGCAATCGCTGTCGTCCGAGGCGCCGTACCGCCGCCTCCGCGCCCTCGCGCGGTAACGCCATGCTGCTCGGCTCCGAACGGCTGCTCGCCTCCTCCCGGCTCAACGGGCTCAAGGTCGGCATCCTGGCCAACCCGGCCTCGGTCGACCGCGACTTTCGCCATATCGTCGATCAGCTAGGCGAGGCGTCCGACTTTACGCTTGCCGCGATCTTCGGGCCCCAGCACGGGTTCCGCTCCGACCTTCAAGACAACATGATCGAGACGCCGCACGGGACGGACCCGCTTCTGAACGTGCCGATCTTCTCGCTCTATAGCGAGACCCGCGAGCCCACCAAGGAGATGCTCGACCTCATCGACGTGCTCGTGATCGACCTTCAGGACGTCGGGGCGCGCATCTACACCTTCGTCTACACCATGGCCAATTGCCTGCGCGCCGCGGCGAAGACCGGAACACCGGTCATTGTCTGCGACCGCCCCAACCCGATCGGCGGCTTGCAGGTCGAAGGGCCGATGCTGGAGCCGGGCTTCGAATCCTTCGTCGGCCAGTTTCCCATCCCCATGCGCCACGGCATGACGGTGGCCGAGCTGGCGCGTCTGTTCAACGAGCATTTTCGGCTAGGCGCGCCGCTCGAGATCATTCCCATGGAAGGCTGGGCGCGCGATCTCTATTTCGACGACACCGAGATTCCTTGGATCATGCCCTCCCCCAACATGCCGACGCTGGAGACGGCCATCGTCTATCCCGGCACGGTGCTGTTCGAGGGCACCATGGTGTCGGAGGGCCGCGGCACCACGCGCCCGTTCGAGCTGATCGGCGCGCCCTGGATCGACGGCGCGGCGCTGACCGCGCGCCTGAACCAAACTGGTCTTAACGGCGTTCGCTTTCGTGAGGTGATGTTCGAACCGACCTTCCAGAAGCACACACGCGTGCCGTGCGGCGGCTGCCAGATCCACGTGACCTCGCGTTGGGACTTCGAGCCGGTCAAGGCGGGCGTTGCGGTCATGCGCGAATGCTACGGGCTCGGCGCCGAGCGGTTCTGGCGCGATCCGCCTTATGAGTATGAGCACGACAAAATGCCGATCGACATTCTGGCCGGGTCAACGACCTTGCGCGAGCAGATCGAGCAGCAAGTCCCCATCGAGGACATCGCCGCGAGCTGGCGCGAAGGCGTGAAAGACTTCGAGGAAGTCCGGAAACAATATCTGCTCTACTGAACACGGGCAGGACTGACGCACACGAGGGCGCATGTTTCCCATCGCAGACGACAATCCGCGCATCGGAACGCCCATGGTCACCTGGTCGATCATCGCCGTGTGCGTGCTGGTCTTCTTCTGGCAGTTGTCGCTGGGCACGAATGGTGGAGAGATCGCCGTCTATCAGTTCGGCATGATCCCCGCGCGCCTATTCGGCAGCGCCACGCTCGACCCGGAACTCGCCGAGGTGCCCGCCTGGGCGACCGTGTTCACCTCCATGTTCATGCATGGCGGCTGGATGCATCTCGGCTTCAACATGCTGTTCCTCTGGATCTTCGGCGACAATGTCGAGGACTCCATGGGCCACGGCCGCTATCTCGTCTTCTATCTGCTGTGCGGCGTCGCGGCGGCACTGGCGCAAGCCTTCGTCAATCCGGATTCGACCATCCCCATGGTGGGCGCCAGCGGCGCGATCTCCGGCGTGCTCGGCGCCTATCTGTTGCTGCACCCCCACGCCACGGTGCGCACCGTCATCTTTCTCGGCATCTTCGTCACCATGATGCACCTGCCGGCGCTGGTCGTGCTCGGGCTGTGGATCCTCCTGCAACTGGTGAGCGCCGCCTTTTCCAGTTCAGGCGAGCCCGGCGTGGCCTTCTGGGCCCATATCGGCGGCTTCGTGGCCGGCATGGCTCTGGTGCCGTTGTTCAAGAAGCGCGATGTGAGTCTGTTTCAGCCTGCCCGGTCGCGCGCCTTCCAGATGGAGCGGCGGCGCGGGCCTTGGGGCTGAGCCTCTTGGGGCTGAGCCTCTTGGGCTAGCGGGCTCGGCTAGCGCATGAGGCTCGTGAGCGGCCGGGGCAGCTTCGACATCATGGGGCAGCCGAGCGTCTTCTCGAACGCCTGGACCAGTTCTTCCTGGTTCTCCGCCGTGATGTAGAGGCCGCCCGTTTCCTCGGCGAGGCATTTGACGTCGAGCGCGCTTTGCGCCCCCGTCCAGAAGGCCGTCATGCGAAACCCGATGACGTGGACGGTGAGCTGCACGCCCTCCGCCTTCAGCCGCTTGCCCAGATCGCACGGCGCACCGTCGCAAGTCTCCTCGCCGTCCGTCAGCAGCACGACGACACCGGGTTCGGTCTTGTAGTCGAGGACCTCCGCCGCCTGCTCCACGCCCGCGGTCAATGGCGTCTTACCCGACGGATTCAACATGTTCACATCGTGCAAGATGCGTTGCGCCGCGTTGGGTATGGGCCGCAGATTGAGCTCGACATTGCATTGCTTGTAGGAGCCGGGCCCGTAGGTGATGAGACCGATCCGGCGATAATGCATCACGCGCGGCAAAGCCTGCGCCAGCGCCTTGCGCACCTCGTCGATGCGCCGGATCTTGGCGCCGATGCCTTCGGCCAGACTGCCGGCCATGGAGCCGGACGCATCGAAGACGATCATGGCGTCCTCGGTGCAGGGCGTCGTATCGTCGGCCGCGACCGCCGGTCCGGCGAGAAGCGCGATCAGCGCAAAAGCACCAAGCCGTGCGGTTTGTGGGAGCCCGTTCATGGCCGGGACCATAGCCGATAACGCTCGCTTTCGCGCAAGTTTTATTGCCACGGCTGGTGCGTTCAGCGCCCGCCCCAATAAGACATCATGGGGCAGCCCAGCGTTTTTTCGAACGCCGCGACGAGTTCTTCCTGATCTGCCGCGGTGATGTAGAGACCTCCGGTCTCCTCCGCCAAACACCTGACATCGAGGAGGCTCTGCTCGCCCGTCCACAGGAAGTTCTTCATCTGAAAACCGATGACATGCACGGTGAGATCGGCACTCTCGGCATGAAGTCTCTTGCCGAGCGCACACGGCGTCCCGCCGCAGGTCTCCTCCCCATCCGTGAGCACGATGACGACGCCGGGCTCGGTGCGAAACTCGAGAACCTCCGCCGCCTGCTCCACGGCCTCCGCCAGCGGCGTCTTGCCGGCGGGATTGAGCAGGTTCACCGCATGCATGATGCGCCCGGCCGCGTCCGGCATGGGCCGCAGATTGAGCTCGACATTACATTGCTGATAAGGCCCGGGCCCGTAGGTGATGAGCCCTACGCGCCGAAAGCGCGTGACGCCGGGAAGCACACGGCCCAGGGCCTTGCGCACCTCGTTGATGCGCGGGATCGTCGTGGCGATTCCCTGGTTCATGTTGCCCGCCATGGAGCCTGACGCATCGAACACGATCATGGCGTCCTCGGAGCACGGCGCGGGGTCGTTGCCGCGTGCGGCCCCTGCCACCGAAACGTCAAGGAGGATCGCGGCCATGGCGACGGCACAGGCCGCGACGTGCTTTAGCGTCATGCCCTTGGTCAGACCCA
>Ga0307380_10001480_pt1 | contig 34435 bp, 36 predicted proteins | sample UN3MG_FD_202239 | JGI IMG/M metagenome (GOLD analysis project Ga0307380, IMG submission 202239) | Soil microbial communities from Risofladan, Vaasa, Finland - UN-3 | ecosystem: Environmental > Terrestrial > Soil > Coastal area > Acid sulfate soil | place: Finland: Risofladan, Vaasa | collected...
GTCGTATATCCACATCTCATTCTCCTTCCCTTTGAACCTTATGCTACTAAATATATAATATTTATTTTCTTTTTAACTTTATCAAAATGAATTTCAAAGCTTCCACTAGCACTGCCATAAATATAACCTTTTCCAATATATCTCTCTGCAAAATACACTTCTTCATTGTCATTCTCTTTATAAAAGTCTGAGTTTTCTTTATTAAAAGCGTATTTTAATGAGCCTTTAATATACGGATTTTTAAAATCTTTAATGATTGCCTTTTCTATCTTTTTAAAGACTTTTTGTTTTAATAGATTGATAGGGATATGTTGTGCCAATTTTTCTCCTTCTTTCTTTTAATATTTATCCAATTAATTCTTCATTTGCTTTTGGTATGTCTGCAATTTCTCTTAATTCTTCAGTTTCCTTAAATTCGTAACCTTTCTTTAATTTCTCTCTTACCTTGTCTTCTGCGAAATTAATTGCTTCTCCTCTGCTTTTAAATTCCTTATGTTGTGCCTGTCCTGAAGTTCCTATTTTCCCCCATTGTAATGAGACATAAATACTATTATCTTTGCCGGTTTTCTTATCAGTAAAAGCATAGGAAGAAATCATATAAAATTTATTGTGTCCGTTATTTGTATTTTCAAGATAGTAAAACATTTTATACCCCTTTCCCTTATTTAATAATATTCAGCTAACCCCTTATCTCTAAGGGGAAAGCTCAATATTATATAACTTCCTCTAGGTTTTAGTATATTGCTTGATTAACTCACTTGAGGGAGTCTCTTTGAAGTATAAATCTCTCTCAATACCTAATCCAAATGGTCCTTTAACGCTTTCTAGTTCTTCAAGACTAAATGACCCCCATTCATCGCAGTAGTCTCCAAATAAAGACACATAGCCAAAAAAGATTTTATCTTTTGGATCATACTCTGTAGCCAACCAGGTCCCTGCTCCTGCAGGATTAAAAAATTTTGCTATTACAATCGGGTCTTCAACTTCTTCCTGGCTTCCAATCTGCACGAATCTTTCTTTTAAATCTTTAGTCATTAATTTCATCTTTTCTTCCTTTCTTAATAAAAATATTTACCTTCCATCTGCAGCTCTAAAGGAAGGTTCTGGCTGATGTCAAGGGAAATTTTTGCGTTTCCTGTCTGCAGGAATTGCGAAGGATAAATAGCGTAGCGGTTTATGTTCGCAAAGCAAATATTGTACTTGACATCATTAAGCCAGGTTCTTCCTTATCTTTCCCCGGAAGGTAAATATGGACACAGGGTAGTAACGATCCTTATACCTACTTATATATCCATCTTAAATTTAGCCTGTGTGGGCTGTTGGAAGGTGGGCAACCTAAAGCCGGGTTTTCAACAAATGCCCAGGAGTACTTCAAGGGGCTTTTTTAAAATGAGCCGTGTGCGAATTTAAAAAAGGGGGTAGGGGTGTGGGGTTTGTCTTAAGGGCGGCGGGTGGGTCTTCTTTTTCAGTAAGGGGAGTGGCTGTTTAATTACACTCCCCCCTGCTGCAAAGATATTAACTAAATAAATTATTCAGATAACATATTTAAAGAGCTTTTGTCAATTTCATTTACTTTTGCGATTATTTGTGGTTTAACTTCGTCAAGCTTTTTGTAGTTATCTTTAACTATATCATTTATCTTCTCTATAAATTTAAGAGCCTCTACTGTCTTTGTAGACCCCCATATTTTAGCAATAGTATCTGACCTGATTGTAGAAATATCTCTCAAGTCAAGATTATAAAGAGATAAAACTTTTCTTTTTTCCTTAGCCAATATGGAGTTTGTATTTGGGTAGGAGTTATATTCTCCCCCTGTTATAGCATCTCTTTTTCGTACAATTTCTTTTAGCTCATCTCCTTTTGCCTTAATTAACGAGTCCAAAACATCAAGTCCTAACTTACTTTTTACTAATTCTTCTACATCACCTTCTAACATTTCGGCTTTACTTCTTATAAGTGTTTCCGCTTCATTGAACTTTCTTTCAGCAATAAGCGCAAAAGCCTTTCTTTGTTCGTTGTTGATAAAACCGTTTTCTGTACTCATCTCTCTTTCCCTTCTCTAAAAATAATATTTACCTTCCACCTGCGACTCCTGCGGAAGGCCTGGCTGATGTCAAGGAGAAATTTTCGTTATTCCTGTCTGCAGGAATTAAGGATAAATAGCTTTAGCTATTTATTGTTTATTGTAGAAAAATTGTCCTTTACATCATTAAGCCAGGTTCTTCCGTATCTTTTCCCGGAAGGTAAATATGTCCACAAGGTAGTAGTGATTCTATAGTCTTATATATATTTCTCTTAAATTTAGCCTGTGTAGGCTGTTGGAAACCGGGCAACCTAAAGCCGGGTTTTCAATAAATGCACAGGAGTACTGTAGGGGCTTTTTTAAAATGAGCCGTGTGCGAATTTAAAAAAGGGGGCAGGGGTGGGACTGTCTTATGGTAAGCCTGAAAGGCTTTTGTAAAGCAATCTATAATCATAAAAAAGGTGCATTTTAGTACACCATTTTATCAAAGTACTAAAAAACCGTACACGAGACGAGGTAAACCTAGGTTTACCAAGTAAAACAAGGTATCTTATATTAAAAGACACCCTATATCAATTTATCTACTGTACCGTTTTTCTTGGCCTCAAGATTAAGTGGTCTAAGGAAAATAAGCTTTTTGAAATGAGAAACCGAATATAAAAAAGATAGCTAGGTGCGTGGAGAAATTTTTTTTAAAATATTTTTAATTATTCTAAGGTAAAAACATCCTCGGGTTTACCGGTGTCCCATTTACTCTAACCTCATAATGAAGATGAGAGCCTGTGCTGAAGCCTGTATTACCCATCAGTCCTATGATATCTCCCTGACCAACCTTTTCCCCTATCCCCACGCTAAAATCGCTTAAATGGGCGTATATAGTTACATAAGTGGTACCGTTTTCATCTGTTCCATGATAGATCATAATTCTTCTTCCGAAGTTTCCGCTGCTGCCAACAGCAATTACTGTACCATTGGCTGTTGCCCTTATGGGAGTACCTGTGTTATTAGAAATGTCTATTCCTTTATGAATTTCTGTTGGTCTTATTTCCCCAAACTCAGAAGTAACAGTTCCGCTGGCGGGCCATATTGATGGAATATCAGGATCAGTTAAATCAGGTATTATAAATTCATCAGGATCAAATTCTGACGTCGGATCTATAAGTGGTAGAATTTCTATTAGGGCAAAAAACCACTCTCTGTGTCTTTCGTCAAAATCTTCTGAGATTTCCTCGTCTGAAAGTATATCAGTTTCAATTTCATATTCTTCTTTCCCGTTAAGGTCCTCAAGAAAATCAGTAACTTTTTTAACGGTCATATTATCTTCTGACATATCATAATTTAACGATTTTAGAAGTTCTCTAGTGGGGGTGTATCCATGTATTTCAAGCTCTCTAACAACTATATATTCTTTTTCGGTAACAGTCTCTGTTATTATTTTTCCGTTTACTATTTTGGTTATTTCCTTCTCTTTATCCACTATCTCGTATTCTTTAAAATTAACCTTAAGTAAGTCAAAAACGCTTTCATTTGGCTTATTATCTTTTAGATAATTATCAAGCCTTACTACATCATACGCCACTAAAGAATCCCAGCTTATATCTGTTTCTTCAGTTAAAGCTTTATAGATCTTAAATTCTTCCCTGCTGACCTGGGGAAATAAAACATTAATTGCAATTGAAAATATAAGGACCGGGATCATTATAACAATAAATAATATAACAAGAAGTATGTGCCAGTATTTTTTAATAAAACTGGCAATAGTACTTGATATTGAAATTATTGTTATAGGATCAGACATTATATTTTATCCGGAAGTAAATCTTTATTTATTACCATATATTTCTTCATACTGGATGGGATCAACTATTTCAAGCTCGTATTTAGAAGCTCTCACCTGCACGACTACTCTTTGAGCTCCTGCTATGAAGATCCCTTTGCCTTTTGCTCCCTGGCGTTTTGAACTGCTTCCCTTAAGTATGGCTAGTTCCTGATCACTAAAACCATAAAGATCTTTTACAACCAGTATATCTGTCTCTCCCAATCTAAAAAATAACTTAAAATAACTGTTATCTATTATTGCCTGCCCGTATCGCTCTATTGAAAGAAAATCAGGAAGATTCTGGGTAGCTGTAACAAAACTTATTCCATATTTTCTGCCTCTTTTAATTGAGGTGGCCAAAAATTTAAGTGTCTGCGGATTATCAGGATCCGCAAACTGATGTGCTTCATCAACGTATACTCTTTTAGTTTTCAGCCGATCAGCTTTACAAAACTGCCAGGTGTCTTTCAGTAGTATGTCATAAAGTGGCTTAGTGACTGCTTCAGGAAGGCCGGAAATATCAAAAACGGTAAAGAAATCATAGTCCCAGTTAGTCTGTCCATTAAACATATAATTGTATGCTCCGGTTATGTACGGTTGTAGAGAAGAAAGCATATTATCTCTTGCCTCCCTGGCTTTAGCAGAAGTTTTACTGCCACTAATTTTAGATTTCATTACGTCTGAAAGAGTACCAAGAGTAGGAAAAGTGCCTGGAAGTGTTTTACTTTCAAAATTAATGCCTTTACTTTCATATGAGTCTCTTATATCTTCTTCAAGCAAAGCCTCCCCAAAAGGCGTTAAGTCCTTAAGTATCCATTTAAAAAATATTATTGAGTCCATTATTTTAGTCGAAAGAAAGGTCCCTACATCTGTTTTATCTTCTTCATCATCGCTGTCTACCACTGTATTTCTTATATGAAAAGGATTTGAGATGATTCCGGAAGTTGGGCTGAACTTATACCTCTTTCCCCAGGGATAGTGAAATTCATCCTCAAGATCAAACATTATTATGTAGTCCCTGTAGGGTACATGCCTTATTGCGTCTGTTTTAATCCTGAAGGATTTACCTGATCCTGAATCTGCAATAATACACTCGTGGGGGTTGTTATATATTTTACTGTAGGTGTCAACTATAACAAGACCGTTTGAGGTAACATTTTCACCTATAAAAACACCCGTCGGTTCCATAAGTTCAGAGGAGTCGTAAGGTACGAGTGAAGCTACATCCCTTGTGGTTAGATTCCATACATAGTTTTTTGTTATCCTGTTTTCAGCAAGTATTGGAAGCGTGGTTATATATGGATCATATCCTTTGTATCTTAACTCTGTCGCCTGGCAGTAGCTACTGGATATTTTAGAACGGAGAATGTTAGAAAGGGTATTTAAATCTTTAATATTTGGTGCAGATATCCCTATAGTTATATTTGTATCGTATAGGCTTATATTGTCATTTCCAAGCTCAGTTATCATATCCTTTGCGCTCTCTTCCTCAGCCTGGTATTTCTGTCGGAGTGATTCGTCCTTTCGGCTGTCAAGCGATTTGGCTCCTAATTCGCTTACGGCTTTTGAAAGCTCCCTAGTTATTGTTGCTTTGTTCTTAGGAGTTAAAATTATGGCTATATTAATATCACCTTTTGTATTAAAAACTTTCCTGAGCCATCTATATCTTTCAACAGTACTTGGATATTTTATTATGGAATAAAATATCCAGATCCGATTTTCTATCTCAATGTGCCTTCCGTCCTTATAAATTTTAGCATTTTCAGGAAGGATGTTTTCAAGCTCCCAGTCTTCCCTGCAGGGTTCAGACTGGCTGCTTTCCGGATTCATTCTCCTGTAAAGAAGTGCTTTTATATCTTTTTCAAACAGCTGATCCACATACATGCCCTGGGATTCAAGTTCATTTTTAAAAGACTTATAAGTGTCATTTAGTAGTTCCCGGGCAGAGTTAAAATTATCTTCTTTTACTTCAAAAACTGTATAAAAATTAAGGACATTCCTGCTTTTTCCTGACATAGACAGGATATGTTTTTTTTGTTCTTCAAGAAGTACCAGTTTAATTTCAGAGTTAAGTTCACACTTTAATTTTTCAATATTTTCTATATTTGTGTCAATATCAACACTTTCAGACTGGATATATATTCCTATTCTTCCGTCAAAAGAGGCTAGTGCCCCCTGTATGGAATCACTTATCATCTCCAGACTGTCACGTGACAGAAGCTCGCCGTTTACAGGGCTGATTTTTAAAACTATCTTATAGATACCGTCTTTACATTCAATTAGATCACTAATACTTTCTATAGGTAAGGCAAAATCACCTTTAATTGTCTTCTTGCCCTTTGATTTTATTCCCAGTAAATCTTTTATTAAAGCTAACATTTGTATTGTTCCTTTCAAAATATTTGTCTCCTGCTATAGCATATCTAATAATATCTTTTATTATTGAAAAGCCAGTCTCTTTTTGGTGAAACTCGCTTGCAAGTCCCATAATAATTCCTAAAAGAAGAACTCCTATAAAAAATATAACAGGCGTAAAATATAATATAACAAAAACAATAATTACTATTGCAAGTGGAAGCATTAAAAAGAAATTCTTCAATGGCAGCATTCCAACTTTTATCCGGCCGTCTATGTGTCTTGGAAGTTTTCTTTTTTTATCGCTTAAATCAATCATTTTAAAAATCAATGCCTGAAAATCATACTCATCATACCTATTCTTCCGGCAGAACCGGCTGCCGAAACTACCGCAGATGAAGTTCCGGTCCTATACAAATACTGTCGCAGTATCTGGGGACCTTTTAATCCAACCGCTATACAGCCTATAGACAGAATCATCACTATTATTATACTTTCTACTCCGGCCATTATTGAAAGCAGTATCTGGAGAATAAGAAAATGAATTGTCTGGGTAAAAACTATTGCTATTACTTCTCTAAACCATACCTGCAGCCCATCACTGTTGTTTATTACCGATATAGCAACCAGGGGTGCTATCAGGATAGCAATTAGTGTCTCTATATATCGTATGGCCCCGGCAATGGTCAGGGCAAATAGTGCTATGATAAGAATTAAAAACATAATTATTAATATTTTCCCTTCCTGATTTATGAGCAACCGGGCTGACAGAAAAGAATCCTTAAGCCTTGTAGAATCTATTCCTACCTCGCCTATAAAACCAATCAGTGCATTATTTATGGGGAGAAAAATAATGGTAACAGTTTTAGGAAGAATATAAATTAAACCTCCGGCAAAAGTAACATGAATAAAATAAGTACCCATAGATTTTTCACTGGTATACATCACTCCTGAAATTTGCCGGAATACGGCCAATATAACAAAAATAACCAGAAGCCCGCCAGCAAAAAACTGTACTCCTTCTAGGTACTCGTAAAATTTAGTAATATATTTACCGGGTTCAGTGGGTTGGATTATAACCCAATTGATGCATTTAAATATAAAATCAAAAAAGTCATCAAACACAATGTCTAATGCCTGCCAGAATGAGTTAGATATTATCTCGCCAATCCAATCAGTCATTTGCATATACTATGATCCTTCCGGAAATAAATAATTTAAACAGCGGCCATCTTATTGATTACATAAGTAGCAAACCATGCCAGGATAAAAATACCTGCGCCCATAATAATTGAATTTCTTATGTGGCGTATAGCGTCCTGCTTTTCGGCTGCGTCTCCTGCCTGGTATTTAAATGCCTGTATTACTACAACAACCAGGGTAACAATACCTATTAAAGTATATAGCCAGACTTTAACTTCATTTAATATTCCTGAAATAACGTCTAAATATGGCATGTTTCCCTATCCTTTCTACAAATTAAAACTTTCAATTATATTTTTAATTTTATTTACAACAGTATTAAGCATTTCTTTTAGCTGGGCCCTTTCTTCTTTTAAAAGTTCCCTGCCATCTAAATTTTCAATCTGTTCCAGGTCAGCCAAAAAAAGCCTTCCATTTTCTATTACTTCCCCAGTCGGATTCTGCCTTTTTTTACTTTCAGTAAATGCTCCGGGCTCAATTTCATCTCTGCTCCCAAACCTATTTTTTTTAACTTTTTGTGCCAGTATTAATGTCTCATCTCCGGACAGTTTATTTTCCTTTACAATTTTAGAAACCTTAAGCATTTCATCTTTACTGTCTTTTAGTTTTCTTAAAGCTCGGCCGTGTTTCTCTGTTAGTTTTTTGCTCCGGATATCCTCTTTTATTTCTTCAGGAAGATCCAGTAGACCAACCAGGTCTAAAACCCTTTGTTTTGTTAGTCCAAGCTTTTTACCTACCTCTGTCCATGGTAAACCTAGGTTTACCTTTATTTCCCTCAATGCTGAAGCTCTATCTATGTCATTTAAGTCTTCCCTTTGGATATTTTCAATAAGTGAAATTATCCTTGCATCTCCGTTTGATACTTTTCTAATTAGCGCTGGTATTTCTCCCAGTCCGGCCTCCTGTGCTGCCTTGTATCTTCTTTCACCTGCAATAATTTCATATTTTCTGCCTTTCGGCCGGACCATAATAGGACTTATAATACCCTGCTCTTTTATAGAGTTTGCCAGCTCTTTTATTGTTTCGCTATTAAAAGTTTTTCTTGGTTGGTTTTTATCTTCAATAATTTGGGATAAAGGAATATTTACCAGGCCTTTGGAAGTATTAATATCAAACCAATCATCAGGTATTTTCTTTTTTTTCTCCTTAATTAATTTAGCAACAGCGTCCCCTACGCTAGGCTTTATTTTACCCACCGGACATCACCTCCTGAGCCAGCTGGCGATAAGCTTCCGCCACATCTGAATTACCGGCATATTCCAGTATTGTAGAACCGCTTACTGAAGATTCTTTAAACTTAACTGTCTCTTTTATAACTGTATCAAAAACCATTCCTTTAAAATATTTTTTTAGGGTATCAAGAACTTCTCTTGCATGCAGGGTTCTTGTGTTATGCATAGTCGGCAGTATTCCTTTTATTATCAGCTTTTTATTTAACTTACTTTTAACCATTTTTATAGTTTGTTTTACCAGTATCTCCGCTCCTCTTAAAGCCAGGTAGTCGGTCTCAACCGGAATGATAACCTCGTCTGAAGCTGTAAGTGCATTGATTGTTAGAATCCCAAGGCTTGGCGGACAGTCAATTAGAATGTAGTCATATTCTTTTTTTAAAGGATTAAGAATAAATTTTAAAACTCTTTCTCTATTTATCATATTCATAAGCTCGATTTCTGCTTTTGATAAGTCTATATTTGAAGGTAATAAGAAAACGTCTTTTATTTTAGTTTTAAGCAAAATATCATCAAATACTATGTCTTCATCATTATTCTCCCTGTTTATAGCTTCATATAAAGATCTATCTAAATTCTTCATATCAATACCGCAGCTAATAGTAAGAGACGCCTGGGGGTCACAGTCAACCAAAAGGATTTTTTTACCTTTTTCTGCTAATGCGGCACCCAGGTTTAGTGTAGTTGTAGTTTTCCCAACCCCACCTTTTTGGTTTGCTATAGCGATTATTTTTCCCATCTTTTCTAATTATCACTTCCTTTGAAATTGAGATTTATTTTATTCTCTTTTCCCAATAAATATTATTGGAACAGGCATATGAATCTTACCATAATGTTGTCAAAACAACAATTAATCTTAGAAATATTTCTCTTTTCTAGGCTCGGATAAGTTTTATATATTTAGTGATATTTGTTAGAATTAAATGGATTGGTATTATTTAAAGTTTATCCAGTCAGGGTAAGCTGCAAAACGTTCGTTGTGCGCTATATCGTTGATCATTGTTTAATAGGAGTAAAAGAAATGGATGCTTTTGAAAATATTGTGGCACAATTACTTATAGAAGATGATTTTTGGGTTATGACTTCAGTTAGAGTAGATTTAACAAAAGAAGAAAAGAAGGAAATCAACAAACCAACTACTCCAAGACCTGAAATAGATATAATTGCTTTTAATTTAAAAAATAATACACTTTTTCTTATAGAGGTAAAATCATTTTTTGATTCCCGGGGTGTAGTATTCAGTGAATTACAAAAAAAATCAGACATCCAAAAAGGGAGATATAAATTACTGACATCAGATAAATATCGAAATATAATTTCTAAGAGATTATTTGAGGACTTAAATAAAAAGGGTTTAATAAATACTAAAACTAAAATTTCATATGGCTTAATTGCCGGAAATGTTTATCAAAACAAAGAGTCTGAAATAAAAGAATATTTTAATAGTAAAAAATGGCTGTTTTGGGGTCCTTCTGAAATCAAATCAAAAGTTATCAAATTATCGTCAAAAGGATATGAGAATAATCCTGTAACTATTGCATCAAAAATAATATTAAGGGATTGATAATAGTGTATGAAATCAATTAAATCTCTTCTAGATTATTTTCTTAATGCTAAAATCAAATCTAAATACATTAAGAATTTTCTTCTCTATATTATCAGTAAAAAATATCTGAAGGAATAATTTCCTTTGTGGAGTCCGCAATTGGGCTCTATCAATTGTGGGGTTACATTAATTAATACTTATTTCTACAAATTATTACAATAATTTCTCCCAATCAGACTTCTTTATACCAGCTTGCCTCAATATCCTTAATAAAAGTTCTTTTCCAATATCTGATTTATGAGGATTGGGTAATCGGATAGTGATATTTCCTTTTGCCATAAATTGGTGTTTTCCGCCAGAATATGGTCCAGAAAAGTCTAATTTCTTAAAATATCTTATTAAATCTTTTCTTTTTATTGGACCAAATTTGGCCATTATACTGCAATTTCCTTTATTTTTAATTCAATTCCATCGACTTCCGGTATAGGTAGATTTCTAGAGATTCTAAAAAAAAGCCATTCCTCTAAAACCTCCTCAAGCTCTTCTCTGCATTTTTCCAAAGTACTGGAATTTGCATAAACCCCTTCAAATCCAGGAATCTCTCCATAAAAGGTATTATCATCTCTAAGTATTTCATATCTTGCTTTTTTCATTGCTGATAAGATATATTTAGATAACATTTATTTTCCTTTCGCCTAATAGTTTTTTTAATTATAACAAAAAATTGTGCTTTGTACTCTTTTAAAATATCCAAATTTTATTATAAGAAAAACATTTAAAAGAGATTCATAAATACAATATTACCAGCAAATTACTGGTAATTTAATAAGATTTCCTTTTCCCTATAATTGAAATTAATATCAAAATGAGAAAAGAAACCAGCCTGACCTAAAAGACCAAACGGCATATCATCCCATTCATGTGAGTAATACACATCTGACGCAAATTCAATTCCATTCAATGCTATATGTGTTTTATGGAGATATGCTAACACTGATCCACCAATACCTGAAAAAATTTTCTGTTCCCCTTTATAAACATTGTGTCCTAACATTTTAGCAATCCATGCAGGAAAAGTGCATTCATCTGCTCCAGAATCAACCAATGCATCAAATGTTACTGCCTTCTTATCTAAAAATAATTTTACAGGAATAACGGGTCGATAGATATATTGGGGTGGCTTTTGAGTTGGAGGTGTTACAATATACTTCAGATATGGAAATTTTATCTGCTTCACAGTAGATAACTCCTGTTTTCATTAGGAATCTTTGTCAGTATTGGGTCTTTGTATCCCTTCTTATTTGCTTCTTTGAGTGCTTCTTCGGGAGTATGACCTTTACCTAATACCTTTTTTCTATCATAGCTTAGTGCTACAAAGTAACCCTGATACTTTTTTATAATAGGTGTCATGTCTATTGCTTTCATTTATTTTTACATCCTCACCTGTCTATTTGATATTCTATCTTATTATACCACAAATTTCTTTAATAGAAGGTCTTACCAATCTAGTTATAAAAAGCTTATTTTTTTAAATGAAAATATATTTCTTCTAAGTTATTTTCTGAATGCCAAAGTTAAATTTAAATACATCAAGAATTTTTTTCTCTATATTATCAGTAATATAAATATATAATATTAACTCAGTGAAATTTCCCATGGATAGATAATCGTCATATAGTTTTTTATATAATTCTTGTGACTTTTTGTATGTGGCATGAAGCAAATCATAGGTCTTCTTATTCAAAAAGAATGACCTTGTAATACCATAGTCAGATGCAGGAGATTTTTTAAATTTATAGCCAATATCACCGGATATTTTTTTTAGCGAATAATTAAATAAATCGTTATAAAATTCAAACTTGCTTTTTCCTTTATATCCAGTATAAAAATCTAAAAAGTCACATATCACAATATAGTTTGGGTTAATTCTTATAACTTTTCTAATATAGTCTTTATCCCGTCTTCTATTAACCATCTCTAGATTACTCTCTTCTGGTTTGTTTACAGTTTTGTTAACATTTTTAGCTAATAATATCATATTTACTCCTTTTCTTTAAAATTTTATATTATAAAGTGAGATTACTTGAAATTAAGATTTATATTATTTTTTCCGGCATAGGCTTTAGCAAGTGATATAAACATTGCACCTCTACTCTTTTTGATTTTCCCGGTAAGATGTGTATCCTTTATTATACTTAAAAATATTCTTATCTGCTGTTCAGAGATTTTATCAACTACAGTTCGGAATGCTCCCAGGCTGTGATTATCCCCTAGCTCTTCTGCTATTTCTTTAGCCAGTAGCTCCTTTTCTCTGGACCTATATCTATTTGGTCCATGATATTCCTCTACCACACTGTTATTGGAATATTTACCTTTTTGATCAGCATTTTTTTCTTTTCCAGAGTCTTTAGGCTCTATAAAGTTGCATTTTCCCTTTTCTTTTAAGGATTCTTTTATTTTTCTTCTAATATCGTTAATATCCTCTTCATTTTCTACTGTATTTTCCTTTATCTCACCCCCAGAGTTTTCCACAACCACTTCACTACCGACCCTATTAACGTTATTTAAATTGGTCTTTTTAATATTGGTATTGTTAGGGTATCTGTGAGATACCACCCCCGGTATCTGTGGTATACCCCCGGGGTATCTGTCAGATACCCCCTCATTTTTACCATTATTATTCTTAATTTTAGTTTTTGGGTTTAATAAAGTATATAGGTTTGATGTAGAACCTTTATTATCTTTGTTTCTTCTTGATTCTTTTTTTAAAAGTCCTTTTTGAGTTAAAGACTTCACTACTCGCATTGCTTGAACTTTAGCCATACTTCCCTTTTTTGCTATGGTTTCATAGCTCGGGAATGCTTTATTTTCACCATTAACATATCTTGCAATAACTATATAGACAGTTTTTTCATAGATGGTTAAATCTTCACGGTCCAGTAGGTCATTTTCCAGATAAAACCAATTCTTTACTCGGCCATCTCTTAAGTTATCCTTACTCATTATAAGACTTTCTTTTTAAATCCTTGCTAAATAACAGAAGCCCGGCATTATACCGAGCTTTTATATTCAAATAACTTTGATTTTCTTTTTAAATTTAAGGTTTATGTCAGGTGAGCTATAGCCTTCACCCGTACTGTAAAAAATAGTGTCGCTAGGCGAACTATGGAACTTTTGAGGCTTCCCTGTGAGATCAGGACTTCTTTTATTACCTTATTCTTTATATCCAGAAGCAGCACCCTGAACTGCTCCTTCTTTAAGTCCTTAAGAAGTGGGATATAATAATTGGCTACTTCTTCACTGCACCTGAAGCTTACATTGTTTCCGTTTTTCTCTGAGACTGCTCTCCTGCCCAGTTCAAGTGCAGCCATTACCTGAGAAGCTTTTGCCCAACCAATACCCTTAATTTCAGTAAGTTCCGCAATTGAAACATCAAGTAGTTCACTTAAGTTTTTATATCTAGATAGTATTACTTTTGCAAGATCCAAAGCTGACCTGCTATTGTTATTATTATTGATTCCAGTCCTTAGCATTATGGCAAGAAGTTCGGAATTAGTAAGATACTCACTGCCGTGTTTTATAAGCTTTTCTCTGGGCCTTTCTGCTTCAGGCCACCTGTTTATGGGTAAATAATCCGTTTCCGTCCTGTAATTATTTTTCAAAATGTCTTCCTCTATAAATTTTTTGTATTAAATAAGAACAATTATAGCCAATTAGCACATTTATGTAAATACATAAATAAAGGCCATTAAGCCTGTTGGGAGAAGATGATTCTAGGGCGTGATTTGACAGAGTTATAAACCACGCCCATTTAAACAATTAAAATACTCCCGAAAAATTAATTAAATAAGACACGTATAGAAGAACATAATGAACCACGAAATCCGTCAAGGTCAACTGCGACATGCCAATGACCAGAATGGGGGATTTGTAAAATCACAGGAGACTTTTTTACGTATCCTCCGTAATACTTATGCTTTCTGCCAAGACGGTAATTATTAAAGTTAGAGTCACCCGTAAGCCTCACATTTACTGCATTTCCAGAGAGACTTACTTCAATAGTCTCACCTCTACTCTTCTGACCTAAATCATAATGATTAAATTTCGCAATTGTACCTCCTTTCTTTTTTAAAAATATTTCTAAAATCCTTTCCTTCGTTAGTTGTAATCTGTTTTTAGTTATTTTATTTCCTTTACCTCCAAATCTTCTGCTTCTTTTTTTGTTGTATAAATTTTAGAACCAAAACGAGTAACAGCAGGACAATGATTGTTTTGTAAGTGGTCCAAAAGTCTACTCTGAACATTTACACCATCTCCTTTAGTTCTACCAACATAAAGAGCTAAGGGCTCGTTTCGGTAATTCATATAACAACAATAATAAACTTCCATTTTTGCAGGAGCGTTAATAATTACGGACAGAATATCGTATTAGTAATTCCCTTTATGTGTATATATCATGATAATCACCTCACTTAAAAGTAAAAACTTTGCATATAATAATGATGAAACTGGAGATATGTATAAAGATGAAAGCTTTGACTTTCATAACCTACTACATCAACAAGAGAAAGAGGTTAATTAATTTGCTGACGATTTACTTGTACCAAAAGATTTAGTTAAATTTTATTTAGATATTCCCAAATTAACAGAACTTTATCAAGTAAGTAAGCAAATAATGTGGATTCTAATCAATAATTATAAAAAAAATATTTCCTTTTTTCCAAGCTCAGATAAGTTTTTTATATTTAGTGATATTTATTATAATTAAAATTGGGACTGTAACAAGTTTTGTGGAAACTCCTAAATTATATAAATAGCCTGGGCTTAAATATAACCAGTCCAAGCTTAAGTTATACCACATATTGGGTAATCCTTTCTCCAAAATATATTTCAAGTTGAGATATAATAAGCGGCCAGTCCCGCATCCTGTCCTTCCATCTTTTAGTGGTATCCATGGTTGCAAGGTAAAGGATCTTCATAAGCGACTGATCATTGGGAAAGACGGATTTTGCCTTGGTGACCTTTCTTAATGCCCGGTGATAGCTCTCAGCTGTATTTGTGGTATATATTATCCTCCTTAGCTCCTCGGGGTATTTTAAATAAGTGGATAGCTCCGACCAGTTTGTCCTCCAGGATTTTACTGCCAGGGGATATTTTTTAGACCATCTTTCCTCAAGCTCATCAAGGGAGGCCAGTGCCGCCTCTTCATTTACCGCCTTGTATATTTTCTTAAGGTCAGCTGTAAATGCTTTAATGTCCTTGTATGATATAAACCTTGTGGAGTTTCTTATCTGGTGAAGGATACACTTCTGTATCTCTGTCTCGGGATATACCGCTTTTATAGCATCTGAAAATCCAGAGAGGTTATCGACTGATACAATAAGTATATCCTTGATGCCCCTGTTTTTTATCTCATTTATTACAGATAGCCAGAATTTGGCTGATTCATTTTCCCCTATCCATATGCCAAGTACGTCCTTTACGCCCTCCAGGTCCACTCCTATGGCGGTATAGGCGGCCTTTGTTACCACTCTTCCTTCATGTCTTACCTTGTAGTGAATGGCATCCATAAATAGTATTGCATATACAGTTGATAGTGGCCTGGCCTGCCATTCGGAAATTAGGGGAAGGATTTTATCAGTGATTCTTGATATTAGCTCCGGGGAAGAATCTATCCCATAAAGGTCATAAAGGTGAGTTTTTATGTCTCTAGTCGTCATGCCCTTGGCATACATTGAGAGTACCTGGTCTTCTATTGAGGAGATGTCAGTCTGGTTCTTTTTTACTATCTTGGGCTCAAACTGGCCTTCTCTGTCACGGGGGACATCGATATCAAGCTTTCCGTAGTCTGACCTTAATGTCTTTTTGGAGTGGCCGTTACGTGAATTGGGGGTTTCTTTGTTTTTGTAGTCGTACTTTGAATATCCAAGCTCGTTTTCAAGCTCTGCTTCAAGCATCTCGGCAAGGGCATCGCCGAATAGCTTTTTTAGTACTTCCTGGATATCCTTTGCATCTTTTACCTTGTGCTCTTTAAGTAGCTTCCTTAGCTGATCCTTGGGGATTATTGACATTTTTGTAACCTCCTAATAGTAGATTTATTTTATCTTTATTAGGAGCTTTACACAAAACTAATTACACTCTCTTTTCGAGCACTACTTCATCATCCATAGTGTTAAAATGTTTTCTCAAATCACTTAAAACTCCATTTAAAAACCAACCATCTAGTGGTGGTCTATCTTGAAGTTAGTAATTTAGTGTCTTAAAAACCCTCTTTCTTGAATCCATTTCAGCATTATATATGTATTAGATTTACAAATTTTATGAATAAACACTTCTACCCTAAGTAGCCTTCGGTACTTTATCTACTGATAGGATCTTGTCCGACATTTCATTGTCAAAATTAATATAAATTCATAATCTGTAATAATTTTATAAAAATTAAAAATATTTTTTAAAGTTATTGCATAAATTTTTTTAAATAGAGTTATTTATAACTCTATAAAAACCTATATCATTTATTTATGTTGCTGCAAATACCAATTTGCTCTCTTTGTGACACTCTATTTCAGCTTTTATCTTACTTACAATCTACTCGAAGTACATTGGAAGTGAATCATATACCAAGGTTGCCTTCACGTCCTGCAGTGCCAGTCCGCTTCTCCCAATCTTCTTGATGAATATCTAAATAAGCATGCACATTATATGGGTGAGCTGAAACAATATCCATATTTAGATCAACACCCAAACCTGGATTATTTGGTATCGGTAAGTGACCATTATTCTGATTAATCTCTGGTTTCCATGTCACAAGTTCTTGAGTCCAAGGCTCATTGAAAGGATCAAAATGCTCAAGAATCAAGAAGTTTGGAATACAAGCTGCAAGGTGGAGGCAAACAACAGTTTGAACAGGACCACCACTTTGGTGTGGTGCAATCCAACAACCATTCGCTTCTGCTAGGTTAGCAACAGCTATAGTACTTAAGATACCTCCGAGAGACATTGGTTCAGGCTGCCAAATACTTACTCCCTCGCCTAATGCAAGGGTTGCAAACTGACCTACCTTGTCAAACCGCTCACCTGTCGCCACAGGAATAGGACATTTTTTTGCAACCTCACAAGTAAGTTGTTCTCGCTCTGGGGTTGTGGGTTCTTCCCACCAAAAAATATCTAGTGCTGCCAATCTCCCTGCTATACGGATTGCCTCAGATGGAGTAAAACGGATGTGAACATCAATCATTATCCTTATGTATGGGCCAACTCTCTTTCGAATTGCTTCTACAATTTTGTAAGCAAGTTCTAGATTTGCTTCATCAATAAATCCTTGAGCTGTGCCAAATGGGTCTAGCTTTATTGCTCGGAACCCTTTAGAAACAACTTCTTCTGCAGCTTTAGCAAAGTCTTCAGGTATTCGCTCTGTTTGGTACCAACCATTAGCATATGCCAAAATTGAATCTCTTAACTTTCCGCCAAGCAGCTGATGAACTGGCACACCAAGATATTTGCCAAGAATATCCCAACAAGCCACTTCCAATGCAGCCATTACCATACGGTGGATGTGACCTGCATCCTGTACTGTACTTATAATAGTCTTAGCAATGCTTCTAACTTGACATGGATCCTTTCCAATTACAAGATGTTTAAGCTCATGTATTGCTGCCTCTGTAGTCTTCGCAAAACCATTCAGAGTAGCCTCCCCAATCCCATAAAACTTAGAATCCGTAAGAACCTTGACAAAGAGCCAGTTTTTCCACCCTGCACTTACTATATATGTCTCAACCTTTGTAATTTTCATAATACATCCTTTCTGAAATAAATATATAATATTTAACTTAAATTTTAGAGCAGATAGTTTTCCCCTTTTTTCTTTTTTTAATAATCTTAGCAATCAATTTGAGTTATAGATATTCATAATCTTTTTTAAAAAACTATTAGAATTTTATTTTACATATAAATATGAGTTTTTATATTATTTATCCTTATCTCTAAATCTATGTCATTTTAATTTTTAATATTTTAAAAGTATTTTAATAGACTTTCACAACAAAGTACTAGTTTCAAGTTTAAAATTACTTACTAAGTGGATATCTCGGGACAACATCTGGATTAACACAATTTTTTGGCCATCTTCCAGAAAGTACGTCTATAACACCTTTTATATATTTTTGCTTTACTTCAACAAGTGATTCATCCGAACAAGCAGCACAATGTGGTGACAAAATTACATTATCTATATGAAAAAGAGGATGATCTATCTTCTTTTCACTTTCATCAAAAGGATTTATTTTCTCAAACACATCTATACCTGCAGATTTTATCCATCCCTCTTTAAGTGCCTTAACTAACATATCTTCATCTACCACAGCACCCCTTGAAGTATTTATTAAAGAAGCATCCTTCTTCATTGATTTTAACTCAGGTTCTCCTATAAGATGGTGGGTTTTAGAATTAAGTGGAACATGTAAAGATATAAAATCACAATTCTTTATTATATATTCAAATGAGGCTGACTCTACTTTATATTTTTTTATCTCCGATTCATCTACATAAGGATCGTAAGCATATACTTTAAGCCCGAAAGGTATAGCACGGATTGCAACATTACGACCAGCATTACCAAAACCTATCAGGCCTAAGCTCTTACCACTTATTCGTCTAAGATGTTCACTTTCACGCGAACTCCACTTACAGTTTTTAGTGTTTTTATCCATTTTAACAATTTCGCGGGCAACTCCAAGAATGAGTGCCATTGTATGTTCAGCCATTTCATTGTTGCAGAAATCAGGAACGTTGGTAACAACTATCCCTTTTTCTGTAGCAGTATCAGTATCAATATTATCCACTCCAATGCCTTCACGGGCAATTATTCTACATTTATTTAGTTGATTTATTACTTCTGCCCTTATTTTAGATGATACTACTGAAAGAGCATCACTGTCTTTAGCAGTTTTTATTATCTCATCTGGAGATGCTCCTTCAATACAAATCATCTTAGCACCTATTTTCTTTAATTCCCTCTCTTCATATGGGATTACGGGGGAAGTAGTAGAATTTAGTCTTACTACAATAAATTTATTATTATTGCTCATAATTTATCAAGAACCCAATTCTCTTTTTATTATACTCATCTTTTTTATTCCGTCTTCAACATCATCTGCCATTGCATATATACATAAACCCTTGTATGACAAATTTTTACAAATAATTCCAATCTCCTCCTTAAATAAATCTAAACCTACTGCGCCCTGAGTAAAATTAACTAATAAACATTTATTATTTTCCTGAATTTTTTTAAAAGTTGGAAGAAGTTCCTTAATTGATGGGCCAGTTGTTTCTGGTTCCCGATTTACTTCAATTATACATACCTTTTCCATATTTAAAAGTTCATCAATAACGAAAAGGGAAACAGGGTGAACATGATAGAATATAGAATCAAAACTATTAACTATCTTTATATGATTTTTAAGAACAAGTCTCTTATAAAACTTTGGTGATAAAAAGGTCATTGCATCATCTTGTAAATACTGGCATACAGATGGTGTCCAAATACCATATGCATTTACCGTATAACCACCAAACTTCGATTTTGAAGCTATTTCATTTTGAAGTTTAGCAACATTTATAAATACATTAGCATATAAAGAGTACGTTTCCCCTACCTTTTCTGGATTATCATACAATTCTAAAGGCATACGTGTTTGGCCAAGAGCAGCCGAAACCATGTCAACAGGACCTCTTAAAAGTGCCGAACTACTTATAGGGTAGCTATCGCCAAGATATTCCACCAGTGTAGATTGGAGTTCCAAAAGTTTTGATAACCATTTATTATTCCTTGATAAATCTATTTCTTTATTATAAAAATCATCCCAGTCATCTATAAATGGCTTTGAGTAAAAAGTAGTTTCACTTGAATAAATAGGACACCCTATAATAGCCTCCATCCATGGTATGTATATATATGGAGCAATAGACCAGAATAAATCCCCGCCTATATTCTCATTCATAGCTATAATTCTACTAATATCCTTTAGAAAATTTTCAGTAATAATAGCATCTGGTTTAACTTCTCCCTTCTCGGGGATAGCTTTATTAGTTTCTTTATAAAGCTTTCTAAACTTTGGATCCCAGATATGGATACCCACCAAAGGTCTATCTACTTCATACCTATTTAAAAATGCCTTATTTCTATATAAAAGGTCATTTAAGTCTCTTTTAATTTTAATTATACTAACAACCTCCCAAGAATATTTAAATATTATTTCCAAAAAAATTTTGGTTTTTATATTTTTGAAAGTTCCCGAGACCTAGCTAATACAACAACTGTAAACAAAATTACTCCATAAATAACTTGTTGAGCTGAAGCAGGAATTCTAAAAGCTGGTAGAAGACCCTTAACAATTGTCAGAATAAAGGCACCCGCTACTGTTCCTATATACTGACCACTTCCACCCAGAACAGAAGTTCCTCCAACTATTACTGCTATTGCAGAGAGAAATAAAAACTGATCACCCATGCCAAGATAACTTTGTCCAATCCTGCCTGCCAGTAAAATCCCACCTAACCCTCCTGCAAATCCACTTAAACAATATACAATTAACTTAGCCAAACGAATATTAATACCTGAAAAAAGTGCTACTTTTTCATTATTGCCAATGACATAAAGTTGTCTACCAAATGTGGTATTCTTCAAAACAATAGTAGCTAATATTATTATTATTACCCATAATATTAGTATGACCGGTATCCCTCTAACATTACCATTCGTTACAAACTGAACCAAAGTTGGTGTCCTTTCACCAGGCCTCCCCCCCATTATTCCTAATAGCCCTCCTAACAGTATGGAATTCATACCTAAAGTCATTATTATGGGAGGAATTCTAAGATAAGATACCCCTACTCCATTAATAAATCCGACAAAAGTTGTCCCCAGTAATATAAGAGGTATAATAATTGCCAGATTATTATTTTCCCCAGAACTTAATATAGTAAGAAAAGTAGCAGAAGATGCTACAATCCATGGGATAGAAATATCAATTCCCCCAGTTATGATAACAAAAGTCTGCCCCAAAGCTATTATTCCAAGTATTGATACATCTATAATTAAAATTCTTATGTGACTTGGACTCGCAAATCCTGGACGTACTATACTTATTGCTATAAAAATCAATAAAGCAATTATATAACTTAATATAATTGTCCTATTGCTTCTAATAACAGTCTTAATTTTATTCATGCTCCCACTTCTCTTCGACGTCTAACTAGCTCTGTTATAGAAACAACAGCTATAATAGTTATAAGCAATAAACCTTGGAACAGAGATACCCAATAAGATGAAATGCCTGAAAAAACAAGAAGATCTCCCAAAAGCTTTAATATGAAAGCACCAATAATGCTACCAGCTATACTACCCTTCCCACCAGCCAAGCTAGCTCCCCCTATTACCGCTGCAGTAACTGAGGCCAAAATAAAGTTATTGCCTGCAGTAGGTGAACCAGAAGCTACTTGAGCTGTTCTATAAACTCCAGCACATGCTGCAAACAAACCTGACATTGAATATACCAGTATTTTAACTCTGCCAACATTCACACCACTTAGATAAGCTGACCTTTCATTACTACCTATAGCTAGTATATTTTTTCCAAAAGGTGCCCTCTGCAAATATAACCACCATCCCACAATACCCAGTATGATAAGCAAAGATACTGGAATTCCAGCTATTCTTGCTAATAATACATCTATAAATTTTTGTGGAACGTTAGCTCTATCTGTAGGAAGCACCCAGAGAGCAAGCCCGCCATATATAAACCAAGTAATTAAAGTAACAATAAAAGGTTGTAGCTTAAGTTTTACTATAATTAATCCGTTAATAGCTCCAAGCAGCAATCCTAATAATAACATTCCTATTGTAAATAGTATTATATTTATTGGATTATCGGTCATTTTAATTGCCGCTAGACTGTTGGTCAAACTAATTACTCCTCCCATAGATAAATCTATCCCTCCTACTAGCATCACCAATGTTTGTCCAACAGCTGCTAACGCCAATGGTAGTATTGAATCTGTTTTAATCCCTACCCAATCCAACCTTACTATAGTAGGCTGCAAAAGCCCTATAATTACCATTATAAATGCTATTATTATATAAGGTATTAAATTAGCCCACTTTAACTTCATACTTAATGTTCCCTTATACCTTTATTGTTAAAAAGTGATATAAAAACAATTTATACTCGGGTGTCAAGATCACTAACTTTTTCACCCATAGAAGCCTTTATAATATTTTCTTTGACCAGATTTTTCCCACTTAAAGTTCCAATTATCCTACCGTCATACATAACTATAACATTGTCACAAATATTAACTAGTTCATCTAAAGTTGTAGAATAATAAATTATACTTTTACCTTCAGAAGCTAATTTTTTAATTAGTTTAAAAATCTCTGCTTTTGTACCAACATCCACTCCTCTTGTAGAGTCGTACATTAAAAGAACTTTTGGTTCAATTGATAACATTTTTGCAATTATTACCTTTTGCTGGTTCCCGCCACTTAAAGCTGATACTAATGATTCCATACTTTCAGCTTTGATTCTTAGTATTTCCGTAAGGTTTGATACTATTTCTTTTTCTTTCCCAAAATTTATTAATCCATGTGATTTTAAATTCTTCAATATGGGTAGTGTTATATTCTCTCTTAAGGTCATAGAAAATATTAAACCTTCAGTACTTCTATCTTCAGGTATTAAAGCTATCCCATTGTTCATTGCCTCTTTTGGGTTCCTTATATTTGTTTCCCTGCCATCTATAAAAATCTTACCCACAGCTCTTGCTATCCCAAATAAGAAAAGAAAAAGAACAGCTTGACCTTGCCCTACAAGACCACCTACTCCCAACACCTCACCTTTGTGTAATTTAAAGCTCACATTTTGCAACATATGATTAAAACTTAAATTTCTTGCCTCTAAAACTACTTCTTCTTTAATAAAACTTTCTTTCTTTGGGAAATAACTTGCTACTTCTCTTCCTAGCATGAGTGAGACCAACTCATCTGAGTTGGTCTCACTCATTTTCCTCGTACCTACATTTTTACCATTTCGAAACACTGTAACTATGTCTGCTATAGCTTCAACCTCATGCATTCGGTGGGAAATAAAAATTATGATTTTACCTTCTTTTGCTAGCTGCCTCAGTAACTTTAGCAACCATTCAACCCTATCTTCTGTTAAGCTTGAAGTTGGCTCATCCAAAACTAATAATTTTGGATCTCTAGACAAAACTTTGATTATTTCTATTACTTGCTTTTCCGATAAAGTTAATTCTTCAACTACAGCACTTGGATTAATTCCTGAAACTCCAAATTTTTCAAAAGCATTTAAAGTTTTTTGATAAAGAGCTTTATTAAATGTTATTCCCCACCGATTTAAAGAGTCTTGCTTGTTGAAATATATGTTTTCTGCTACCGTAAGCACTGGAATTAAACTTAAATCTTGATAAATAGTACCTATTCCTATATTAATTGCATCATTTGGAGTTCTTAAAAACAACTGTTTATCAGATAATTTAATGCTACCGCTATCTTTTTTAATAGCTCCACTCGAAATCTTTATTAGCGTACTTTTACCCGCACCATTTTCTCCGAGAAGAGCATGTATTTCACCACAATTAGCAGAAAAGTCAACACCATCTAACGCCTTAACTTCTCCAAACGATTTCGATATATTTTCCATTACTAGATCTTCTGCCATTTTTCAACCAAGTCCTTTTCCCATAACATAACACTTATTGGGTTCGAAGTGTCTATCTTGGGAAAGTAGATACTTCGAACCCTTTTTTACAATTACTGTTTCACATTACTGTTATTCTGCTACCACTTCCTCAGCAGTAACCTGAACAGGGAAATCTTTTGGAAGCATTGGCCAAGTAAACCCATATGACAAATCTCTCCAGCAATTTACTCCTTCCTCAATTTTTTCAAGTAGTACTCCTACATCAATAGTAGTATCGGTAGCTAAAAACATAGGTTCTATCAATGTATACTTGGGTACATCTTCCCCATTTAAAATATCAAGGGCCATTTTGAGAGCTACAGCACCATTTGGAAAATTAATATTACTAATTATACCAGTTACATTATTATCTAAAAGTGCCAGTAGATCACCATTGTATGGGAACCCAGACATTGGAACCATTGGATGATTAGCAGCTTGTAAGGCTTGAATCACTGGTCCAGTATAACCCTGAGTAAATACAGCATCAACCTTAGGATTTGTTGCCAGTACACCATTCATGCCCTCCAGAGCAGGTCCTTGTGCATATTGACCATCAAAATAAGCTACTATTTCTATGTCAGGATATTCTGCAAATACAGCTTCGGCTCCATCTTGCAATACTTTAGATATTGGAGCACCTGGTAAACCTCTATCCACTACAACACTGCCCTTGCCATTAATTGCTTTTGCAATATATTCTGCTTGAACTCTTGAAACCTTATCACAATCTGCTTCAATTTTCCAAGCCCCTTCTGCAGTAACTATTTGGTCAAATGCAACAACAACAATGCCTCTATCTATTGCCCGCTCTACTGCAGGATTTAGCGCAGTTGGTGATGAGGCATCAACTAATATAGCATCATAGCCCTGTTCTATAAGAGCATCGATTGAATCTGATTGTGCTTCTGGTGTATTTTCACAGTTAACAATATCCAATGTACACTGGCTTTTAAATGGCTCTCTGCTTGCAACAATTTCAGCCACCTTTTCCATTTCCTGACGGAAATCATTCCCCATAAAAGAGTTACTCAAAGCAATTTTATATACTTTTATCTCTTCAACTGCTGTCGTTTCTGCAGCGGTGGTTTCTTCCTCGGCTACTTCTTCCTCGGCTACTTCTTCCTCGGCTACTTTTTCCTTACATCCTGCAAGTGAAAAAGTTGCTACCATAGATATAGCCAGCACTACAACTAACAACCACAATAATGACTTTTTCATAATAGTTCTCCTTTCGATTTTTAATATTAAATTTCAGATAAGAATAAAAATATTAGACCTATAAAAAATCACCTCCTCCTTTTTTTGAATATTAGACCTATAAAAAATCACCTCCTCCTTTTTTTGAATACTTGACCTTGACAAAATTAATTATTTTTTATTTAAGTTAACTATTTTTAGTATACAATGTGTCTAACTGTAGGGGTTCACCCTATTTCCTACTATATTTAAATTTTGGTTAAATAATTTTGTGATTTAAATATTATTCAATTCCCCAAGGAAACTTATTTAATACTTCTGCACCAGAATCTTTAACCAAAACCATGCGTTCTAAACGAGCACCTGTTTTACCTCTCGGCCCAGCATAAACACCTGGTTCAAAACAAAACACCATTCCAGATTCAACCACTGACTTGTCATACGGTACAATTCGAGGAAGTTCATTAACAGTAGCCCCTATTTGGTGCCCAGAATAATGAACTACCGAAAAACCATTCTTTTCAAAAGCTTTTCGCACAGAATTTTCCACATCACAGCAACGAGTACCAGGCCTTAGTGATTCAACTGCTGCCTCAAACCCATCTTTTGCAGTTTTAAAATATTTTCTTTGCTCTGTGCTTGGTTCATCTCCAAAGGTAACTACATTTGTACAATCTGCCCAGTAACCATCAATCCTTATACTTATATCCATTATTCCAGTATCACCTGTATTAATAGTACGTGGAATTGGACCTCCAGGGGCTACGATGTTAGTCCGAGGACCAGTTACAAGTTCCCCCACCATTGGAATTGGTACTGGTTTATTCGCTTGCTTTAATATTTCTGCTTTAACTTTACACCATAATTCAAATTCTGAAGTTCGGTCAAAATTCCTCGCAACATCTACCAAAACTTGATGACCAGCATCAGCTATATTTGCAGCACGTCGCAACATTTTAATTTCTCCATCAGTTTTTATCCACCTGGACCTATCAAGACTTGGCTTAGCATTAAAAACTTCTGCATTTGAAAATTCCCTATCTAAAAGACTAAATAGGATGGCTGGTAAAGTTTCAAACTCTATTCCAATTTTGGCATAGGAGTTATCATTTAGACCCAAACTTTGTAGCACATTTTTTACAACATTTATAAAATTTAAGCCCGGATCTGTTGGTGAGAAATGGTTAAATACTGAAAAAGTAGAAAAGTTCTCTAATTTACTTTGACTTTCTGCCAGTCTTGCATAAGCATCAGCAACTATTAAATGACCTCTTTTTTCTCGTGCATTTAAAATTACGATTGCCAATGGTAAACTATTAGAAAGATCTGTAAGAGCTCCTATAGGTGATGGAGCATCAAAACCACTTACATACACAATATTTTCATGAGAAGAAACTATAGCAAAATCAAATTCGTCTTCTCGTAAATTAGTACAAGCTTTTTTAAATTCTTCTGCTAGCATTATAAACTCCTCTCAAATAACAAAAATATTAGTTAAAATAAGTTTTTAATTCATCTAGCACACTTTTTAAGAACCATCCATCAAGCGGGGGCCTATCTGGTAATTCTAACTTGATTGTTTTTAATAATCTTTGTCTGGAATCCATCTTCGTTAAACATATTTTGTATTTTATCATTCTAATTTTTTATTTAGTATCTTATACCCAGTTATAATTTAATGTTTTTTGTTCGAATGTTTCTTTTTATTTTTTTTTATTTCCTATTTTGTGTTATAATAATACTAATTTAAAATAAAATCAACAATAATAATTACATAAATGTACTTTAATATATATCATTTAAGTTTTTTTTATTTTATATACAATATTTTACATTAATTTATGTTAATTTTTTTGAGTATAGACAATCTGCTACACTTGGGGGACCTAGATATATGACATATGTAAATACGGTATTTCCTAACTTAGATCTAATACCCTTGGTGAAATAACTCCATAAATTTGGCAGAATTTATCCGTTGCGGGGCTTATGCTGTATCAGGAGCTCGTACTTTTATGAAAGGGGGGGGAAATGTTTAGGAGGGGTAGGGTAGATAACCAAACAAGTAAATTTATTGATATTATAAAAAAGTCTAAAAGTGATCTCCCTTAACTTCCCTAAACTATAAAACAATTAGTCTAGATATTTTTAGTCTATATTTTATAAATATTTAATAAATAGGAAATACTTATAATTATGAAAAAATCAACTAATTTTTAAAGAGACATAAAAACAATATAAAAATAACTATAGGAGGTCTTCTTTATGAGTCAGGTAATTACAATGGGAGAAATTATGATGAGACTTACTCCACCAGATAATCTAAGATTTGAACAGACCACATCTTTTAATGTTATGTATGGGGGGGATGAAGCAAATGTTGCAGTATCTCTTTCCATCTTTGGAATAGATTCTGCATTTACAACTAAACTTCCAAAAAATCCCTTAGGAGAAGCAGTAATAAATAGCCTAAAAAGATATGGGGTAAATACTGATTTTATAGTAAGAGGAGGCAATAGAATAGGAATAAACTTTTATGAAATTGGAGCTGCCATAAGACCGTCAAAAGTTGTATATGATAGGAGTGGTTCTTCTATAGCTGGAGCAGAAGTATCAGATTTTGACTTTGATAAAATATTTAAAGGAGCTAAATGGTTTCATGTTTCTGGAATTACTCCAGCTTTGAGTGAAAGAACCACTAAAATAACTGAAAAAGCAATGATAACAGCAAAACAAAAGGGATTAACTGTTAGTGTTGATTTAAACTACAGAAGAAAATTATGGTCACCTGAAAGAGCAAGAGAAGTTATGACTCCTCTTATGGAATATGTAGATATCTGCATAGGAAATGAAGAAGATACTGAAATGACCTTAGGGTTTAAACCAAAAGGAACTGATGTTTATAAAGGAAAGCTTAACTTGAAGGGCTACAAGGAAATATTTTACAAAATGAAGGAAAAATTCAATTTTAAAATAATAGGAACTACATTAAGAGAAAGCTATTCAGCATCTGATAATGGTTGGTCTACCTTTGTGTATGATGGAAAAGATTTTTATCATTCTAGAAAATATGATATTCACCTAGTAGATAGAGGTGGTGGAGGTTGCTCTTTTGCTGCAGGATTGATTTATGGCTTACTGACTGGACTCACAATAAAAGAGGCAAATGAATTTGCAGCAGCCACCTCAGCACTTAAGCAAACTATTTATGGTGATTTTAATCTGATAAGTGTTGACGAAGTTATGAATATTATAAAAGGAGATAAGTCAGGAAGAATCCAGAGATAAAGTAATTTATTTTCTATACAAGTTAATAATACATTCTAATTAACCATTGAGGCATTATTAAAAATGAAGCAATATTTTAAAGAAATAAATTCTTAAATAAAAAATAGGAGGGCGATAATTATGCCAAGGAGCGAAAAAAATATAAAGGAATTGGTAGTTGAAAAAACTAAAAAAACAGGAATTTTACCATGTATAAAGTTAAAACAAAAAGATGACTTTATAGCTTTTGCTCAGGCCATGTATGATGGAGGAGCAAGAGTAATTGAAATTACATCAACCACCCCAGGAGCTATAGAAGCAATCGAAGCTATATCAGAACACTTTAAAGATAAACTACTAATAGCTGCAGGTACAGTACTTGATCCCACCACGGCCAGAGAAGTAATTTTACATGGAGGGTCATTAATAGTTAATCCCTGTGTTGTTCCTGATGTAATAGATATAGCCAACCGATATCAGATACCAGTCTATACTGGTGCATTTACTGCAACTGAATGCCTTCTGGCAATGAAAGCAGGGTCATCCATGGTAAAAATATTCCCTGCAGCACTTGGGGGACCAAAATATATGACCAATATCAAAATGGTATTTCCAAATCTAGACCTTATTCCATCAGGAGGAGTAAATCCTGATAACGCCGCGGACTTTATAAAGTGTGGTGCATGTGCCGTTTCCGGAGCTAGAACATTTATGAATATAGAAAAAATCAATGAAGAGGGAATAGGTTGGATTACAAAACAGGTAGCTAAATTTATTGACATTGTAAAAGAAGCTAAAAGAAATCTTCCTGAACTTCCTTAAATGATAACTAAAATAAAAGTAATTAGGAGAATATCAAAAACTAACCATTAAATAATAAATAAAATTTAAAGTAAATAGCCAAAAATAGGCATAACTACAAAATTTTTTAAAGCAAGTAATTATGTATAATAAAAAAATTTCTGAGGAAGATATAAAGCAAAACTCAATCAATCAAGTCAGCAAAATAAAGTTTGCAATAGCTATTGGAAACTACCTATCTCCTAATGCCCCTTTCCCACTTGGAAATGAATTAGAAGTTAATTTTGCCAAAGCTAAAAAATATGGATATCAGGCAATTGAACTACATAACATAAGGGAACCCAAAAAAGTTAATGTATCAAATTTAATAAATCTTTGTAATAACTACAGCCTTAAAATTTCAGCAATTTCTACAGGCCTACCAAATTATGTTGATAAGCTAAGTTTGATCGATGATTCATCCACAATTATAGAAAAATCATTAATAAGGCTTAATGAATATGTAGATTTAGCCAGCATTCTAAAAAGTTTTATAATAATAGGGACTATAAGGGGAAATTTACCCGATGAATTATCCCACTGCAAATATGAAAAAAGATTAGCTAATTCAATTAAAAAAATTTCCGAATATGCTAAATATAAAAAAGTTACTCTTCTTATAGAAGCAGCAAATAGATATGAAACTAACTACCTAAATAAGGCAGATGAAATTATTAATTTTATTAATAAATATAATATAAAAATGCTTAAAATACACTTAGATACCTTTCACATGAATATTGAAGAATCAAATATATACAAAAGCATAATAAATACTGGAAACTTACTAGGATACTTTCATGTTTCAGACAGTAACAGAATGTATCCAGGCGCTGGACATATTGATTTTAAGACAGTAAGAGATGCACTTCTAAAAATTAATTATCAAGGTTATATTGGAGTAGAATGTTTCCCTATTCCTGATAGTGATACAGCTGCAAAAAAAGCTATACAAAATATAAAAACTATTTTTGAAAAATAAAATAAAAAAAATTTTTTTATATAATTAAATAGTACAGTTAAAAATAATTTTTGACAGAGAGATTTTATATTAAAAGGAGTTTTCTAAAATGGACTGTAGACAAAGGGTATTAAAAACAATCAAGTTAGAATTACCAGATAGGCCCCCGCTTGATGGATGGTTCTTAAAAAGTGTGCTAGATGAGCTAAAGAATCATTTTAAAGTATCCACTACTGTGGATGTTTTTAAAAATTTGGGAATAGATTTTTTACCAACATGTATGCTTCCCGGAAAAAACTTTAGAAAAGATGCTTCCTATTTTAGCAAAATGGGTGCTTCTATACAAATTGCAGATTATTTTGTAAGAAAATATAGTGATGATGAATTAGAAGATGAATGGGGAGTAAGAATTAAGATTACAGGCAAAGAAGATTTAGACTGGAAATATTCTTACCATCCTTTGAACAATGGTGGAAAACTTTCTATTGATAATTTAAAACTACCCAATCTTAAAGATAAGGGACGATTTGATAAAGTGAAAAGAGATATAGAAAAATATAAAGACAAATATATTATAGTAGCTGGTTCTACCACTTTGTTTAGAAAAGGCTGGATTTTGTGTGGTTTTAGCAGGTTTTTAGAAGCTTTATATACTGATAGGGCCTTTGTGGATAAATTATTAGATATATTAATAGAGTATATTATTGAGGAGGTTAATATTTATATTAAGGAAGGAGTAGATATTATACAATTTGGTGGAGATTTGGGAACTGAAAAGTCACTCATGATTTCTCCTAGCTTATGGAGAGAAATATTTAAACCTAGATTTAAAAAAATAATTGATGAAACAAAAAAAGAAGAAGTTCATTTTTATTTACATTCAGATGGAAACATTCAGCCAATAATACCCGATCTTATTGAAATTGGCATTAATATATTAAATCCTATTCAACCCGAGTGCATGGATCCAACCAAAATAAAACAAAAATATGGAGACAAAATAACTCTCCATGGTACAATGTCCCTTCAAAAAACTTTTGCTCAAGGTGGAAAAGAGGATATTAAAAATGAAGTATTTAGTAGAATAAGAGAGTGCGGTTACAATGGAGGTTTAATTTTATCACCATCAAATGCATTTACAAAAGATATTCACATTGATAACATATTATTCTTTTATAAATTAGTAGGACAAATAAATTTACATAATTCTATGAAAAAATTTAAATAAAATTTTAGTAGATGTAATTAATTAATTCTATAAAAAATAGGTGTTTTAGCCTTTTTATGTTAAAATACTAAGAAAAATAAATATAAATGAGCACTATAAATCATAAAAAGTAGCAAATATAATAATTGTAAGATGTATTCCCAAGAAAGAAAAAAATCAATATTTCAGATATTAAAGGAGCTCGAGAAAGTATCTGTTACTAGCTTAGCAAATGAGTTTAATGTATCAGAAGCTACTATTAGAAGAGATCTCGATGACCTAGCATCGAAAGGTCTTATAGTTAGAACACATGGTGGAGCATTATCAAAAAGTGATTTTGAACTAATATCAATAAGTGAGAGAAAGCTTTTAAATTTAGAACAAAAAAAGGCTATTGCCGGCGTTGCCCTTAAATTTATAAAAGATAGTGATAATATTTTCCTTGGTGGTGGAAGCACAATTTTAGAACTTGCTAAAATTTTAGGTGATTTTGAGGATTTAACTATAGTCACTAATTCTATTGATTCTTCGCTGGAACTGGCAAAGTTTCAAAATGTAGAAGTAGCTATAGTGGGAGGTACTTTGTGGAAGAAGAATCTTTTTACTCTTGGTCCACCTGCTCTAAAAAATTTAGATGATTTCAATATAAGTAAGCTATTTTTTGGTATTTCAGGATTTGATTTAGAAATTGGTCTCACTGCCCCTAGTATACTAGAGGCTGAGATTATTTCTAAGATTATCTCAAAATCAAAAGTAAATTATTTACTTGTAGATTCCTCAAAGTTCGGAAAAATATTTTTATACAAGGTTGCTTCTCTTACTTTAATTGATGTTATTATAACTGATGATAAGTTAGACTTAGATGTGGTGAAAAAGATTGAAAATATGGGAGTAGAAGTATTAACTACATCATTTAATAAAGCAAAAAAATTATAGACATTTTTAAAAATTATAGACTAACAAAAAACCAATACTCTCTTTATAATTAATCTCTATTAATATAAGTAAAAAATTTACATATTTTTGTGAGAAAGCCTTTATTTAAAAATTTAATTCAAGTAGGAATTGTGGTAAGGAACCTTCAAAAAACAATGGAAAATTATGCTTATAACTATGGAGTTAGACCTTGGTACGTCTTAAAATTCGGTCCTTATAACGTTATCGAAATGCAGTCAAACGGTAAAAGTAAAGATTATTCCATGAACATAGGAGTCTGCCCCATTGGCAATGTAAGATTTGAATTAATCGAACCCCTTGATAAATCCATATATAGCGAATACTACCAAAAATATGGAGAGGGGATAATACATCATCTAAAGCTGGAAGTAGATAATCTAGAGGAAGCACTAACCTATCTACAATCATATGGAATAGATGTTCTTCAAGTAGGCCATCAGTTAGGAAAAAATAAATCTGGAAAAAATATTTTTTATTACTTATCTACCGAAAATTATTTAGGATTTATTACTGAGATAGTAAATGTGACTTCTGATTTTATAAAACCTGATCCAGACTACTGGTTTGCTGAACATGGACATAATAATAAACTACTTCCGGAACCTATTTTTAAAAAACCCATCCAGGTTGGAATCGTTACTAAAAACTTAAAAAAAATGATTAAAAATTATTCTGAAATATTTGGAATAAAACCATGGCATATTAAAAATTATAATTCCAAGAATTTAAGTGATATGCGTGTCTATGGGAAAAAGAAAAATTACTCTATGAAAATTGCATTCAGCAAAGTTGGAAATGTAATGTTTAAATTAATTGAACCTACCAGTGATTCAATTTATACCGAATTCCACAAAAAATATGGAGAAGGTATAATACATGACTTAAAAATGGAAGTAAAAAATTATAAAAAATCTTTAGAACTTTTTAAATCTATAGAAATAAAAACTATCCAGTCCGGTAACTATTTAGGAAAGATCGGATACTCTTATCTAGACACCAGTAGAGATATAAATTTCATCACTGAAATAGCAGACTCTAGTGCGAATTGCTTTATTTAAAAAGTATTTTAAATCATATTGTTGCCTATTTAAAAAAGTATTCGAAATTATTTAAAAAATAAGAATATTTCCTTTTTTCCAAGCTCAGATAAGTTTTTTATATTTAGTGATATTTATTATAATTAAAATTAATTAGTATTACTTGATATTTTACAAAATACATCTGCCTTATAATATTTGTGTCCTTACCCCATTCTTTAGTCCAGTTTTAAAGTTAGTATCTAAGCCATTTGAGGGTCCCCCGAAAAGTGATCCACTTAAAATGTTAGAAATCCGGCTTATCCAGCTCCCCTGGGCAAGCTCCTGGCGAAATCACCAGGTGTCATATTACCCAGAGAACTATGAGGACGAAACTCATTATAGTCTCTTCGCCACATCTCCAGCTTACTCCGTGCATCGTCGATTGACAAGAACCAATTAGTATTAAAACACTCATCTCTTAGACTCCCATTAAAAGACTCAATGAATATTTTATATAGATTACTAGCTTTAGATGATAGCATTCAATCTACTGGTAACAGTCTCTTATAAAAATATTTATAGTAATTGAGAGATAATTTTTACAGGTCCTTTACTTCTTTCCATAAATCCTTTAACTGGGCTGAACCCCTACAGTTAGACACGATATTAACTTAAAGATAGAATAGCTGATGAGACTGTAAAGTCAAGAGATAGGAGGTCTCATCAGATGAGAGCAAGAAGAAGTTTTAGTGATGATTTCAAGAAACAGATAGTAGAGTCTATTGTATCGGGTTCGGCAACCCAGGCAGAACTGGCAAGGGAGTACAGGATATCACCGGTAATGATAAACCGGTGGAAGAAAGATTACAAAAAAGGAAAGTTCTTTGAAAATGTAAGTTCTCAGGATATGGCAAAACTTGAGCTAAGGATAAGGGATCTTGAAAGGCTGGTGGGAAGGCTCACCCTGGAAAACGATATGCTAAAGAAAATCAGGGATCTTGATACCAAGGAAAAAAAAGAGAGTTCATCCATAGTAACCTCAAAAGACT
>Ga0307380_10001484_pt1 | contig 34386 bp, 34 predicted proteins | sample UN3MG_FD_202239 | JGI IMG/M metagenome (GOLD analysis project Ga0307380, IMG submission 202239) | Soil microbial communities from Risofladan, Vaasa, Finland - UN-3 | ecosystem: Environmental > Terrestrial > Soil > Coastal area > Acid sulfate soil | place: Finland: Risofladan, Vaasa | collected...
AGCCGAGCTGAAGGCGTTGGTCGCAGGCTCCGCGGTCGGCGAAGCGGGAGTCGGCGAAGTGTCCGTTATGCATGATCTCCTGACGGCGGCCGGCTTTGGCTCCGACCGAATCGTGGTCGATCCTTCCATCGTGCGGGGTCTGGAATATTACACCGGCCCGGTGTTCGAGGCGGAGCTGACGGCGCCCATCAAGGACAAGCGCGGGCAACCCATACGCCTCGGCTCGGTGGTGAGCGGCGGCCGTTATGACGGCCTCGTCGAGCGCTTTACCGGCGAGCAGGTGCCGGCCACCGGCCTCTCTGTCGGCGTGTCGCGGCTCCTGTTCGGCCTGCAGCTTCTTGGCAAATACAAGGGCGACGAGGTGCAAGGTCCCGTCGTCGTGCTCGTCTTCGACAAGGATCGCATGGCCGACTACCAGAAGATGGCGCAAGAGCTGCGCGCCGCCGGCATCCGCGCCGAGCTCTATCTCGGCGCCTCGGGCATGAAGGCGCAGATGAAATATGCCGACCGCCGCGGTGGTCCTTGCGCCATCATCCAGGGCAGCGACGAGAAGGCGCGCGGCGAGGTGCAGATCAAGGATCTCATCCTCGGCGCCACGCTCACCTCGATCGAAGATCGCGAGGAATATCTCAAGCAGCAGGCGCTAGCGCAGTTTCCGGTGAAGGAAGAGGACCTCGTCTCAGAGGTCCAAAAAGTCCTCGCCCGCCACAAGACTTAAGAAGTCAGTCGTGATGACCCCCTATGTTTCGTCATTGCCGGGCTTGACCCGGCAATCCATTCCAATGGCCTTTATCCCTCGTCGGGAGGTAACGGTCTGGATGCCCGGATCAAGTCCGGGCATGACAGCGTAACTCTAACGGAGCCTGTGCTACGCCATGGCTGCCGAATCGGCACAGAATTTCGAGGCTCTCGAAGCCCAAGCCCGGGCGCTGCTAGACCTGTTCGCGCGCACCGGCTACGAGCCGGTCGCGCCCTCGGTGCTGCAGCCGGCCGGCGTGTTCCTCGATCAGATCGGCGAGCAGGTGAGGGGACGCACCTACGTCTTCACCGACCTTGCCGGCGAGGAACTGTGCCTGCGCCCCGATCTGACGGTGCCGGTGTCGCGGCTCTATCTGGAGCGTCACCCCGAGGCCGATAAGGCCGCGCGCTATTGCTACAACGGCCCAGCGTTCCGCTTTCAGCCGCTCGGCCAGAGCCGCACCCACCCGCGCGAGTTCCGCCAAGCCGGCATCGAGTGCTTCGGCGCGCCGGACCGCGAGAGCGCCGATGTCGAGGTGGTGCTGCTGGCGGTGGAGGCGGTACGCAGCGCGGGCTTGCGCGAATTCTGGCTCCGGGTCGGCGACATCGCCCTGTTCTATGCACTGGTCGACGCGCTGGGCCTGCCCGAGCGCTGGCGGCTCAAGCTGCGCCACTATTTCTGGCGGCCGCCCGTGTTTCACGGCCTGCTCGACAGCCTGGCCAAGGGCGAACGTCCCGATGGTGATGGCCCGGCCTCGGCGATTGCCGCGACGCTGGCCGGGGAGACGCCTGAGCGCGCCGAGGAACTGGTCGCCGCTCATCTCGAGGCGGAAAGCATTCCGCTGGCCGGCAATCGCTCTCTGAGCGAGATCGCCGAGCGGCTGCTCGACCACGCCGCCGACCTCCGCGCCGATCCGCTGCCGCAAGAGGTGGCGACCGTGATCGACTATTTCCTGGCTGTCGCCGCGCCGCCGCGCGAGGCCGCGGACAAGGTCGCCATGATTGCCAAGGGCGCAGGGCTCGATATCGATGCGGCGCTCGATGCCACGCTGCGCCGGTTCGACAGGCTCGCTGGCGACGGCATCGACCTCGGCCAGGCGACCTTCGCCACCGAGTTCGGCCGCAAGCTCGAATATTATTCCGGCCTCGTGTTCCAGATCGACGCCGCCGGCATGGACGAGACCGAGCCGGTGGCCGGTGGCGGCCGTTATGACGGGCTGCTGGTCGCTCTTGGTGCGCCGCGCGCCGTGCCCGCCGTCGGCTCCGCCATCCACACCGAGCGCCTGCTCGCCGCCGTGGAAAGGGCCGCATGATGGGCGCGGCGTCCCTCGTCATCGCCGTACCCTCCAAGGGGCGCCTGAAAGAGCAGGCCGCCGAGATGTTCGCGCGCGCCGGCATGCCCTTGCGCGTCAAGGGTCACGAGCGCGGCTATCGCGGGCAGCTCGAAGGTCTCGGCGATGTCGAGGTGGAATACACCTCGGCCGCCGAGATCGTGCATCAGCTGAAGGCGGGCCGTGTCCATCTCGGCATCACAGGCGAGGATCTGGTCCGCGAGACGCTGGCCGATCTCGAGGCCACCGTGGAGTTCTTGAAGCCGCTCGGCTTCGGTCACGCCGATGTCGTGGTGGCGGTGCCGGAATGCTGGCTCGACGTGTCGCGCATGGCCGATCTGGAGGACGTCGCCGCGCAGTTCGCCCGGACCCATGGCCGGCCGCTTCGTGTCGCCACCAAATATATGAACCTGACGCGCCGCTTCTTCGCCGCCAAGGGCGTCACCGGTTACCGCATCGTCGAGAGCGTCGGCGCCACGGAGGCAACGCCCGCCACCGGCACGGCCGAGCTCATCGTCGACATCACCAGCACGGGCACGACGCTGACGGCGAACCACCTCAAATTGCTGGAAGATGGTCTGATCCTCAAGTCGCAGGCCCATTTGCTGGCCGCGAAGGGGGCGTCCTGGACCCCGGAGGCGGTCAAAAGGCGCGACGAGATCCTGGGGCGGCTGCAGACCGCCTAAAGGGTGCTTCACACTTTGTTGTGATGAGTTGTGGCTACAGACCCGTTCTTTCGCGCGCTATGACCGGTTCGGGTCCGCCCCATCGCGCAAGTGGTCAGGAGGTCATGATGCTCATTCGCTTGATTCTCGCAGCGGCTATCGCCGTAGGCTTCGCGGCGCCCGCGCTCGCGGCGCCGTCGCGCATCGTCATTCTGCGCCACGGCGAGAAGTCCGATGCTTGGAAGCTGTGCGAGGTCGGTAAGCAGCGGGCCCAGGCGCTGAAGTTCAACTATCTCGGCAAGGATGCCGCCAAGTCGCTGTTCACCGAGGACGCGCCGCCCGCCTTCTTCTTCGCCATCACGCTGCATACGGCGGAGCTCGCCACGCCCGCCGTCGATAGCTGGGGCAAGCCCATCATCTTCTATTCGGTGTTTCCCGACGACGACGCCAAGAAGATGACTGAGGCTCTCAATGCGCGGACGCAAGAAGCGGCGCGCAACATTCTCGTCAATCCGGCGCTCAAAGGGAAAACGGTGGTGATGCTGTGGGAGCACAAGCACATCGCCGATCCCGCGCTCGACGCCAAATATCAGCGCGAGGCGGCAGTGACGCTCCGCCAGCTCTTCCATCTCGACATTCTGCCGGGCGTGCCGGCGGCCTGGCCCGACGACAATTACGATTATTTCTGGATCGTCGACTTTCCCGAGAACTCCAATGTCCCGTCGAAATTCACCATGGTGAAGCAGGAGTTTGGCAAGTCCTTCCCCAACGTGCCGGCCAATGACTGGGGCACGCCGAATGGCCTTAGCGTCGATAGCGGCTGCAAGCTGAACGACTAGGCTGACGGCAGCGCCGGTTCGCGTTCCTCGCCGCCTGGATCGGCCGCGGCGTCCGTGGGCGCCTTGTCTTTCTCAGCCAGACGGTGGTGTCCGCCGTCCTCCGGCGACAGATGGAAGAAGCGCTCGTGAAACTGCGCGAGGCTCGACCGGTGGCCGATGGAGACGATCGCCGTGTCCGGCAGTTTCTCGATCAGCAGGCGGTACAGCGTGGCCTCCGAGGCCTCGTCCATCGCGCTCGTGGCCTCGTCGAGAAACAACCATTGCGGCTTCTGCAACAAAGCCCGTGCAATGGAGAGCCGCTGCTGCTCGCCGCCTGAAAGCTTGTCGGCCCAATAGGCTGTGGTATCGAGCTGACCGCGCAAGTCGCCGAGCCCGACGGCGTCGAGCACGGTGTCGATCTCTTGCTCCGTGAATGTGCCTTGTCCCCCCGGATAGGCCAGCGCGCCGCGCAAACTTCCGAGCGGCAGATAAGGTCGCTGCGGCAGCACCAGAACGCTGGCGCCCTTGGGCACCCGGACGGTGCCGGTGCCGAACGGCCAGACCCCGCCCAGCGCCCGGAACAGGCTGGTCTTGCCCGAGCCGGACGGCCCGGTCACCAGCACCCGCTCGCCTGGTTGGATGGCGAAATCCGTAAGGCGCACGATCTCCTTCCCGCTGGGCAGACCGACGGCGAGTTCCTCGACATGCAGCGTGCCGGCGCCGCCGCTGACGAATTCCACCTGCGGCGCGGTCTCGTCGAGCCCTTGCGCCCAGCCGATGGACTCCTCGAAGCCCGTCAGCCGGTCGAGCACGGCCTTCCAGTCGGCGATGCTCGAATAGGCGGAGACGAAGAAGGACAGCGCGCTCTGCACTTGGCTGAAGGCCTGCGCGATCTGCATCAGCCCGCCCAAGGTCAGCGCACCGAAGAAATAGACCGGGCTCACCACCAGGAAGGGAAAGATGATAGCGACCTGGCTATAGCCAGCGGTCAGGAAGGTGAGCCGCTTGGTCCGGCTCATGATGCCGTACCAATTCTGCATCACATAACCGAACCGGTCGAGCAGCCGCTCCTCTTCGGCTGGTTCGCCGGCGAGCAGGGTCACCTCCTCGGCATTCTCGCGCAGACGCACGAGGCTGAAGCGGAAATCCGCCTCGTAGCGCTGCTGATCGAAATTGAGCTTGATCAGCGGGCGGCCGACGAGATGGGTAACCCAGGTGCCGAGCGCCGAATAGACCAGCGCCGCCCAGACCAGATAGCCGGGGATCTCGTAGGACGCATCGCCGATCATCAGCGGTGTGGCCGCCGACAGGGTCCACAAGATCACCACGAAAGAGATCAGGGTGACGATCGAGCCGAGCAGCGCGATGCCGATATTGAGCGTCCCGTCGATGAACTGCTTGATGTCCTCGGCGATACGCTGATCGGGGTTGTCGGCTTCGTCGCCTTTCAGCCGCATGCGGTAATGGGTGCCGTCCGCCAGCCAGCGCCCGAGATAGGCTTCCGTCAGCCAGCGCCGCCAGCGGATCTGCAACCATTGCTGCAAATAGAGCTGGTAGACCGCCGTGACGATGAACAGTACGGCGAGCACGGTGAACACCAGGAACTGGTAGAGGAACGTATCCCAGTCCTTCTCCTGCAGCGCCGTGTAGAAGGTGTTGTACCAGGCGTTGAAGCGGACGTTCAGCCACACCTGGAACAGCTGCAGCGCGATGACCACGACCAGCAGTCCGCGGCCCCACCAGCGGTCCTCGCCGCGGAAATAGGGGAACGCAATGCGGGCAAACGCTTTGGCCGTGGCGCGGAACTTCGCCATTTAGGGGGACGACCTCGATTGGCTCCATGAGCGGAGCAGGGAGAGTGCCGGACGATAGGGCCAAAGACTGGCGCGTGAGAAATTACGATTGCGTAAGGCTGAAGGGAATGGGCGGCGCGCAGGCGCCGGATGCAAAAAGGGGCGGCTAAAAGCCGCCCCTTCCGCTGTCGCTTAGACTGTAGAGGCCTTATCGGCGCCTACATCATGTCCATGCCACCCATGCCGCCCATGCCGCCGCCAGGCATTCCCGGCATGCCGCCGTCGTCCTTCTTCGGCGCCTCGGCGACACCGGCCTCGGTGGTGACCAGCAGGCCGGCCACGGAGGCCGCATCCTGGAGCGCCGTGCGCACGACCTTGGCGGGGTCGATGATGCCCTTGGCGATCAGGTCCACATAGGTGTCGTTCTGAGCGTCGTAACCGTAAGACGCCGACTTCTGATCGAGCACCTTGCCGACCACGATGGAGCCCTCGACACCGGCATTCTCGGCGATCTGGCGGATCGGCGCCTGGAGCGCGCGGCGCACGATATTGATGCCGGCCTCCTGGTCGTCGTTGTCGCCCTTGACCTTGATGCCCTTCGAGGCATGCAGCAGCGCCACGCCGCCGCCCGGCACGATGCCTTCTTCGACGGCCGCGCGGGTCGCGTTCAACGCATCGTCGACGCGATCCTTCTTCTCTTTCACTTCGATCTCGGTGGCGCCACCAACCTTGATCACGGCAACACCGCCGGCGAGCTTCGCCAGGCGCTCTTGCAGCTTCTCGCGGTCATAGTCGGAGGTGGTGTCCTCGATCTGCTGCTTGATCTGGCCGACGCGGGCCTCGATCTCGTCCTTCTTGCCGCCACCGCGCACGATCGTGGTGTCGTCCTTGGTGATGGTCACGCGCTTGGCCTTGCCGAGCATCTGGATCGTGACATTCTCGAGCTTGATGCCGAGATCCTCGGAGATCAGCTCGCCGCCGGTGAGCACGGCGATGTCCTGGAGCATGGCCTTGCGGCGATCGCCGAAGCCGGGCGCCTTGACCGCGGCCACTTTCAGGCCGCCGCGCAGCTTGTTGACCACGAGCGTGGCGAGCGCTTCGCCCTCCACGTCCTCGGCGATGACGAGCAGCGGACGGCCCGACTGCACGACCGACTCCAGAAGCGGCAGCATGGCCTGCAGGCCCGACAGCTTCTTTTCGTAGAGCAGGATGTACGGGTTATCGAGCTCGGCGATCATTTTCTCGGCGTTGGTGATGAAGTAGGGCGAGATATAGCCGCGGTCGAACTGCATGCCCTCGACCACTTCGAGCTCGCTGTCGAGGCTCTTGGCCTCTTCGACGGTGATGACACCCTCGTTGCCGACCTTCTGCATGGCCTTGGCGATCATGTCGCCGATGGCCTTCTCGCCGTTGGCGGAGATGGTGCCCACCTGGGCGATTTCGGCCGAGCCGCTGACCTGCTTCGACTGCTTGCGGATGGCCTCGACGACCTCGATCACCGCCTTGTCGATGCCGCGCTTCAGATCCATCGGGTTCATGCCGGCGGCGACGGCCTTGAGGCCCTCGCGCACGATCGACTGAGCCAGCACGGTCGCGGTCGTGGTGCCGTCGCCCGCGGTCTCGTTGGTCTTCTGGGCGACCTCTTTCAGCATCTGCGCGCCCATGTTCTCGAACCTATCTTCAAGTTCGATCTCCTTGGCCACGGTGACGCCGTCCTTGGTCGAGCGCGGCGCGCCGAACGACTTTTCGATGATGACGTTGCGGCCCTTGGGGCCGAGCGTCACCTTGACCGCGTTGGCCAGCACGTCGACGCCGCGCAGCATGCGCTCGCGGGCATCGGCGCCAAATCTCACATCTTTAGCTGCCATCTGAATTGGCTCCTTCTTGAGCTTCGAGCCTCATCCTGAGAAGCGCGCGGGGCGCGTCTCGAAGGATGGGCGATTTCGGGTTGGGGGGGGTGGGTTAGCCGAGAATTCCCATAATGTCCGACTCCTTCATGATGAGGAGGTCGTCGCCGTCGATTTTGACCTCGGTGCCCGACCATTTGCCGAACAGCACCTTGTCACCGGTCTTGACGCCCATGGGCTGAAGCTTGCCGTCATCGCCGCGGGCGCCAGGCCCGGCGGAGACGACTTTACCGGTTTGCGGCTTTTCGGCCGCGGTGTCCGGGATGATGATCCCACCTTTGGTCTTCTGCTCTTCTTCGAGTCGCTTGACCACGACACGGTCGTGCAAGGGACGGAATTTCATGGATTCTGCTCCTATTTTCTGGAACTGCCGCCGTTGGCACTCGCGCAATGGGAGTGCCAATCAAGCGTGCATGTAATGGCGGGGCCCGTGGGGTGTCAAGGCGACACACAGGGCATCAAGCGGGCCCGAAGGCCCGTTTGATGCCAGAATAGGTTTAGGAATCCGTTACGGAGTCAGCCGGCGGGTGAAGGAGACGATGTAGGCCGGTGACCGGATCTGGAAGATCGGATCGTTGGCCGGACCGGCGATGCCGTCCACCACATTGCCGGGGAGGAAGCTGAACGCGTTGCAGGTCGCATCGGGCGCGATGGCCTCGACGCTGATCTTGCCGAGCGGCGCGGTCGGGCGGTCATCTTCGCCGTCCCACCTGAGCGTCGGATCGGTGGTCTGATCGCCCTCCTTGCCGATGATCGCGGTGAGGTCGAAGACCACCGGACCGTTGGCGAGGCGCTCCTTGAGCTCCTCGGCGTAGAAATCCGGTCCTTTGGCTTCCGCCTCCTCACGGGTGAGCCCGAGTTCACCAGCCTCCGGGATGAGCTTGTATTTCGCCAGCGTCGCTCCTCCGGCGGCGTTGGTGAAGGTGAAGCCATGAGAGGTGAGCCACGCCTTCTGCCTGGTCGAGGCCGGGTGGCTCTCGAAGAACGCCTTGATCTTGTCCTGATCGCCCGAACCCACGGTTTTAAGTAATTCCACGAACTGCTCGGGGGTCTGCACGAAGAAGACGGGTGCGGAGATCGTTACGAGGTCGGTACTCGCGCCGTCGCCCAGATCGAATCTGATGGCAAACCCGCGGACATTATCCTGGCCATTGTCCGGGGCCTTGAGATTGCCGCCGCCGAGGGAAAAACGGGCGGTGATGGGCACCGTCTTGCCGAAATGTGGGGCCTTCGACAGCTTCGGCGCGTCCGCCGCCGGCGTGAACGTCCCCGTCAGGCAAATGCCTTTGGTATGGGCGGAACGCTGGCCGGGATATTTGCCGAAGACATCATTCAGGGCGTTCACGAGATCGGCGGGTCCTGCGGGGACCTTGGTGGCGGGCTCTGCATTGGCGCCCGAAGCGGCGGCGAGAAGCGCGATGCCGAAAAGAAGACTGAGAGCGCGGGCCGGGCGAGAGACGATGCGGAAACGAGTGGAGGGCATGGCGGAGATCCCTGTTGCGGAGACTTGAACGCCAGGGAGTCTAATCCGAGAGGCACTGTCACAGATGACACGCTTTCTTGAGCGCCGCGTGTCACGGCGCCGCATCGCGGCCCGGGCCGTGCGCTTGATCTACGCTGCCGAGGTGAGGGGGAGCTCGATGCAGCAGCACAAACCGTCGGCCTTCCAATCCAGCACCGTCTCGCCGGAGGTCCGCCGCTTGGTCAGCCGCTCGATGAGTCTGATGCCGAAGCCCCGCGCCGCCGGGGGTTCGACCGGCGGTCCCCCGCTTTCCGTCCATCGCATGACCAGCGCCGGGCCTTCGTCCGACGGCGTCAGCGGCCTGAAGCAAAGCTCGACCCGCCCCGCACCGTTGGACAGGGCGCCGTATTTGATCGCGTTGGTCGCAAGCTCATGCAGCACGAGGACCACGGTCTGCGCGTCGTGCGAGGCGAGCATGATGCGGTCGGTGCTGAGGTCGACCCGGCCCCATACGCCAAGCGGCGCAAGGGCTTTTTCCACGAGGTCTTCGAGGGGGATCGTCTGCCACTCCGCCCGGATGAGCAGCTCATGCGCGCCGGCAAGGGTGTTCAGTCTCGTCTGAAACGCGCTCACGAACCCGCTCGCCTCGGGGCGGTGCTCGCTGGTCATGTTGACCAGGCTGCCGATCACGGAAAACAGGTTCTTCATGCGATGCGAGATTTCGCGGTTGAGCAGGTCGTGGGCGTCCTGGGCAAGCCGTCTGCCGGTCACGTCGAAACAGAGCCCCGCCAGAACGACTGCGCTGCCGTCCTCGCCGATTTCGAGAACCTGGCCTTGGTAGCTGAGCCAACGCAGGCCGCCTTCGCTCTCTTGCGCGACCCGGAACTCGTGAACGAACCGCCGCTCGTCCCGCAGGGCTTCGCCCAAGGCCACCTTGAAGAGCGGGATATCGTCGGTATGGACGCATGAGAAGAAGCGGGCCGCATCGATCTGCGCGACGCCGGGCGTCAGGCCGAGCAACGCCGCCAGCCCGGCGCTCACCTGGATCACGTCGTTTTCGAGATCCCATTCCCACAGCCCGGCGCCCGCAGCCTCGGCGGCCCGGACCAGTTGCCCGGGATCGGACATGAGAAAATTGGCCCCAGCGTTCCGGCCGGGGCCATTGCTAGCTTTCATCATGTGGGAGCTGAGAGATATATAGGCCGTGGCTTTAGCCTCTTGGCCGCGGGTGGGCGCGGCAACTGCGAACGATAAGGCAGTCATACGCGCCACTCGAAAAGCCTTCTTTTAACTTTGACACATACTCAAACGCGCGCTCAAACGCGCGGCAGTTGATGGCATGCTCACGGCGACCCCATTCAGCTACGAGCAGCTTGCGGCCATGCGCCGTGTAGTAATGCATGCCCTCGGCCCGCTCGACGAGCCGCGGCCGGCGTTTGAAGGCGCGGTTGGCGGTGTTTGCCGACGCGGTGCATGCCCTCAAGGGCGTGCCCCATGTGATCGACATCCGCACCATCGGGCTCGCCGCCGGCATTGACCTCGCGCCGATCGCCCGATCGCCCGGCTTGCGAGGAATGCGCGCGCTCGACACCGCCTTCTTCGACGAGGACCTGGTGATACGGGTTGTCGGCGACACGCTGGTATTGGCGCCGTCGCTCATCGCCTCCGCCGACGACTTTGCCGAGATCACTGCCAAGATCGCGCGGATCCTCGGCCGGATGCACTAGACCGGCGCGGGTTGGCCTGATCACGCTTGGCTGCTATCACAGACGGGCGGCGGCCAGAATGATGTTGCGTTGCAGCAGCGTGTCGCTCATGATTCCTTGCGAGGGGGTGGCGCGAGCATGCAAGACAGCATCACCATGTCTCCGAGGCAAAGCCCCTCCTCAGGAGGGCTTGCCATGCTTGACGTGATCGTACTGATCGCCATGGCCATTACCGCGGCGGCGTTTGCCGTTGGGCTGACCGTTCAGGCCGGTCTACCGCTGTTGCCCGTGCTGATAGCCACGGCGGCGTTGTTTCTGGTCATGGCCGCGTCCTTCATCATGCTCGGGCGTGCACCCCGGTCCGGCGGCGGTGGCGGCGAGCGGCTGGACGAACTCAAGGAAGCCCTCGAGATCATCGACAGCGATTTACAGCGCATCGATCGTGTCGAAGACGATGTGGCCCGCCTCGACCTACTTACCGATCGTGTCGAGCGTCTCGATCAGGCGCTGGGTGGAGGCGCTTCCTTGGAAGTTCCCGGCGGCCAGGCCCGGGTCGAGGAACTCGCCACCGAGTTCGAGAATGTCTATGCGCGGATTGAAGCCTTGCGTGCCGACGTGGACGCCGAGAACCGTAGCCAGCGCGACCGGATCGCTGGCGATCTCGCCGGTCTAGAGGTCATGATCAAGCAGCTCTCCGGTGATCTGGCCCAGGGCACCACGGCCACGGCTGGCTTGGCGCGCGAGACGTGGTCCGCGACGCCCGACACTGCAGTCGAAAAGGTCGATGTGGAGGAGATCGAGGAAATCGAGCTCGAGATCCCCGATGAGCCATCCTTCGCGGCTGCCGACGAGCCTTTGGTCGAGACGATCACGGAGATTGAGGCGGAGACCGAAGAGCCGCTCGGAGATCCCTTCGCCGAAGAGAGCGATGACGACACAGGCGCCCTGCCGCCGCTTTCCTTGGGGGACGCGGAACTGTTCGAGCAGCACGAGACCGCGGAGCTTGATTCGAGCGAGGCTGCCGCCGCCGCGAGCGTCCTCGCTCGCGACGACGATGACGATGATGACGACCGGATGCTTCGCACCATCCACACAGCGGTCGAAAACGGACGCATCGAGCTTTACCTGCAGCCGACGGTTACCTTGCCCGACCGCAAGCTTCAGTATTTCGAGGGTCTGACCCGCATCCGCACCGCGGCCGACTCGCTCGTCCTGCCCGGCGACTACGTGCCCGTGGCCAAGCGCGCCGGCCTGATGCCGCTCATAGACAATGTGATGCTGGTGCGCAGTGTGCAGACCTTGCGGCGGCTCGCGCCCTCGTCGGCAGTCAAGGGCGTGTTCGGCAACGTCTCCATGCACTCACTGCTCGATCCTGACTATTTTCCCGAGCTCGTCGAGTTCATGGAAGAGAATTCCAGCCTCAGCGAGAGCCTGGTGTTCGAGGTGAGCCAGCCCGAGATGCTGGGCCTGACCGAGGCCGAACTCAGTTGCCTCGATACGTTGGGCGCGCTCGGCTACAGCTTCTGTCTCGACAATGTGTCCGATCTCGATGCCGACTTCGGCGGCTTGAGCGACCGCTATTTCCGTTACATCAAGATCAGCGCCGCCAAATTCCTGGACGGCCCTGGCCGAACCGCGGCCGATCTCAAGCGGCAACTCGATGGCCTCGGCATGCAGCTGATTATCGAGAAGGTCGAAGAGGAAGGCGACGTGGCCGAGCTTCTCGACCACGGCATCGAACTGGCGCAAGGCTATCTCTTCGGCGCGCCGGCGCCGATGGACGAAGCCCTCTCAAGCGTGCCGGAGGATGCCGGCGCGGCGTGAGTCTCGGGCCAGCCCGAAGCGAGGCCGGCGTGAAGAGTTTTCTCGCGCCGGACCTCTCGAAGACGTCAGCCCCGGGCAACAGCCCATCAGCTAGAAATAGCGCATGCTGGACGGCCAGTTGGTCTGGGGAAACCGGCGTTGTAACTCCAAGATCTCGGCACTGCCGCCAAAGGGCATCGACGGCTGCTTGGCGTAGTTCGGATAGCTGGGGTAACGGGGCGGCGGGTAAGATTGGCCATTATAGGCGCGGCGGGATTTCTTGTAGCGCCGGTAGCCCACGTCCTGGATGTGGAGGCCATGAGCTTCAATGCCCTGGCTCGTGTGACCGGACACCGAAAGGGGCACGGCCCCGGCGGGCGCCGCAGCGGCGAAAAGGCCGAAGCTGAGGGCAATGGCGCTGGCCGCAAGGAGGGCGCGGGGCGCTTTACGGGACGTTTGCACAGTCAATTTGAGGGGGTCAGACATTTTGGGCTCCTATTGCTGACCCTCCCCCGGCGCGGCTTATGTGGGGGGCGGCGTTAGACCATGCAACCCCTCTGGCCGGCTCGACTGGCTCAATCGGAGAGCATGGCCAAGGCCGCCCGCCGGTCGCCGGTCTTCAGCTTGAGAAACAGTGCACGGGCGGCCTTGATGTCTCGCTCGGCGCCGCTCTCGGCCGCTTTGTGCAAGGCGACCGTGGTCGGATGCTCCGGACCGCAGATGAACGCCAAGGCTTTCGCTAGGCGCCCCATGGCGGCGGGGTCGATCAATGTCTCGTCCATTTGGGGGGATCCTCAAAAGGTCAGGACCGTTGGCTTACTCGGCTTTGCCGGTCATGACAAAAAGCAGCACATGCGGTTCGCGCCTTGACCCTCTCACTTCAAGCCTCTAACCGGGCGCCATGACCTTGACACTCCCGCCCATCCCCGTGGTCGACTCCGTCAAAGAGATCGGCTCCCGCTATCGCGCCTGGCTCGTCGATATCTGGGGCGTCATGCATAATGGCGGCGCGGCTTTTCCCAAGGCCGGTGTGGCCACAAGCGCCTTTCGCGCATCCGGCGGCATCGTTGTGCTGCTGTCGAACTCGCCACGCCCGAGCCCCAAGGTGCAAGAGCAGCTTCGCGCGCTCGGGGTGCCGGACGACGCCTATGACACGACGATCACCTCCGGCGACCTCACCCGCCATGAACTCGGCAAGCATCAAGGCGCGCGCGTCTTCCATCTCGGTCCCGAGCGCGACCGGCCGGTCTTCGAGGGGCTCGATGTCACGCTGTCGGACTGGAGCGACGCCGACCTCGTGGTGTGTTCGGGGCTGTTCGACGACGAGGTCGAGACGCCGGACGATTATGCCAAGCTGTTGGGAAACATGGCAGCGCGCAAACTGACGATGATCTGCGCCAATCCCGACCACATGGTCGAGCGCGGCAACAAGCTCATCTATTGCGCCGGCGCGCTAGCCGCCGCCTACGAGGCACAAGGCGGCACGGTCATCTATGCGGGCAAGCCCTATGCGCCGGTCTATGATCTCGCGCTACAGACCATCGCCACACTCGCCGGCGGCGAGGTCGGCAACGATCAGGTTCTGGCGATAGGCGACGGCGTCAACACCGACATCGCCGGCGCCGCCGATTTCGGCATCGATGCGGTCTTCGTGGCGAGCGCGCTCCATGCGCCGGGCGAGGGCGGCGAGATGCTCGATCCGGCCCATATCGCCGAATTATTCGCGCGCACCAAGCGGCCGCCGCTTGCCGCCACCCATGCGCTTGCCTGGTAAGATTTAGTTTTTCTTGGAAAACAGCAGGTCGATACGGGCCTGATCGTGGCCGCCGCCGGGCAGGCTAGGCCCGTCGAGTTCGATCTCAGCTGCCGGGCCATTCGGCTGGTCCAGCTCCTCGCCGTTTAGGCGGGTAGCGATCACCTTGTCCAAGGTCGCCGTGATCTTGGTGACGCGCTGGCCGACGAGATCGTCGAATCCGCAGGCGGTCATGATCGACATGATGGCGTCTTCGGCTTTCTTGGCCTCTTCCTTGTCGGCAAGCGCCAGCAATCCTTCCGCCGAATCGAGGATGCGCGCGGCGGCGTCCTCGGCGGTGCTGCGGATGGCGGCAAGTTCACGCAAGGTGTTCAGGAGCAGTGTGATTTCCGCCGGCACCGAATGCGTATTGCAGCAGCAATCGCCCTTGGCGCGTTTCCGCGGCTCTTGCTTTGGCTTGGTTCCCCCAACCTGGGCCATGAAAATCCCTCTGCTGAACTCGACTTTGTAAGAACCGCGCGTCGCTTACGCGGCGTCGCCGAAAATTGCATCGATCTTTGACTTGAGCGTCGCGGCGTTGAACGGCTTTACGATGTAGTTATTCACGCCGGCCTTTTTAGCGGCGATCACGTTGTCGGTCTTGGATTCGGCGGTGACCATGATGAAGGGCGTGCGCGACAGGCGGTCGTCGGCCCGGACTTCGCGCAGCAGCTCGTAGCCCGTCATCGGCTCCATGTTCCAGTCGGAGATGATGAGTCCGTAGTCCTTCTCGCGCATCATGTTGAGCGCCGCGGTACCGTCGTTCGCCTCGTCGACATTGGCGAAGCCGAGCTGCTTCAAGAGATTGCAAATAATGCGGATCATCGTCTTGTAGTCGTCGACGACGAGTACCGGCACACTTGGGCCGAGAGCCATATCTTCCTCCACTCCTCACCAGCCTTCGGCTTGCCGCTTGGACAACGCCAAGTCTTTAAGTCGCCAAAGGGCACCAACCCGCTCCGGCCTGTCCGTTAGCGGGCGGCAAATCACCGCCGAAGATTAACGAATGGCCGTGAATGGAGGGTTAAGGGTTGCACCTCTCGGGCTTGCCCCTGGCCGTCGGAAAGGCCCGCACCCTTATTGCGGTGCAGCAATGCCTTCGCTATTTTGCGCCCTCACATAATCAGGAAGTAGGGACAGCACATCATGAGTTTGGGCCACGGCTATTATTTGGAAGACCTCTCCCCCGGCATGGAGGCAAGCGTCTCCAAGACCATCACCGACGCGGACGTCACGGCCTTTGCCGAGCTCTCGGGCGACGTGAATCCGGTCCATCTCGACGACGCGTTCGCCGCCAGCACCATCTTCAAGAAGCGGATTGCCCATGGCTTCCTGACCGGCGCCCTGTTCTCCACCGTGCTCGGCACCAAGCTGCCTGGACCCGGTTGCATCTACATGGCCCAAGGACTCAAATTCCGCGGCCCCGTCTATATCGGCGATGAGGTGGTGGCGACCTGTAAGATCACCGCCGTCGATCCTGAAAAGGCCCGCGTTACGCTCGCTTGCGATTGTTTGGTCAACGGCAAGACCGTGCTCGAGGGTGAGGCGCTGATGATGGTCGATCGCAAAGCCACGTAACAGGCAGGGCACGAAGGACAATCGATGGACATCGTCCGCTCCTGGCGGGACACGCCGCCCGCCCTCAAGGGCGCGGTGCTCGCCATCGGTAACTTCGACGGTGTCCATCGCGGCCATCAGGCTGTGCTCAACGAGGCGAAGCGCATCGCGCGAGCCGAAGGCCGGCCCGCGGGCGCTGTCGTGTTCGAACCGCATCCGCGCGAGTTCTTTGCCCCGGATCAGCCCTTCTTCCGGCTGACGCCGCTGCCGGTAAAGCTTGAACTGCTCGAAGCGCTTGGCCTCGACCAGACCTTCGTCATCACCTTCGACAAGGCGCTGTCGTCGCTGAGCGCCGACGCCTTCGCCACCGGCGTGGTGGGCGGCACCTTCGGCGCCAGCCATGTGGTGGTCGGCTACGACTTCACCTATGGCAAGGGACGCACGGGCTCGGTCGAGCAATTGACCGCGCTCGGCAAGACGCTCGGCTTCGGTGTCGACATCGTGTCGCCGGTCACCCTGGAGGGTGGTGTCACCTTCTCGTCGAGCACCATCCGCGACCATCTACGCAAAGGCGAGGTGCGGGAGGCCGCCGAGCAGCTCGGCTATTGGTGGCGGGCCCGCGGCGAAGTGAAAAAGGGCGCCGGCCGCGGCAAGGGACTCGGCTTCCCGACCCTCAACTACAAGCTCGCCCCGGGCCAGGACGTCAGCCACGGCATCTACGCCATGCGCGTCCATCATGCGGGCGAGCGCCATCACGCCGCCGGCTATGTGGGCCCGCGACCCACTTTCGGACCGGGCGAAGCCATGCTGGAGGCGTACCTCCTCGACTTCTCGGGCGATCTCTATGGCGAGCAGGTCGAGGTCGAGTTCATCGATTTTATCCGTCCCGACCACGCCTTCGACACACCCGACGCTCTTGCCGCCCAGATGGCGGCCGACTGCGAGCAGGTCTGCGATGTGCTACGTGCCGTCGACGCCGACGACCCCATGCGGCGCTTTACCCTCGGTGCCGCGCTGGCGGACCGGGCACTGGATTGTGGCAAGGCCGGTTGCTAGAACGCCTCACGTCGATTCGAGACACCGGGGCGGGAACCAAGGACCATGGTGAAAAAAACCAAGAGCGGCAGGCCGGTCGCCAAGACCTTGGCTAAGCCCAAGCGCAAGCCGTCGGCTAATGCCAAGAAGCCCCTGGTCAAGGCCAAAACCGGGGCTAAGCGCCAGGCGAAGCCCGCTGTGAGAGCCAATACCGCGGTCAAGGCCAAGAAGGCTCCGGCCAAGCGCAAGGCCAAGAAGAAGGCGCCCGTAGTCAAGACGAAGCCGGCGGCGAAGCGCAAAGCACCGGCCAAGTCGAAGCTTGCCGCGAAGCGGAGGGTCTCAGCCAAGCCGAAGACTGCCGCCAAACAAAGGACTGCCGCCAAGCGGAAGCCGGCTGCTAAACACAAGGCAACGGCCAAAAAGGCCACGGCCAAAAAAGTGATAGCCAAGAAGGCACGGGCCAAGACGCTCACGCCCAAGCGGGCCGCCGCCCCGAAGACGAAGACGATGGCGAAGCCGAAGAAGGCCGCCACGTCGAAGAAGGCCACCGCGAAGAAGCCGGTAACGCCGAAGAAGACAACGCCGCCCAAGCCCAAAAAGCCGGTGCCGGCAGCCCAGCCCATCGCCGAAAAGGCGCCAGCGCCAAAGCCCGAAGCACCGAAACAGGCGGCTCCCACGCTTGCGCCGTCCAAGGTTGAGACCGGGCGCGACTGGAGCGAGACGCTGTTCTTGCCCAAGACCGATTTTCCCATGAAGGCGGGGCTGCCGCAGCGCGAGCCGGAACTGCTCAAGCGCTGGGCCGAGATGCGCCTTTACGATCGCATGCGCGAGGAAGCCATGGGCCGGACCAAGTTCGTCCTCCATGATGGGCCGCCTTATGCCAACGGCCATCTCCATATCGGCCACGCTCTCAATAAGATCCTCAAAGACGTCATCACCCGCTCGCAGGCCATGATGGGCAAGGATGCCGATTACGTGCCGGGCTGGGACTGCCATGGCCTGCCCATCGAGTGGAAGGTCGAGGAAGAGAACTACCGCGCCAAAGGCCGCACCAAGCCCGACCTGACCGACATCTCCGCCCTCATTGCCTTTCGCCGCGAATGCCGCGACGAGGCGGCGAAATGGCTCGACATCCAGCGCGAGGAGTTTAAGCGGCTCGGCGTCGAGGGCGACTGGGATCACCCCTACACCACGATGAGTTTCGGCGCGGAAGCGACCATCGCCCGCGAGCTCATGAAGTTTGCCATGAACGGGCTGCTCTATCGCGGCTCCAAGCCGGTGATGTGGTCCGTGGTGGAGCGCACCGCGCTCGCCGAAGCCGAGGTCGAGTATCAGGAGATCGAGAGCCCGGCGATCTACGTCAAATTCCCGGTGATGTTCGCCAGCGCCGACAACGCGAATCCGCAAGCGCTGCTCCATGCTTCCGTGGTCATCTGGACGACGACGCCGTGGACCATCCCCGGCAACCGCGCCATCAGCTATTCGCCGTCGATCGGCTACGGCCTTTACGAGGTGACCCAGGCGCCGGAAGACAATTGGGCCAAGATCGGCGAACGGCTGATCCTGGCCGATGCGCTCGCCGAGACCGTGAAGGCCGCGGCGCGCATCGACGGCTGGGCGCGGCTGGGCGATGTGACGAGCGAGATGTTGCGTCATTCCATGTGCGCCCACCCGCTTCGCGGCGAGACCGATTATCGCTTCATGGTGCCGCTGCTGCCCGGCGATCACGTGACCGAGGAGACCGGCACGGGCTTCGTGCATACCGCGCCGGGTCATGGCGTCGACGACTTCGAGGTGTGGACCGCCCACGACCGGCTGCTGCGCGAGCGCAACATCGATCCGGAAATTCCCTTCACCGTCGACGAGGCGGGTTTCTTCACCAAGGACGCGCCCGCCTTCGAGGGCAAGCGCGTGGTCGACGACAAGGGCAAGTTCGGCGACGCCAACGAGACGGTGATCAAGGCGCTGGTGGAGGCGAAGGCGCTGCTGGCGCGCTCCCGTTACAAGCACGATTACCCCCATTCCTGGCGCTCTAAGAAGCCGGTCATCTTCCGCGCCACGCCGCAATGGTTCATCGCTATGGATCGCGATATGGACCGCGATCTCGATGGCGGCGACAGCCTGCGCGCCCGCGCGCTCAAGGCCATCGGCGACACACGCTTTGTGCCGCCGCAAGGCGAGAAGCGCATCAAGGGCATGGTCGACACGCGTCCCGACTGGGTCGTGTCCCGCCAGCGCGCCTGGGGCGTGCCCATCACCGTGTTCGTGCATAAAGACTCAGGCGAGGTCATTCCGCGTCAGGGCTTCAATGCGTCCAGCGAATTGATCGACAGGATTGTGATGGCCTTCGAGTCCGAAGGCGCTGATGTCTGGTTCCTGGACGGTGCCAAGCAGCGCTTCCTCGAAGGCTTGGTCGACAACCCCGGCGATTGGGAGAAGGTCACGGACATTCTCGACGTCTGGTTCGATTCAGGCTGCACCCATGCCTTCGTGCTTGAGCAGCGTCCAGACCTCGCCTGGCCGGCTTCGCTTTATCTCGAAGGCTCCGACCAGCATCGTGGCTGGTTCCAGTCCTCGCTGCTCGAGGCTTGCGGCACGCGCGGCCGCGCGCCGTTCGAGGCGGTGCTAACCCACGGCTTCGTCAACGACGAGGACGGCCGCAAGATGTCGAAGTCGCTCGGCAATGTGGTGTCGCCGCAGGACGTCATGCGCCAGTCCGGCGCGGAGATTTTGCGCCTCTGGGCCATGAGCTCAGACTATGCCGAGGACCTGCGGATCGGCGCCGACATCGTCAAGGCCAACATCGATTCCTATCGCCGCTTGCGCAACACGCTGCGCTTCCTGCTCGGCAATCTCGCCCATTACTGCGATGACCTCACCGTCGCTTACGATGAGATGCCGGAGATCGAGCGCTACATGCTGGCCCGGCTCGCCGAGCTCGAGTCGGTCGTGCGCGAGGGCTATGCGGCTTACGACTTCAAGCGCATCTTCCACGCGCTGCTGAATTTCTGCGTCAACGATCTGTCCGCTTTCTATTTGGACATCCGCAAGGACGCGCTCTATTGCGACGCCTATGACAGCGTGACGCGCAAAGCAGCCCTCACCGTGCTCGATCAGGTCTTCAACGCCCTGACCGCTTGGCTGGCGCCCATGCTCTGCTTCACCATGGAGGAAGTGTGGCTGAACCGTTTTCCCGACGACACGGGCTCGGTTCATCTGCGTGCCTTCCCCGACATGCCGGACGAATGGCGCGACGCGGCGCTGGCCGAGAAATGGCGCAAGGTGCGGGCCGTGCGCCGCGTGGTCACCGGCGCGCTCGAGATCGAGCGCAGAGAGGGCCGCATCGGCTCGAGCCTGGAAGCCGCACCCAAAGTCTATGTCTCCGATGAGTCATTGCGCGCGGCGCTGCGCGGCGTCGATCTGGCCGAGATCGCCATCACCAGCGGCGGCAGCCTGATCCCGGAGGAGGGACCGCGCGAGGCCTTCCGTCTGGAAGACGTGCCGGACGTCGCCGTGGTCTTTGCGCGCGCGCAAGGCACGAAATGCGCGCGGTCGTGGAAGATCCTGCCCGACGTCGGCTCCGACCCCGAATTCCCCGAATTGTCGCCGCGCGACGCGGCCGCGGTTAGGCAGTTCGATGCCCGCCGCGCCGGCGGAGCGGGCTAGCCATGCTGCGTCACTGGTGCTGGGGACCGCATTCGCCGCTCGGGCTTCTCGTCGCCGTCCTCACGGTGGCGGCCGATCAGGGCAACAAGCTGTGGATGCTTAATGTCTATGACATCGGCGCTAAGGGCACGGTCGCCGTCACCCCGTTTTTCGACCTTGTCCTGCTGTGGAACAAAGGCATCAGCTACGGGCTCCTGACCCAGGACAGCCCATATGGACGTTGGGGCCTGATTCTCTTCGCCTTTTTCGCCAGTGTTGGGCTCACGGTGTGGCTGGCGCGGGTGACCACGCCGCTCACGGCGGTGGCCATCGGCCTCATCATCGGCGGCGCCATCGGCAACGCCATCGACCGTATCGCCTATGGCGCGGTGGCGGATTTCTACGCGTTCCACGCCTTCGGCTTCCAATGGTATGTCTTCAATATCGCCGATGTGGCCATAGTTGCCGGGGTTATCGGTCTTCTATATGACTCATTAACCGGGGGACACAAAAAGGCCGGAAATCTCTCCAAAATGTAAATCAAATCCGGTATTTGGCGGATTGTTGAGGGGGGTTCTTGGGGCACTTCATCGCCATGCAGGCTGATCGGGCCGTAAAGCTCGCGGGCGTTGTCGCCTGCGTGGCGGTTCTTGGCGGCTGCGGCGGCGTCGAGCTCCAGGGCAAGGTCTTCGATTACATGGGCGTTTCCGGCGACCGTCAGCAACCTGACGTGCGCATGGGCGAGCGCCCGCCGCTGCTCATTCCGCCCAATACCAAGGCGCTGCCCCAGCCTGGCACAGGCGCAACCGCCACCGCGCGGGCGGACTGGCCGGACGATCCGGAGAAGGTGCGCGTGCGCGTCGCCAAGGAAGAACAGGCCAAGCAGTCCGAGATCCAGGCTGCGGCCGACCCGACCAATCCTTATGCCGGCAAGCCCAATCTGATCGACAGATTCCTGAGCCGGGACAAGACGGTGGAGGAGCCGGTCCCTGCCGTGCCGGAGCCCGATGCCTCCGACCGTGTCCCGGATGGAAACACCGCGGTCGCTCAAAAGGGATACGAGCCCCCCAAGGCGATCACACCCCACCAGACGCAAGACCCGCTGCCGACCAGGCCCGTACAGCCGTCCTCGCCTGACAGTTATGGCGGTATGTCGAACCCAGAGGGCAACAACGCCAACTGGTAACGCGCCGCGCAAATCCGCGATTGGCCGCGTATTTGCCTCAAATTTATCTTGAAACCCCGGCTTCGAGGGCTGACATGGGGGACATCGGTCGGCGGACCCCAAGCTTGCGCATCCGCCGGACTCCCTTTGCCGCTTGTTAACCTCGGGCCCCGCTCAATGGTGGAATGGATGCTAGATCAGCTTACGGCCGCGCCAGACCTGCGAACGGGTTTGATCGTTGCCGGCTTGACCCTTGCCTCAATGGCCGTCGCCGCCATCTCCGCTGAAGCCGCACCGCCGGTGCGCCAGTTCACCCTCGCCAACGGTCTGCAGGTCGTGGTGATCCCCGATCATCGCGCCCCCGTCGTGACCCAGATGATTTGGTACAAGGTCGGCGCCGGCGACGAGCCGCCCGGCACCTCCGGCATCGCCCACTTTCTCGAACATCTCATGTTCAAGGGCACCGACAAGATCCCCACCGGCAGCTTCTCGAAAATCATCGCCAAGAACGGCGGTGAGGACAACGCCTTCACCAATCACGACGTCACCGCCTATTTCCAGCGCGTGGCCAAGGATCGCTTGGCCACGGTGATGGAGATGGAAGCGGACCGCATGGTCAATCTCCGCCTCACCGAGGAGGACGTGACGACCGAGCGGAACGTCATCCTCGAGGAGCGCCGCTCCCGCGTCGACAACGATCCGGGCAGCATCCTGCAAGAGCAGATGATGGCTGCGCTCTACCGCAACCATCCCTACGGCATCCCGATCATCGGCTGGGAGCATGAGATCAAGGCCCTCGACCGCGAGGACGCGCTCACCTTCTACCGCCGCTTCTATGCGCCCCAGAACGCCATTCTCATTGTCGCCGGCGACGTCGAGCCCGACGAAGTGAAGACGCTCGCCGAGAATACGTTTGGCAAGATCGAACGGTCCGGCGAGGCGAACCCGCGCGTGCGTCCCCAGGAGCCCGAGCACGACGGGCTGGTCAAGGTCACGCTGGAAGACCCGCGCGCCGGCCGCACTACGGTGCAGCGCTATTACATCGTGCCCAGCTATGCCTCGGCCGAGCCTGGCGAAGCCGAAGCACTCGATCTGTTGGCGCGCATCGCCGCCCACGGCACGGTTGGCCGCATCTATAAGCGTCTCGTGGTGGAACAGAAAGCAGCCGCCAGCGCCGGTGGCTGGTACACCGATTCCGGTCTCGATTCCGGCCGGTTCGGCTTCTACGCCATCGCCGGCGAAGCGCATACGGCCGAGGATATCGAGGCGGCCATCGAGGGCGTTGTCGACGAGATTCGCACTAATGGCGTCACCCAGGCCGAACTCGACCGGGCGCGCGCCGCTCAGATCGCCGATTTCGTCTACACCTCGGATTCGATTTCCCGCATGGCCCGCCAATATGGCTGGCGCCTTGCCGCCGGCATGACCGTCGCCGACGTGGAAGAGTGGCCCGATCGCTTGAAGAAGATCGCGGTCGGCGATATCAAAGCCGTGGCCCGCAAATATCTTGTCGACGAGAACGGGGTCACGGGAATTCTCACGCCGGAGCCCGAATACACGAGCAGCATTGGCGAGAGGCCTGCCAAGGCGGCAGGGAACGGCAAGTCGTAGCGCGGATGACCCTTCGCTCTTCGCTTTCCTCCTTTGTGCTTCGGCTTGGCGCCTTGCTGGCGGCGCTCGCGATGTTAGCTGGACCCGCCGTAGCCCAAGAGGTTGAAGCGAGCGGAGTTCAAGGGAGCGGTATGGACATCCAAGAAGTTACGAGTCCCGGCGGCATCAAAGCATGGCTTGTCGAAAGCCACGCAAATCCGCTCATCGCCATCCGTTTCGCCTTCCGTGGCGGCGCCTCTCAGGACGCTCCCGGCAAGGAAGGCGTTGCCTATTTCGTGACGTCGATGATGGACGAGGGCGCGGGCGATCTCGATGCCGCCGCATTCCAGGAGCGCGAGCACGAACTCGCCATGCGCATGGACTTCGACGCCGGGCGCGACGTCATGCTCGGCAATATCCAGACGCTGACCGAAAACAAGGACGAGGTCTTCGATCTGGTCCGGCTGGTCTTGGCAAAGCCGCGCTTTGACGCCGATGCGCTGGAGCGCGTGCGCGCGCAGATTCTGGCCGGACTCAAATTCGACGAGAACGACCCGGAGACCGTGGCCTCGCTGGCCTGGGATCGTCTCGCCTTCCAAGATCATCCTTACGGGCGCCCCGTGAAGGGCACCGCGGCGTCGATCGCCGCCATCACCCCCGACGACCTCCAGGATTATGTGAAACGCGTGTTCGCGCGCGACAAGCTCGCCATTTCGGTGGTGGGCGACATCAATGCCGAAGAGCTCGGCAAGGCCCTCGACAAGCTGTTCGGCGATTTGCCGGAGCGCTCCGATCTTGTCACCGTGGCCGAGGCCAAGCTGCCGCTCGGACCCACCCGAGAGGTTATCGTTATGGACGTGCCCCAGTCGGTGGCCCAGTTCGGCCATACCGGCGTCGCGCGCCAGGACGACGATTTCATTCCGGCTTATGTGCTCAACTACATCATCGGCGGCGGCGGCTTCTCCTCGCGCCTGATGGAAGAGGTCCGCGAAAAGCGCGGCCTGGCCTATTCGGTCTATTCCAACCTTTATCCCTATCAGCATGCCGCCGTGTTCATCGGCCATGTGGCCACCAAGAACGAGGCCGTCGGCCAATCGCTCGCGGTGATCGAGGACGAACTGCAGCGGCTGGCCGAAGAGGGCCCGAGCGCCGAGGAATTGGACAGCGCCAAGGCCTATCTGACCGGCGCCTATGCCCTGCGCTTCGAGTCGTCGGCGAGCATCGCCAGCCAGCTCTTGTGGATCGAGATCGAGGATCTCGGCATCGACTATGTCACCAAGCGCAACGAGCTGGTCGACGCGGTGACCCTGGACGATATCAAGCGTGTGGCCAAGCGCTTGCTGGCGGGCGACCGTCTCATCACCACCATCGTTGGCAAGCCCGTCGAGCCGGCGGCGACCGCGGACGGCGCCCCGGGCTAAGCCGCCCCAAGCGATCCCCTAAGCCTTAGAATCGGGTAGACTGCTGCACCCGCCGGTATTTCGCCGGCGCGGAGCCGGAGGCATGCGATGGCCATTCGTCAGCTGCCGCCGAACCTCATAAATCGCATTGCCGCGGGTGAGGTCGTCGAGCGGCCTGCTAGCGTCGTCAAGGAATTGGTGGAGAACGCCATCGATGCCGGCGCGCGCCGTATCGACATCACCGCCACCGGCGGCGGCCTCCAGCTGATCCGCGTCACCGACGACGGCGCCGGCATGGGACCGGAGGATCTGGCGCTCGCTGTCGAACGTCATGCCACCTCCAAGCTCAGCGGCGACGACCTCTCTCATATTTTGACGCTGGGTTTTCGCGGCGAGGCGCTGCCGTCGATCGGCGCCGTCGCCAGGCTCTCCATCACCAGCCGCGCGCAAGGGGCCAAGGAGGCCTGCACCATTGCCGTGGATGGTGGGCGGAAAGCGCCGCTGAAACCAGCGGCACTGTCGTCCGGGACCGAGGTCGAGGTGCGTGACTTGTTCTACGCCACGCCGGCCCGTCTCAAATTCATGAAGTCTGAGCGCGCCGAGGCCGCCGCCATCGCCGACAATGTGAAGCGGCTGGCGCTGGCCCATCCGGAGATCGCGTTTTCGCTCTCTAATGGCGAGCGCACCACGCTGCGTCTCGAAGCCTGTCCGCCCGGGCTGATGGACCATGCTCTGGCGCGGCTGGGCCGCATCCTAGGCGCTGATTTCGTCGCCGATGCGCTGCCCATTGCGGCGGCGCGCGGCACAATGAGCGTCGAAGGCTTCGCCGGTCTGCCGACATTGCATCGGCCGAACGGCATGCAGGCCTATCTCGTGGTCAATGGCCGGCCCGTGCGCGACAAGCTCATCGCCGGCACGGTGCGCGCGGCTTACGGCGATCTCGTGCCGCGCGGGCGTTATCCCATGTTGGCGCTGTTTCTGACGGTGCCGCCCGACGAGGTGGACGTGAACGTCCATCCGGCCAAGACCGAGCTCAGATTCCGCGATCCCAATGCCGTGCGCTCGCTGCTGATCGGGGGCTTGCGCGAGGCGCTTGGCGCCGCCGGCCACCGCGCCACGGCGAGCCTGTCGCAATCCGCACTTGAGCGCATGGTGCGCCCCTCCGGTCCGCCGCCGCCGCAAGCGGGGCCGCATGTCTATCAGAGCCGCACCAGCCCGCGCGCTTTCGGTATGGCGGAGCGGGGCCAAGCGCCGCTGGGACCCCTCGCGGCCCCTAGTGGCGATACGCGCGGCACGGTCGCAAACGACGACGAACCCGGTGGCGATTACCCGCTGGGCGCCGCCCGCGCGCAGGTGCAAGACACCTTCATCATCGCCGAGACCGGCGATGCGCTGGTCATCGTCGATCAGCATGCCGCCCATGAGCGCCTCGTCTATGAGCGGTTGAAGCGCAGCTACGCCAATGGCGGCATTACCCGCCAGATGCTGCTCATCCCCGACGTGGTCGAGCTCGATGGCGATGCGGCGGCGGCGCTGGTGGTGGCGGCGGACGCATTGGAGCATTTGGGGCTCGTCATCGAGCCGTTCGGGCAGGCGGCCATCGTCGTGCGCGAGGTGCCCGGGCTGCTCGGCAATTGCGACGTCAAGGGGCTGCTCTCGGACTTGGCGGCGGCACTGGCCGAATCGGAAGAAGACGGGGAGGGGAGCGTCCTGCTGGCCGGCCGGCTGGATCACGTGCTCTCCACCATGGCCTGCCACGGCAGCGTGCGGGCGGGGCGCAGGCTGTCACCCGACGAGATGAATGCCCTCCTGCGCGACATGGAGAAGACGCCCTTCTCCGGCCAGTGCAATCACGGGCGCCCCACCTATATCGAACTCAAGCTCAGCGATATCGAGAAGCTGTTTTCCCGGCGCTAGGGCGGACGCTAAAGCTCGACCCGCGAGGTGCCCTCGTGGTCGGTGACGCAGGCCGCCAGCGCGGCGATGGCGTCACGCGTATCGGTCAGCTCGAAGCTGAACTCCGCCCCGTCGATGACAATCCTGAGCGACTTGCCGTGGCGCAGCGCCTCGACCATCGGGTCGGAGTTCTCGAGCGGGATGAGTATGCCGTGCTGGTCCACCACCTTGGCCACGGCGGCGATGGGGTTGAGCCCGTCGATGATCAAGAGCACCGCCTTGCGGCTGCCCACCTCGAGCGTCTTGGTCTCGTCGGCGATGACGACCCCCCAGTCGAAATCCTTGCTGATGACGAAGCCGAGCAGCACGCCCCGCTTCGATTCCGCCGTCATGGTGCAGTCAGTGAACTGACCGTCGCTGTCGTAATTGGCGTCGCCCTGCCATACGCCCGAGGTGAAGCGATCTTCGATGATGTCCGTCGCCGCGGCCCCGGCTAAGATCAAAGGCGCAAAAAGCAACGCTCGTAAAATCATCGGCCTCCCCACTCCCACGCCTGTTGTATCTCATATTTCCGCGCAGGAGAGGGTTAAGGCCGCAATGTCCGTCAATCGCCGGCTTTGGCGATGCCGATCTCCGTGGTGCCGTAGTGGCGTCGGTCGATCTCCACGAAGGGTGGCGGCCAGGTCACCGCCACGCCGGCACGGTCCTCGATCACCGCGATGGCGTCGGCGCCCACCCACGAACCTTCGACCGCGGAGGCGAGCGCCCGTTCCCCCAGACTCTGCGCGTAAGGCGGGTCGCAGAAGACGAGATCGAAGGGGGCCAACGTGCCCGCGGGCCCGAGGCTGGTGGCGTCGCGGCGCCATATCTTGGTGACGCCGGTGAGGCCCAAGGCTTCCACATTCCGGCGGATGGCGGCCCGCGCGGCCGCATCCTCCTCGATGAAGACGCAATACCGCGCCCCGCGCGACAGCGCCTCGAGCCCCAGCGCGCCGGAGCCGGCGAACAGGTCGAGCACACGGCAGCCGTCGAAGTCGACGGCCGGCGCGCCGTGCTCCAGCACGTTGAACAAAGCCTGGCGTACCCGGTCCGATGTGGGCCTTGTGGTCAGCCCCGTCGGCGCCTCGATACGTGCGCCTTTGAATTTGCCGGTGATGATCCTCATCGGCGGCGGCGTGTCGCTTGCCGGTCGAGCTGGCCGCGGCGCAGGCCGAACGCCTCAGCGAGCTTTTCGCCGAGCTGGTCGACCACCACTTTCGGCTTCACCTCTTCCACCATGCCGGCCGCCAAATCGCCCAAGGCAAACGGCCCGAACGAAATGCGGATAAGGCGGTTCACGGTGAGCCCCAGATGTTCGGCGATGCGCTTCACCTCGCGATTCTTGCCTTCGCGCAAGCCGAGCATCAGCCACTGATTGGTGCCTTGCTGCCGTTCGAGCGTGGCTTCGACCGGACCGTAATTCACCCCATCGATGGTGATGCCCTTTTGCAGTCTATCCAGCGCTTCCTGGGTCACCCGCCCATGCACGCGCACGCGATAGCGCCGCATCCAGCCGGTGCTCGGCAGCTCCAAATGCCGGGCCAGCGCGCCGTCGGTGGTGAGCAGGAGGAGACCTTCGGTGTTGATGTCGAGCCGGCCGATCGACACCACGCGCGGCAGCTTGGCGGGCAGCGCCTCGAACACGGTCTTGCGCCCCAGCGGGTCCTTATGGCTGGTGACGAGCCCTTTCGGCTTGTTGTAGCGCCATAGCCGCGCCGGCTCGGCTTGCGGCAGCGGCTGCCCATCCACGGTGATGGTATCGGCCGGGCCCACCACATGGGCCGGCGTTTTCAGCACCGTACCGTTGACGGCGACGCGCCCCGCCTCGATCCATTTTTCCGCGTCGCGCCGCGAGCACAGCCCGGCATGGGCCATGGCCTTGGCGATGCGCATAGGCTCTTGCGGCGGCGCGGGCGCAGCCCCCTTTTTCGGGGCCGCTTGACCCCGGCTTGGCTTCTCGACCAGTTTATCGACCATGACGGCGAGATATGCAGATGCGGGGGGCTCGAGCAAGCGCCCCATGGATAAGCGGCCAATGGATAAGCTGCCAATGGACAAACGCCCAATGGACCTGGCGCTTGAGGAAGCCAAAGCGGCGCGGGACCGGGGCGAGGTGCCCATCGGCGCCGTGGTGCTGAGCGCCAGCGGGGACGTGCTGGCGCGCGCCGGCAACCGCACGCTGGAATTACGCGATCCGACCGCGCACGCGGAATTGCTCGCCATCCGCGAGGCCTGCGCCAAGCTCGGCAGCGAACGGCTCGTCGATTGCGATCTCTATGTCACGCTGGAGCCTTGCGCCATGTGCGCCGCGGCCATCTCGTTCGCCCGCATCCGCCGGCTCTATTTCGGTGCCGGCGACGAAAAAGGCGGCGCCGTGGAACACGGGCCGCGTTTTTTCCAGCAGGCGACCTGCCATCACGCGCCGGACGTCTATGGCGGCATCGGCGAGGCCAACGCCTCCGCCCTGCTCAAGGATTTCTTCGCCGCTCGGCGCTAGGGGCTGCGGCTAAGGCCTAATTCTGCAGATACAGGTCCCATTTGCCCGGCGTGTACCACAGGCAGCCATTGAGCTGCTTGGACCACAGGCATTTCTGGCCGTGGCGGGGGTCGGCCAGCGTGCCGTTCCGCTTATGGGTGAGGAGGGGACTCTTCCCATTGCTGCCCCACGCTCTCGGCGGCAAAGGCCGCAGGCATGGACAGAACGAGGAAGCTAAGGGTGATGATCAGGGGGCGCATATCAGTCTCCATGGGGGTGAGACCAAATCATCCCTTCACCGACCTAATATTACGTTGAGTAATGCAGCGAATAAGTCGTGCCTGACCTCTTGCTATACTTGAAAAATGTCAGCATCCGGTAGAATAAAATTTGATAGAAATGCCGCCCGACTACGCTCCCGGCGCGGCGCGCTAAGACGCCGCGAGGACGCATAGCCATGGCTAGGGACGGCGCAACAACGCGTCAGCCGCGTTGTCCGGCGGTCAGCAGAAACTAAGAGGAAGAACGAGCGCGCCTAGTAGTTCGACTCAGGCGTCCAATAGCGCATGCCGGGCGGATAGTTGGCTTCCGGATACATGCGTTGCAGCGCCTGGATCTCGATATTGCCCTTCTCGTAGGGCACGAAGCCGAAATAATACTGCCGACCCCGAGGCCCGACGCCGGCGGCATAGGGATATCGTGGCGTACGGCCGCGCTGGAAGGTCTTGGCCTGTTCGACTTGGCTGGCGTGACCTTGCGGCACGGCGACGACGCCTGGCGCGGCGTGAAGCGGGCCGGCCCAGGTCAGCAGCCAGATGTAAAAGAGAATCGCAGCGACCCCCATAAAACCACACAGGGTTTTCTTGGATACGGGGAGGTCGTGCGTCATTTGATTCTCCAGAGAGGCGCCAGATGACTTGCAGATGGTGACGTCATCATGAATTCGCAACGCTTCATCACCAGAAAACGGCAAAAACGCGTCTACGTCGTCCATTTTGCCGGAGCCAGATGAATCTCTCGCTAACGAGAGTGCCGTTAGCTGTGCCTCGCGGAGCGTTTAGCGCGTGACCGCCCGCCAGCCGATATCGCGGCGGCAGAAGCCGCCTGGCCAGTCTATCTTGTCCACCGCCGCATAGGCGCGGGCCTGCGCCGCGGCAATATCCGGCCCCCGCGCCGTCACCCCGAGCACGCGGCCGCCATTGGCAAGGACCCGATCATCCTCGCGCTTGGTGCCGGCATGGAAGATCTCCACGTCAGGATCGGCGCCCGCCGCGTCGAGCCCCGTGATCTCGGTGTCTTTCTTGTACGCGCCGGGATAGCCCTTCGCCGCCATGACCACGCAGAGCGCAGCCTCGTCGTGCCAGTCCAGCGTGACACCGCCAAGCGCCCCTTGCGCCGTGGCCAGCAGCGCCGGCAGCAAATCCGACTTGAGGCGCATCATCAGCGTTTGCGTCTCGGGATCGCCGAAGCGCACATTATATTCGATGAGCTTGGGCGCCCCGTCCTTGATCATCAGTCCGGCATAGAGCACGCCCTTGAACGGGGTGCCCCGCGCTTTCATGGCGGCGACCGTGGGGGTGATGATCTCCTCCATGACACGCTTGCACAATGTCTCGTCCATGATCGGCGCCGGCGAATAGGCACCCATGCCGCCGGTATTGGGTCCCGTATCGCCGTCATGGGCCCGCTTATGGTCTTGGGCGGTGGCCAGCGGCAACGCGGTCTCGCCGTCCACCAGGGCGAAGAAGCTCGCCTCCTCGCCGCTCAGATGCTCCTCCACCACGACTTCCGCGCCCGCGTCCCCGAAGGCCCCGCTGAAGCAGGCATCGATGGCCGTGTAAGCCTCGAAATGCGAATTGGCGATCACCACGCCCTTGCCGGCGGCGAGCCCGTCCGCCTTGATCACCACGGGCAGGGCCTGCGCCGCCACATGCGATTTGGCGGGTGACGCCTCCCGGAAGCGCCCGTAAGCGGCGGTGGGGATGCCGTACTCGGCGCAGAGATCCTTAGTGTAGCCTTTGGAGCCTTCGAGCTGTGACGCCGCTTTCGACGGCCCGAATACGGGAATGCCTTGGGCGGTGAGATGGTCGGCGAGACCGGCGACCAGGGGCGCTTCCGGCCCGACCACCACAAGGCCGATCTCCTTGCCCCGGCAGGACGTCGCCACCGCGTCATGGTCGGCCACGTCGAGCGAGATACACTCCGCCACCTCGGCGATGCCCGCATTGCCCGGCGCGCAATAGAGCGTATCAAGCAGTGGGCTTTGCTTGAGCTTCCAGGCGAGCGCATGCTCGCGTCCGCCGCCGCCGATCAGAAGCAAATTCACCGCGCGCTACGCTCCCTTGTTGCCGGCCCTTGCGGCTTGTATTGCTCGGGCGCTAAGACCAGTTCTCTAGGCTCACAAGTCCTTCGCGCTCATTAGCATGGTTGAGCGGCCGGAGGCGAAACGTGAGAGTGATCCATCCACATGGCTGATCGCAGAGATGGCTGACCGAAGATATGGTTGATCGCACCCCGCCTAATGCGACGAATCTCGTCGAGTACACCGTCTCTGAGCTCGCCTTTGCGCTGAAGCGGACGGTGGAGGACGCCTATGGCCAGGTGCGGCTGCGCGGCGAGATCTCCGGCTATAAGGGCCCGCATTCCTCCGGCCACTGCTATTTCACCTTGAAGGACGAGAAGGCCACCATCGAGGCGGTCATCTGGCGCGGCACCTTCTCAAAGCTCAGATTCAAGCCCGAGGCCGGCCTCGAAGTCATCGCCCGGGGCAAGATCACCACATATCCCGACCGTTCGAAATACCAGATCGTCATCGACGATCTCGAGCCGGCGGGCGTCGGCGCCCTCATGGCGCTGCTCGAGCAGCGCAAGAAACAGCTCGCCGCCGAAGGCCTGTTCGACGAGGCGCGCAAGAAGCCGCTGCCCTATCTGCCGCGCATCATCGGCGTGGTCACCTCGCCCACCGGCGCGGTGATCCGCGACATCCTTCATCGCCTGGAGGACCGCTTTCCCTCACATGTGCTGGTGTGGCCGGTGCGCGTGCAGGGCGAGACCTGCGGCGCTGAAGTGGCCGGCGCCATTCACGGCTTCAACGCCGGAACGTCTTCGCTGATGCCGCGTCCCGACCTGATTATCATCGCCCGAGGCGGCGGCAGCCTTGAGGACCTTTGGGGCTTCAACGAGGAAATCGTCGTCCGCGCCGTGGCCGCGAGCAACATTCCGCTCATCTCCGCGGTCGGCCATGAAACCGATTGGACCCTGATCGATCTCGTCGCCGACCACCGCGCGCCGACGCCGACCGCGGCCGCCGAGCGCGCCGTGCCGGTGCGCGCCGATCTTCTCATCGCGGTGCGGAGTTTCGGCCTGCGCGGGGCGAGCACGTTGAGGCGCGCGTTTGAATCGTGGCGCAGCCGCTTTCTTGGTGCCGCTCGCGGGCTGCCCCGGCGCACCGATATTTTGGGCTTGCCGCGTCAGCGCCTCGACACCGCAAGCGGACGCCTGCCGCGCGCCCTGCTTGCCAATGCGGTCGCCCATCGCACGGGACTCGATCGCGCCGGCTCCAGGCTCCGGCCTCATCTCGTGGCGCGGGCGGCAAGCCAAGGCCGCGATAGGCTCATCCGCCTCGACCGCGCCCGTGGGCGCTCGCTGCATACGCTGATGGACCGCGCGCGCCGCCGTCTCGACGGTCAGGCGAAGCTGCTTTCCACGCTCGGCTATCACAACGTCTTGGCGCGCGGCTTCGCCCTGGTGCGCGCCGCCGACGGCACCATGCTGCGTTATGCCAGCGAAGTGAAGCCGGGGGCTGCCCTGGACATCGAGTTCGCCGATGGCCATGTTGACGCTCATGCCGATCCGCGCCTCGCCAGAACCGAGGGTCCGGCCAACAAGACCGAAGCCGCAGGCAAGCAGACGCGCAAGCCGTCTGACGGAAAGCAGGGAAGTTTGCTCTGAGCATGATCTACGAAAAGTGGGAACTGGTGTTCCGACAAGATGATGCGGAAATAGGAGAGCGCACTGGCAACGGATCGGCCGTGACGCTATGATGACGGGCAACGAAAGAGTGCCACGGATTTGATGAACCGTTTCGAACGCAATATCGGCTTCAAGGGTGAGGCCAGGCTCAAATATCTCGACGGCGAGGTCCAGGTGGTGACGCCGGGCGACTTCGTGCGCTGCGCCGTCACCGGCAAGGCGATCCCGCTCGATGAGCTGCGCTATTGGAATGTCGAGCTGCAAGAGGCCTATGCCGACGCGGCGACTTCTTTCAAGCGCTTCCGCGACACCCACGCCGGCTAAATCACTGCGTGGAGAGGCGTCTGGTTTCTCCCGGCGCGAGGTCCGTCACCGCAACCTCACCCTCTTTCGTCAACTTTGCTTCGACGTGATGGGGATGGAAGCGAAGATGCGTCGCGACCTCCTTCATCGCATCCTGGGCCGTCGCCGCATTGACCGCCCATTGCTCGCTTGCCTCAACCTCGTCTTCGTACCAGGTCGCCTTCACCAGCCAAATCGACATGACCGCTTCAATCCTCTTGGGTCGGGCAGCGCCGCTTTGCTGCATCATTTAGGAGCGCCGTGAGCGCGCCTGCGTCCTCGAACCTCACCACGATGGGGAAGGCGCGCGAGCGATTCTTGAGCTCGGTGACCGCGCTTTCTTCGTCATCGTCGGGCAGCCGAGCCCAGTCCTTCTGCGTGGTCACCAGCATCGCGCCTTTATCGTCCGCCGCTTTGAGCAGGCGCCGCGCCTCGCGCTCCTTGAATCGGTGGTGGTCGGGGAAGGGGTGACTCTCGACCAGCCGCGCGCCGTTGCCGCGCAGCGTGGCGAAGAACTTGGCGGGCCGCGCGATGCCGGCGAAGCCGATCACCGGTAACACGCCGAGCCAGCGCGCATCGCAATCGGGCGCGATCTTGGCGTGCAGCACCGGCTTGCCGGCGCGCTCGAATGTGTCGATCAACGACGCCGCCTTGTTGCCTTCGCCGATCACGGCCAACGCATCGGCCCGCGCAAGCTGGCCTGCAAGCGGTGCGCGCAGCGGCCCGGCCGGCATGACGCGCCCGTTGCCAAGCCCGGAGGCCGCGTCCACCACGATCAGCGAGATGTCCTTGGCCAGCGACGGATTCTGGAAGCCGTCATCCATGACGATGATATCGGCGTCGCTCGCCTCGATGGCCTTGGCGCCGACGACACGGTCGGCCGAAACGAAGGTCGGCGCGATCTCGGCGAGAAGCAGCGCCTCATCGCCCACCTCGTCGGCGCCCTGTCCCGCGACGCGCACCACACCCTTGGCTGCGCCGCCATAGCCACGTGTGAGGAAGGCCGGTGTTCTGCCCATCGCCTTCAGCGTTGTGGCGACGGCGATGGCGGTCGGCGTCTTGCCGCCGCCGCCGGCGGTGAAATTGCCGATGCAGAGCACTGGCAGCCGCGAACGGTACGCTGGGTCCTTGGCCATTCGCCCGGCGGCGATGCGCCCATAGAGCGCGCCCAAAGGAGCGAGGATGGAGGCAAGCACATCCTGCTTGCGATACCACCAGGACGGAGCCTCAAGACGCATTTTGCAAACTCGTCTT
>Ga0307380_10001485_pt1 | contig 34345 bp, 28 predicted proteins | sample UN3MG_FD_202239 | JGI IMG/M metagenome (GOLD analysis project Ga0307380, IMG submission 202239) | Soil microbial communities from Risofladan, Vaasa, Finland - UN-3 | ecosystem: Environmental > Terrestrial > Soil > Coastal area > Acid sulfate soil | place: Finland: Risofladan, Vaasa | collected...
TTGGCCAGTAGCCTGCGGCGACCGTCGTCCTTGCAGAGCTTGATCGTGACGATCACCTTGGGCCTGGGCGTCAGGATCGGCTCGCCGTTTCGGAAAGGCACCCCCCGAAACTGGCCGTAGGGGTTCTCGCGGCACAGTTCGCAGAGTTGCATCCAGGCGGGTGAGAGGTGGGAGTTCGCCCTGTTTCGGCCATCATCCCGGCGGGGCGATTCGTCGCCGGCGGCCACAGCAGTTCTTTGCGTCATTGCGGTACTCCTTACAGTGCGACAAGCAGGACACGCGCCTGCATCTGCATGGAGTATCGCGAGGGATTTATCACCGGACGTTCACCAAGGCCGTGTGATTATGGTGATGAGCGAGATGCTCGGGCGTACTACTTCTTGACGATGTGCTGGCCCCGAAGCCCGAACTGGAAAGATATGCCGTCAGCCTTGAGTTTCGTACGAATCCTGTCGAGCATAGAGGATACTGCGTGTTTGTCGGCATCAACTCCTTGCCAAGCGTGTTTCACAAGGTCCCGGATGGGGACTCGGTCCTTGATCTGCTTGATGTTCTCATCAAACAGAAACTGGACGATCCGAATCTCCGTGGGAGAGAGCGTGTCGCACTCCTTGCCCTGTAGCCTCACCAGATTGGGCAGAAAGACCCCGTCGAGTGCGCCACCCCCCTGCCCCATGATCTCCTTCCAGTTCAGATGCAGAAGGCTTTCGCGGGAGCCGGGCATCAGCGAAGCAATGACGACGCCGGTTGAGTCGAGCATCTGTCGGACTTCGGCAGATACTGATATCCCCCGAGGTGTCAGGAGGATGACCTTCTGTGCGCCCGGCGATCTCACCAACCGATGGCAGCGCGACCGCAGGCATGTCTCGTCGAGATTCGGGAACGACAGGTACACATCCACACTGCCGACATCTTCTACCGCCTTCTGCCCAAGTGAAAGAAGGCCGTCCTCGTAGACGCAGCCCGTCCCACTAATCCCGTTGGCCTTCCGCAGCGCATCCGCAAGCTTGGGGATCGATACCGAGTACTCCCGAATGTCATCTTCGGTCAGCCTGACCGACTCGGAGTACTCGTCATCCTCCTTCGGAACGCCGAGGAGTCCACGGCTAGTCCGACGGACGAGCAACGTCGTCCCCCAAGGCCCAGTGACCTCGGTCGCTTCGGGCCTCTGCTTGAGGATGCCGGCAGCCAAGAGGCGTTGCCTTTCACTGGTGGTAAACCTCTCGAGCTCGCGGTATCTGACAATCGGGTCTTGGGCCTCGTCCAGCCGAGTCAGGATGAACTCGAGCAGCCGTTCAGCCAAGGAGTACCCCCCAGTTCTTCAGGTATCGGAACACGTCCTCGGCGTGAGTCGTTCGCCTGAACTTGACCCTGTTCGTGCCGGCCACCTCCACCCGTTTACCGCGCCTGTCATCGGGAAAGGTGATCCTGAAGACCGCGCTGTCTATGGTCGCGGTCTTCAGATAGCCGTAGAGACGCATTCTCTTGAGCGTGTCCAGTACGTTTCGCGACCGCACGACGAGCGCAGGCTTGTGGGTTGTCTTGTCGAGCTTGAAGTGAATTGCGGTCAACACGGCCGCGTCGCCTTCACCTACCGGCATGTCAAAAGCCTCGTCGGCAATCACGCTCAGCTTGATCCTGTTCCCAGCGTCAGGGCCCTCAAAGAACTCTTTGTCACCGAGGCAGCATTCGGCGAAGGCCCTCCGCAACGAGGCATCCTCCTTCTCAAATCTGGCTTCCACCTCCACTTGGCCGGTCTGGTGATTGTAGCTGACGAAGTCCTGCTGCGCGGGGCGAAAGATCGTAGGCGACACCCTGGTCTGGGCCCCGGTGCCTTTAAGCGTCAATTCGGCCTTGGTTCGCTTCTCGTGGTAGACAATGAAGTTCGTGTAAGACCCCTCCTGATAGTGGCGCACGACGACCCGGTCGCTCTTCTTGTCTTCCTTGAACATCTCCGCAAGCTTGGCGTGGAACCTACCGGCCGCCGAACTCACGTCCGAGATCTGCGTCTTGGCCTTGCCGCGGTAGATCGCGAAGCGGTCCGCCTGCCACAGCCGATTCCTATCGTATGCCAAGTTGAAGGCGTCTTCATTCTCTGTGAGGACCTTCAGGCTTAGGCACTCCACGGGGAGTTTGGCTTCAGGATCGGGCTCGTAGTCAAAGTCGCGGCAGGATGCGACAAGATCCTCGTGTCCGCGCTCCGTGCACAGGTCGTACACGCGATACAACCCTTCAACCAGTTCATCCTTGGCTTCGCCATTCCCCTCGACCAGGAACTTCTTGAAGCCGGAAACGTCGAGGCTTTCCGGCGAGACCCGTAGCCTGCCCTGCCACTTGGCTACATAGACACGGAGCAGCGGCTCCTGCCCTTCGAATTTGTCGAGGAAACGATCTACGCTGAACTTCCGGTGTTTCGCCATGATCCCCGCTCCTGTCCGGCCCTCGTGATGCCAAACGCCGCCGCGCCTTCGGATTATAGGGCGGCAGAACTCATCCTGCAACCAGCGCCGGTACGCGAACGGGATTCCGCTCAGTCGCCCCCGACGTTCTGCTCGCGGCTCCGGTATGTAACCAGTATGGCCATTCTGCCCGAGAATCTGCCAGAAAGCCCTTGGCTTCCCCGCCAGACGAGGCAAGTTGTCCAACCGCAAGACGTTGGCGGAAAAGATGTTGTACAAGCTCCAGGCCGGCAAGGGCAGGAACGCGTCCGGGCGATGCGTCAGTGGTTGGTGCAGGCCCTGGCCGAGAGAGCGGTCGAGATCGTCAGACAAGAGCAGAAGAAGCAGGCACATGGCTGACGCCGCCTACGCACGATACAGTTCGCACAAGCAGGACGAGGGCTGCTCCATCGAGGTGCAGCTCGAGGCCTGCCACCGTGCCGCTGGCGGCAAGTGCGCCGATTATGTCGACCGAGCCACAACGGGCCGGTCCAACGCGAGGGCGTCCCTGCTGCGCCTGTTGGACGATGCCGCCGCGGGCAAGTTCAGCCGCGTGTTCCTCTACAAGTGGGACCGGCTGGGCAGGAACGCCGAGACACATCTGGTCGTCAGCCAGTTGGAGGACTCCGGGTGCGAGGTAATCAGCTGCACCGAGGGCCGCGACTTCCTGGCCCGCGGCGTCGGCCTGGTCGTCGCCGAGAACTACTCGCGAGCATTGGGTCAGCGGGTGCGCGACGCCCACTTGATGCGGTTCGAGGCCGAGCACACTTGGCGTGGCGGCCCGCCGCCATACGGCTACAAGCTCGTCGACGCGGGCAACGGGCGGAGCAAACTGGCCGTTGACAAGGACGAGGCCAGGGTGGTGCAGGAGATCTTCAAGTTCTACCTGTCGGAGAGCATCGGCTCCAAGGCAATCGCCATCCGGTTGCAGAAGCGTGGCATCGCTACGCGGCGTGGGAGGCCATGGTCCTTCATTACCATTGCCAACTCCATCCTGCCGAACGAGACCTACACCGGCCGCATCGTCTACAACAAGTACCGCTACAGGGTCGATCGGAGGACGGGCAAGGGCACCAGGATTCTAAACGGCCCGGACGAGCAGAAGGTCTACGTCGAGGGGGGCCTCCGCATCATCAGTGACGAGTGCTTCGCCAAGGCCCAGCGGCGGCGGAAGGAACGCTCCAAGAGCAACCCTCGTCCCAACGGCCAAACGCGGGCGTTGACCGGCCTGCTGTACTGCGGCTGCTGCGGCAACGTCTTCTACTCGCAGGCCAGCGCCCAGAATGGCAAACGGTACAAGTACCTGATGTGCGGCAGGAGGCAGCGCTACGGCACGCACATCTGCGAGAACACCTCCTACCTGAACGAGCAGACGATACTGGACCACATCACCAGGGCGATGATGGCCGTCCTGAAGGACGACCTGGAGTCAGTCGTCCAGGACGCTGTCAAGGAAGCCCAGAAGCTGCTGAACGAGGGCGAGACCGAGTCTCAGCAGGTCAAGGCGAATCTGGTCAAGGCCGACAAGGAAATCGCTCGCCTCATGCGGCTGCTTCGCGACCCGGACTTGGACGAGTCGCCTGCGGCAAAGAAGGCCGTCATCAGGCAACTGGGCGAGGCGGAAGCCAACCGCGACAGGCTCAACGCCCGGCTGGGCGAACTCCTCGACGGCGCCAACCACAACACCGGTCAGCTGCTTCGGGCTGTGCGGAAGGCGTTGGCGGAGGCCGAGGAGACGCTCATGAACATACGGACGGCGACCCAGATGAACCAGTTCGTCGCGGAGTTCGTCGGCAGGATGAACGTGGACAAGGACGGCAATCTCTCGCGCCTTGAGCCCGACGATGACGGCCCTGACCTTGTTACGGGTTACGTGGCGTGTCCACTCCCCAAAGGCGGATCCGTGTGGTCGATCGGCCGGCGACGGTGTCGCGGACGGCCACGTCGAGCGTGTCGCCGTCCACGACGCGGACCACTCGGAACGTCTCGCCGTTGTACTTCTCAGGGTCGCCGACCCGCGCCCGGCCGAACGCCCCCCACCGGTCCGCCAGCACCAGCGTCGCGACGGCCGCCGCGACGAGCAGGCCGAAACCGGCCCTCCGCCCGACATACCGCAGCCGTCTTTGCGTAGTGGACAGCCGGCTCTGCGGGCGGCGCTTGGGCATGATGACCCCTTGGCCTGCGGGTGGCGCGAGGCCGCGGTGCTACTTCTTGCGCCTCGTCGCCCTCTTGGCGGGCTTGGCGCCCAGGCCGAAGGCGTCGTGGACGACGCGGAGTGCCTTGACGCCTTGGGCGCGGTCGATCAGGCAGGACAGCTTGATTTCGCTGGTGGTGATGTTCTCGATGTTGACGCCCGCCTTCGCCAGGGCGGCAAACATCAGGTCGGCCACACCCGTGTGCACCCGCATGCCGACGCCCACAACGGAGACCCTGGCCATGTGGTCCTCGAAGATGGCCTTGCACCGCAGTCGCTCGCAGAGCCGGCTCACGACCTTCCTGGCGTCGTTCAGGTCGGCCAGGTCCAAGGTGAACGACACGGTGGCCGTCTTGTCGTCGGCGGTGGTCTGTATGATGTCGTCCACCACGATGCTGTGCGTGGCGATTGTGTGGAAGATGCGGGCGGCCACGCCGGGGCGGTTGGGCACGCCCTTGAGGGTCACGCGGGCAAGCTTGTCCTTCAGGGCGGCCCCGCTGACCACGATGCGTTCCATGTCCTGCGTCTCGGCCACGATCATCGTTCCTTTTCGGTTGTTCAATGAGCTCCGGACGTGGATGGGCACGTCGTACTTCTTGGCGAACTCCACGGCGCGGCTGTGCAGTACGGCGGCGCCGAGGCTGGCCAGCTCCAGCATCTCGTCATAGCTGATGGTGTCTATCTTTCGCGCGCTGGGCACCTTACGCGGATCGGCAGTGTATATGCCGTCCACGTCGGTGTAGTTCTCGCAGACGTCGGCCTTCAGTGCCGCTGCGATGGCCACCAGCGTGACGTTGCTGCCCCCGCGGCCGAGCGTCGTGACGGCCCCGCCCGGCGTTACGCCCTGGAAGCCCGCCACGATGACGATCCGCCCGCGCGCGAGCTCGGCGCGGATCCGCCGCACATCGATCCGCTTGATGCGGGCCTTGGTGTGAACGTCGTCGGTGATCATGCCGATCTGTCCGGCGGTGAAGCTGATCGCCCGGGCGCCCATCTGCTCCAGGGCCATCGCCATGAGCGAGATCGTCACCTGCTCGCCGGTCGCCAGGAGCTGGTCCATCTCCCGCTTGGGAGGGTCGGAGCTGATCTCCCGCGCCAGCCCGACCAGGCGGTCCGTGGAGTCCGCCATGGCCGAGACGACCATGACGACCCTGTTGCCGGCCTTCCGCGTGCGGATGGCACGGCGGGCGGCGGCGCGGATCCTCTCCGCATCCCCGACGGAGGTCCCGCCGAATTTCATCACAACAAGGCCCATATGCGACCTCGCTCCTCGGCGCCCCCGGGCGGCGCGCTGATACATAATCGCCGTGCGCGGCGGAATTGTCCACCGGTTTTGGACGGGGCAAGGCGCGCGACGCCCAGTCGCGGGCCTCCCGCGGTGCCGAAAAAGCCGAGCCATGGCCATGGCTCGGCTTTGCGTCACGGCGGGCAAACCGCTGGCACACGGTTGCCCCGCAAGGGACCGGAACACTACAATCGCCGACACTATGAAACGAGCACTATACCTTGTGACGGCGTTGGGTCTGCTGGCGGCGGCCGGCTGCGGGCCACGGATGGGATACATAATCAAGCCCGTGCCCGTGGACGAGCGTCTGACCGAGACCGTGATCGCCCGCGACCGCGGGTTGTTCGTAACGGACAAGATCGCGATCATCGACGTGGACGGGCTGCTGTTCAACCAGCGGCAGAGTTCGCTGCTGGGGTCGGGCGAGAACCCGGTGAGCCTGTTTGTCGAGAAGCTGGACAAGGCGCAGGCCGACCCGCACGTCCGCGCGGTCGTGCTGCGGATCAACTCCCCCGGCGGCGGCGTGACGGCCAGCGACATCATGCACAATCGCCTGCGGCGTTTCCGCGCGGGGCGGAAGGTGCCGGTCGTGGCGATGATCGAGGACGTCGGCGCCAGCGGGGCCTACGACGTAGCCTGCGCCGCCGAACTGATCCTGGCGCACTCCACATCCGTCACCGGCTCGATCGGCGTGCTGGTGCAGACGGTCAGCTTCGCCGGCACGATGCAGAAGATCGGCATTGACGCCCAGGCGGTGACCTCCGGCCCGCGGAAGGACATGGCCAGCCCCCTCAAGCCGCTGGACAAGGAGGACTTGGCCATCCTTCAGAAGATGGTGGATGAGTACTACCAGCGGTTCGTGGACAACGTGGCGGCCGGCCGACCCAAGCTCACCCGACAGCAGGTCCTCGATCTGGCCGACGGGCGCGTGTACACGGGCGAGCAGGCCAAGGCGAACGGCCTGGTGGACGACGTGGGCTTCATGGACGACGCGATCGCCGCCGCCAAGCGCCTCAGCGGCGCCAAGCGAGTGAAGGTGGTCATCTACCATCGCCCGTGGGGCTACCGCGCGAACGCCTACTCGACGGTCCCCGAGACACCCTCCATGCCCCAGGTGAACCTCCTCAACATAAACGTGCCCAGTCTGCTGCGGTTGGCTGAGCCGCGGTTCATGTATCTCTGGACGGGCAGGTCCTCCAGCCGATAGGCCGCCGGCCCGGACGCCGCCGCGGGCCCCTTAGCGTATGCGCCGAGGTTTACATTCCTTGGGCGGGGTCAGCTTTCCCTGCGCGGACCGTTGAACACACGGAACAACCAGTTTCCGCCCAACCTGGACGGGCTGGCTGGGCGTCACCTGATTGGCGTTGGCGATATACACCCAGAAGATGCCGTACCCATAGGTCTTCTCCGCGATGCTCCACAGCGTGTCGTCTTGCTTGACGGTGTAGATCCACTGCGTCCTCTCGCAGTCAAACTCGGACCCGATGCAGCCGCACAGGAACACCGCGGAACCCGCGGCGACGACGGCAAGCACGGTCAATTCTCTCATCTCGTGTCCCTTCATCCGCCGAGCGGCTTGTTCGATGGCCCGCCTTCAGGGCGTGCCGGCCGCGGTGGCACTCGTCGGCAGCTTCACCTTTGCGGCGTAGCAAACGATGTTGGCCATCAGTCTGACGGCCGAGGCGGGACCGTACCCGCGGACGTTATACCCATCATATCCTACCATTGCGGACGATAGGTCGTCAGCGCTGTAGATGACGGCAAGCCGATCGCCCACCTGCACGCCGATCAGCCCGGGATCGGTGGCTCGCGTGCCAAGTGCCAACGCGTAGCCCCTGCGATATCTCACCTTCTCGACGACTGCCGGGCTCTGATACAGCCGATGCTTCGGGTGGATCGGCCCGGCGGTCGGCTGCGGAAGAAGCGGCAGGATGTTCCTCTCGGCCCACTGGCCGAACCTGCGCGACCCGCCGGCGGCGTCGATGATGAGCGTACCCCCGTCCATGAGGTAGGTCCTCAGGGCCTTCATGTCCTCGGCGGTCAGTCTCGGATCGTCCGTACCGGTCATGGCGGCGACGGGCCACTTTGCGGCACTCAGGCGGCTGATATCCATCGGCCCGGTGACCTCCAGCTTCACGCGGTGCCGCCTGCCCATCAGGATCGACAGGCGCCGCCACGCCAGCGGCTCCGGATCGCAGTTGCCCTTGTGGCTGATCCGCGCCACGCGGATCGTGGCGAGGGGCTCGAAAGGTTCGGCCGGCGGCCAGGCGCGGCTGCCCCGCGGCTTGAGCGGTAGCTTGTCCGTCGCCTGGAAGTAGATGTTCGCCGCCAACTCGTACCAGGGCATGTTCAGTTCGGTCGGGCCCATCTGAAGCCCCAGCGACAGCTCGCGCGGCGCGTGGATCACCAGCAGCCGCACACCGTTGGAGACACCCATCAGGCCGACCTTGGTCTTCGTCATGAAATGGGCCGAGTAGACGGGATGATCGTCCCCAAGTCGCTCCAGCGGATACTGAGGGAACAGCCGCATGGTCAGCCGCCGCACGTCGAGCGTGAAGTCCCCGGTGTTGCAGGCGGCCTCGGACACGATCATCCCGCCGCGCAGGACGTACGCGCGCAGCCTGTCGACCTGCTCGCGGCTCAACTCCATCAGCCCGGCGCCGGAGATGTACAGCACCGGCGTCTCTTGGAGGTCCCTTAGCGGGGAGTTGGCGTCCACGATCTGCCAGCCGAGCGGACGCTCGAAGGTCAGCCTGAGCCACTGCGTCAGGTTCGCGACGTCTCGCGGGCGGGAATTCCATCGGCCGGGATACTGGAGCTTGTTGAACGCCACCGGATGCCGTCCGCCAGCCAGGAAGAGCAGCGCGAAGCACGTTTCGCGAATTCCGCCGCCGTAGCCCCAGCGTCCCTCATCGGACCGCGTCTCGAGAAGCTCCGCGACCCCCTCGGCATACCAGTCGCGCGAGCCGAAGTACTTGCGTCCGCCGGCCAAGCCCGCCCGACCCAGGCAGTGGAGGTAGTAGTAGTACCAGTTGTCCCCGATGCCGGGGTTCGCGCCGGGGGCGAAACGCTTGGCGATCCAGGCCAGGCCCTTGTCTATCGGCTCGTAGGCCGGCGCCTTGCACTGGACGAAGTCGGCGCGGTGCACGCGGTCGAAGCACAGGTACAGCGACGCCAAGCCGGCCGCCGTCATCGAGCCGTAGGTCTTGACCTTGCGCACCCCCGGCAGCGTGCGATAGCCCCAGCCGCCGTCCACCTGCTGCTGGTCGAGCCAGTATCTCTCCATCAGTTGCCAGTAGGCGGGCGGCACCTCCACGCCGCGGGCCTCGCCGGCCGCCACGGCCATCATCGCTGCCTGGGCGTTGCAGTTATCGAAGCTCTCGGCCGGCTTGCCCCGAAGGGGCGTGTAGGTGTAGGCGCCGCCTTTACCGGCGGCCTCGATGAGCCAGCGCACGTCGGCCGTCAGTCGCGGCAGGACGTTGGGCTCCCGCACGCTCGCAAGCGCGCAGGCCCGCATGGCCACCGCGTAGGTGCTGCTCAGTTCAGCCTGCTGTAGCCATTCAAGCGTGCGGCTGAGCACCGGGTCGGTGTGTTGGACGCCGGCCGACGCCAAGGCATACGCGCACAGCGCGGTCCGCCCGCCGTATTGACGATCGGCTGCTGGGAATTCATCCACACAGCAGCCGTTGGCGTCGATCTTGCCCTTGAGGTAAGCGACGGCCGCCTCGACGGCCGAGCTGATCCGTCCGTAGTCCGCCGCCTCGGTCGGCCGGCCCTGCGCCGCGACCGCGCACGGCCAGACGCCCAGCGCGACCGCCAACATCACGACCGCTGCACGGCCTTGTGAGCACGGCGCCATGAGCGGATTCTACGGCCTCCACAACATCAGGATCCGAGGCGAGCTCCATTCGTCCAGCAGCTTGGCGTCCAGCTTGGGCGTCTCGGCCTTTGCCAGCAGTTCGGTGAGCAGTGCCGGCCTTCGTGAGTATTGCACGACTTTCGGGTCGGACAGGTTCGCCAGCCTGGCGGCCGCGTTCGCCGCGTCCATCAAGTAGCCGATTTCGTCCACAAGCCCGATCTGCCGCGCCTCGTCGGCGGTGTAGATCTTCCCGTTGAAGGGCGCGTGCCTGGCGCCCGCGGGCCGGTCCTCGTCGGGCTGCTTGGCCCGCTGTAGCCTATCGCCCCGCCCGGCGATCACCACCTGCTCGAACCGCTCCTGCATCGTGTCCAGCATGTCCTTGTAGTTCTTGATGGTCTTGTCGTCCGGCGTTTCCCAGAAGTTCGCCTTGGCCTTCCAGTCCTCGGCGTGCGTGGAGCGGATCGTGACGAACTCGATTCCCCATTTGTCCATCAGCTTCTGAAGGACCGGCCAGGCCGCGATCACGCCGATGCTGCCAGTAACAGTTGTGGGCTCGGCGTAGATCTCGTCCGCGGGCGCGGCGATGTAGTAGCCCCCGCTGGCCGCCACCCCGCCCATCGACACCACCACCGGCTTGCCGAGCTTCTCGCGGATTGCCCTGACGGCCTCCTGTATCTGATCGCTGGCCGACACCCCGCCGCCGCCGGAGTCGATCCGGAGCACAACGGCCTTGATCTTCTTATCGTCGCGGACCACCCGGCAGAACTGCTGGAAGGCCTGGGCCGCCTCACCGTCGATCATGCCCGCGACAGCATAGACGGCGACGATCTGGTCAGACTTGCCGTCGTCCAGGACCGACGAGGCCATGCCCCCCGCCCACCGCCCCGCCAGCAACAACGTCAACTCGATGTTCAACAGAACCGACAGCACGAACAGCAACAGCAGCAGCACGCGAAAGAATCGGCCCACAAAGCTGCTGCGTTTGGGAGGATGAACCCACCACGGCGGAGGATACTGCGGGGCAGCGGGTTGCGGCGGGGGCGCCTGCTGCGGCGCAGGCGGCGGGCTGGTCGGGCGTTGATCGGTCATCGGATGTCTCCCGCGTCAGGTTAGCTTGTATGCGTCTTACGGGCCTCGCGGTCCATTATCTCCCACGCCTTGTCGATGTAAAAGCGATAGTTGTCCAGCGGCGTGCCGTTGGGGACGCGGTGATCGAGTCCGAGCACGCAGCCGCCCGTGCGGACCATCGGCGGAATCTTGTATTCCAGCTCGGCCGTGATCTCGTCGAGGCTGCGCCGAAGCACGTGCTTGTCGATGCCGCCGCTCAGTGCCAGCCGCGTGCCGTACTGCTCGCGGACCTTCACGATGTCCATGCCTGCCGCCGGCTCCATAGGGTACATCACGTTCACGCCCGCTTCCAGGAAGGCCGGTATCACGGGGCCGACGTCGCCGTCGGAGTCCTGTATGAAGAGCCTGGCCCCGCGGCCGGCCAGCAGGTCCCAGATGCGCCGGTAGTATGGCGCGATGAACTCTCGCACCTGCCTGGGCCCGGCGAGCGGCCCGCTCTTGCCGGCCAGGTCCTCGCCGACGATCAGCGCGTCGATCCGGACCGCCTTCGAGACGCGGTCGAGCACCTGATAGACCGTCTCGCCGATGGTCTGGAGGATGTCGTGCACGAGTTGCGTCTGCTCGTAGTATGCGACGCACAGGCCCTCCTCGCCCATGAGCTGGCGCGGCTCGTCGAAGCCGCCGGGCATCCGCGCGCAGACGACCCGCCCGGCGGCCAGGTGCTCGGCCGCCTTCGCCTGCCAGTCGCCGGCCAGCCGCTCCTGCGAGAACTCGTAGTGGTGCCTGATCCGCCGCCAGTCGTCCGTCGTCCTGACCGGATAGTCCAGCGGCAGCGGCAGCGTGGCCGCCCGCTTGAAGAGCTTCACGTGCCGGCCCATACGGTCCAGGGCGAGAACGTGCTCGTCGGTCTCCTCGAGGATCCGCTCCTCGCCGCCGAGCCAGTTGGTCTGGACGGGCACCGTCCCGAATTCGCCGTCGCGATAGCGAAACGCCGAGAAGTCCAGCTCGGCCGCGCTGGCCCCCTGCGCCGCCCACTCCTCCTTCAGGCCCACGATCGGGCCGAATATCTCCGTGAACAGCGGCCGCGCGTTGGCCTGGAACGTCATGTAGTCCAGGTACTCCTCGCGCCGGACGCCCATCCGCTTCTTGATAGCCACCTGCGCGTGGTAGTCCCGAATGCTCCTAGCGCACATGATGTGGTTCGATCTCCATGCGCCCGGCGCCTGGACTAGCGGGCGCCCGTCTTGAGATAGCACTTCAGCTCGTCCGGGCTCAGGCCATCGATGCCAATCATCTTGAGTGTTCGCGCGCCATCGGCGAAGTAGTCGATGCCCGAGATGGCCGAGCCGATGGCAGTCAGCCGCCGGGGCTCCTTCAGGCCGGCGACGTTGGCCTAGAACTCCGGAAACTCGAACAGGCGAACTCGCGCGCCCTGGATCGCCAAATCCACGGCGGCTGTCTTGCCGCCGTTGCCCGCGTCCACGATCGCGACTGTCTGGATCATATCGCTCGGCTCCCTCTTGGGCCTCGTCGCCCCGGCGTTCGGAAGCGCAGCAGAGGGCCCCGTCGGCCCGCGGCGGCGGTCAAGCCCCGTACCCTATCACCCCGCCGCTCGAACGTCCACCGCTGCCTATGCCTCCGCGGACCGGGGGCCGGCACGCAGCCACAGCCACATCAGGCCCGGACGCACCCGCCAGCCTGACAGGCCCGCCTCCTGCGCTAAGGCCTCAAGTTCGCCCTTCGTGTAGGCCGTCCTGAAGATCGGCACGAACCGCCCCAGCAGCGACCGGCGGAGCGTGGCATGCAGCATGAGGCCGTCGGCGCTCAGGACGCGCCGACACTCCTTGAGCATCGCCACCGGGTCGGAGACAACGTGCAGCACGTTGACGCTGACGACGACGTCGAACGACCCGTCTGCGAAGGGCAGCGCCTGCACGTCTCCGTGTACGAAGGAGACGCGGCCGGTCATGCTGCCGGCCTCCGCGTTGGCCTGGGCCATCTCGAGCAGCGGCGCGGACAGGTCCGCCCCCACCGCCTCGGCCTTCGGGAAGGCCGCCGCCAGCTCCAGCACCGTGCCGCCGGGCCCGCAGCCGGCGTCGAGGATGCGCCCGGCCTCAAACCCCGATTCCTTCAGCGTCCGCGTGAATCGCCGGCCGAGCTTGTGGGCAAGGGCGCCGTGATTTCGCGCGTACTTCCTCGCCGCCTTCGTGTCGTCGAAGATGCGGATCAGATTCATCTGCTCGAAGGGCACGCGCTGCACACCAAGACTCCCACTCCCCGGCCGCCGGTGCGGGGACTTCACATAACCTGATGGGCGCCACCCGTCAAGCGCCCGATCAGCAGAGCGGCGGCGCCTGGTTGGCAGAAGCTCGCGCATGGTGATATCCCGAGCTTCAGAACTGAAGCCCTTTCGGCAAGAGGCGTATCTACCTGACTCAACCAACTCAGTCTGCTGTTCCAGACCAAGACTCGCCAGAGCGGTGTCCGGCTGCCGACGCCCGCCCCGAAGGGGCGAAAGAAGTGTCGGCTTGAGTGTGGCGCTTTCGCCCCTTCGGGGCTCTGGGCTTGGGGGAACCGGCAACCGGGGGTTCCGTCCCGATGCAGGGCAATCGGGACTGCACCCCCGGCTATCGTCTGCCGGCCCTTCGGGCCTCTATGGCATGCAGGCGAAGATCCTTTCGCCAGCCAGTGGCGCGCCGCGCGGTTGAGTCAAGCAGATACGCCCCTTCGGCAGTGGTGAACGGGTGGTTCGCAGCCCGCGTCAAGCGAAATCCAAGTCCTCCACGAAGCGGGTCCCAAGGCCAAGCTCATATGTTGGCCGAGCGCTGACGTCGGACACGATCTTCGCAAGCTCACTCCACACGTCCTGCGCCTCCGGCGGAACGCCGTGCGCCGCGACTGCTTTGTGGTTCAAGGAGGCGATGGCCCGGGCTGTGGACTGGACAGTCGTGCAACTCGGGAGAAGCACAGTGCCGATGCGCCTGAGCAACCTTTGAGACAACCAGGGAAACACGAACATCGCGACGACACCCCCCCGTAGAGCGCAAGCCACCAACGACTGACCAAGATGCCCAACGGCAGGCCGGCAAAGCACACTACAGGGAGGCAATTCCACGTCGTGGCCACCAGGCGATCCTGGAAAGGCGACGCGTCCAGCACAGGCAGTCTCAGGCCGACCGCTCGCTCCAGCCTCTTCCATGTGGCGCGGCGGCGCTTCGGGGGCAGCAGCGCGTCCATGCGCGTCTCAGGCCGGATCGGGTGGTCGAACCCGGGAACCGTCTCCGACAAGGCCGACGTCAGTCGCCGCAGGCAGGTGTCGTAGTCGTCCGCGGCAGTGCCTCGCACAACCGGGCGGCCCAGCTTGACCAGGACCAGATTCAGCAGGTCACCCATCGAGTACATTGACGACGCCTCCGCGTTCGAGACCTTGATCCCGAACCTGTCTTCTACTTCCATCACCAACTCGATGCCTTGGAGTCCCATCCATCCGCTCCCTGTGATCGCTCAGCCAAGGCCTCGCGCATAGCCCGTCTCCGGCGTCACCTCCTCTGGCCGCATGCGGCCGACGTCGCAGACAATGCCCCGGACCACCCGCCAGACGTCCGCGCGGGAGGGCTTGGCCCCTGTCGCCACCAGTTCGTGAACGTTCAGCCCCAACACGACGCGGGCGGCATCTCCCACCGTCCTGCAATCATCCGGCCACGTATTCGCAAGCGGCCGAGACGCATACAGCAGTGCAGCATAGGAAACCACCAGAGACGTCACGACAATGAAGGCTGCGGTCGAGCAACTGAAGGCCCGCCAAGTGAACAGGGCCCCGCAGACGCCCACTGTGGCCAGGACCGCGTCCAGGCCAACCAGGTCTTTCAGCCACCTGGGCTGCTCCAGCCCCGGCAATGCCAGCCCCGTCAGCTCGGACAGCCTCCTGCGAATCCGCCGCGGATTGCCTCGAAGTCGCCGCATCTGGGTCTTCGGCCGGATCTCGCTTCGTCGCATGCCACACACTTCCGCGATCGCCCGTCGCATGCGATAGAAGACCGAGCCCACCAGGCAGTGCTGCGTTGAACCGCCCAGCTTCCGCCATATACAGTCGCTGAGGTCACCGAGCGTCGATAAGCCTCCGGCCTGCTCGGAGGGGATCGCCACGCCAAACGCGTATTCCGAGGACATCAGAACTTCCAGCCTACAGAAGCCCATGAGTGCTCTCCTTTCGATCTGCTTGCAGAGCCGCTGCCTCTAGGTGCACGAGCGGCCCTGATCTAGGTCGCGTCCGTTGGCTCATCCTTCATCCCAAGCGACGTAAGTACTTCGTACCCCACACCGGCCCCGCATCGCAAAACCCCGCGGATGAGGTGGTCCGAGCCGACGCGCTCGCAGCCGTCCGCAGCAGCCGCCTCGGCCGCGAGTCGCATTGCGCGCTTGGCGGGCGCAGTGCGGCGAAGTCGCCCCGAAGGCGGCGCGTCCCCCGGCGTGACGCGGGCGCGGGCAGCCTCGCTCAACGCCCCAACCGTGATGCCCTCCTTCGCGAGCGCCGCCGCGGCTGCGCAGCCTTCCGCCGAGGCGACGCCCAGCAGCAGGTGCTCCTGTCCCAGGTACGAGTGACCGAGTTCGTTGGCGGCCTCATGGGCTGCCTGGATCACCTCGCGCGCCTCGTCGGTGTAGTCCGCTGCCAGCCGCGCGATCGTCCGCGACAGCGACACCGACTCGCGCCGCCGGCGCGCCGTCTGCCGTCGCGACTGCGACGCAAGGAACTCCGCAAGCTGGCTCTCGGAGATCAGCCACTTGCGGCCAAGACGCAGCCCCACCAGCGTCCCGTTCCGTAAGTAGCGGTACACGGTGTTCCTATCGATGCCCAGCTTGTCGGCCACCCACTCCGGATCCCGGTAGTCGAGCTTGCCCATGCCGTGCTCCTTCAGGGCAGTTTAACATCGTCTAACATCGTTTACCATCGTTGAACATAGTCTTTTATCCAGTATTCTCAGTCCTTGTCAACAAGGAATCCGAGAATCGGGCCTGATTTCTCTTCGGCGCCATGCGGCACTGGCAAGGCCCTTGCATGTGTACCGCAGGTCCGTATGATGCAGCCGACGCGGGTCGTCTAAGCACCGCGCGCTGGAAGTTCCGATACAGACAGGAGAGCACACGAGTATGTCCACGAAGATCGCATCAGTGAGCGGCCGTCAGATACTGGATTCCCGCGGGAACCCCACGGTGGAGGTGGACGTGCGGCTGGCGGACGGGGCTCTCGGCCGGGCGGCGGTGCCCTCGGGCGCCAGCACGGGCGAGAACGAGGCCGTCGAGCTGCGCGACGGCGACAAGAAGGTCTACGGCGGCAAGGGCGTGCTGAAGGCCGTCGGGCACGTCAACGGCGAGCTGGCCAAGGCCGTCGCAGGGATGGATGCGGCGGACCAGGCCGGCATCGACAACAGAATGATCGAGGCCGACGGCACGCCGAACAAGGCCCGCTTCGGCGCCAACGCGATACTGGGCGTCTCGCTGGCAGTCGCGCGGGCGGCCGCCGACGCCGCCGGCAAGCCGCTATACGAGTACCTCGGTGGGGCCGAGGCGGTCACGCTGCCGGTGCCGATGATGAACATCCTTAACGGCGGAAAGCACGCCGACGGAACCGTGGACTTCCAGGAGTTCATGGTCCAGCCGTGGGGCGCCAGGACGTTCGCCGAAGGCCTGCGGATGGGCGCGGAGATATTCCACGCCCTGAAGAAGGTGCTGAAGTCGAAGGGCTACAACACGGCCGTCGGCGACGAGGGCGGCTACGCGCCGAGCCTGAAGGCCAACGACGAGGCCTGTGAGCTGATCCTGGCGGCCGTCAAGGACGCAGGATACCAGGCGGGCAAGGACGTCTGGCTGGCGCTGGACCCGGCGGCCAGCGAGATGTTCAACGCCGCGAAGGAAAAGGGCGCCGAAGGCTATTGCTTCTTCAAGTCCGACCCCGGCCGCATCGCCGGCAGCGAGGAGATGATCGACATCTGGGCCGACTGGTGCGGCAAGTACCCCATACGCAGCATCGAGGACGGGCTGGCCGAGGACGACTGGGCCGGCTGGGCCAAGCTCAACGCCCGCCTGGGTGAGAAGGTGCAGATCGTCGGCGACGACCTGTTCGTCACGAACGTCAAATTCCTCCAGCGCGGGCTCAACGAAAACGTCGCCAACAGCATACTCATCAAGGTCAACCAGATCGGCACGCTGACCGAGACGCTGTCGGCGATCGACCTGGCGATGTCCAGCGGCTGGACGGCGGTCGTCAGCCACCGCAGCGGCGAGACCGAGGACACAACCATCGCGGACCTTGTGGTGGCCAAGAACACCGGGCAGATCAAGACCGGTTCGGCCAGCCGCACCGACCGCGTGTGCAAGTACAACCAACTGCTTCGCATCGAGCAGCAACTGGGCAAGAGGGCCGTCTATGGGGCATCGACCTGGAAGAAAGGCTGAGCCGGCAGCGCAGCGCCCTGCGTTGCTCGGGGTGCTCGGCCGGCTGGCGGGCTTTGCGCTGCTGGCTGGGCCGGCGCTGGCGATCCTGGCGGCGGTGGTGCTGTTGCCGGAATACACGGGGATGCTCAAGGATCGCTACGAGCGCGACCGTGTGGCGGCGGAGACGGCCGACATCGAGGCCCTGAGAAACGCTCAGGAGCGCATGGTGAATGCGGCCCGGGAGGACGTGGTTTTCATCAAGCGGCTGGCTATGTGGTACTGCAACCTGTGGCCGAGCGACGAGGCCGTGCTGGACTCGCCGGCGCAGTCCGGCCCGCCGCCGGGGATGGTGGTGACGAACCCGCACCCGCGGCCGGCGCCTCCGGACGAGCGGCTGATGGGATTGGCTTCCAGGCTGGAAAACCCGCCGACGCGGCGCGGGCTGCTTCTGGTGGCCGGGGGGCTAATGGTGGCGGGGATGCTGCTGTTCGGCGCGGCCCCGCGGCGCGCGGCGCCGCAGCGCACTGCCGAATGAGGCGGCCGAGCCCTGCGGCCAGACTTGCCTTCGTTCGCCATGAGGCGGATTCACTTGACTCAACCGGGAGCGGGATGCTGGCTGGCGGACCGAACCGGGTTCCACACCTGACAGGCCCGAAGCCCCAACGGGATCCCTTCGGGAGGCCGGTAGACGATAGCCGGGGGTGGAGTCCCGATTGCCGTCTATCGGGACGGAACCCTCGGTTGGCGGTCCCCAAAGCCAGAGCCTCGACGGGGCGAAAGCGCCGCCCTCCGCCGGATTCCCTTTCGCCCCGTCGGGGCTCCAGAGAAATGCCGGCCCCGTTCCGGGGGTTGCGCTGGTCCCGGCAAGCCGGGACTCGCTCCACCCCCGGCTACCTTCTGTCGCCCCTTGGGGGCGGGTGTCGGCAACAGGAGACTGGTCGGGCCAGCCTTGATCTGGAACAGGAGTCCAAGCTGGTTGAGTCAAGTGAATGCGCCTATTCGCCATCAGGCCGTCGGCAGGAGTCTTCAGCGAGGAGGGAATCGCAACGTCTGGACCCAGGCGAGGAAGTCCTTCTCCACGTCGGCGATCTTCTTGCCGAAGACCTTCTCAACGGCGAGGACGGCGTGGCGCCGGCCGGCGTGGTTGCGGCGGAAGTGCTTGTAGAACTCCACCAGCACGCCGCGAGTCTGCATGTACATGCAGAAATAGCGGGCCTGGGCATAGTTGATGCCCTGCTGCCGGCCGTAGAAGTCGTCGGCCGTGATGAGGTCCTCCAGGGGCCGCAGTTTGTCGGCGCGGATGGCGGCCTGGAGGCCCGGCAGGCGCCAGTTCGTCAGACCGATGATGCGGTCGGGCCTGACGCTGCACTGCTCGTGAAGCGACGCCAGGCCCTCGTTGAACCAGTCTGGCACCTTGGGAAAGTCGTACACAATCAGCGAGTGCGTAAGCTCGTGAACGAGCGTGCCGGTGCCCGTTGAGATGTTCATCACCATGGTTCGGACACCTGGCTTGTAGTAGCCGAAATGGGGCACCGGGGTGTCGTTGAAGAGCTTGCGCGCCCAGAGCGCGTAGCTGTTGGCATCCGCAAACAGGAGGATGGTGATGGGCCTGGTGGGCTTGGCGTCGAAGTATGAGGCCCACATCGCCTTCGCCGGGCGCACGACCGAGCCCTCGGCGTAGCGCCCCAATTGCGGTTTGGCCATGTTACCGGCGATGATGAAGGGGGCGGAGACGGTGACGGCGAACGTGTCGTCCAGCCTGGCGCGGAGCTTGTCCGCCTCGCGGTTGCAGGCCTTGACGAGTGCCGGCGGCGGGTACTCAGGGGGCCGCGCCGGGCGACTGGCGGGCGCGCCGGCGGGCCTCGATCGCGCCGCGCCGGCGGAGGCAGCCATTCGCCAGAGCATGCCGGCGACAGCCGCCGCGACGGCCACCACAACCGCGGCTGCACAGACCTTCCCCCACCGCACGCGCGGGGCATCGTCCAGCGGTGCGTCCGCGCGGGCCGCATTCGCACGCGTTGTCACAAAGCTGCAGATCGCCATGCAGAACTCCGATTGCTCTGACGTCTCGACGACGCCTAGGTTCACGCCAAAGCGCGGGGCATCACGTCAGCAGGTCGGCTCGCTGGGGGCGGAGTATGACGCGTAGCTTCTTGAGCGCCTTGATCTCGATCTGCCGCACCCGCTCCTTGGACATGCCCAGGCTTCTGCCGAGCTGATCGAGGGTTTTGGCTCGGCCCTCTTCATTCAGGCCGTAATGATCCACCAGTATCGATCGCTCGGTGGGCGACAGCCGCGAGAGCATCACGTCGATGCTCTCGCGCAGCTCGGACTGGCTGGACCGGGTGGGGTCGTACACGCGAAGGGAGGAGGCTATGTCCAGGACCTCCTCGTGCCCCGTGGCAAAGCGGTCGAGCTGATGGCGCTCGCGCGGGACGCTCCGGGCGAAGTTTCTCATGATGGCCCACGAGGCGTAGGTCGAGAAGCGGTGCCCGCGGGAGTAGTCAAACTTCTCCACGGCGCGCATGAGCGAGACGTTGCCGTCACTGATGAGCTCGAAGAGGGTCATGGGCCCGCGCAGGTGCCTCTTGGCGATAGAGACAACCAGTCGCAGATTGGCGCGAATGATCCGGTTCTTGACCATGTTGGCCTGAAGCAGCAGCGACTCTATCCGCTTCAAGTCGCCGGCGCGGACGTGATTCAGGTCGATCTGCTCGCGGAGCCTGTCGGCCTTGTGCTTGAGGTAGTTGTACCGACGGAACAGGTCGTGCTCAGTCTTGGCGTCGAGCAGGGGCACCTCGTAGAGCGCCCTCAAGTACGGGGGCAGACCGTCCGGCGCTCGCACGGGGGCCTTGTCGGTCGCCCCGCCGTTCTGGCCGTCGCCGGCACCTGAAAGGATCATTTCGTCGGCGTTGGGCAGGTCGAACTGCGGATTGTACATACACGAGATCGGCTGGCGCAGCAGGCGCTGCGCGCGGACCTCGTTGACGATGCGGTAGATGCTGCCGCGGGTCCGGCGATACGTGTCGGCGAGCATCGGCACGGGAATGCCGCGCAGGAAGCCCTGATAGACCGAGAGCTTCTCCTCGTCCTTCAGTTGCTGGGCCAGCGAGGGGAAGATGGCGGTGTCGGGGTGCTCGTCGTCGTGCCTTCTTATTGTGTATCGGATGGTCTCGACGGCTCGGCCGGTGCGTTCGGCCAACCGGCGGGCGATCTGGCTGAGTGGCCGATGCGAGAAGTGGGCCATGCGGCGCGCGCGGCGGATGATGTCGGCCCGCTGGTTCGGCGTCATCTGCGAGAACTTCACCGAACGCCGGATGGACTTCGTCCGCCCGCGCACGAACGACTCGATCGAGCTTTCCAGAACCGCCAGGCGGCGCTTGCCGTCGGGGAAGACCAGCTTCCGCGCTACCAGCCCCCCGCGCATCCATCGCTGGATCGTCTTGGTCGAGACCTGAAACCGCTTGGCCATCGCCGGAATGTGATACACCGGCTCGGGATACTCGGTCGTCTTCAGGGCAAAGCTGTCACAGAGATCCAGAACAAGCTGAAGGAGATCCGAGCGCAGAGACCTGCCTTTCAGCAGTTGGCCGGTCGTGGAGGCCGGACGATACCCGGTCAAGCGAAAGACCACGAACTCCTGCGGGTAATCGTGATCGGTGTCGATGATGTGCAGAAGCGCCTCGGCGGAATCTACGTATCCCCTGCGGAGACGCACCAGCCCGGCCGTCAGCTCCCTGACCAACTCCTCGATCGGCTTGTTGAGATACTTACGCATGTCGCCGATCCTTCCGTCCGTCGCGGCCGCGCCCGCCCTGCTGAGCCCCCGCGCCTATAGTATCAGCCGGCGCGGCAGATCACGCAACCGCTTTGCCCGGGCCCTGAAGGCTGTGCGCCCCCGGGCCACTCCGCGCGATTCTCCCGCCAAGGAGCCGCGGGCCTCCTCGGCGCAGGCAGGTCGGCTGGAGCACAGCACACAGTCGCATACGGATACGGTGCTAGGTCCCGGAACCGGCGGACGACTGAAGCAGGACCTGCACGTAGCTGCGGATCTCCCTTATGTCGGCCAGGTATGGCGAGGTTTCCTTGCCCTGCAGCGCCTCGGACAGCGCCTCGTCAGCCTTGCTGAGATACTCGCGGTCGCCGCCGACCTGGTACAGCGACAGGTAAGCCGATCCGATCTGGCCCTGATAGACCCACCGGTGCAGGCGGTCAACCTTGGGGATCATCCTCGTGCAGAAATCGACTGCGTCCTGGCAGGACTTCTGGGCAATCTCCTTGGTCTTGTCCGGGTCGACGATGTACTTCGAGGCCAGCGTGCCATAGGCCTCCGGCATCTCGTTTGGCCTCTGGAGCGCCGGCCAGAGCAGCTTGAGCTGTTGCGACAACGCGTCAAGGCGGCCCCTCAACCTCAAAGAGCGTCCATACAGCTCCGCCAGCGCGGCGGCGACGTCGGCGCGCTTGGCGGTCGGATTCGTACCGGCCTGCGGGCTCAGGACCGTCTCGGCCTTCTCGAGGTGCGTGCCCGCCAGCGCGTAGGCGTTGGTCGCCTTGTCTTCGTCATCGCGGACCTTCGCGATCAGCTCGGTCATCTCGCCGACCAGCCGGTCCATGTCCTTCTGCCCGTCCGCAATGCGGGCTACGACTCCATCGCGGGCCGTCTTGTAGCTGGCCGCCTGAGTTGTGGCCGCGCTGATGGTGTCGTTCGCAAGGGCCTGCAGGGCCTCGGCAAGTCTCACCTCGGCGGCCAGCGATTTCCGCTGGGATTGCATGGTCACCAGCGTGTTTTCTATGCCGGCCAGCTCCGAGGAGGCCTGGTTGGCCTGGGACTGCTTGGCTATGGCCTGTTCGGTCAGGTCCAGGCCCTTCTTGCCAGTGAGGGCGTTGCCCTGGAGCCTGAGGTCAACTGCCTCCCTTGCGAGCCCCTCGTACTTGGTCCTTAGGGCCTTGCCCCGGTTGGTGAGCGTGGCGATCTGACCCTCCAGGGTCTTGAGCTCCGCGCCCTTGTCCTGTGCCTGCTTGCCAGCGGAACCCAACAGGGCCTTGGCCTCGGCAGGGGTCATGGCCAGAAGAGCGTCGAGGTGCTTCAGCCGCCCAGCCTGGAGCTGCAAGGCGTATACCTGCACCTGGGCTTTGGCCAGCAGTTCCTGGAGCTCGCTTCGTCCGTTGGAGGCCAGCGCCCCGTGATAGAAGGCCTTCAGCTCCCAGACGCGCCCGGCCTGGCCGTGCGCCAGAGACTTGTCCGCCGGATCAGCCGCGGCGTTCTCGTCCAGGGCCTTGTCCAGCGCGTTCGGATCCAGAAAGCCCAGCGCGTCGGGATGCAGGGCCTCGGGAGGCAACACCTTGATCTGCTCAGGATCCTCGATCTCCGCGCCCGGCAGCCGGACAGGCCGGCCTCGTGCATCTTCATACACCGGGTTGCCCAGCAGCCTAAGCGCCTTGGCGTAGCTCCGTTGAGACTCGGCGACCTCTCGACGAAGGTTCCTGCTGGCCCTGCGCGTGCTCTCATCCGAGCAGCCGCCGAGGCCAACCATGCATGCGAGCGTCCCACTCAGCAACACTGCGACGAACCGGCGTATCGTTGTATCCACAGTACTGTCTCCCAATGGAGGGTTGTGCCGACTACAGTCGCCGCTTTTGTATCACGGCGAGGAGCCCATTTCAACCGCCTGGGCATGGCCGTTCTGGCCGCCCCGACGTGATTCGTGCGGCGGTGCCGCCAGCTCCAGACAGTCGATCAGACCGGGCACCTCCGCCAGCCAGGGCACGTAGCTGTCACGGCGACGGCGTATCGGGAAGCAGAACATCATCGCCCCGGCTCTGAACTGTACGCTCAGACCGCTGCCTGCGATGTGGCCACAGCACTCGGCGACTTTCTCGGCGGCTTCCGCGCTGCCGCGGTAGGTCCATCCCAGACACTGCCCGTCACCGAGGCGCGAACCGATCGGGGCGTTGTCTGCGTCGCGATCGTTCCACATAAGCAGGGGCGACAGGACCGCCTCGGTCTCGACTACGATCACGCTGTAGCTGCGGGTCAGGCGGCGGGTTCCGTGGCCCACCTCGTAGCGGAAGTCAAACGCCCGCACCGGCAGGCCCCTCATGCGCCCGTAGGTGGCGTTGTCCGCACGAGGACTGTGCCCCCCGCCCAGCATCGCGTAGCCCGCGTAGCGCCGCGGCACATCGAACGAATCCTCCGGGGCGAAATGCAGCGACAGCTCGTGCGCCCTTCGGGCCAGGGCACTGGCGCGGAGATGCTGACGGATCCCTAGAACCGCAATGGAGACCACCGCCGCGCCCAGGACGCCAATCAACAGGATAGTGAAGACAAGCTGCACCAGAGCACCTCACGATTGCCTGTCACGTCCGGGGGCGGCTGCGCCTTCGCCCGGCGGCGTCGCTCCGCACCTTGCCTGCCGGCAGGTCGCCCGCCCAAGGGGATCGTCTGCTTCGAGCTCCTTGCCGGACTCGTCCTCGCTCACCGTGGGCCGCCACATCCGACAGTGAACTGCTCTGGTTCGCCCGAACCGGCCGATCGCCTTGCCGCTGGAACGGCTTGGCTACTTGCCCGGCTGTGTCGACGGCTTTGTGTCGGGATCGGGCAGCAGGGCCGACTGCCGGCCGACGATCTTCATACCGAATGGGGGTTTGTATTTCAGACGGTAGTCCGGGTGCGGCGGCTTGCGCAGCGACTCGACCCAGCCAAGCACGAACTTGTACACGCGGGACTCGCGGCTGGGGAACGCCCGCTGTATCTTCACCGGATGCTTGTGCTGCGCCAGATCCTCCGGCAACATGAAATGCAGCAGCAGCGACTGGTCTGGATTGCTGCGGTCCACGACTCGCCGCCCCTTGCGGACGCATCCGTCCAGGATCACGTAGTTGGTGTAGTTCACCCGCTCGTTCCGCCCTGCGACGGTGAACAGCCTCATCCCGCCCTTGGGCTTGCCCGCCCCGTGGCACTCGGGCTTCGCGCAGTACTGCTCGACCAGCGGCCAGATGCGGTTGCGGAAGTCGATCATGAATTGCGGGTCGCGCTGGACGAGTATGTCATCCTTGTATGGGTTGCGGTCGGGGAATTTCATGCGGATGAAGTGCACCTTGCGCGCAGGTGTCCAGCCCTTGAAGTGGTCCTCAAAGCCCTGCTGCTTGAACTCCTCGCGTCCCTGCATCGCCTTGATGAAGCGGTTGATCACGTCGTTGCGGAAGCGCACGGGCAGGCGCTCGTTCTCGCGAAGCTCTTCCATCCGGACGCGGAGGATGTCTTCCTCCGGCACCAGCCATTCAGGCTTGATCCCGGCGACGGGGCGGTTGGGGTCGCCGGTCGGGCGAACCGGCCCTGTGGTCGGAGGCTCGCGCAGCTTGGCCTCGGCCTGCTGTAGCAGGGCCGAGGCCTTGAGATGCTTCGGGTCGATCTTCAGGGCGGCGCGCAGCTCCTGGACCGCGACCCCCGCCAGGTCGTTCTTGAACGCCCACTCGCCGAGCGTGTAGTGGTCCTCGGCGCTGTTCGGGTCGATCTTCTGGAGGCGCTGGCGATACTCGTCCATCGGCGTAGCGACGTCCGAGATGGACAGCACCTCATCGGCGCGGCATTCGAACGTGCCGACGGCCATCTGGATGCGATAGCCGCCTTCGGTCTTCGTCACCTCGCCGGTGAACGTCCGCCCGTCCTTGAGGGTCACCTTCTGGGTCTTGCCCAGGGCCAGCGACCCGGCCCAGAGCACACACAGCAGTACGGCGACAGCTTTCCCGGCCATGGCACACCTCTTGATCCGTATCGACATCCGGCAGTCCCTTTCCGCACGCCCCGCCCCGGTCGGCGCGAGATTCCGCCGGGCGGGAATACGAACCCATCCATCCACAGGCGGCAGTGGGATTCGAACCCACGAATGACGGATTTGCAATCCGTTCCCTTAGTCCGCTTGGGTATGCCGCCACGGGCCTGCTGCACGTCCGAGTATAGCGGCCCCTGGCGGCGCCGGTCAACGCCCGGCTGCGCGCCACTACTTGGCGGCTTTCTCCGCGTCGGCCTTGATCTTGTTGAACTTAGACTGGTGGCCGCCCATGTGCGAGTCCTCGGCCCCCAACTGCTTGATATAGGCGACCAGGCGGCGCATGTCATCCTTGGTGAGCTTGCCGGCCTTGAAGCCCTCCAAGGCAGCCTGGCACAACTCCAGGTTGACGGCCCAGTACTGCTTGGGGAAATCTTTTCGGCTGATGCGGCTGGCAAGGTCGTGGTAGTGCTCCATGGCCTGCTTGTACTGCTTGAGAACGCGGTTGGCACGGGCCAGGCCCTGTATGTTCCTGGCGTCCACCGAGGCCTGCCCCTGGAGATCCTTCCGCATGACCTCCAGGGCGGCCTTTAGCTTCTCGGCCAGGTCCGCCATCCGCTTTTCGCGGTCCGCCGCGTCGGTGGACTTCTCCAGCGCCCCCAGCGCCGCGGTCAGCAGCCGCGTATGAGCGGTCTCCTGCTTCAGGCCCTTCTTGCCCAGCATCTCCATGTACGTCTGCACCATCTTCCGGAGCTTGTTGACGTTTCGCGCGGCATCGGCGAGCTGGTCCAGCAGGCCGTTGATCTCCGCGTCCACCTTTCTGTTGTGCGCCTGGGCGCGCTTGGCGTCGTCGGCTTGGCAGTCCTTCCATAGCTTCAGCGCCTCGTCCCCGCGACCGGCCACCACCAGCGCGTCGGCGTAGGTCTGCTTTTCGGGATAGATGTCGTTGGGGTCGGTCTGCCTGGCGCGGTCCAGCAGCTCCCTGGAGAACTCAAGGTAGGCGTTGGCCAGCCGGGTGCGCTCCTGCTGCCCTTCGGGCTTGTCCTCCAGCTCGCCGATCCGCTCGCGGATGCGGTCGATGATGTGGGGGAAGAGCTTCTCGGCCTCCTTGGGGAACTGCTTGCGGTACTCCTGTGCTCGCTTGATCGCCCTGGCGATCTTGGCCGCGTCGCCGCTCTGAACCAGCACCTGGATCTCCCAGGACATGGCGGCACGGATCATCTCCGTGTAGTCCTTGTACTCCATATAGAGCTTCTCAAGCTCCTGGAGGGCGGCATCCTGCTGATCGAGGAACTGGTATAGCACCTGGATCGCGCCGAAGGCAGTGTCGCCGGACCATTCCCACAGTTGCTTGGACGTAGCCGCGTCCTTTTCCGCCGCGGAGTCCTTCTTCACCTTGGCCGCGAACGCGTTCATTCGGCTCACTAGAACCTGCGCCTGCTGAAACGCGTCGGAGGCGGTCGGGTCGGCCTGCAGCAGTTGCATGCGGATATCCAGTGCGCGCTGCTGGGCCTCCGTGGACTCCGGCAGGTTGGGCGGCACCTTGTCGAACGCAGCGACGGCCTTCAGGAAGTACTCCTTCTGCTCCTTGCCTTCGGAGTTCTGCGCCACCAGTTGGCACTGCTTGCCCAGATCGAAGTGCCACTTGACGGCCTCCGGCTTGTCGCCCCATTTGCCCAGCAGCACCTCCAGGGCGCGGATGTATCCGCTGAGCAACTGGTCGATCGTGCGCCCAGTCGTGACCTGGCTGTGGCAGATCACGCCGTTGAGGGCTGCGCGGTAGGCCTGTTTGCGGTCGGGGAACTCCGCCGCGTAGTCGGTGAAACGTCGGCCGGCCTCGTCCAGGCGCTTCAGCTCGTACAACACGTTGCCCATCTCCCAGAGCACGTGGGGCTTGGCGGGCTTGTTGGCCGGGTCGTCCATGGTCTTTTCGGCCAGACTGAGGAGCTTCTCGGCCTCCGCCGTGCCCTGGGGTGTCTGGCGCGACCGTTCGATCCGCGCAAGCGCCACCAAGACGATCCCGCTGAGATTCTCACGGTCCTTGCGGTCACGATACTTCAGGCCGACGTAGCTGAGAAACGCCGTCGAGACGCCCGGATCGTCGTACTTGTCGAGGAACTCAAGCAGCGCCTTCTGGGCCAGCGCGCGGTCGGCCTTGACCTTGGCCGGGGCGGTCTGGCGCGACGCGCGGACATCATAGAAGTGGTTCTTCAGGAAGGCCACCAGCACGTCAACCTGCTGCTGGCCGCCGGGGCCGACGACCTGGCTGGCCGTCGTCTTGAACTGCTCGATGCCCGGCAGCACCGCGTCGTAGCGCCCCTGCTCGATGCGGTTGCGGACTGCCTCGAACATGGCCTGCAGGCGCACCACCGGCGGGGCCTTTTCGCCCGAGGCCTTGCCCAGCGCATCGGCCGCCTGGTCGTGCTGCTTGAGCTCGCGCATCGCCATGCCCATCAGCAGGTACGCCGAGTGCTGCACGCCGGAGCCATCGGGCGCCTGAAGGTGCTTGCCGGCGTCAGTGACCACCTCGTTCAGCACCGTCTTGCGCTGGCCGGCCTCGGCGGGAATCTCCTCGCTCAGCGCCATGCCGCGATAGAGCTTCAGGTAGGCGGAGGCCTCATCGAGCTTCGCGAAGGCCACCTGATGTCGAAGCGTGAATACCACCAGCGGGCCCTTGTCCGGGCGGGCGCGGTATTCCATCATCGTGTTCTGGATCTCTCGGCGAAGGTCCTCGACGATCCTGACCGGCTCGGCGGTCAGTTGAGCTATGTGCCGGCGGTCCTCCTGCGCTCCCTGGAGGTACATCAGCCGCAGTCCGATCGGCTCGACCAGGATTCGATAGATCTCCGCCACCCTCAGGCGCGCTTCATACCACTTCCAGCGATGCTCCTCGCGCTCGATGCCGGCCTTGGCCTTGGGAATCTGCTGTTCTTCGCGCTTCGCCAGCGTCTGATAGTGCTCGATGGCCTCCTGGAGCAGCTTCGCCCGTTCGGCGGGGTCTGGGCTGGCCTTGGCATCGCTGATCTTCTGCTCGGCGAGCGCAGCGAGGTCCCCCGGGCGCACGGCGGGGCGGCCGTTTGCGATGTGCTGCTTGATGTGGGCATCCATCAGCTCGGTCATGCCGAGCGAGCGGAGCGTTTCGGTCAGCCGCGTGGGGTCCAGGCGCCGGTACGCGCCCTGCCGGCCGGTCGGCTGCCCACAGGCGCACGCCGCGCCGGCCAGCAGCACCAACGCCGCAGCCAGCCCGCGCCAGCCCGTGCCACACCCAAGCCCCCGATCAGTTCCTACAGAGGCAGATCTGTCTGTCATGCCGTTGCCCAACTCTCCACTGGATTGACACGTCAGCGGCCGTCACGATTGGCCGGCAGGAATGATGCTTCACACACGCGCCCGGCGGGGCGCACCTCGGCCTTATCCGCAACAACCCCGGCATGCTTCCTCATGTCGGCAGCCTCCCCCGCCGCGGGCTGCGGGCCAACCCCGTCAGCCGGGCGCAAAGGCGATCTTCTCGAACTTGGCTCGAACCGCCTGGTTGAACGCCTCCACGATGTACTGCCATCGCACGTCCACGGCAGGCTTGATGATCACCAGCGAGTCCTTGACATCAAGCTTGTACTGGTCTCGCCGCTCCTCCAGCCTCTTGAGCAACTCGGCGGCCGCGCCGCGATGTTCGGGTCTGGAGTTCGGATCGGACACGCTACTGACGTTCTCGTCGCTGATGAAGTACGCCACGCCCCGCATCCCGACCGGGCGCAGAGAGACGATGATATCCTTGGTCTTGACCGCCTCGTCGCGCCCTTCGCCCTTCTCGGGCAGCGTCGCGACGATCACCCCCTCGTCCTGGCGGAACTCGGTGGCCAGCAGGAAGAACAGCAGAAGCTGAAACACGATGTCGATCATCGGCGTCAGCGGCGGCTGGATCTTCGGCTTGGGCTTCACGCGCATCTTGCGCGGCGACATGTAGTGGATCGTCTCGTCGCCTGCGACTGTCCTAAGTGATCTCGCCATGGTCGCCTACTCTTTGACGTGCATGAACGCGGCGATGTTCATCTTGGGAATCCGCGCCCGTGTCGCCGCCGCCATTATTGTCTGCACCTCTTCGTAGAAAACCTTCTTGTCCCCCCGGATCTCAATGAAGAAGTCCTCGCTGCCCCCTTTGGTGGCCGCGATCTGCTTCTCGAAAACCTCCACCAAGGTGTCAATGTCGCCGACGGCGTAATCCTTTCCCTCGATCTGGTAGCACTTGGCCCTGCCCGTCAGCACGGGGTCGTCGATCCCCTGGTCCGGTTCGGCCGATATCACGTTCACGATGACGCTCTTCTGGGCGCCGACCGTCTCCTTGTCCCGCGCCTGGCTTACGTAAGGCTCCGGCAGGTTCAGCCGTGCGATGGCCGACGAGGCCGCCTGCGTGGAGAGGATGAAGAAGATTATCAACTGAAACGTGCAGTCGATCATGGGGGTCATGTTCAGGCTCATGTCCCCGCCTGTGCCCTTCTTGAACGCTTGGCTCGCCATTGCCTCGCTCCTTTCCACTTCGCCGGGCGCTGACCGCCCGGACCCACGGACCCGCCGTCAGGCCTTCTTGGCCGGCCGGAAGGCCGATACCAGGTCCTGGGCAACCTTCATGGTCTCGCTGGACAGCGCGTCTATGCGGTTTCGCATCGCGGCGTACACCGCGAGCGCCGGAATCGCCACGACCAGCCCCTGCATGGTGGTCACAAGCGCGATTCCGATCGACTCGGCCAGTGCGGCAGGCTTCGGCATGCCGCCGGCCTCCACGATCTTGAAGAACGCCAGGATCATGCCGAACACCGTGCCCAGCAGGCCCATCATCGGCCCGACGTTGCCGATCAGGTTCATCCACTCCACCTGCCGCAGCATCTTGGCGGTGCGCTCCTCGGAGGACTCTTCCATCGCACGCTCCATCGCCGGATAGCCGTGAGGGGCCTCGGCCAGCGCCGCGTGGACCACGTAGCTCAACAGGTCGGGCTGGACCGCCGTCAGCTCGATCGCCTCCCTGTACTGCTTGTTGTCGAACAACTGCTGAATCTGCTGGCGGATCAGGTCGGGCATGACGTTCGTTCGGCGGATCTGGATGAAGTACTGAATTGCCAGAGCCACCATCACCACGCTCAGCAGGATGATGAGCCCGCCGATGTAGCTGCCGCCCAGAATGAAGATTTCGAAGTACGTCTTGCCTGCCAGTGCCAGCATCATCTTTCCTTTCCTGTCAACGGTTTGGCTGTTGCGGCCCGGCGTCGAGCGGCCCGCCTGCGTTTGCCGTTCATCGCCGCGCGCCCGCGGGCTCCAGTCGCCCGCCGGACGCCGACGCATGCCTCTTGCGCTATTTGCTGATCTTCTCCAGCGCCTGCTTCGCCTTGGCGGCGAAGGGACTGGAGCCGTATGTCTCAATCACCCTCTTGTACGCGGCCGCCGCCGCCGCAAGGTTGGGCTTGGGCAGCGACGCGTTCACTTGCCCGGCGAGGTACAGCGACTCGGCCGCCTCCTGCGACCGGGGGAAGTACGCGTATACCCGCATCAGGTCCAGCCCCGCCTCGATGAGCAGCGCGCGCTTCTCGTCGCCGGAAGCCTTCCCGGCCAGCGCCATCTGGGCCCTGCCGGCCAGAAGCAGCGCCTTGGGAAGGTCCGCCGAGCCGTAGCTCTCGATGTTCTTCCTGATCCCGGCCAGGGCCTGTGCCGCCTCGCCCTGCTCGATCCGGACCTCCAGGCCCCGAAGCTGGTCCCTGGCCCCCGTCGCCGACGGCGTGACCGTCTTGCCGCTGAGTTCGGCCGCCAGGGCCTCGGCCTTGTCCTTCATGCCCTGCTTCTGGTAGAGGCTCAGCAGCAGGCCCTTGATCGCCGACTGGTACGGCTTGCTTGATATCGTCTTCAGGCGCACCTCGAGCCGCGAGATCGCGCGGTCGGCGCCCGAGGGCTTGTCCGCGACCTTCGGGCGCATCGCAACGGCGGCGGCGCTCGAGCCGGACTCATCCATGACCACCAGCCACTCCTCCGCGGCGCGGTCGATCAGGCCGGCGGCCTCCAGGGCGGCCAGCCGACGATAGCGAGCCAGCCGGGCCTGCCAGGTCCCGGCCCGGGCTCGGCGGAGCGCGGCGTCGTAGGCCGACACCGCCTCGGCGGCCTTGCCCTGCGCGACAAGCGCCTCGGCACGATTCAGATCGTCGCTGCCGTCCACCCTGACCGACTGCACGTCGCTCATCGGCTTGGTGTTCACGACGCCGCTGGAGGGGCGAAAGGTGATCTGCCCCGCCTTGACCTCGGTGATCGTCGCGCCCTTGAAGACGGGCCACTTCTTTATGGTCACGTCGTCCGCGCCGACCGCGGCCGTCACCAACACCAGCGTCGCAAGCACAAGCGCAGTCCTGGATCTCAACATCACGTCCTATTCCTCGGCGCTGATGAACTTGTACGCCCCCTTGTTCTCCCTGGCGATCTTCTGCATGACCTCCTCGGCCTCTTTGGGCCTGTCCCCGTATAGGAACGTGTTGATGTGTACCTCGCCATTGGCGTTGCGCGCCCGGACGACGTTCAGAACCCTCTCGTTGTCCGGAAACACCGCGTCGGTCAGCAGGTAGATGATCTTGCCCTTCCGGCGGGGGTCGGCCTTGGCCAGCACTTCAAACGCACGCGACAGCGCGGGGACAGGATTGGTCTGGCGCTGGGCCTCAGTCGAACTCAGGAAGGCCGCCGCCTTCGCTTTGTACTGCGGGGTCGCCGGGACGAGCCTGCGATCGCTGCTCTCCAGCGGCGGGCCCTCGTTGAACAGAATCACGTGGAAGTCCTGCTGGTTCGGGTCCAGTCGCCCGATCGACGAGAGCATCTCGTTGCGGACTGCGTCGAAGGTCTGGAGCATCGATCCCGAGCGGTCCACCACGTACACGATGTGATGCGCCAGCCCGGGGGTGCCGAAGAACGAGGTGCCCAGCCCCCCGCCGCTGGCGAACCAGCCCGTGCCCGTTCCGCCGACCGCAGGCCCGATGCCGAAGATCGCCTGGCCGGGACGGGCGTTGTCGGCCGGGATCGTTGACTCGCGCGCGGTGGCCCGCGTGAGCTTGTTGGTCCGGCGGCGATCGGAGAGGCTGGTCCGCTCCTGCGGGGTCATGACGCCGCTGGGGTTGTCCGTCAGCACCGTGTCCGGAACGGGCACCTCGCCGATCTGGTCGCCCACGATCAGCATCGTGCCCATGAACAGGATCACCAGCGCCAGCCCGAGGTGGAAGAAGACGCTGATGACGAACGGCATGAGCTTGGCCATCACCCCCAGCACCACGTCCGACTCGTGCGGGACCTCTTCGAGCTGCTCCGGCCCCTGCGGCGGGGCTCCGGGGGCCGCTGCCGGCCCGACCCGCGGCCGGGGCAGCGAGGCCAGGCCCGCGGGCACCGCCGTCATCTTCATGCAGTGGGGACAGCGGATCTCGTCGCCCGTCTTTCCCTGAACACTGAGAAGCTTGCCACAGTGTTCGCATCGGAAGTCAACGTTCATGGTTGGAACTCCTCATCGAGTTCGACTGTCTCGGCCGGACGGCTGCCCCCCTCCTGCCGAGCGGGACACCCGGGTTGTCCCAGGCGGTAAGTTGTAACCTTCCCGCCTGCATCCCGCAAGGCGATTTGCGCCGCCGCCGCAGGCGCACAGCCGCGGGGCGGCCGCGCGCCACCGGCCCTCGGCCGGCACGCACGCGGCGCTTCCGAGACGGTCTGTTGCTTCGACTGTATTCCGGTCTTCCACTCTACTCCTCGCCGCTGATGAACCTGAACTTGCCCCCGTTCTCAGCGGCAATTCTCTTCATCACGCCCTCCGCAACCGCTTCCCGGTTACCGTAGAGGAACGTGTAGATAGCCACGCTCTTGTCGGCGTTGCGCGCCCGGACGAGATCCAGCACCTTCTTCGAGTCCGGGAACTCGCTGTCGGTCAGCAGCCAGATGACCTTGCCCGGCCTCGCGTCGGCCTTGGCCATCACCTCGAACGCACGCCTCAGCGCCGGCAGCGGGTCCGTCAGACGACTCGGGTACACCTTGCTCAGGAACTCGCAGGCCGCGAGCTTGTATCCGCGGGTGGCCGGCACCAGCCGCCTCGCCGGGCCTTCTATCGGCTTGCCTGACGCAAAGAGGATCACGTGGAAGTCCTGCTGGTTCGCGTCCAGCCGACCGATCGACTCCAGCATCATGAGCCGAAGCTGGTCGAACAGCGGCAGCATCGATCCCGAGCAGTCGATAACAAACAGCACGTGATGGGCGCGAGCCACAATGGGCCCAATTCCCGTCGGCGGGGGAACCGCGGACGGGAGCAGACCCACGCCATTCGGCTCGGGCAGCCCGACCGTGAGCCCCCGCTGATCTGGGTCGCCGTCCGGCGTGAAGATATCCAGCTTCCTGGACTCCTCAGTGACTTTCCTCGCGGAGCGGCCCTGCTGAGCCGGCCTCCGCTGCTCCGGGAAGACCGCCCCCCCATCGTGCCCGGTCACAGCATACACCTGCGCCGGGACCGACTGAGCAGCAGGCGGGTTTGCGATCACCATGATCCCCAGAAACAGGACCACAAGCGCCACGCCCATGTGCATGAATGTGCTGAGCACCAGCGGCATGGCCCGCGCCAGCACGTCCATCGTGTGCGATTCGGCCGACCCGTGGGCCGGGCTTCCCTGAGGATTCTCGCTCATCGCCGGACTCCTTTCTCTGCGGCCGCCAGGCAGCTCCGCGCAGCCGCGACGGGTCGGGGCTTGTCGCATGCCGCCATCGGGCACCGACGGCCCCCCCGGACCGTCGGCCCGGGCGGCGACACACGTGCGACAAGAGGCGGCCCGTCGCTGTGGGCTGCAACCCGCCGCTCGCGGGGCCGGCCGAAGGCTTCCCGCAGCATTGGGGAGCATGGCCGGGTCGCATGCGCGCCGGCCCGGCGCGGCTGGGTCACATCGCGGCTCGCGCGGAGTTCCTTGAGCAGCCTGGGGTGGACAGTTGGTCGGTGAGCGACTGCGGTGTCGGCCGACGAAAGGGCTGACCGGCGCTCGGCGCCGGTGCGCTGCGTCCAGTTAATGCGCAGGGCCGCAACCATCATGCCTTCGCTCCTTCCGCGTCAGCGGAACGGACAACGGCAACGGCTCAACGGGCTTGCTCGCGGGGACCAGGCCAAGCCTCTCGGCGGCACAGTACGCTTGCAGGCGTCAGGCCGCCTGCCGCAGCGCGAAGCCTGAAGCTCCCGGCGCTGCACGAGGTCTGGTCTCAGCCCGGCGCGGCTTCGTCCGAAGACCGTTCGAGTACTGCTTCTTTGGCATGACGGGCCAG
>Ga0307380_10001486_pt1 | contig 34330 bp, 34 predicted proteins | sample UN3MG_FD_202239 | JGI IMG/M metagenome (GOLD analysis project Ga0307380, IMG submission 202239) | Soil microbial communities from Risofladan, Vaasa, Finland - UN-3 | ecosystem: Environmental > Terrestrial > Soil > Coastal area > Acid sulfate soil | place: Finland: Risofladan, Vaasa | collected...
AGTGTTTTCTGACGGCCGAAGGCGCGATCAAGTTTTTCGACCTCAATCCGCGTTTCGGCGGCGGGGTGCCTCTGTCCATCGAAGCCGGGGCGGACTTCCCCCGATGGATCATCCAGGAGCATTTGGGAGAGCGGCCCGAGATTGCCCCGGAAGGCTGGCAAGCGGGCCTGGTGATGCTGCGCTATGACGCGGAAGTATTCTGCAAGGCGAAAGACGTGGGTTTGGCGGAATGAGCGTGCCGACCTCTTTAAGAAGCCCGCGACGCGCGGGGCCCTGAAGAAGTGAAAGGAGAGACCCATGCTTCCGCCCGGAGCTCCTGCTTGGACGGAGGTGCTCGGGGAGTTGTGGATTCCCGGCATCTGGGTGTTCATCGCGGCCCTGATTCTGAGTCTCCTGGGCACGCCGCTGTTCCGTTGGATTGCCCTGAGGAAGGGAATCTCGGACCAACCGGACCAGGCGGTCAAGATCCATGACAAGCCGATCCCGTACCTCGGCGGATGCGCTATCTGGCTGGCGTGGACCGTGCCGCTCGTCGTGTGCTATTTGTGGGGTTATCCCGCCCATGGCTATGGCCAAGCGACGCTTGCCGTCATCGCCGGCGGCGCCGTGGCGTTCCTGACGGGCCTCCTGGACGACCTGCTGGACATCCGGCCGGGATTGAAACTCCTCGGCCAAGCGGCGGCCGGAGCCATCCTGCTGGTCGGCGGCGTCTACTGGTTTGCATACCCGAGGATCGCAGGGATTCCCCTGATGAATTTCGAGAAGGACTTTTGGTGGGTCTGGGTTTTCTGTATCGGCATGCACTTCTTCATTGTCATCGGCGCCACGAACGCGATGAATCTCCTGGACGGGCTCGATGGTCTCTGCTCGGGTGTGTCGGTGATTGTGTCCATCGGTTTTCTCCTGCTGGCGACGTCGCTGACGGCATGGGCGAACCCCCAGTGGTCCGCGAGGGCGGTCGACTATGAGCACACACGGATCATCATGATGGTGGCCTTTGCCCTGGCGGGCGCGGCCGTAGGATTCCTGCCGCACAACCTCAACCCGGCTCGGATCTTCATGGGCGATGCGGGCAGCGTCTTCATCGGGTTCGTGATTGCCGCCATGATGATCATGTTTGCCAGCCAATTCGGAATGGTCAAGTGGTTCGTCGGCGCCCTGTTCATTTTCGGCCTGCCGATTCTGGATACGGGCGTGGCCTTGTTGCGGCGGATCGTGAATCGCCGGCCCATCATGATGCCGGACCGCAGCCACCTGTATAACCAGTTGATCGACCGCCTCGGCCTGTCGGTGCTTTCGACGGTCGGCTTGTTCTATGTGCTGAGCGTGGCGCTCGCGGTCGCCGGGATGCTCGTCCTGTACATGCGGGGACGCTACGCGACCATTCTTTACATGGGCATTGCGCTGGTCTTGCTTGTGGTCGTCTGGCGGCTCGGGTTTTTGCGCATGACGCCGGAGGAAAAGGCGGCCGCCGACCGCTATCTCGTGCGCAAGCGGGCTGGACGCGGAGGGGACAAAGGCCTTGCCTGAACGCCGCCACTCGAGGATAATGGACAGGGGAGGTCGTGGGACAGCATGCGCCACCGGATGAAAAACCTGTTGCTCCCCGTGACCGTTGGGGCGGCGTTTCTGGCTTTTCCGGCCGCCAGGACGCTCCAGGCCCAGGCTCTCAGGGGTGTCAGAGGTGTCGGTAACGTGCGCACCCTTCCAAGCGAACGCCTGGGATACACGCTGGGTGGTTACGGCAATCGTTTCACGACGGCCCAGCAGTTTGCTGCCCCCGCAGGCGGGGGAGGGTACGGCGGCTACGGCCCAACGGGCGGCGTTTCGATGACTAGTGCTTGGCGGCCGATCACCTGGAACGCCAACACGCCGGGCCCGGGCGTGCCGCCCAGTTACGAGATCCGATTCCGCACCATTGATTCGCTTCAGTTTGAAAAACGCGCGCGGTTTGCCAAGTTGCGGGAGAGCATGCTGGCCCTCTCGGGGCGCGTTCGCGAACTTCAGGAAACGAGCCTCGGCCCCCTCCGCGTCGGATTGCGGGAGTGGATGTTCCCATTTCCTCTCCAGGACCGGTCGGAACTGGGCTACGGCTTCTTTTCGCGGATGGACCTGGTCGGCAGCGGCGCCGTGGACCGGGAACTTTTCCTCGCCCCATTCACTGCCGAGGTCCAGCAGAGCCTCGGCGAGGCGCGCTTCCTGGAAACGGCCGAGGCGTTGCTCTTCGCCCGGAGTCTGCCGGCCGGCGTGACCCTCGATCAGTTCTACGATCCCCAGTTGGCCGCCCTCGGCAATTACCTTTTCAACAACGCCTGTTACGCCGCCGCCGCCGACGTGTGGACCATTCTTGTGAACCGCGATGCGACCAGCGCGACTCGGCGGCGCGGGCTGGCGCTTCTATTGCTCGCCAGCCGCCGGCTGAGCCAGGCCGCCACGGAGGCGAGGAAATCGTTGACGCTGGCCCCGGGCTGGCCGGACAACCTGCACGTCACGGGGTCGAACCTCCAGGACGTTTTCCCGAACGTGAACGACTTGGCCGACGCCCGTGAGGAACTCGATGCGCAACTCGCGCTGAAGCCGGACGACGCCGACCTGAATTTTCTGATGGCCTACATGGACCTCTTTCAGGGAAAGTGGTCCGCCGCCGAGGAGCGCCTGGCCCGATGGGCCCCGCAAGACGAGGTGGCCGCCCATCTCCTCGCACGCCTGAAGGCCGGGGCGGTCGACGAAAGCGTGCGTCGGCCGACGCTCTCGGTGCTGCGCCGCGTGACCGAGCAATTGACGGGCCTCGAAGAAGAACCGCTCAGCCCCGAGGACCGGGCTCGCCTCATCACCGTCCTTCAGACGGGTGCGGAATCGTATGAAGACCACATGCGGCTCGGCGATTTCCGATTCTTCATGGGCGAGTTCTCGCAGGCGGACGAGGAATACCGCGCCGCCCATAAGGCGAGGCCCGAAGACCCGTTTTCCCTCTTCGCCCTTGTTCACGCGGCCTTCGCCAACGGCGAGTACCGTTCGGCCATACGGTATCTGGAGAAAGCCTTTGCGCTGGAACCCGCTTGGGGGCTCTACGAATTTCGCCTTCAGGAGTTCTACGGCGAGGAGGATGAATATCGGCGACAGGTGGCGGACCTGGAGCGCCTGGTCGAACTCAGGCCGACGGTCGCCGACACGAGGTTCCTCCTGGCCTACGTGTACTATTTCAGCGGTCGTTATGCGGACGCGGCCGACGAGTTGGCCGAAGTCCTTCATCTGCAGCCGGACTTCGCACGCGCCGACCAGTTTCTCCGCCTGGCACGCCTCCAGGGATAGCCGCGGACCTCGCGCAGGACGAGCCCGACCTTGGCCGCCATCTCGCTTGTGGCTTTCGATCTGGACGATACGCTCTACCCCGAGCGCGCGTTCGTGCGCAGCGGTTTTCGCGCCGTCTCCGCGTACCTCGTTCGGGCCGGTATGGTTGACCGCCCGGTCGAGGCGGATCTCGAGGCGGCCTTCGACGCGGGCGTCCGCGGGCGGACCTTCAATCACGTCCTCGAGGCACTCGACGTCGAGCCCTCCGAAAAATTCATCCGCGACCTCGTCGACGTCTACCGCTCCCACCGCTCGCCCTACGGTTTTGTTCGGCCGGACATCCGCCTCCATCCCGACGCCGACCGCGCGTTGGCGGATCTCCGGGCGCGCGGTTTCCATCTGGGCCTCATCTCGGATGGGCCGCTTGACGCCCAGAAGGTCAAGGTCGATGCCTTGGGCCTTGCCGAACGGCTGGACGCGGTGGTGCTGACCGAGGCGCTCGGCCGCGAGTTCCGCAAACCCCATCCCCGCGCCTTCCGCGACCTTGCCGAACGCCTGGGGGTGCCGCCCGGCGCCTGTGTCTACGTCGCGGACAATCCGTCCAAGGACTTCCAGGGTCCTGCGGCAGCGGGCTGGCGGCCCTCGATCCGGGTTCGTCGGCCTGGCGGTCTGTATGGCGATGCACCCCTATCGGAGCCTCGGCTTGTGGCCGCGACGGTTTCCTCGCTGGACGGCCTGGCAGGGCTGCTGGAATCGCTTTCTTGCCCGAAATAGGGGCGGTGTGCTGGAGATCTCGGGGCCTTTTTCGCACCCCAATGCGGCCTGGGCGGAAGACAGCGTAACTCCTTTTCCAACAAAATCTTGCGCGCGTTCGCCGTCGTGCTCGATGCACTTTGTGCCACGCCGCAGTTGACAGAAGCCCTTTCATCAGTATCCTTCTTGGAGTGTGAATGGAGTCTGTGAACGCTCCTGCACGCTTGCGAGGGAACCCCGATGGCTACCGGACGGGACAAGGTTACGATCAAGATACCGAGGGAATTGTACCGGAGGCTACAAACCGTGATCGGGGGCACCGGTTTCGGCTCGGTCACCGAGTTCATTGTTTTTGTGATGCGGGACTTGGTGGCGGGAGGTCAAGTGGAACATCACGAAGGCCTCAGCGAGCAAGAGGTGGAGCTCATTCGGAAGCGTCTCCGTGCTCTCGGTTACCTCGATTGAGCAGACCGGCAGCGTGCGGCGCGGGTGCCGACACGCCGGGGGATGAACCAGCCGGCGCTATGGTGCTCGGTGTTGCTAGAGAGAGGTTGCGATGCCAAGCAGCAGCAAATACCCCATGGCCGACGCCGTCCGCGCCGCCTACCGCGCGGGCGAGGAAGACGAGGCCATGGAGCCTCGAATACTCGTCAACGGCGACGGGATGCCCCTGGGGCGGATCGCCGACGGCGACCATTGCATCTTCTACGACATCCGCGGCGAGCGCGAGATCGAACTGACGCAGGCCTTCACCCAGCCGGGCTTCGCCCACTTCCCGATCGCGCCGATCCGAACGCACTGGGCCACCATGATCCAGTACTCGCCGAAACTGGACGTTCGGGTCGCCTTTCCGCCGGCCGGCGCGGTGGACGAAACCCTCTCCGAAACGATCGCGCGCGCGGGTCGGCGGCAGGTGAAAATCACGGAGTCCGAGAAAGCCGTTCACGTCTCCTTCTTCCTGAACGGCAAGCACGACGAGCCGTTTCCGGGCGAGGACCGCGAGGTGATTCCAAGCCCGAAGGACGTGGCGAACTACGACGCGTGTCCCGAGATGGCCGCCAGAGACGTCGCCGACGCCGCCATCCGCGCCCTCAAGGCCGGCAACCATGATTTTCTTTTCGTCAACTTTGCCAACGTGGACGTCGTCGGCCACATTGAGAACCGTGACGCCATCCTGAAGGCCGTCGAGACCGTGGACGCCGAAGCCGGACGCGTCGTCGACGCCGCTCGTGAAGCGGGCGTCACCGTCCTCATCACCGCGGACCACGGGACGGTGGAAAAGTGGTACTACCCCGAGGGGACGGTGGACACGGGCCACACGAACAGCCCCGTGCCGTTCGTCCTCATCGACCGCGCCGTCGAAGGGCGCAAGGACGGCAGGCTGCACAAGGGCGGGGCGTTGACGGACGTGGCTCCCACGGTGCTCGAACTCATGGGCCTGGAGAAGCCGGCCGCCATGACCGGCCGAAGCCTGCTCGCTGCCGCGCTCCCGCCGGCTCGACGGCGCGTCCTGGTTATTCTGCTGGACGGCTGGGGCGTCGGCGACGGCGGCAAGGGCGACCTCATCCACGCCGCCCGGACCCCGCGAATGGACGAGTTCCTCGCACGGTATCCCTCGACGGTCCTGGCCGCATCGGGCTCGGCCGTCGGCATGCCCGACGGGACGGTCGGCAACAGCGAGTGCGGCCACCTGCACCTCGGCGCCGGCCGCGTCATTCCCACCGACCGCGTCCGCATCGAGCAGGCCATCCAGAACGGCTCCTTCCGACGGAACGAGGCCTTCCGGTGGGCGATGGAAGGCGCCAAGCGCGACGCGATGCGCCTGCACCTTGTCGGGATCATCTCGTTCTACTCGAGCCACGGGTCCGTCGAACACCTGCTGGAACTCGTGCGGATGGCGCACGACATCGGCGTGCGAGAGGTGTACATTCACGGCATGCTGGGGCGGCGCGGCGAGCGGCCGGAGAGCGGCGCCGTTTATACGGAAACCGTTGAGAAGGAATGCGCGCGGCTCGGGACGGGGCGCTTTGTGACGCTCATCGGCCGATTCTGGTCGCTTGACCGCGAGGAGAACTGGGACCGCATCGAAAAGACCTATCGCGCCCTGGTGGAAGGTCGCGGCGAGGCCGTCCGCGCGGTAAACTAGTGGAGGTGCGGCCGACGCGGTGGGCGGGCCGGCGGTTCTCGCGCCGGTGCACGGAACCTTCAAATACGGGTGCTTCGAATGCCTGAGAAACGCCAAGTGGCCGTCATCGGCCTGGATTGTGCCACGCCGCAACTGGTGTTTGACAGGTACTTGGACGATTTGCCGAACCTGAAGCGCCTCGTCGAAGGCGGAGTGTACGGCCGGCTGCGGAGTTGCGACCCGCCGATTACTGTCCCGGCCTGGGCCTGCATGACGACGGGCGTCGACGCGGGCGCGCTGGGCCTCTACGGGTTCCGCAACCGCAAGGACTACACGTACGACGGCCTGATGTTTGCCACCAGCCTGGCCGTCAAGCGCGAGCGCATCTGGGAACGCCTCAGCCGCGAGGGCCTCCGAAGCATCGTCGTCGGCGTGCCTCAGACGTATCCGCCGAAGCCGTTGAACGGCCTGCTGGTCACGTCGTTCCTGACGCCCAGCATCCAGAGTCCGTACACCCACCCGCCGGAACTGAAAGACGAAATCGCCAAGTTTCTCGGCGAAGACTACCTGCTGGACGTCAAAGGTTTTCGCACCGACGACAAGCAGTACATCCTCGACCAGTGCTACAAGATGACCGAGCAGCGCTTCCGCTTGGCGCGCCATTTCGTCCAGACGCGCCCCTGGGACTTCTTCATGATGGTCGAAATGGGACCCGACCGGGTTTACCACGGCCTGTGGTCCTACACGGACCCGACGCACCCGAAGTACGTGCCGGGCAACCCCTTCGAGAACTGCATCCGCGACTACCACAAATATCTCGACGCCCGAATGGGCGAACTCGTGGAGGCCCTCGGTCCGGAATGCGTCGTCTTCGTCGCGAGCGACCACGGCGCCAAGAAGATGGACGGCGGCATCTGCGTCAACGAGTGGCTCATCCGGAACGGCTGGCTGGTCCTCCACGAGCCGCCCCGCGAGCCGACCTCGCTCGAAAAGTGCAAGGTCGATTGGTCGCGCACCCGCGCGTGGGGCGAGGGCGGATACTACGCCCGCGTGTTCATGAACGTTCGGAGCCGCGAGCCGCAGGGCGTCATCCCCGCCGCCGACTACGAAAAGGTCCGCGACGAATTGAAGGCTGCCCTCGAGGCCATCCCCGACCATGAAGGCCGGCCCATCGGCACACGCGCCCTCAAGCCGCAGGAGATTTACCGCACCGTCGCCGGCATCCCGCCCGACCTCATCGTGTACTGGGGCGACCTCGACTGGCGCAGCGTCGGCCAGGTCGGCACCGGCCGGATCCACACCTTCGAGAACGACACCGGGCCCGACGACGCCAATCACGATTACCACGGCATGTTCGTCATGCGCGACCCGGCGCGGCCGGGCGGGGGCCGGCGGCTCGAGGGGCTTCACCTTATGGACGTCGCCCCGACCATCCTGGGTTACTTCCGTCTGGAGCCCGAGGCCGACGTCCAGGGCAAACGCATCACGTGGTAGCGCTCTTTTTCAACGCAGAGATCGCAGAGACCGCAGAGGGAGGATTGTGTAAACAACGGCTTACAAAGCATGCTGTTTGCCGTTCCCTTATCCTTGCCGTTCTCTGCGTGCTCTGCGTCCTCTGCGTTGAGATAGCGTGGTAGAAGTAGAGGAGGCTTCGATGACGAAAGAACGTGTGCCGCTCTCCCGCCCTGACATCAGCCAGGCGGACATTGACGCGGTCGTTGCCGTCCTGCGCACGCCGCATCTCAGCCTCGGTCCGAAAGTCCCGGAATTCGAGAAGGCGTTTGCCGACTATCTCGGTGTGCGGCGCGCCGTGGCCGTCAACTCCGGCACGAGCGGCCTGCACGTCGTCGTCCGGGCGCTCGGTCTCGGGCCCGGCGACGAGATGATCACGAGCCCCTTCTCGTTCGTCGCGTCGGCGAACTGCGCCCTCTTCGAGGGTGCACGCCCCGTCTTTGTGGATATTGACGAGGCCACGTGGAACCTCGATGTCGCGAAACTCGAGGCGGCCGTCACGGACCGGACCCGGCTCCTCCTGCCGGTCCACATCTTCGGCCGGCCCATGCCGATGGACGAAGCGCTCCGTGTCGCCAAGGCGCATGACTTTCCCGTCGTCGAGGACGCTTGCGAGGCCCTCGGTGCCACCTACCAGGGCCGAAAGGTCGGCGCCTTCGGCGTTGCCTCGACCTTCGCCTTCTACCCCAATAAGCAGATGACGACGGGGGAGGGCGGCATGATTGTGACGGACGATGACCGGTTCGCCGACCTGTGCTGCAGCCTCCGCAATCAGGGGCGCGACGCCGGGGCCGGCTGGCTCGCCCACGCCCGCCTCGGATACAACTACCGGCTATCTGACATCAACGCGGCTCTGGGACTCGCGCAACTGGCGCGCCTTCCTGAGTTCCTCCGGATGCGCTCTGACGTCGCCCGGCGGTACCTGGAGAAACTCGCCGGCGTCGAGGAACTCGTCCTGCCCGCGCCGTACGCGGATGGCGAACTCTCGTGGTTCGTCTTCGTGGTGCGCCTGGCCGATCGCTTTACGCACGAGCATCGCGATGCAGTCCTCGAAAGCCTTCGCCGCGACGGCATCGGATGCAACAACTACTTCACCCCCATCCACCTCCAGCCGTTCTACCGCGACCTGGGTTACAAGCCCGGCGACTTCCCGGTGTGCGAAAAGATCAGTGAGCGCACCCTTGCCCTCCCGTTCTACAACCGCCTCACGGAGAAGGACCAGGACGTGGTGGTCGAGCGCCTGAAATCCGCCATCGCGCGGCTGTAGTGCTTGCGCTCCGCGCCTATTGGCCAAGGAGACGCAGAAACTCCTCCTCCGCCAAGCCGGCGCGCCGAATCTGGCTCCGCAGCAGGAAAGGCGCCACCGACCGGTGGGTGGGGATGACCAGGTTCGGTTTACCTTGCTTCTTCAGGATGATGTGGCTGCCTTTCTGGCGAGCGATCTGCCAGCCGGCACGGCAGAAAGCGGCAACGGCCTTGCGCCCGGATATGCCCGCCAGCCGCCCCATGTCAGACCTCCACGGTTGTCGTCAGGGCCGGACGCCGTCGGCGGGTCCGCCGGCGAGGACTTGTCTCCAGGTACAGCGAGATGGCCTCCTTGACGTTCTCGATGGCGGCGTCAACCGTCTTGCCCTGGCTCATACACCCGGGCAATTCCGGCACGTCCGCAACGTAGCCCTTATACTCCTCGTCCCAGACCAGATTCACCATCAGGCGCATGGCTGTCCTCCTGTCAACCTTGAGGAGCGACGGCTTTGCCGTCGCTTTCGGGCTTGCCGTTTCCTTTGCGGCTGTTTCGCCGTGCTCTACTTTCTTCTCTCTTTCGTTCTCCCGCTCTGCCATTATGCTCCGCCGATGCGGAGCATAATGGCTGGCCCCCAGGGATTTGAACCCCGACTAAGCGGTCCAGAGCCGCTTGTGCTACCGTTACACCAGGGGCCAGCCCTGCTGGACCCCAGTACTATAGGCGAAAACCGCTTTCGTTCAAGGCCCTACCCGGCGGTTTCGCCTCCGCCCCCGGCCGGGGGTTCTTTCCGCGCCGGGCCCCGCGTACAATAATGAAAAGGAAGAATGCCCCCGGCAAAGTCCGGCGGCCTGAGGAAAGGGGAGTCGCCATGGATGTGCTCACCGGCGTCATCTCGGCCACCTGGGACATGTTGTACCAGGCGGGGCTGTACGTGGTCATCGGCCTTCTGGCCGCAGGCCTGGTTCACATTCTCGTTTCGCGCGCGTTTCTGACGCGGCACCTGGGAGGCAAAGGTTTCTGGCCGGTGGTCAAGGCGGCCCTGGTCGGCGCGCCGCTGCCGCTCTGTTCCTGCTCCGTCCTGCCGACGGCCTTCGCCCTGCGCGAGCGAGGCGCCGGCCGCGGCGCCACCGTCTCGTTTCTCATCTCGACGCCCGAAACCAGTTTCGACTCCATCGCCGTCACCTGGGCCCTCATGGGGCCCCTGATGGCGATCGTGCGTCCGGTGGCGGCGGTGCTGACGGCCTTGGGCGCGGGTTTCGCCGAGGCGTTCCGCGGCCGCCACGAGCCTGAACCTGCTCCGCCCGCTCCCGCGTGCCCCCACTGTGCGTCCGACGATTGCGAGCACGTCGAGACGCCGGGCCGGCTCCGCCGCTTCTGGCAGTTCGTCGTCTTCGAGATGGCCGACGAGATCGGCCCGACCCTTGCACTCGGGCTTCTGCTGGCGGGTCTGGTGGCGGCATTTGTGCCGGAAGCGTTCTTCACGACCTATCTGGGGAACCGGTGGGCCTCGATGGGCATCATGCTTCTGGTGGGCCTGCCGCTCTACGTCTGTGCGACGGCCTCGACTCCCCTCGCCGCCGCCCTGATGATGAAGGGCCTCAACCCCGGCGCGGCGCTCGTCTTCCTCCTCGTGGGCCCCGCGACGAACCTGGCGACGATCCTGACGGTCGGGAAGATGCTCGGCAAGGCGTCGGCCGCACTCTACGTGGCGATGATTGTTGCCTTCAGCCTCCTCTTCGGAGCCGCGCTCGACACGGCCGTGGACGTCTGGAAGGTCAACATCCACATGGAACACGTGCACGGGTACCTTCCGGCATGGGTCCAGACGGCCGGCGGCATCGTGCTCGGCCTCTACCTCGCCCACGCCGTCGCCCGGTGGATCTGGCGCAAGTGGCCGCGGCAGGCGAAGGACGCCTGCTGCCACTCGGCAAATCACATGTAGGGATTGGCCGGCTGGCGCGTCGGCTCGACCTTGTCCGCGATCAGCGCCTTCGCTTTCGGGTCCGTCCGGCCGAACACTTTCACCCACTGATTGTTCTCGAGCGTGTGGGCCTCGGCCCACTTGACGGGCACAGCCATGGGCGAAGCGTCGGCCGCACAGCACACGATCTGGAATCGCACGAGCAGGAATTGGTCGGCCGGCGCCTTCTCGTTGCGGACGACGAAGCCGATCGCGCCGACCTTCTGCGCCTCGGGCATCGTCAATCGCTGCGCGACGCCCAGCACCGTCGTCCAGCCGTACCCTTGCTCCTCGCGAGCCTCGGCCAATTGCTGCTGGGCCGCCAGTTCCGCCGCCATCGCCGGGTCGCCCGCGCCCCGCTGAAGGGCCGCCAGCGCATTGAGGCCGCGCTCCGGAAGCGCGAGGCCGATTATGATCGGGACGAGAAACGCGAGGCTCCACACGTAGCGCCAGGCGCTCGGCGCCTCGCCGCACGCATGTCCCTCGTGAACAGGCTCGCCCTCGGCCTCGCGCTTCAGGCTCCGCCGGCGCACAAACCAGCCGCAGACGAAGCACAGAAGGAGCACGGCAGCCGCGCCCATCGCCAGGTGGCCGTACAGGGGCCGGAGGAAGAGGGTCATCCGGCCCTTCGCGTAGATGTACGCGACGAACAAGCCCCAGCCGAGCATCGGCCAGAGTTCCCACCACGTGAGGCGCGGCGCGTGTTTCGTGGCGGTCATGCGGCCACTCCATAAAGCCAGCCCACCAGTTCGCTCAGCACGAGCGTCAGCACCGGCACAACGAGCAGGACGATGACGAGGACGCGCCTCGGCAGCGCAGCCAGGTACATGGCGACGAGTTTAACGTCCAGCATCGGCCCGAGGACCAGGAACGCCAGTTTCGACGCAAACGTGAACTGGACGAACGACGCCGCCACGAACGCGTCCGCCTCCGAGCAGAGGTTCAGCACGAACGCCAGGGCCATCATGCCCGCGCTGGCGGCCACGGGCGTCTGGCCGATCGAGACGAGGATGGTCCTCGGCACGAACGCCTGGGCCCCCGCCGCGATGAGGCTTCCCATGAGCAGGAATCCGCCCAGCAGCAGGAAATCGTTGGCCGCGTGGTGCAGAATATGCACGAGGGCGCTTTCGCCGTGGCCGTAGGATTCGGGTGCCGCGTCCGCCGTTTCCGCCGGGCGCTTCCGCGTCGTCGCGAAGAGCACCAGTCCGACGGTCACGGCGATCAGGATGCCGAGCCCCGCCCGCGCCGCCGGCATCGCCCACCACGGCCGCGTCCGCGAAAACGCCATCACCGTCGAGGCCAGCACGATCGGATTGAGGATCGGGCCCGACAACAGATACACGACCGCCATCTCCAGGGGCAGGCCCTTCTTAATCAGACGCCGCACCACCGGCACCACGCCGCACTCGCACACCGGCAGAATGATCCCCAGCAGCGGCGCCACCGCCAGACGCGCCGGCAGGCTTTTCGGAATGAGCCGCGCCAGTTTTTCCGCCGGCACCAGGACCTCGATGAGCCCCGAGACGATGGCCCCGATGAACACGAACGGGAAGGCCTCCAGCAGGATCGCGATCAGGACCTGGCCGAACACCTGTGCCCGCGCCAGCGAGAAAAAATCCTCCAGCCGACGCTGCGCCCACGGGACGACGAGGTACAGCGGGATGGCGGCTACGATGGCGACGAAGACGGCGATCTTAATCTTGTCGGCCCGGCTCATGCGGGCGGTTGGCGGCACAGTCATGCAGCACGTTCCCGTCACGATTCACTGGTGAGCGCGAAGATAGCACCCCCGCGCCGGCCGGTCAACTCTTACTGCTCCCGGCGCGCCGGGACTCGAAGCCGACGTGGAGGGTGTCGACCTTCGCCTTGGAGTGCGCGGCCAGATATCGGACGGCCTTCTCGCCGGTGCAGTGCCCGGCAAGGATTTCGCGTGTCCCGGCCTCCTCAAGGGCGCTGACCGCGGCGTCGAGGTGCCGGTGCGGGATCCGTTTGAGGTGAAACCCTCCGAGCACCGTGTGGATGGGTTCCCCGCCCGAAAGCCGGCGCGCGTAGGCCAGCGTGTTCGGCAGGCCCCGGTGGCAGCATCCCGTCACCAAGATCCAGCCTGAGGGCGTTCGCGCCAGCAGGAACATTTCGTCGGCGAAATCGTCGGGGCGCGGTCCGGTGTCGGACCCCATCAGGAACCCTGCTTGCGCCGGCGAGGGCGGTCCGGCGATCGGCCCGCTCACGAGCACCCCCTCCGGCAGGACCACGGGGCCTGCCACCGGTTGGCGATGGGCCCGCTCGAGCGCCCTGTGGCTTTCGTCCGGCATCCCGATGGATTTTCGGAACCCGAACCGCCTGGCCCACCGCTTGGCCGTCGCCCCCCAATGAAAATACACCCGTGCCTCCGGCGCTCGGGCAAGCGCCGACGCCAGCCCGCCGGTATGGTCGTAGTGCCCATGGCTGAGGACGATGGCCGTGACCCGGCCGAGGTCCACGCCGAGCGCGCGGGCGTTGGCCGCGAGCGCCTCGGCCGTCGCGCCGGTGTCGAACAGGATTACGCCGCGCTCCGTCTCTACGTAAGCCGCGAACCCATGCTCGGCGACGGTGTCGGCCCGGCGGCTCGTGTTCTCGACCAGCACCGTCAGGCGCACCGAAAGGCAAGGGCAGGGCGGAATGGCAGATACGGACTTTGCCACGGGCGGTCCTTGTCGGAAGATTTCCAGTCCTATGGCGTCTTTGTCCCCGGCGGGTCCCTGCGTTCGGCCACTGCGTAGTAGAGCGTCCTTCCGCGGAGTCGAGTTTCGAGAACGCCGTTGGTGACAAGTTCGTTCACGTACTTGATGACCTCGTTGCGATGAAGCCCGAGACCTTCCGCGATGTCGCCAACGGTACACGGACGCCGGCGCAGCAATGCCGTAATGTCCTCGCGCTGCGGGGCGAAATCGGCGGCCTCCGGCCCGGGACGGTACTCCGCGATGACCTCGGCGCGGTCGCCGAAGGCGGCGGCGAGTTCCTGCAACTCCGACCTCCCGACGGGAAAAGCATACTCCTCCGCCGGCGGACGCGTGACGGTATTTATCTGCACCCGATCCGGGCCGATCTGCCTGACGACCCGGGCGATCTTCTCAACCTCTGTCGGAATGGCCGTGACGCCGCCCAGAAGAAAGACTTCGAGCCAGTACTGCCCCGCGTATTCCTCGCGGAAACGGATGAGCCCTTCGACCAGGCGGTCAAACGTGATGTCGCCGTGCGGTCGGTTGACATGCCGGAAAACGCGCTCCTCGCCGGCGTCGAGCGATGGCGCCACCAGGTCGGCGGCCGCGATGGCGGCCCGCACCTCAGGAATCCAGAGCAGAGATCCGTTCGTCAGCACCGCCACCGGCACGCGGGTCAGGTGCTTGATGCCGCCGATCAATTCCTCCAATCGGGAATACAAGGTCGGTTCACCCGAACCCGACAGGGTGATGAAATCGGGTGCTTTGTCCAGGTTCGCCTCGACGTCCCGGAGGACCGCTTCCAGCGGAACCCATTCCGACCTGCGGGTCGTCTTGCACGTGGTTCGTCCCAATTGGCAGTAGATGCAGTCGAAGGTGCACGTCTTGAACGGGACGAGATCGACCCCGAGGCTCCGGCCCAAGCGGCGCGACGGCACAGGACCGAACACGTACGAAGCCATTCCGGATTCTCCGTCCCTTCCACAGGAAGCACGTGGGCAGCGCCGCTAGTGGTCGCAGATGTTGTCGCCGGTCTTGAGAGTTCCGGCCAGGTGCTGGTGCACGAGCGCTTCCGCCGCAGTGCTAGGCGCCCCGACCACTACCGCGATGCCGCTACGGGTGAACAAGTCCCGGGCGCGCGACCCCATCCCTCCCGCGATGATGGTGTCCACGCCATTCTCCTTCAGCCAGGCGGGCAGCACGCCGGGAGCGTGCGCCGGCGGCGTCGCCGACCGCACGGCTGTGATTTGACCGTCCGAGACGTCCACGAGGGTGAACGAGTCCGCGTGCCCAAAGTGCATCGCCAATACGCCGTCGGCCGTCGGTATCGCGTAACGCATCTGACCTCCTTGGTTCGTTTGAGGGTTCACTGAATTTGCCGTGTGGCTTGCGGAGATCGACCGTGCGCCGACGTGCTCCGCCAGGGCCAAAAGCGCGCGGGCGGTCGGCCCGCCTTCCGCGAGGAACGCGCCGAGCGTCCCCGCGTCGCAAGCGGCCTGGAGCGCGGGGTCGAACGGCACCTCGGCCAGCAGGGGCACCGATTCCGGGCGCGAGGCCGCCGCGCGACGAAAGAGCGGCACCTCCTCGCCGCACCCGGGGCACCGCAGCGTCCCCATCGTCTCGACAAGCCCGAGGAGACCCAGCCCCAGTTTGCCGCAAAACGAAATGGCTTTCCGCACGTCGGCCATGGCCACTTCCTGCGGCGTGCCGACCATCACCACCTCGGCGGTCGGAATCACCTGTCCGATGGAGAGCGGCTCGTCGCCCGTTCCCGGCGGGCAGTCGATGACAAGGACGTCCAACGGTCCCCAGGCCACCTCGCCGAGCAATTGGTTGATGACGCCGATCTTCATCGGTCCGCGCCAGATGACGGCCTCGTCGCCCGCACCCAGCAAGAAGCCCAGGCTCATGACCGAGAGGTTCGGCTCGACCTGGATCGGTGCGATCCCGGAGCCGTCCGGCCCGGCCGCGGGTCGCGCGCCGGTGATGCCGAGCAGCGTCGGCACGGTCGGGCCGTGGAAGTCCACGTCCAGGAGACCGCTCCGTTTTCCCCGGCGCGCCAGTCCCAGCGCAAGGGCCGTCGCGATGGTGCTTTTGCCGACGCCGCCTTTGCCGCTCATAACCGCGATGACCCGGCCGATGCGGGCCAGGTTCTCATCGCGCCGCGATTCGGTTTCGCGGCGCCGGTCCTGCGGCGAGGGACCGGCCGAATCGTTTGTGTTCGCGCGGTTCATGTGGGCCTCACCAGCGTCCTTCTACGTTTGCCTCGCCGGCTTCTTCGAGTTTGTCCTCCTTGAAGGCGCCGACAGCGTCGGCCACCGTGCCGGACGCGCCGAGGTACACTTTCACGCCGGCGGCCTGGAGGACGCGGAAGGCCTTCGGCCCGCAGTTGGCGCAGAGGACGGCGTCGGCGCCGGTGCCGGCGATCGTCTGACCGGCCTGAATGCCGGCCCCCGAGGCGGCCTGCTTGTTCTGCTCGTTTGGGATGCTTTCAAGCATCTCGCCCGTCTCGCTGTCGACGAGGACGAAGCACGCGGCACGAGCGAGCCGCGCATCCACCTGGGCTTCCAACTGCGGCGATTCTGCCGGGATACAGAGTTTCATGGTTTACTCCTTACGATTCGGTTCCTGGTGCGGCCGCTTCGGCGGCCTTCGTTTCAACCAATGCTTCGACTTGTTCGAGGATTGTTCGGCAAACGCCCTTGAGCGCCTCGGCGCCGGGACCCTCGCCCTGAATGGGAACAGTGCCCTGGGCCAGGCGCTCCGGAATCGTTCGGTCGAACGGCACTTCGCCGATTACTTTGATGTCGCGCTTCGCGCAGACTGCGCGGATTTTCTCGGCCATCGGCGGGCAGATGTCGGCTTTGTTGATGACGACGGCGGCGGGTACCTTGAACCATTGCGCCAGGTCAAGCACCCGCTCCAGGTCGTGCAGGCCGCTCTGCGTCGGTTCGGTGACGGCGACGGCGGCATCACACCCGGTCAGGCTGGCGTTGACGGGGCACCCCATCCCGGGCGAAGCGTCAATCAGAATCCACCGGGCCCCGGTTTCAGCCGCCTGCTCCTCCGCCAGTTGCCTGACGAGGGTGACGAGTTTGCCGGACGCCTCGCCGCCGGCCAACAGTTCGCCGCGCGACATGGCACCGCTCGCGGTCCTGCCGGAGTAAGCGTATCCGGAAAGGCGCGGCACGATCCGAACGGGCATCTCCTCCGTCCCCGCCAAAGGACAAACCAGGGCGCACAGGCCGCATCCTTCGCAGCGCAGCGGGTCTATGGTGGCTTGGGGCGTGAGGGTGATGGCGCCGAAGCGGCACTCATTCTCGCACACGCCGCAGCCCCGGCACCGCTCCGCGTCCACGAGGGCAAAATAGGCTCCGCTGAACGGCACGCGCGATTCGCCTTGGGGCGCGAGCAGCAGGTGGAGGTTGGCCGCATCCACGTCGGCGTCGGCGCAAACCGCGCCCGGAGCCATCGCCGCCAGCGAGGCCGCCAGGCTCGTCTTGCCCGTCCCGCCTTTGCCGCTGATGACTGCGACCTGGATCAGGTCCTCGGGACTCGCGCGGTCGGTGCAGCGCTCGGTGTCGGGCGCCTTCTCCGTGGTCAGAAGTTCGAATGGTTGTTCGTTCGGCCCGGGGCGGTGGAGGTCGAGGGTCCCCTTTTGGATACTCTGGGCCAGCCCGATGAATAGGTCGCGGTAGCGTTCCTGTTTGCTGAAAACCAGTTCGCCCTCGGCGTAGGCGCGGGCGAGCCAGGGATCGTAACCGATTTCCATCACGATGGGCACGCCGCGCTCGCGGCAGAAGGCATGCACGTCGGAACCCGCCAGGTCGCTTCGGTTCAGAATGACCGCGTGCGGGATTTGGTAGTACCGGACCAGGCCGATCGCCTTGGCAAGGTCCGACAGGCCGAACGGCGTCGGCTCCGTCACCAGCAGGCACAGGTCCGCGTCGCGGACCGCTTCGGCCACCGCGCACGAGCATCCCGGCGGGCAGTCCAACACCGTAACCGGCGCCTCGGCGGCGGCTTCCTTCACCTGGGCGATGACCGCCGACGCGCGGACCTGCCCGGTCGCCAGTTCGCCGTCGGCGAAGGGCCGCTCGGGACCGCCGCCGATGCGGTACGTGCCCGTCCGCACTTTGCCCAGCGTGTGCCGGGTCCACCGAAGGGCGCCTTCGGGGCACGCCTCCAGGCACGCGCCGCACGAGTGGCAGAGTTCGTTGAACACCAGGACGCTATGCTTGACCGCCGCTATCGCGCCGAAGCGGCAGACTCGCGCGCACGCCCCGCATCCCGTGCACGCGTCGGTTGGGACCGGCACGGGTACTTCGACCGGGCGCGTCGTCCGGATGGCGGGCTTGAGGAAGATCGCACCGTTGGCGCCTTCGACGTCGCAATCCACGTAGGCCGCCCCGAGCGCAGCCGCCAGGTTTGTCGCGACAAGGGTCTTGCCCGTGCCGCCCTTGCCGCTCGCAATGGCCAGAATCATCGGCTCACTCCCGGTTCGTAGGCTCAAAGTCGTACATCCGTTGGCACCGCGGGCTGCTCCGCGCTGGACGGAAGAACTCGCCGGCGGTCACGGCGGAGACAATCGCTGCTTCCTTCATATGGTGATCCCCCACCCAGAGCCGGCCTTCCCGCTTGAGAGCACGGTGCAGGCCGGCGATAACGCCCGGCGGATCGGCCAGTAGATGAAGCACATCGTGCAAAAAGGCGACATCAACGCCGTGGCTCGGAAGGCCGGACGGGTTGTCGGCAAAGATAGCCGTGATGTTCTTGAGGCCCTCCTTCTCGGCATCTTTTTGCACCCGTTGCACCCGTCTGATGGTCAGAGGGTTGACGTCCAGCGCGTACACCTTCCCGGCCGGGCCGACCAACCGCGCCGCCGCCATCGAGAAACTGCCGGGGCCGCACCCGAAATCGAGGAAGGTGTGTCCCGGTGACACCCCGATCCGGCGGAGCGTGTTCTCGGGCGGCCAGATGCCGTCGCGCACCCGGAACGCGAGCACCATGAGTGCAAACGCGAGCCGCCCCTGAGGCTTGGTCATCCTTCCCCTCCGCCGCTCCCGCATTGAGGACAGGGCGTCTGAGAGCACGCCACGCCGCGCGGGTGCGGGACGTTCGTGCCGCACCGCGGGCAGGCGCAGTCACCATCCCCTCACGCTTGGCGGGTCATCGCCGCCCCGCACTTGGGGCAGGGGACCTGGGCGCATGGCACGCCGCGCCCGTGCGGTGCCGTCGCGCCGCACTGCGGGCAGACACAGTTTCCGCCCGGTCCTGCGGCAAACGGTCCGCCCATTCGTCCGCGGCCACCGCCCATTCCTCGGCCCCCGCCGCCCCGACCTGTGCCGGGGCCTTGACCGGTCGGTCCTGTTCCGTCTCCGCGTGGCATAATGATTCCTCCTTGTTCGGGTGGCCCGCCACGGGCCGCCTGACCGTTCGCACCCCCGGCGCGCGATCACCGCACCGTCGCGGCGACCGCGCCGGTGGTGTCTTGGGTCCGGGTCACTTCTCCTGTTGCGCGGCCTGGAGTTCGTCAATCCGCTTGCGGATCTCTTCCAGGGCGCTGGTGAAGTAGTCGGCCTGCGCCCGGAGGGCATCCAGTTCCGCCTCCTGGGACATCGGCGGCGTGTAGGCCGCTGCGCCGTACGGCGGGGTCGGCGCATAGGCGCCGGCTGCATACGGCCCATACGCGCCGGCGGGAGGCGAACCGTAGGCGGCCTGCCAGCCCCAGCCGCGACCGCGGCCCCAACCCATACCGCGGCCCCAACCCATCCCGCGGCCCGGAATCGGATTCATAAATCCCGGGACGGCGTACCCTGCGCAGTATCCCGCTGCGCGCCCGGTCATCGGGCCCATTCCCATCGGTCCTGTTCCGTCTCCACCTGGCATCGAAAGTCTCCTTTCATTTTACCTTGTCCGAGACACTTGCCATCTTCGGTCAGTATCCGTAAGGCATGGGGTAGTAAGCACCGGCTGGCGGATAGGCGCCGTATGCCCACGGCGAAAAACCGCGACCGAAACCGCGACCCCGACCCATCCCGCGACCTCGGCCCCAACCCATGCCGCGACCGCGACCCATGCCGCGGCCCCAGCCCATGCCGCGACCGCGACCCATGCCGCGGCCCCAGCCCATGCCGCGACCTGGCATCGGGTTCATGAACCCCGGCACCGCGTATCCCGCGCAGTAGCCGGCTGCCCGTCCGGTCATCGGTCCCATTCCCATCGGTCCTGTTCCGTCTCCACTTGGCATCGTACGATCTCCTTCCCTTTTCGCGCCGCGGATCGCGGCGCTTATCCTTGTCCCGCCGCCGACATGCGGCGGCTCTATTTGTTTAAGCCCACGGCGGCCCGCCACGTCCCCGGCCGCCCCGGCCCCCGCGGCCGCGACCGCCTCGACCGAACCCGCCCCCCGGCCCCATCGGGCCGCCGGGGAAGGGGCCCCCGAATCCGGGCGGCATCTGGGCCGGGCCTCCTTCGATCCGAAGGGCCTTGCCTCCGACCAAGGCGTCGGCCACCTTGCGGTGGGCCGTCTCGAGGATCCGCCCGGCCGTCGCACGTGACACTTTCATCCGCCGGCCCATCTCCTCCTGCTCCAGGCCCTCCACGTCCGCCAGACGCAGGGCCTCCATTTCGTCGAGGCCCAGGACGACCTCTTCCAGAACCCGCAGGGGGATGCCGCGCGGCTTGTAATAGACCGCGCCCGGCGAGCAGCGGACGACTCGCGGAATCGGCGGCCTTCCCATGGGGCTCCCTTTCCGGTCAAACGCTACGCCACAACGGCGGCGCCGAGCCGGACCTCTATTTCAAGCATATGCTCAGAACGCGGATTTGTCAAGAGGAATTTTTAGAGGAATTTTTGGATTTTGTGGCCGGGCCTTCGTCGGGCCGGTACAGGGGGTGGGCGGAGCATGCGTACACCGGGGAGGTGGCCCGTTCGTGCCGGGAGCGTGGCATCGCGTCGGCGGGCTCGCCGCCGCCGCGCACGCCGGTGCGTTGCAGGACTATCGGTAATCTTCGCCGTTGAGGCTGCGGACCACGCTCGTCAGCCAGACTTCGAGGTCGGCCCGCATGGCCTTGACGCGGTCGGCCTGCTGGGCGGCCAGGCCCGCGGCCGCGCCGGCCGCCTTCAGGAACGTGCGACGGTTCAAACGCATAGTCATGTCTCTTTACTGGAACCGTCAGCCGACCCGGCCGACCGGCCGCGCGTCCTTCTCCAATTGGGCGTCGAACTCGGCCGCCGTTTTCGTCAACTGCTCCACGACGTCCGGGTGGTCGGCGGCGACGTTCGTCTGCTCGCCGACGTCGACCGAGAGGTCGTAGAGCGCCGGCAGCGGCACGGCCTCTTTTTCCTTGGCCGAGGCGCGGCTCGCCGGGGCTTTGATATGGAGTTTCCACTGTCCGCGCCGCACCGCCGAGAGGTCGCCGTACGCCGAGTAGTAGAAGAACGCCTCGTGCGGCGAGCGGGCCCCGGGCCGGCCCGACACGAGCGGCCAGATGTCCTTGCCGTCGATCACGCGGTCGGTCGGCGCCCGGGCGCCGGCCAGGCCGGCGAAGGTCGGCAGGATGTCCATCACCGAGGCCTGCTCCGCGCAGGCCGCCCCGGCCGGGACCTTGCCGGGCCACCGCGCAATGAAGGGGACGCGCATGCCGCCTTCCCAGGTGCTGCCCTTGCCGCCCCGCAAGGGCGGCGCGGGGTGCTCATGCGGGCCGTTGTCGGAGGTGAAGATGACGAGCGTCTGCTCGTCGATGCCGGCCTGTTGGATGGCGGCCAGGATCTCGCCGCAACTCCAGTCGATGCATTCCACCACGTCGCCGTAGAGGCCCCCCTTCGATTTCCCCTTGAACCGCTCGGAGACGTGCAGCGGGAGGTGCGGCATCGTGTGCGGCAAGTAGAGGAAGAACGGCCGGTCCTTGTTCGCCTTGATGAACTTGACTGCCTCCGCGGTGTACCGTTCGGTGAGCGTCGCCTGGTCCGTGGGGTGCTCGATCACCTTCTCGTCGCGCAGCAACACGACGCCCTTGCCCCCGTCGGGGGTCGGCGTCGGCATGTCGTTCGAGTACGGGATGCCGTAGTACGCGTCGAAGCCGTGGCGCGTGGGCAGGAACTCCGGGTGGTGACCGAGGTGCCACTTGCCGATGCACATCGTGGCATAGCCCTGGTCCTTGAGCAACCTGGCCACGGTGATCTCGCTGGGGTTGAGGCCTGTCTTCGACGAGGGGAAGAGCACGTGCCGGTGGAGGCCGACGCGCTTCGGGTAGCACCCCGTCATGAGGGCGGCGCGCGTCGGGGTGCAGACGGGCTCTCCGGTGTAGAAGTCGTTGAACCGGATGCCCTCGGCGGCCATGCGGTCGAGGTTGGGCGTGGCGATCTTGTCCGAGCCGTAGCAGCCGAGGTCGGCGTAGCCGAGGTCGTCGGCGAAGAGGAAGACGAAGTTGGGCGGCCTCTGGCCGGCGGCCCGCAGGACCGCGGCAGGCATAGCGGCGGCCGCCGCCGCACCGCCCACGAGGCGCAGGAAGTCCCGGCGCCTGAGCGCCGGGCCCGTCCTGTCCCAAGGCGCTTGTGCCTTCATCCTGGTCCCCGCTTCCCCGCCAGGTGCCGAACCGCGCGACGAGGGCCGCCAGCCGCCCCCGCCGCCACGGGTCAGCCTCCGATCTGGCCGATGAGGTACAACATGAAGAGGAAGGTGAAGACGCCGACCGTCTCGGCGATGCCCATGGCGATGACGACGAAGGCGAAACCTTTGCCGTCGGAGTCGGAGAGCATTCGGCAGCCGGCGGCGCCGATGAGACCCTGGATCCAGGCGGACGCCATTTCGCCGACGCCGGTCGCGAGGCCGATGGCGAACAGGACGCCGCCCAGTTTGTCGGCGGCGGCCAATTTCGGGGCCATCCGGCTCATTACGATGAAGCCGTAGAGCGTTTGTGTGATGGGCATGCTGACGAGGACGACGTAGATAAAGCGGAGGCCCTTGCCGGCCTTGGCATCCTTGGCCCAGGCGCCGGCGGCGGACATGCCGGCCGCCCCGACCCCCAAGGCGCTGCCGACCGCGGCCATTCCGACCGTCAGGGCCATCCCGAGTTGTCCGAGGAACAATGTCGCATCCATTTCAGGCCTCCTGGTTCAGACGCTTGGCAAAGGGTTCGTAAGGGTAACCGCTCCACTGCATCCCAAGGTTATTCGAGAACTCCAGGACGTTCAGACGTACGCCGTGGGCCAGCAGGGCGACGATCGACAGGGCGACGTTCAGGGCGTGGCCTACGATCAAGATCGGGATCGCCGCGGGCCAGGGGACATCGGCGGCGATAGTGTTAAATGAGACGGCCAGCACCGTTCCCGCGACGCCCAGGGCCATCAGCCGGACGTAACTGATCGTATCGCCCAAGGTTCCGATGGCCGAGAGGGGAAATTTGACCACGCCGATCCCCACGGCTTTCGCCAGGTTCCAGCTCGGCTTGGCGAACAGGACGGCCATCGCCCCCCCCACGATGAGCAGCCAGGGGTAGACCGTTCCGAGGAAAGGGTCCTTCAATAGCAGCATCTTGACGATGCCGAACGTGCCCCAAATGAGGGTGGCCCACCCCAGTTCCCCGAGGAATCGGGGGTGGGGAAACGCTTTCTTCGCGAGCCAGAGGTGCGCGCCACTGAGGTGGATTGCCGCCAGCCAGAAGCTGATCCGCATCAGCAAGGCCATGTTGGCCTCTTGCGTGTCGACCCGGATCAGCGGTCTCTCGATGCCCATCAGGCTACAGAGGTCGAGCCCGAAGAAACTGGCTGTCACAAGGCCCCACACGACCGAGCACGCGCCGATGATGATGATCAACTGGGCGAGGGCAGCGGCCCCCCGCGCCGCCAGACGGCGATAGAAAAGGATGGGCAGCAAGAGATACATCAGGCCGTAGCCCGCGTCGGAGATGAGGATGGCCGAGAAAATCGGCAGGGCGATCATGAAGGCCGCCGAAACGTCGAACTCGCGGTACCCCGGCACGGTGCCGAGGATCTTGAACAACCCCTCCATCGGCTTGGCCCACCAGGGATACCGCACCAGCGTCGGGGGCTCGTCCTCGTCGGAAGGGGGCATGGAGCGGACCGCGGCGGGGAGGCCGGCGGCTTCGAGGCCGGCGGACAGGTCCGCCGCCCGCTCCTCGGGGACCCAGCCCTGGAGGGCGTAAAGATGCTCATCGCCCCGGCCGCTGCGCGAGGCCACCGTCCAGTCGGCCTGGCTCTGGAGCCGTGCACGCTCTTTCCGGATGGCCGGGACGCAGTGGGCGAGTGCGGCCAGGCGCCGGGCGCCCCGGCGCCGGTCGGCGTCGAGACGAGCGGCCTCCTTGCGGAGCGCGGGACGGTCCTCGGTCGGCGTGGGGAGTTCCGTCGAGCCCTCGGGCACGGTCGGCTCCTGGATGCGGTCTACGACCGCGACCAGCACTTGCCGGCCGGGCCGCGGACCCAGGACGTGGACGAGTTCGGCGCGGACCTCGCCGACCCGGTTGTGCGGAACGGTGAAGAATCGCGGCAGGACCCCCGCCTGCCGGAGCGATTCGATCTGGTCTATTCGCACGTCGCCCCAGGGCTCCAGTTGCAGAACCCGCCGGTGGAGGGCGGTCAGGCGCGACCGGATCTCAGCGGCCTGACGCTGAATTTGGAGGACCTCGGCGACGGCGTTGGTGGGCGAGACGGTCGGCGCGGGGCCCGCCGGCTCCAGGCCGCTCAGAATCTGGAGCGCCCGGTCGGTGCGTTCGATGGCGGTCGCCGTCTCGGGATGAGGGACGGCTTGGTCGGCCTGGACGGGGGCGAGGTGCACGACGCCGAGGTCCCGCAACGCTTCCAGGAGGGGGTCGCGGTCCTCGCTCCGGCCGGCGACGAACACTTTGGCCATCCGCGCGATCATGGTGGGCTGGCGCCCTCCTCGCGTGGGCGATCGGTCGCGGGTGCCCGGCGCGCATACGCCGTCGCTTCCTCGGCGACCAGTTTGCCTTTGGCAATCTTGGCGCGTCCGACGGCCGCGGTCATCTCGTCGCCCAGGTGGATGCGAATCCGCCGGACTGCCTCCCGTGCCTCCGGGATCTTGACCTTCTCAAACAGGTTCACCCGCTGGAGGACCTTCACCAGTTCGCGGTGCAGAAGCCGGTGCTGCTCGCTGACGACCTCCAGTTCGGCTTTGCGCCGGCTGACGAGGCGCAGGTCCGCCAGTGCGCGGTCCACCCAAGGCGGCGTCGCGAAGAGGCTGTATCGTGCCTCGGGGAATGTCACGTCCTGGAATGTGGGGATGGCGACGCCCGCGATGTTGCGCGCCGCGGTCCGCACCTCGTCCGGCATCGCCATGCCTCGGAGGTCCGTCCCGGCGCGGTCCCGCAGGATGGCTTCGTAAGCGGCGACCTTTCCGCGGGCGTCCCGGAGGGCATCCTGGGCCCGGCGGCGGTGCGCCTCGATCGCCAGGACGGTCAACTGAAGTTGCTGCTGCTTCAGTTTAAGCATGGGCAGATAGTGCTCGAACCGCGCGAGGGCGTCGCGCTGGGTCTTGAGTTCCGGCCGCGTTAACCTGATGCTCTTTGCCATTCCCTCAAGTCTCGCTCTGTTGCCGTTTTTGGGCTTTCGCGGAGTCTTTACGCATTGCGGATTGCGGATTGCGGATTGCGGATTTACGGCGCGGTGCGGCGGGCTGTGCCTGCCGTCCGGTCCTCGGCTTTCCACGGGCCGTGTTGACCGAAGCGACTGTTATGGCCAGGAGTTCATCGGCTTCTTGCAGGAGAGGGCGCATCGCTTCCGGTTTGACCAGTTTCGCGTCGATCACCAATTGCATCCAGTAGATGGTTTCATCAGCCTCCTCCTCGACGATGCCCATCTTTGCGATGAAGTCCGCGTTGGAGCGGGCACGGCATGCGGCGCGGTAATTTGCGCCGACGCTGGCTCCGGAACGCAGCAATTGGCGCCCCAGGACTTCGGCGGCCCGCGTTCGTGGCAATGAATCGGCCAACCGAATGATGCGTAGCGCAAAGGCCCTGGTCCGCCTTTTCAACTCGTCGGGGGTCATGACGCGGCTGTCAATCCTTTCCAATCCGCAATCCGCGATCCGCAATCCGCAATGGTCACACTTGCCCCTCAGGCTTCCTCCGCCGAATCCTCCCGGCGCTCCTCTTTCGCGACGCGCGCAGCGTCCTTCGGCCAGTGTTTTTCGATGAGCACCCGCCGAAGGCCCGTTTCCTCCGGCTCAAAGCACTCGGCCAGGATGGCCCAGCATCGGTCCAGGGCTTCCAGGAGGGGGATGTTGACCTGGAGGTCCATGAGTTGGCGTTCGAACCGCTCGCCGTAGGCCAGGAGTTTCCTGTCCCAGGGGGACATTTCGAAGCCCATGTCGCGTTTTTCGCGGCTCTCGCGGCAGAGGGCGTAGAGTTGGATGCAGGTGTTCATGATGTCGCGGTGATCGTCGCGCGTCTTGCCGTTGACTTGCTGCTTCAGGCGCGACAGGCTTCCGAACGGCTCGATCCACCCGTGCCGCAGGTAGAACTGGCCCTCCGTAATGTACCCCGTGTTGTCGGGGACGGGGTGTGTGACGTCGTCGCCGGGCATCGTGACGCACGCCAGGATGGTCATCGAGCCGGCGCCCTCCAGGTCCACGGCCTTTTCGTATCGGCGGGCCAGTTGGGTGTAAAGGTCGCCGGGATATCCCCGGTTCGAAGGGATCTGCTCCATCGTGATGGCGATTTCTTTCAGCGCGTCGCTGAAGGCGGTCATGTCGGTCAACAGCGTGAGCACCCGCTTGCCCTGGAGGGCGAATTGCTCGCCCACCGCCAGGCAAAGGTCGGGCACCAGCAGGCACTCGACGACGGGGTCGGCGGCGGTGTGGACGAAGAGGATGGTGCGCCCCAGGACGCCCCCCTCCTCGAACGTGCGGCGGAAGCGCAGATAGTCGTCGTGCCTCAGGCCCATGCCGCCCAGGAGGATGACGTCGGCGTCCGCCTGGAGGCCGATGCGGGCGAGGAGGTCGTTGTACGGCTCTCCGGGGACGGAGAAGATCGGCAACTTCTGGCTCTCCACCAGCGAGTTGAAGACGTCAATCATCGGGATGCCGGTCTGAATCATCTTCGACGGCAGGTTGCGGCGCGTCGGGTTGACCGGCGGGCCGCCGATGGGGATGCGCTCGGCCTCGACCTCCGGCCGGCCGTCGCGCGGACGCCCGGCGCCGTCGAAGACCCGCCCCACGAGGTCCGGCGAGAAGGGCACCTGCATCGGCCGGCCGAGAAAGTGCACCCGGTCGTTCGTCGAGACGCCCTGGGTCCCCGCAAACACCTGGAGCGACACCTGGTCGCCCTCCAGACGGATGACGGTCGCCAGGCTCGTGCCGCGCTCGCTCGTCACGACGGCCAGTTCGTCGTATCCCACGCCGCGCGCCTCGACCGTGAGGACGTTCCCGCTGATGCGCGTTATCTCGTCGAAATACTTTCGCATGGTCGCTTCGCCTTGTGCGCCGGCCCGCCGCCGACTTCAGTCCTTCGCCGGCTCCTCCGCATCGGATTCGCCCTCGTCCGCTTCCTTCTCGGGAGCGCGCTTGGGCTCCTTTCCTTCAGCCTTCCTGCCGGTTCCCTTGCGAGCCGGCTTCTTCTCGTCCTTGGGTTGCTCGCCTTTCCCGTCGCGCTCCGCGCCCTTCTCCTTGTCCTTGTGGACCTTTTCCTCGGCGGCTTTCCTCTGGGAGGCGAGAAAATCGTCAATTTGTTTCAGGACCCTCCAGAACTCCTCGGGGTCGAGCTCCTTGCCGGCTTCCCCGCCGGACTTCTTCGCGTCGCCTTCCTGTTTATCCTTGGGCGGGATCTTTTTCTCAGGCTCGGCGTTCGGCTCAGCGGGTTTCGAGGGGGCGGCGTCCTCCTCGGATGTTTTGTTGCCGTCCTCGGCGTCCCCGGCTTCCTTTTCCAGGCGGGCTTTCAGTTTCTCGGGGTCCACGGCGGTGTAGTTCCAGTTGCGGAAGAGGTCCTGCACCTGGGTAAGGGTCTTGCGGGCCTCGTCTTTCGACTCGGCCACAATCTCCAGGTCGAGGATCTCCAGGAGTTTGTCGAAGACGAACTGCTGCCGCTCGGCGGGCGTAGCGCCGTCCACCGGATCGTAGGCGTTCTGCTGGAGGTAGCAGTTGTCGAAGAACTCGGTTTTGAGCATGACGATGAAGTCTTCAATGGGCGTCCCTTCCTCGCCCACGACGGTGATCATCTGTTTGACATCGTGGCCGCGGGAGAGCAGGTCCTGGACGTGCTTGATTTTCTCCGGCTCGATGATGCCGCGATACCGGCTCCAGGAGTCGAGGGGGTCAATGGAGGGATATCGGCGGGCGTCGGACCGCGCCCGCGATAGGCCGTGAAACGCCCCGACGACCTTGAGCGTGGCCTGGGTGACCGGCTCTTCGAAGTTCCCGCCCGCCGGGCTCACCGTTCCGCCGATCGTCACGGAACCCTTGCGTCCGTCGCGGAGTTCGATGACGGCGGCACGCTCATAGAAGGCGGCGATGCGGCTCTCCAGGTAGGCCGGGAACGCCTCCTCGCCCGGAATTTCCTCCAGCCGACCCGACACCTCGCGCATCGCTTGGGCCCACCGTGAGGTCGAGTCGGCCAGCAGCAGGACGTTCAGGCCCATCTGGCGGTAGTATTCGGCCAGCGTGACGGCGGTATAGACGGACGCCTCGCGTGCGGCCACCGGCATGGCCGAGGTGTTGCAGATGATGATCGTCCGCTCCATCAGCGACCGCCCGGTGCGGGGGTCTTCCAGTTCCGGGAACGTGCGCAGCGTCTCGACCACTTCGCCCGCGCGCTCCCCGCACGCCGCGAGCACCACGATTTCGATCTCCGCGTGCCGAGAGGTGATTTGTTGAAGGACCGTCTTGCCCGCGCCGAACGGACCGGGAATGCAGTACGTCCCGCCTCGCACCACGGGAAACATCGTGTCGATGATCCGGACGCGCGTGACGAGAGGCTCGGTCGGCATGAGGCGGCGCCGGCTGATGTTCAAGGGCCGCTTGACGGGCCAGCGCTGTTGCATCCGGACGGCGCGGCACTCGCCGTCCTCGCCCTCCAGGGCTGCGATCTCATCCTCGATGGTGTATTCGCCCCGGGCGGCGACGCTCGCCACGCGCCACTTGCCCTCGAGGTCGAACGGCGCCATGATCTGATGCTCGAAGATCCCTTCGGGGACCCAGCCGAGCGGGTCGCCCGCCTCGACGGTCGCCCCTTTCTTGACCGAGGGGGTGAACTCCCATCGGCTCTCCTGGTCAAGGCTCGGCAGGTACGTACCGGCCTCGAGGAAGTAGCCGGATTTCTCGGCGAGTTTCGGCAGGGGGTTTTGCAGGCCGTCGAAAATCCGCCCCAGCAGACCCGGGCCGAGCGTCACGGAGAGCATCTCGTCGTGGAACTCGACGGCATCGCCGACGCGCAGCCCGCGCGTCTCCTCGAAGACCTGGAGGTCGGCCAGACCGCCCCGGACGCGGATCACTTCGCTCAGCAGCCGTGCACCGTCCTGACGCAGGCAATATCCGACGGAGTTCTGGACGATGCGCCCTTCGGCCTCGACGACGACCATGTTGCCGAAGACGGCCACGATGCGTCCGGTCACGTTCGCATCCTCTCAGGCTGGGCCGGCCGTTCGGCGCCCGGTCGGTCGGTCGGCGGCCCCGGCGGGCCTGCCCCGCCCGCCCCCTTGGGGTTGGGGACGTTCCGCTCGGAGGTGATGCGGTTCCAACGGTGGACCAGAAGCAACCGCGCCGCATACGCCGCCAGTTCGTCGTCCTCGAACGTGAACCAGCGGTCGTGCTCGTCGAGCCAGGCCCACCGCGCCCGGTCCAGGACCTTCTGACCCTCCAGGACGTTCGCTGCCGCCGACCATTCGGCGACAACCGATGTGAAATCGGAGCCCTCGTCGGCCAACTCGGGGACGGTCGGCTGCTCGGCGGGGTCCAGGTCCAGGGCGCGGGCCCGGGCGGCGGCCAGCGCGCTGCGCAGCGAGACCTCGTATCGCACCCAGAGGGCCAGGAATCGGCTTCCTCGGCGCCGGGCGACCTCCGCGGCGTGGCGCCAATAGGCCAGCCAGACGGCATCCGGGGTCTCCTGCGGCGCAAGCGCATCGGGCGGCGGCGCCAGGTGAGGCGGCAGCGGGGCCTCGTTGCGGACCTGGGCTTCTGAGAGGACCGAAGGACTCGCCTCGGTGATTTCGCCCGCCAGGAGGGCGTCCCGCTGCTCCAGATCGTCCGAGAGGAGAATCGCTTCGACGATCCGGCGGGCCGCCGCTCGGGATTCCACGCGCTCGGCCAACTCGGCTGGTGTGATGGGAGGCACGCCGCCGAGGTCCGGCAGCGAAGGCAACGACCCGATCATCTCGTAGGCGCGACCGACCAAAGGTCCAGCCCCTCACGTGCTGTTCTTCGTCGCCACTTCCAGCATCTTGCGCAACGTCGGTCCGACCAGGTCCTGGAGCGCGGCCGCGACGGAGGCCGTCGTCACCTCCACGGTGGCGCCGTCGGTCTTGTATTCGAAGCCGGCCTCGTGGAGGGTGTCTTTCAGGTCCACCGCGCCGATGCCGTCCTTGTGGGCCACCTCATGAAGGATCCAGTCGGCCAGTTGCTTCCGCGTCTCCGGCTGAACGGCGATCTGGGTGACGTGACGTCCTTCGCGGTCGGCCTTCGCGTATTCCAGCGCCATGTCGTGAATGAGTTGGCGGAGGAATTTGCCGTCCGACAGCGCCTCGCCAGCGGCATGGTTCAGGACGGTTCCCATGAGACCCGAAAGCGTGTCGCGGAGCCGAAGCACCGTGTCGCGGGCGGCCAGGCGGAGTTCCGCCTGAGTCTTTTCGGCTTCGGCCTCGGCTTTGGCTTTGGCCTCCGCGAGGGTTTTCTCGGCCTGTTCTTTGGCGTCCTCCAGGATCTGCTGGGCCTTGCGCTGGGCCTCGGTGACCAGTTTCTTCGCCTCTAGGCGGCCGGCCTCGACGCCCTCGGTCTGGAGTTTGGCGACAAAAGCCTCAATCGTCTCGGCCATGATGTTGCTCCGTCTTTCGGAATCCCAGGCGCGGCCGGGCACGTTCTGGTGCCGCGCTGCGCTCAGGCCTGCGCTCCGGGGCCGCCGCGTGCCTGCTGGATGGAGGCGCCAGCGGACGCCGCCCCTTTCGCTGTGCGGATTGCACGTCTGCCCGGTTTCTGTCGCCTTTAGACGACGGAAAGACTTGCATACCGTCCGGCGGCCGCGGTGTCAAGCAAAAGAGCCTCTTAGGACTTGCCGCGGGTCTCGAAAGGGGACGCAGGCTGCGAACCGTGCTGCACCTCGACGACCTCAGGCCGGTGACGCCGCGCAAAACGCCGCTCCTCGACGAGCGCCGCCAGAAACGCCAGCGCCCCCAGCACGGCGCTCGCCGCTACTGCCGTCCCCTCGGACCCAAGGCGCGCGACCTGCTGCAAGCCGGCCCACTGGCTCCCCAGGACGAGGCCGGCCACCACGGCGGCCAGCGGCAGGCCGAACACCAGCGCGATGCTGCGCCACACGTTCGGCAGCGGGACTTCGAGGGTCACTTCGTCGCCGACAGCCAGGTCACGCGCCTCGACCCAGAGGAGGAGTTCGCCGCCGGTGGTCTGGCATGCGCGGCACTGTCGGCAGGCGGGCCCTGGCTGGCGCGCCAGTCGCACCGCGGCGCGGCCCTCCGACAAACGGACAACCGTTCCGCGTTCCCGCATCGGTGACTTGTCCTCCTCGAGCGGGCGGCAAGCGATCAGGATCGCTTCCGTCGCGCGCCCGGCAGTTGGAGCGACCGGATGCGCGTCACCTGCCTCGCCAGCACCCCTTGAGGGACCCTCGTGTGGAGCGGCACGAGGAGGACGGTTCCCAGTCGTCCGTCCGACGTGAGGATCAGATGGCGCGAGGTCGGGGTCTTGACGCCCGGCAGGCTGGTTTGATGGCCGGTGACGAGCAATTCCGCCCCGACGTGGCGGGCGAAATCGTCGGCCGATGGCTGGTCGTGGTTGCGTCCCCACACCAGTTCATACACCCCGTGGCCCCGCCGACAGTCCTCCTCCGTCAGCGGGCGGTTGAAGATGCTGTAATCGAAATCCTCCAGTGCCTCGCGTTCCGGCGTCGAATGCGTGATGAACAGGCCGTTGGGCGTCCGCACCGCCAGCGGGAGCGACGAAAGGAACCGCCGGTAGGCGTCGTAAACTTCCGTCCAGTGAGACCCGTAAACGTTCTGAATGCCCCGCCGGAACGTCTCGCCGGTGGCTTCCCCGCCCTTCGTGATGTCGGCGCCCAGCAGTTCCGCCAGGTCGTGGTTCGATAGGATCACCTGGACCCGCGACCGGAAGAGGCACTTCAGCGACGCCACTTCCTCCAGCAGCCAGAAACTCTGGTCGCCGCCTTGCTCGTCCTTCGGGCCCCCGTGAATCAGTTCCTGGAACACGATGTACCGGTCGCGATGGCGGTGGAGCCGGGCCCACTGCAGCACCCGGTCCAGGTTCGTCCGGTCGCCGTGCAGGTCTCCCAGGATGACGACGTCGCCGTCGGCCGGCAGCTCGACCACGTTGCCTCGCCGCAGCGGATCCCGCTGGCTCAGGATCGCCGCCCGGTCCATCAGGTCGGTCACTTCGCCGACACCCAGATTGGTTTCATCCGGGTTGATGTCCCACTCGTCGCGGACCGCGTCCAATCGCCTCTCCTTCGTCTCCCAGCGCCTTCGGACCCTACGGTTTCTCCGCCGCCGTCGGCCGCAGACGCTCTGCCAGCATCGTCTGCCTCAACTCCCACAGAAACGTTCTCATCGGGAACAGCGTACCGGGGCATTCCGTGTTCTTCAACTCTCCATGCCCCACGACGCGTTCCAGCGGGATGTGATACCGGGCCGCCAGCGCGGCGACGAGCACCTCGAGGCTGGCCATCTGCGCGGCGGTCGGCTGCTCCCGGTTGAAGTGGCCGACCAGGCAGATCCCGATCCCTTGCTCGTTGAACTCCGGGTGCCCCGCCACATGGCAGTGGGCCCCGGCGCGCTGCTCGAGCCAGCGCGTCGTTGGCGTGATTTCGCCGTCTCGCGTCCCCCCCGCGCGGCCGTTGTTAATCACGAAGTGATATCCCACATCGGTCGTGTGAAGCGTCTCGCGGTGCCAGCGGTTGATCGCCTCCAGCGTCGCGGATCGTGTCGCCGAGTGGTGGATGACTATGTACTTCCAATTCCGCACGGGCGCCAGGTCGTCCGTACGGATGAGCGACTCCCGCGTCGCCTCGGCCGGCCGTTCGTTCGCTTCCCCGTCTCTCTTGCCGGAGTCGGCGCTCCGCGTCGGCATGGCCGCCAAGCAGATCAGCCCGACCATCCCCATCGCCGCGATGAGCGTCAGCCAGACGGCCGCCATCCGGCCGAGGTTCATCGACTTGGTTTCAGCGGGTTTTTCACGGCGCGGCTCGTCGGTCATCGGACACCTCGCGTTCTCGGACAGGCCGCTCACGCGCCGGGCAGGCGCACGGATTATAACGCCCTCCGAGTGTCCTGTCCAGAACCCGTGGCGCATCCGCGCCATGGGGGTGTACCAGGATTTTTCGGCGGGTTCGCCGCCCCGCTTGCGGGGCGCTGTCTGTTCGCAGCGCGGGGCAAGCCCCGCGGCGAACCAGTGCCAGAAAATCTTGGCGCATCCGCACAATGGGGGAAGGGCAGGCACTGGACACGTGCGCGGGGATTGTCAATAATGTCGGCTGGCTGGGTTCGGCTTGCCCGCGAAGACGCGCTGAAAGGCGGCCGGAGAAGGTGTGCGGGGGATGTCCCGCGGAGAACGGGGTTTTTTCCGTTTCTCGCCCGTACTACTGTAGAGCAGGCCCGACTTCGGCCGACAATAGGGAAGGATTATGCGCGCGCGATTCAGGGCCATTCTGGCGGTGGCGGTCGGCTTGGGCGCCTGGGGCGCCGCGGGCACGGACTCCCTTCGCGCCGGCGAATCCCTGCCACCCCTCGAACTCCGCGAGACGGCTGTCTCGCGCGTCTGTCTCGTCACGGTCCGAAACAGCATGGGTCTGCCTCGCGGCTATGCCACGGGTTTTCTCATCGGCGACGGGCGTTTCGTCCTTACGGACTTGGCGACGCTCGTTCGGCCGGGCGTCGTCCAGGCGCAGGTCTGCTTCGAGGATGGGACAACCCGCACGGCTCGCCGGTTCGGGTTTGCAGACCCCGTCCTGGGTGTGGCAGCCATCGCGCCGGACGGCGACGAGCCGCTTCGGCCGGGCTTCGTCCTCGCGGCCGAGGAATCGCCCGTGGACGGTTCGGTCGCGGTCGTCTCGGCCGGTTGGGAGTGGGGTGCGACGCTTAAACTGGTCAGGGGGCGCCTCATCGCCGGCAAGAGCGGCGCGGACCTTGCCGCCGAGGCCGGCCGTGACCCGCCTGCCGCCCGGCAGGCTTTCGTGAGCGTCAACGGCGGCGGCGTCGTCGGCACGAGCGGATCGCCCGTTCTCGACGGCCAGGGAAACGCCGTCGGCATCTGGCTCGCCATCGCCGGCAAGGGCGGACCGATCGATGTGGTGGTGCCGGCCGCAGCCGTTCGCCAGGCGCTTCTGTCGACCAAGCCGGAACTCAAGGACTTCGCCGACCTTCCGGAGTCCTTCTGGCCGGCACGCGTTCAGCAGATGAAGGGCGAGACGCCCTCGCCGGCCGCGCTCGCCCAGACCGTCCGCAGCATCCGCATGCAGGTCCTGTGCAAGAAATGCAAGGGCACGGGCACGATCATCGTGACGCGCGTCGTCGGCCGGCACAGGGTTGGGGG
>Ga0307380_10001487_pt1 | contig 34308 bp, 30 predicted proteins | sample UN3MG_FD_202239 | JGI IMG/M metagenome (GOLD analysis project Ga0307380, IMG submission 202239) | Soil microbial communities from Risofladan, Vaasa, Finland - UN-3 | ecosystem: Environmental > Terrestrial > Soil > Coastal area > Acid sulfate soil | place: Finland: Risofladan, Vaasa | collected...
CGTATCACTATCTTCATCGTACGCTTACTAGTAATAGAGCGCTTTGACGCGGCCTATGCTCGACGGCGCCACGCCCGGGAACGTTTGCCCCGGCTCGACCCAGACGCGGATCATGAGGTTCCGGTACGTAGGGTCGTCGAGGGTTAATGGGCTCCAAGCTCCTCCGCGATACATCCACGAGTGGTTTCTGAAGGTGGTGTTGTCGTCTACGGAGAAAGGGTCGCAGTAGGGGTAAGTATAGAACTGTTCCTGGGCGGCTACGAACTTCACCGACGGGCAGGTCCAGTCGACGTCGAATTCGACCCATATATGGCCCTCGATGCTGGCGCTGGGTTTGAAGAAATGGGGGTTGCCGCTGGTGGGCCAGAGCATGGAACCGGGCACGCCGCCCTTAAAAGCGTAGAAAGCGAAGCGCATACCTTCCCATCCCTCGTTGGGCCAGTCGCCGCGGGTATAATATTTGTACTTCAGGATTTTAGCGTACGTCGTCTTGAGCGTCGAGGCGTCGAAGTCGTTGCCGACCCAGGAAGCTTGATAACCCTCGAGCCAGACGACGCTCCACCGTCGCGTACCGTTGTCCCACATCAACTCGAGGGTAGACTGGTCGTTGGGGAAAGGCGCCGCGAGGTTCGGGACGGCGTAGTTGTCGCCGCCGTCGACGGCGACGTCCGCGGCCCAGGCCGTACCGCTAACGATAAGCGCGGCTGTTATAGCCACCACGAATTTCCTCATCGCGTACCTCCTTCGCGTAAGTTTAAGTTACATTTTAAAAGGGCCCGCGGCCAAAGTCAAGAAAACATTTCCGCCGGGGCGCGCCGGCGGAAATGCTGAAACGACCGGTCCGTATTCGGCGTTTCGGTTAGTAGTAAAGCGCCTTGACGCGGCCTATGCTCGACGGCGCCACGCCCGGGAACGTTTGCCCCGGCTCGACGAAAACGCGGATCATGAGGTTCCTGTACGGCGCGAGGTTCTCGTCCAACGGGAACAGCTGCCAGTTTCCTTGGGAATACTGCCACGAGTGATTTCTGAAGGTGGTATTGTTGTCTAAGGAGAACGGGTCGCAGTAGGGGTAAGCGTAGAACTGTTCCTGGGCGGCTACGAACTTCACCGACGGGCAGGTCCAGTTAATATCGAACTCTACCCAGATATGGGATTGTATGTCCCCGACGTTCGGCTTGAAGAAGTAACCGCCGCCGCTGGTGGGCCAGAGCATGGAACCGGGGACGCCGCCCTTGAAGCCGTAGAAGGCGAAGCGCATGCCTTCCCATCCCTCGTTGGGCCAGGCCCCGCGGGTATAATACTTGTACTTCAGGATTTTAGCGTACGTCGTCTTGAGCGTCGAGGCGTCGAAGTCGTTGGCCACCCATATACTTGGACCAACCTCGCCCAGCCAGACGACGCTCCACCGCCGCGTACCGTTGTCCCACATCAACTCGAGGGTAGACTGGTCGTTGGGGAAAGGCGCCGCGAGGTTCGGGACGGCGTAGTTGTCGCCGCCGTCGACGGCGACGTCCGCGGCCCAGGCCGTACCGCTAACGATAAGCGCGGCTGTTATAGCCACCACGAATTTCCTCATCACGTACCTCCTTCGCGTAAGTTTGGCTTTTATTATAAAAGTGCCGGAGGCGGAAGTCAAGAAAACATTTCCGCCGGGGCGCGCCGGCGGAAATGCTGAAACGACCGGTCCGTATTCGGCGTTTCGGTTAGTAGTAAAGCGCCTTGACGCGGCCTATGCTCGACGGCGCCACGCCCGGGAGCTCCTGGCCCGGTTCTACTATGACGCGGACCATAGCGTTTCTATACGGCGTGAGGTTCTCGTAGTAATCCGGGAAAGGCTGCCATTGGCCTTGCAAGTACGCCCAGGTATGGCCGACGAAGTTCGTGTTGTTGTCCAGAGAGAACGGGTCGCAGTAGGGGTAATCGTAGAACTGTTCCTGGGCGGCTACGAACTTCACCGACGGGCAGGTCCAGTTAATATCGAACTCTACCCAGATATGGGATTGTATGTCCCCGACGCTCGGTTTGAAGAAGTAACCGCCGCCGCTGGTGGGCCAGAGCATGGAGCCGGGGACGCCGCCCTTGAAGTTGTAGAAGGCGAAGCGCATGCCTTCCCATCCCTCATTGGGCCAGGCGCCGCGGGTGTAATATTTGTACTTCAGGATTTTGGCGTAGGTCGTCTTGAGCGTCGAGGCGTCGAAGTCGTTGCCGACCCACGAGTTAGGGGAACCTTCGGGCCAGCAGACGCTCCATCGCCTTTGGCCGTTGTCCCACATAAGCTCCATCGTAGCCGGGTTATACGGCGCCGGCGCGGCGAGGTTCGGGACGGCGTAGTTGTCGCCGCCGTCGACGGCCACGTCCGCGGCCCAGGCCGCACCGCTTACGATAAGCGCGGCTGTTATCGCCACCACGAATTTCCTCATCGCGTACCTCCTTAGCGTGAGTTTAAGTTGCATTATAAAAGGGCCCGCGGCCGAAGTCAAGAAAACATTTCCGCCGGGGCGCGCCGGCGGAAATGCTGAAACGACCGGTCCGTATTCGGCGTTTCGGTTAGTAGTAAAGCGCCTTGACGCGGCCTATGCTCGACGGCGCCACGCCCGGGAACGTTTGCCCCGGCTCGACCCAAACACGGATCATAAGGTTGCGGTAGGGGCCGACGCCTTCGAAGTTAAGATTAAGCGGGCCCCACGCCCCTTGGGAGTACTGCCAGGAATGGCCTAAATTAGTAGGATTTAAGTCTACGGAGAACGGGTCGCAGTAGGGGTAAGTATAGAACTGTTCCTGGGCGGCTACGAACTTCACCGACGGGCAGGTCCAGTTGACGTCGAATTCGACCCATATATGGCCCTCGATGCTGGCGCTGGGTTTGAAGAAATGGGGGTTGCCGCTGGTGGGCCAGAGCATGGAACCGGGCACGCCGCCCTTGAAGCCGTAGAAAGCGAAGCGCATGCCTTCCCATCCCTCGTTGGGCCAGGCGCCGCGGGTATAATACTTGTACTTCATGATTTTGGCGTAGGTCGTCTTGAGCGTCGAGGCGTCGAAGTCGTTGCCGACCCAGGAAGCTTGATAACCCTCGAGCCAGATGACGCTCCACCGCCGCGTACCGTTGTCCCACATCAACTCGAGGGTAGACTGGTCGTTGGGGAAAGGCGCCGCGAACGCGGGGGCTTTGGCCGAGCCGCCGTCCGCCGCGACGTCCGCGGCCCAGGCCGTACCGCTAACGATAAGCGCGGCTGTTATAGCCACCACGAATTTCCTCATCACGTACCTCCTTCGCGTAAGTTTAAGTTACATTATAAAAGGGCCCGCGGCCGAAGTCAATAAAACATTTCCGCCGGAGCGCGCCGGCGGAAATGCTGAAACGACCGGTCCGTATTCGGCGTTTCGGTTAGTAGTAAAGCGCCTTGACGCGGCCTATGCTCGACGGCGCCACGCCCGGGAACGTTTGCCCCGGCTCGACCCAAACACGGATCATAAGGTTCCGGTAGGGCGCCGCAACGCCGGTGCCTTGATAGGGCTGCCAGCTGCCGGCTTGGTATGCCCAAGAATGCCCGACGAAAGTGGTATTGTTATCCACCGAGAACGGGTCGCAGAAGGGGTAATCGTAGAACTGGTCCTGGGCGGCTACGAACTTCACCGACGGGCAGGTCCAGTTAATATCGAACTCTACCCAGATATGGGATTTTATGTCCCCGACGCTCGGTTTGAAGAAGTAACCGCCGCCGCTGGTGGGCCAGAGCATGGAGCCGGGCACGCCGCCCTTGAAGCTGTAGAAGGCGAAGCGCATGCCTTCCCATCCCTCGTTGGGCCAGGCGCCGCGGGTATAATATTTGTACTTCAGGATTTTGGCGTAGGTCGTCTTGAGCGTCGAGGCGTCGAAGCCGTTGCCGACCCAGGTATTCGCGCCGACGTACCGGGCGACGCTCCACGAACGTTTCCCTGAATCCCACATCAACTCGAGGGTAGACTGGTCGTTGGGGAAAGGCGCCGCGAACGCGGGTGTCCTGGACGAACCGCCGTCCGCCGCGACGTCCGCGGCCCAGAGGGGCGCGGCCACCGCCAGGACGAGGACCATTGAAGCTAAACACCTCATGTTTAATCCTCCTATTTTTGAGATAGTCCGCCGATACGACATTTTATTTTAGAAAGGCGCGAGCGTCAATAAAAATTTTCGGCGTCCATACCTAGCGATATAGCGCTTTCACCCGGCCGAAGCTCGTGGGCGCCACCGCCGGGAAGGACCCGCCGTCCTCCACCACGACGCGGAGCATCAGGTTGAAGTAGGGGTCGGACATCGTCTCGAGGCGTTGCCACAGGCCGGCGTAATACGACCAGGAGTGTCTCCGGAAAGTCCGGTTCGAGTCGACGGCGAAGGGGTCGCACCGCGGTTGGTCGTAGACCTGTTCCATCGCCGCCACGAAGCTGACGTTGGCAGTAGTCGTCCAATCGACGGGCACTTCCACCCAGTACTCGCCCTTGGGGCCTTCGGGTTTGAAGAAATACCCGGCGCCGCTTTTGGGCCACAGCCGTTCGCCCGGTAGGGGCTCGGGGTCGCCGGCGAAGTCGTATATCGCGACGCGAAAGCCGTCCCATCGCTCGTTGGGCCATCTATTGGAGGTATAGACGCGGACGCTGACGATGCGAACGTATTTGGTGTCGTTGTCGAAGCGGGGCGCGAAGTCGTTCCCCGCCCACGTATTGCTCCCCGTGTACCAACATACGAGGTACTCCCTGGTGCCGTTGTCCCAGCGCAGCTCGCGCGTCTCGCCCGGGTACGGGCCCGGGTCGAAGTCCGCCCCGGCCCCCGCGCCCGAGACCACCGTGTCCGCGGCGAACGCCGCGGCCGCCCACGTCGCCAGGCAAGTAAGGGCTAACTTTCTCATCGCATCCGAACCTCGGGTTCTCGCCCTTTCAGCGGCGGGCCGGCTCGAGGTACCACCGGCCGCCGATTTTCCGTACGGTTATCTCGCGCGCCGCGCGCGGCCCCGTCGGCCTGGAGTGGAGGGGGTATAACACGATGAACTCCACCTCGTCGGCCGATAGGCGTTCGCGTTCTCCTATCTCGGCCCGGCCGTAATCGAGGTCGTCGCCGTCGTATCGTCCCGCCAATACTTCCGCGTACTCCGCCCGGCGACTTTCGACTTCCGCCGCCGGCAGGTCCGACCATTCGCTGCAGTATACCATCGAGGCCGCGCGTTCGAAATCCTTGGCCGCCATGTGGCCGTTGAAGGTCTCCACCGTTTCCTCGGGCGTGCCGCCGCCCCCTCCGCAGCAGGTCGTCGCGGCCCACGCCGCCGTAAAAGCCGCAACCGCTATCGCTTTGCGTGCCACGTTATACGGTTTGCCTCCGGCGCCGCGCCTCCGAGAAGATTACCAGCACCGCGCCGAGCAAGGCGGCGCCCACGCTTACGAGCTGCGCCTCGGTCAGGCCCAGCCACAGCGGCTCGTTGGTCCGGACGAATTCCACCGAGAAGCGCTCCACCGAGGCCAATATCAGGAAGACGCCGAAGAGCCACCAGGGCGGCTTCTCGAGCCGGCGGAGCCGCCACAGGACGAAGAATATCGCCAGGTACATTATCATCTCGTATACCGGCGCGGGGTGTACCCGCTCCAGCGTCGGGACGATACCCCTGGGGTACGACATAGCCCAGGGTAAGTCGGAGGGGACGCCGTAGTCTCCGTCCCCGGCGAGTTGTCAACCGGCCCGGCCGAAGACGTAGCCCAGCGCGATGGCCGGCGCCAGCGCGTCCCCGTACGGCCCGAGTTTCTGCTTGCGGACCTTCAGGAGGATGATTACGGCCAGCGCGCCGCCGATAAAGCCGCCGTACCAGGTGAAGCCGTAGCGCGACCAGAGTATCCCCACCGGGTCCGTCACGAATACGTCCCAGTACTCGAGCGCGTAGTTGATGCGGGCGCCGACGAGGCTGCCTATTATCGAGACCACCAGCAACTCCGAGCTTAGTTTAAGCTGGAGGCCCCGGCGCTTGGCCTCCGCGCGGAAGACGAAGTAGGCCGCGAGAAAACCGAGCGCGGCCATCAAGCCGAAGGTCCCTAACTCGAGCGGGCCGATCTTGAAGAGGGTGGGCCACACGGCCGGAATAGTAACACGACCGGGCCGCGATGACAAGCTAACTGCTTAGTACGTTTTTGACTTCAAGTGTTATGTTTTTTATGTAAAAATGGAGGGCGCGCCTTGCGGGGCGCGGGGCCGTTATGTCGTACATATATATGAAGATACTCGAGCTCATCCCGGAGGAGTACGACCGGGGCATCAAGAAGTTCGCCGCCACGGATTTCGAGGCTTTGCGCGACGACATGGCGGCGTCGGTGGGCCCGGGCGACCGCGTCCTCGACGTCGGCTGCGGCCCGGGCACCTTCGCGCTGCTCGCGGCCGGCCGGGGCGCCCGCGTCACCGGTTGGGACCGCAGCGCCGACATGGTCACGTTCGCCACCGGCAAGGCCGTGGAGCTCGAGCTGGCCGACAACGTCGAATTCGAGGTCCGCGACGCGCCGACCGCCCCGCTCGAGCGCGAGTCGTACGACGCGGTGGTTATGTCGCTCGCGCTCTCCGAGATGCGCGGCGCCGAGCAGCTCGCTACCCTCGAGGGCGCCCGGCACATGCTTCGGCCGGGGGGCAAGCTCGTAATCGTGGACGAGGCGCCGCCGCGGCGGCCGCCGCGCCGCGCCTGGTATTATTTTAAACGATTCTGGCTCAAGCTGGTCGTTTACGTCATCGCCCGGGCCGTGACGCGGCCTCTCCGGGACCTGCCGGCAACCGTCGCCGGCCGCGGCTTTACGGTAACGCGAGAGGAGTACTTCGAGGGCGGCGCGCTGCTGTACCTGGTCGCCGAGAAGGACGCGACCCGGGCCGCTCCCGAAATCGCGGCCGTTTCGACGACGTTGACGTTGGGCGACCGCCTCGCGAACCTGGCCGCCTACTGCTCGCTCTATATGACGTTCCTGCGGGCCGAGCCGGGCCTTTATCGGGTGGGGGAGCCGGGGCCCGCGGCGCCGCTGCTGGTGACGGCGAACTTCACGCTGACGTTCAACCTGGTGCGGCGGGCGCTCGCGGGGATGGACGCGTACGTGCTGGTTATCGATACGCGCGGCATAAATGTATGGTGCGCCGCCGGCGCCGGCAAGTTCGACGCCCGGGAGGTGGCGCTCTCGCATCGGGCGTTCCGCGTGGCGGAGGTGGCGCATCGCGAACCGGCGGTCTTGCCCAAGCTCGCGGCCACCGGCGTCTCCAGGCCCGAGCTGGAGGAGGTTTACGGCGTCGCCGCGGCCTACGGGCCGGTATACGTCTGCGACGTGCCGGCGTACGTCGCCGCCGGCTACCGCAAGAAGGCCGCGATGAACCGCGTCGACTGGGGCCTGGCGAAGCGGCTGGAGGTTACGTGGTTCTTCGCGCTGATGAACGCGGCGTTGGTGGCGCTGCCGCTGGCCGTTTTCCATAAGCTATATTCGCCTTTAGCGGTGGCCGCCGTCGCGGCGATATCGCTCGTAATCGGCGTGCTCTTCCCGTGGCTGCCGACGCGGCTTTATTCCATAAAGGGCCTGGCCGCGGCGGCGCTGGCGGCCGTACCCCTCTTGGCGTATAAATGGCTCGCCGGCGCCGGGGGCTCGAGCCTCGCGGCGTGGGCGGCGTTCCTGGCGTTCGCGGGGGTCCTGTTGGGCCTCGAGTTCTCGGGGAATACGTCGGTCTCGAGCCCGTCGCAGGTCCGGCAGGAGTTCAAGCCGGGGCTGGTGGCGCTCGCGGCGCTGGCGGTGGCCTTTATATTACTAATCGTGTTATAATATAGGCGATGATCACGTACGAGCGCGATAAGTGTATCAGATGCGGGACCTGTTTCGACGTGTGCCCGCAGCTCACGATCGACTGGGGCTCGGACGGCTTCCCGGTCCAGGCGCGACCCTGCGATTGCATGGAGTGCGGCGCCTGCGCGAAGAACTGTCCGGCGGGGGCGATACGCGTCGCCGCGGGCGTCGGCTGCTTCAGCGCGCTGGTCAACGAAACGCTGTTCGGGAAAAAGGCCGGCTGCGGTTGAGGGCCGAAAGAGGCCTGAGAGCCGGGCCGTGGATAGAAATCAAAACGCCGCCCCTGGGGGCGGCGTTCTTGTACCTAAATTTGTAGCGCTTTCGCGTATTCGTACGTAATAATTTCGCCGTCTTTCGTATCTACGTAACCTTCTTCTTTATGAGAAAAGTCGGTTAGCTTCTTGGCGCTCCAACGGCCAAGGTGTTCTTTAATCTCCGCTAGTATTTTAAGTTCCGAGGGTTCGAAGATAACGAGGTCCGGTCGTATTTTAGGTTTCAATATTTTAACGGGGTATTCACCGTGGAAAACCTCGTCTTCTTCTATGGCGCCATCTCTTACTAGAGTACCGAAAATCAAAGCGTAGTCATTTAACGCGAAGCCGTAAGGTAGGTGGGCATACCTAGCCCCCGTTATGGAAGTAGCGTATTCCTTGAAGTGCTTAAAGTCCGCGTAGAATAGGAGTTTATTTAACGCGGTCTCGGTTATACCTCCTTTGCATAGATAAAGGATAGCGGCGTAAAGCTTATTAAGGTCGAGTTTTTTGAAGCCGCTAAGCCAAGAGGGTCCGTAGTCCGCGAGATGTTCATTAAAGAAATTTTCGAAAGAACACGAACGGAAATCCCCTTCTTTTAGGCTTTCTATTAAACGTTCCCTTTTGCTAGGGAGCATCGCTCCGGGTGTCTTGTCCAAAAGTAGAGACAAGTTCGCCGGTTCCGCAATAAGCTGAATTTGCTTATCGTGTGCTTCGTCTTGAAGCGCGCCGTTCTCGTAGCGGCTTATTGTTGCCGCCCCCCAACCCAAGAGTTTGCTTAGCTCGGCTTGCGTTAAACCGTATTCCGAACGTAGGTTTTTTATCTCCTCAGGTTGGAGCAGTTTATGTCTCCGCCGGTATTCGCGGTATGCGTCGTCTAAGTGGTCCCGAGGGGATTTCGGGTCGTAGAAATCACCCCCGCATTCTAGGCATTTGAAGTATTCGTTATGTACGCGTATTTTTTCACCGCGTACTATTACCTCTTCTTCGCACCGGACTATTTCTAAGTCCGTTTCTTTCTCGCAGTAAGGGCATAAACCTTTCATCGTAGCCGCTCCTCCTTGCCTTCTCCATTGCCGTTAACCTGTTAACGGCCCCGCGCCGTTCTCGGCTTGATCTGCCGAGGCGAGCTGCTCCATAAAAAATGGCTACGATATTATATATATAAAAACCCGTACCGAATCGTAAAATCCGGGAAAGGGTTTTGGCGTAATCGCGGTTCATATTATTCAGCATAAGGGTATTTTATCGGTCTATCGGCGATATGAAAAGATAAGCATTTCGTTATTCTACCGATATCGGCAGCGCTGACTTTAAGCTTTATATAGACTTCCCGCCCGCATATATTCTTACCGAAAATCCAAACGGTGCCTGGTTGGCCATGGTCGGGTTCAGGGCCCGTCGAATAATTTTCCGGTTTTAGGTTATATATTTCGTTTTCCGCGTAAAACTTATTTATTTCCAAAGCTTGTCTCGTTAAATCGTATTCGTAACGGTTGACGAAGAATATTCCCCGGTGTTGTACCGCGGTTTCTTTAAATTCTTTAAGAAAACTTGCTACTTCTTCCCTCGTAGCTTGCGCCAAAGCTGGCTCCCTGTAACCTTCGTATAGGCGATGCCCTATCTCCTTTATTTAATATTATATATCATATGATATAAAAAGTCAACCCTTTTTTTATATGATAAGAAAAGCCGCCCCTCGGGGCGGCGTTCTTCTCTTCCATAAGTAGCGGCGGCCTTAAAGGCCGCCGCTCCGGTATATTATTTCTCCGCCGCGGCCTCCCCTGCCGCAGCGTAATTGGTCAAATCATTAAGTCGCTGATGCCTTGCAAAACAAGCTAGCCGTTTCTTTACTAAATCTCTCGCACGCGAGCTCGTAGTACTTCTCGTCCACCTCGACGCCGACGCTGTCGCGGCCCCACCTCGCCGCGGCGACGTTCGTGGTCCCGGTTCCCATAAACGGCTCGAGGACCGTGTCCCCCACGAAGCTGAACATACGGACGAGCCTTTCGGCGAGCTCGAGCGGGAACGGCGCCGGATGGGTTCGCGTCGACGCGCCGGGGAGTTGCCATATCTGCTGAAACCACTTCCGGTGGTTCTCTTCGCCGATGACGCTTAAGATCCGCGTGGCGGGCGACGGCTTGCGGTAGCCGCCGGGTTTACGCTGCATCAAAATATATTCAACGTCGTTTTTAATTACGGCGTTGGGTTCGTACGGTTTGCCGAGGAAGCTCGAGCCATTGTCGACCTCGAGTTTTACGTTCGCTATCTTGTACCAAATTATGGGCGCGAGGTTGTCGAAGCCGATGGCGCGGCAACGTTCCTGGATGGCGGCGTGGAGCGGCGCGACGAAGTGCCGGCCCGCTTTCCGCCTCGCCTGGCACACGTCGCCCACGACCACCACCATTCGGCCGCCCTGAACCAGCGCCCGGTAACAATGCCGCCAAACCTTATCGAGTTCATCCAGAAACTCGTCGAAATCGCCGACGTCGCCGAGTTGGCCGTCGCGGTCGTTATATTTTTTTAGGGTCCAGTAGGGCGGCGACGTTACGACGAGGTGTAAGGCCTCATCGCCTACGTCGGCCATATCGCGTGCGTCGCCGAGCCTCAAGTCGTGGTGGGTTTTTAGCGTCGCGACGTACGTTTCTATGGCGCTCAGCGCCGCCGGGTCTTTGGCGAGCCGCGGTATAAGCGTCTGAGGGTTGGCGATATCCGCGGCTTCGGGCGTTTCGCCGTTTACTTTAAGGCCCTTTAAGAAATCCCTATGTGGTTCCGCCGTCATCGTCGCGTAATTTTATTTAATCCCCGGGTTGCGCGTTTTCACAGCGCGCGCGAGCTGGTTGAAGAACCGCCCGAAAACCGTTTCGCCCGAAATAATTTCGGCGCCTCGGGAAAAATCGATTCGGACAAGGACCGTCGCCTCGAGCGTACCGGTGCTCCACGCCGGCGCGCGACGTCCGGATAGGAAGCGAAGTTTGCTCTCCAGGAATTCGGACCATAATTTGCCGTTCTTACCTCGAGTAGTATCCTGGCTTACGTCGAAAATCATTATATAGCCCAGTACTATCTCGGGCGAGTACATTTGCGCGTTCGCTACTTCGCCCATTAAATCGTCCAGACGGTTAGGTACCGTACCCGGTATATTCTTCAACAGGGATTTTAAGGAAATCCCGAGGCGGTATTTCGCGTCGTATTCCCAAGCGATATCCCAGCTTTTATCTCTGGCTCCTCCCGGTATTTTAACTTCCGCCCCGGCGCCCGGTAACCCTCTCTTCGCGAGTTCCTCTATGCAATATGCGGCCAGCTTCGAAAGCCGCGCCGGCGATTGCGCTTTCCCTTCGGTAACGGCTATACGATATAAATCTCCTATCGCTTCGGCGAAAGTAACCATCGCCGTTTATTATAATCGACACCCCCGGTTACCGCAACAGAAAAGCCGCCCCTGGGGGCGGCGTTTCGTTTCTGGGTAGGGGCGACTGGCCAGTCGCCCTTTATAATTCCCGGCTGAAGCCGGCCGTTAACGCGTCGCCGGTTAAGGACCGTCCCTTGAAAGGAACGGTTTACTTCTCCACCGCTTCCTCGGCCTCGCCCACCGCCGCGAAGGAGCCCTTCTTCGTACGCCAGATGGCCCAGCCGACGAGGACCAGGCCGACGACGACGATGGGGACCGTGATGTACCACGTCCCCCGGTACTTGATGATGAGCGGCGCGACGATGAGCGCCACCAGGTTCATCACCTTGATTAGGGGGTTGATGGCCGGGCCGGCGGTATCCTTGAAGGGGTCGCCGACGGTGTCGCCGACGACGGCGGCCTTGTGCGCCGGCGAGCCCTTGCCGCCGTAGAGGCCGTCCTCGATGGACTTCTTGGCGTTGTCCCAGGCGCCGCCGGAGTTCGCCAGGAAGACCGCCATAAGCTGGCCCGTCAGGATGATGCCGGCCAGGAAGCCGCCCAGCGCCGCGGCGTCGAGGAGGAAGCCGACGATTATCGGCGTCAACACCGCCAAGAGGCCCGGGCCGACGAGCTCCTTAAGGGCGGCCCGGGTGCAGATGTCCACCGCCCTCGTGTACTCCGGCTCGGCCTCGCCCGCCATCAAGCCTTTGATCGTGTGGAACTGGCGCCGGACCTCGTTTATGACGAGGGCGGCCGCGCGGCCCACGGCCCGTATCAGCAACGAGGAGAAGAGGAAGGGTACGGCGCCGCCGACGAGCAGGCCGATGAGGACGACGGGGTTGGCGACGTCGATGGTGGTAATCGCGGCGCCCGCTTTTCGCAACTCCTGGAAGTACGCGCCGAAGAGCGACGTCGCGGCCATGACCGCGGTCGCGATGGCGAAGCCTTTCGTGATGGCCTTCGTCGTGTTGCCGACGGCGTCGAGGTCTGCGATGGTCTTGCGCGTCTTCTCGTCGCCCTCCTTCGACATCTCTATGATGCCGTTGGCGTTGTCGGCCACCGGCCCGAAGGTATCCATCGAGACGACGACCCCCGTCGTGGTGAGCATGCCCATACCGGCGAGCGAGATGGAGTAGAGGATGTACGTGACGTTGCTCGGGTCGCCCACGATGAGGATGGAGGAGAAGATGGCGCCGCAGATAACGAGGATGGCCCACACCGACGACTCGAGCCCTACGGCCACGCCCATCAGGATGGTCGTGGCCTCGCCGGTGCGCGTCGCCGCGGCGATCTCCTTGACCGGGCCGCGTTTGATGGACGTGAAGTGTTCGGTCAACAACGAGATAAACACGGAGAGTATCAGGCCGAAGACGGTAGCCCAGAAGACGCGCAGGTCGCCCACGTAATAATAGGCGAAGAAGTAAAACCCCAAAGCTGACGTTATAGCGGAGATGATGTAGCCCCGGTTTATGGGCCGCATCCCCGGTTCGGTCTCGGAGAGGGGCCGGACGGCGGCGGTCCCGATGATGGACGTGATGACGCCGACGCCGCGCACGATGAGCGGGAAGATGACGCCCTTGACGCCCATTACGGTCCAGCCGAGTATCATCGCCGCGACCAACGTGACCTCGTACGACTCGAAGATGTCCGCCGCCATGCCGGCGCAGTCGCCGACGTTGTCCCCCACGTTGTCGGCAATAACGGCGGCGTTGCGGGGGTCGTCCTCCGGGATGCCGGCCTCGACCTTGCCGACGAGGTCGGCGCCGATGTCCGCGGCCTTGGTGTATATGCCGCCCCCTACCCGCATGAACAGCGCCAACAAGGAGCCGCCGAAGCCGAAGCCGATAAGCACCTCGTACGCCTTCGAACCGTAGAGGATGAAGATGGAGGTGGCGCCCAAAAGGCCCAACCCCACGCAGAACATCCCGGCGATGGTGCCCGTTTGAAAGGCGATGGTGAGCGCGCGCTTGTAGGAGGTGCGCGCGGCGTTGGCGCAGCGGACGTTGCCCCGCACCGCCAGGCTCATCCCCACGAAGCCCACGAGCCCCGAGAAGAACGCGCCCAGCAGGAACGCGCCCGCGCGGCCGAACTGCATCGTCAGCGTCTCGCCCGTGAAGAACATCGCGGCGGCGATGACGCCGGTTATTAGCAGGATGGTTTTAAATTGCCGATTGAGGTACGCCCGGGCGCCTTGTTGGATCGCGCGCGCTATCTTCTGCATCGCCGGCGTGCCGGGGTCGAGCTTGAGAATCCTGCCGACGAGTATGAGGGCGTAGCCTATGCCGACGAAGGCACTGCCAAAGACCGTCCAAAGAGCGATTTTTTCGAATAGCGAATAAGAGGCCATAAAGGTCTCCTCGAAATTGCTACCGGCGGCCCGGGACGGGCCGTCGAGGGTTTAATTCTCTTGAAATAATACCACGGAAAGATTTTTATGTCAAAGGTTTACTAAAAGAGCCGGCCCGATATGAGCCGGCTTTGAACGGGACGTTAAGCCGATAGCGTTGAATTACAGCGACTCCAGGTACGCGAGGAAGTCCTTCATCTCCTGGCCGTCCTCGGCCAGGGCTTCGCCGCCCAACGGGTTGGTGATGCAGAAGTTTACGACTTCGGCCAGCGCGACCTCTTTTTCGGGGTCCATCATCGTGAAGACGCCGGGGTAGCGGTCCTTGACGCCGGTGAGCGGCTTGGTCGTCATCCCCTCCATCTCCATGCCCTCGGTGCCGCCGTTGGGGTGGCACGACTCGCAGCTTTTGCCGGTGGTGCCGAGGTTGACGTCGGCGAATAACGCTTTGCCGCGCTCGACGTCGCCCGCCATGGCGACTTCGGCCGTCTCGGCGGTCATGGCGGTTTCCGCGGTCGGCGCTTCCTCTTTCTTCTTGCACGCGACGAATAGCGCCGCGACGGCGGCAACTACCCCCAAACAGACTAGAAATTTCCGCATTGCCGTCCTCCTTGGTTATGGACTTATGAACGAAAACGTGTAAATATTATCTTGCAAACAATTTAATATATATAGTATAAAAAAGCAAGCTAAAATTGAACGCAAGTGATAGAACTGCGGAAAGTAACGTTTGGCGCCGGCCGGTAGGCGCTGGTCCCTTGGGACGGTCTACGCCGGCTTTTCGGCGAGAGGTTGATAATGGTATTAATATCGATCGTTTTAGCGTACGTCGCCTTGGCCGCGGCGTTGACGGCCGTCTTGGCCATGCTCGCCCGGTTGAGCGGGGCCGCCGCCGGGAAGGGCGGGGCCGCGCTGCTATGGGTCCACCGCGTCGCCGGGTACGTCTTCCTTGCGATAATGATTTTCCTATTCGCCGGGATGTTGTACAAGATAACGGCGTACGGCAACGTGCTCTCGGCGAGGGTCGCCTGGCACGGCGCCGCGGGTTTCGCCGTCGTGGCGTTTCTGTTCCTCAAATGGGCCGTCGTCCGGCCTTACCGCGGCCTGATGAAGTTCGCGCCGCCGTTGGGGATGACCGTTTTCGGGCTGGCGTTCGTCGTAATAATGTTGGGCGCCACGACGAAGCTCTTGGCCCGCCTCGGCGCCGGGGAACCGGCGGGGCCGCCCGTAGTCGAGGTTATACCGGGCGAGGAAATGGTCGAGCGGCACGAAGAGATGATGGAGCTCATGCGCCCCGCCGTGGGGGAGGCCGACCGCCTTCACGCCGCTCGCTTCGTCTTCGCCGAGAAGTGTGGTAAATGCCACCATCTCCGGCGTCCCTTGGCCAAGCCCCGGACCGAGGCGGACTGGCCGCCGTTGCTCGAGCGGATGCGGAGCTACGACCGGAGTTGGATAAGCGACGTCGACGCCGAGGAAATCGAACTTTACCTCGTTAACGATTACGGCCCGGGACGCTAAGGTCGCCGGCTTAGCGTAAACGGCGTCGTGCTGATGGGAAGGGGCCGGCGTTAATTGACGCCCATCGTCTACGAGTACGAAGCGCTCGCCGACGGGGATGCCGGTAAAGCCCGGTCCGATATAGGCGGCGGTTCCTTCCCGGGCCGTTAGTTAAAGTATTGCGCGTTTCAGATCCGGAGGGGTTATGGCCAAGTGGAAGTGCAGCGTTTGCGGTTACATCTACGACGAGGCGCGCGAGGAGGTCCCCTTCGCGGCGTTGGCGGACGATTGGACGTGCCCGGTGTGCGGCGCCCCCAAGTCCGCCTTCAATCGGCTCGAGGGAGCCGGGGAGCGCGAAGTCGCCGAGGGCGAGTTCGCGGGGACGGTCGCCGACCAGATCGTAGCGCAGCTCGCCGCGTACGGCGTGCGCTACGTCTGCGGCATACCGGGCGACTCCAACCTGCCGCTGGTGGACGCCATCCGCCGCTCGGAGGACGTGGACTTCGTACTCGTGCGCCACGAGGAGACGGCGGCCTTTATGGCTTCCGCCCGCTTCAAGATATTCAACGAGATAGGGGTATGCCTTTCCATCGCCGGCCCGGGGACGACCAACTTGATAACGGGCCTTATGGACGCCGCGACGGACCGCTCGCCGGTGCTCGCGCTGTTGGGCCAGGTGACCGAGGTTAGGTTGGGCAGCGAAGCTTTTCAGGAAGTCGACCAGCTCGCGCTCTACCACCCGTTCACCGTATACGCGGAGACGGTCTCGGCGCCGGCGCGGGCGGCCAATGTCGTTAGCATGGCCGTAAAGAAAGCGTACGCCGAACACGGCGTGGCGGCGCTGAGCCTCCCCACCGACGTGCTGGCCGCGCCCGCGGCGGGCGGCATATTCACCGGCGACCGCCGCGTCTTCCGCGGCCGCGCCGCGCCGACGGAGGAGTCGCTCCGGGCGGTGGCGGAGGTAATCGCCCGGGCCCAAAGGCCGCTGGTCTTCGCGGGCTGGGGAGCCCGCTTCTCCGGCGCCGACGTCATCGCCCTCGCCGAGCGCATCGGCGCCTTCGTCGCCACCACCTCCCGCGCCAAGGGCGTCGTGCCCGAAACCCGCGAGCTGGCCGTGGGCGTAATGGGCAGCATCGGCGCGCCGTGCGCGGCCCGGGCGGCGCAGGCGTCGGACCTCCTCGTAATCCTCGGCTCGGGATTCCGCCAGCGGAACCTCGTCCCGGACGTGCCCGCCGTGCAAGTGGATTGGAACGCCGCCCGCATCGGCAAAACCTTCGAGGTCGAGGCGGGCGCCGTGGGCGACGTGCGCGAGGCGCTGCCGCGGCTCTTGGAGCTCGTGCCGGCGAAGGACATGGACGAGGATTACAAAAAAACCGTCCGCCGGCACCGCGACGAGCACATGCGCGACGTCGCCGCGCTGCGCGCCAAGAAGACGAGGCCGGTGCATCCCGGCTTCGTCGTGAGCTGGTTGAACGAGCTGATTCCCAAGGACGCCGTCGTAACCGTCGACGTGGGCGACCACACCTATTGGTTTTACAAGATGTTCGTCGCCGACGGCCAGCGGACGTTCCTCTCCGCCAACATGGCCAGTATGGCCTTCGCCCTCCCGGCGGCGCTCGCGGCCTCGCTCCACGAGCGCTCGACGCCGACGTTCTGCGTTACCGGCGACGGCGGCTTCGGCATGCTCATGGCGGACTTCACCACCGCCGTGCGCGAGAAGCTGCCCATAAAGGTAGTGCTCTTCAACGACGGTCGCTTGAAGAACATCGTGAAGGAGCAGGCCGTCGCGGGCTTCCCGCCCTACGGCGTCGAGTTCCCCAACGCCGACTTCGCCGCGTTCGCCGCTTCGGCCGGCGGCTTCGGCGCGCGCGTAGACGACCCCGACGACTTCGCGCCCGCGGTAAAAAAAGCCCTTAAAGAGAACAGCCGGCCGTCGTTAATCGAAGTGATCGTCGACCCGGCGGCGATGGCCGCGCCGGCGGGCGTCGCGCCGGCGGCGGAAAAGGGCTCCAAATCGTGATCCGTGTATGACCGGGACGCGAAAAAGCCGGCCTCTTGGGGCCGGCTTTTGGTAACCATACACAGCGCGTGGCTCAGTAGTATAAGGCTTTGACTCGGCCAAGGCTCGTCGGCGCCACGCCGATGTCGCCCTGCATCACGATGCGGAACATCAAATTGGATTCGGATTCGAACGGTTGCCAGACGCCCAAATAATAGGTCCATCCCCGCCGCTGCGGCGGCCCCGTATCCAGGCAGTATGGGTCGATGTTGGGGTAGTTGTAACGCTGCTCCATAGCGGCTACGAACTTGCGTATGCCTTTGGGCAATGTCCAGTTAACGCTGAAATCGCACCACGGGTACCCGCGCCCGGTCCCCCTAACGTACGTCGGGCCCCAAATCCGCGCCCCGGGAACGCCGCTTTGGAAGTCGAAAACGCCGATGTTGAAACCGTCCCACCGGTCGTTGGGCCATACGCCGCTCGAGCGGATCCGCATAAGTTTTATATTGCCCGCCGCGAGCGTCGAGCAGTCGAAGCCGTTGCCGATCCAGGTGCCCGTGACGAATTGGGCCAGAACGTACCCCAGCGTGCCGTTGTCCCACTTCAATTCCTCTTCGGTACTTTCTACGGGCTCAGCGTACGAGGTAATTCGGCTCGACTCGTTCCGTAGATCCGCGCCTTCGCCCGCTACGGCGCCTAACGCAAAGCACGCTAATATGACGATAACCCTTTTTCCCATATTCGACCCCTTCCGTTAACCCGGAAAAATGGCCCGGCCGTACGCAGTTATTATAAACCCGATACGCGGCTCCGTCAATAGACGGCCGTATTTTCCGAAGTAGGCCGGCGCCCGGTAATTATAACACCCATTCAGTCGTTTGTCTATAATATATACCCAAAGCACCATATCTTGGGGTTATATCCTCCCATACCACATTATGTTGCGTTTTTTTCTTGCCAAAAAACGCCTATGTTGTTAGAATGGCCACGGAGGTAGAGAAGGGTGTAATATGCGCTTAAGGACTTTAGATATTTTCGGCTTTAAATCTTTCCCCCACCGGACCCGCGTCGAGTTCGGCGCGGGCGTCAGCGCCGTTGTGGGGCCGAACGGGTGCGGCAAATCCAACGTCGCCGACGCCTTCCGCTGGGCGCTGGGCGAGCAATCGGCCAAGGCGTTGCGCGGCGACGTCATGGAGGACCTGGTCTTCAACGGCACCGCCGACACGCCGGCCCTTTCGATGGCCGAGGTTTCGCTAACCTTCTCCGACGTGAGCGGATACCTTCCGACCGACGGCGACGAGCTGGTCGTAACGCGGCGCATGTACCGTTCGGGCGAGTCGCACTATTTCATCAACAGACGGCCCGTCCGTTTGAAGGACGTGCGCGACCTGTTCGCGGATACGGGTTTGGGAAAGGCCTCGTACGCCGTGGTCGAACAGGGAATGGTGGAGGCTATCGTCAAGGCCAAGGCCGACGAGCGGCGGGCGTTTTTCGAGGAGGCCGCCGGTATCCGGGGATACCGGGCCAAGCGCGCCGAAGCGTTGCGTAAGCTGGAAGACGTCGAGGCCAACATGGAGCGCATCGACGACCTGTACGCCGAGTATAAGCGGCGGGCGCGGGCGTTAAAGCGCCAGGCCGGCGCCGCGCGGCGGTACCAGGGCCTGGTGGACCGGCTCCGCGAGCTCGACGTCGCCTTCGCCAAGCGCAGGTACGTCGCCAAAGCGGAGGAGAGGCGCGCCGCGCTGGCGGGCCGCGACGAGTGCGCCGCGGCTAACCGCGAGGCTAAGGGTCGCGCGGCCGCCGCCGCCGCCGAGGTCTCGCGCCTCGACGCCGAAGTCGCCGCGGGCGAGCTCGAGCTGGAGCGTAAGGAAAAAGACCTCCTCGAGCGCCAACGGGGGATGAACGAGGCCGAGGCGGCGAAGCAGCTCGCCGAAGAAAGGCGCCGCGCCGTCGACCAGGAAGTCGGGCGCCTGGGCGAGGAGGGCGAACAGCTCGTCGCGAAGCTCCGCGGCGCGGGCGAGGAGGGCGAGCGGCTGGCCGCCGAACTCGAGCGAACCCAAAAGCAAATCGCCGACGGCGAGGAGCGTAAGGAGCGCGCCGCGGCCGAGCTCGCGGCCGCCCGGTCGCGGGAGGGCGAGCTCTCGGGCGGGTTGGAGGCGGCGCGCGGCGAGCAGTTGGCGCGGTTCCACGACCGGACCCAGCTCGCCAACCTCCACGCCACGGCCGCGGCCACGCGCAAAAGTTTTGCCCAGGAGCTCCGCCGCCTCCGGGACGAAGCAGGCCGCCAGGCGTCGCTCTTCGACGAGAACTACGCGTCGCTGAATAATATTTCGGCCGAGCTGGAGTCGCTCGGGCGGGAGTGGACCGAATGCCGGAACGGGGCCGAGGAGTTGGCGGCTTCCGAGGAGCGTCTGGCGCGCGAGTACGCCGCGGCCGAAGCGGCGGCGGCGGAACTCGGCAGCGAGCGCGAGAAAGCTCGGTCGCGCCTCCAGTCGCTGGAGGAACTCGCCCGCGGGTTCGAGTCCTTCGGCGCGGGCGCGGCGGCGCTTTTGGAGGGTGGTGCTCCTTCCGGCATCGCCGGCGTCCTGGCGGACGTGGTCGCGGTGCGGGAAGGGTACGAGGCCGCGGTGGAGCGGGCGCTGGGTTGCGCCGCGGCGGCGCTCTTGGCCGAAGACCTGGCCACCGCCACCGCCTACGGCCGTAGCCTTAAAGACTCGGGCGCGGGGCGCGCCGCTTTCGTCGTCCCCGGCGAGGGCCGGGCCGCGGCCGCGGACCTGCCCGTGGTAGAGGGCGTGAAGGGTTGGGCGTCGGATTTCGTAGCGGCCCAAGGGCCGTACGCCGACGCCGTGAAAGGGTTATTGGCCGGCGTCGTGGTCGTCGACGGCCTGGCGGCGCTCGAGGCGGTGTCCGAAGTGTCGCCCGGGACGCCGGCGGTAACGGTCGACGGCGATTGGTGGGACGGCCGGGCGACGCTGTTCGCCGGCGCGGCCGAGGAGGTCGGCGCTACCATCCTGGGTCGCCGCGCGGAGATCGAAAGGCTCGGCGCGGCCGTCGCCGACCTCGACTCGAGGCTGGAAGCGGCTCGCCGCGAGGTGGCGCGTTTGCGGGCGGCCCGCGAAGAGCTCGTCCGCCGGAAGCAGGAGAACGCGGCGCGCCTGGTGCGGCTCGAGGCGGCGCGCGGAAGCGTCGAAGGCGCGTTGGCGCGCGCCCGCGACGAGGGCCGCGTGCTGGGGGAAAACCGCGGCGTCCTGGCGGCGGAAATAGGGCAGGTTGAAGCTCGCCTCGCGGAGGTCTTCGGCGACGAGGAACGGCTCGGCGGCCAGCTCGACGCCACGTCCCGCGCCTGCGAGGAAACCGGCGAGGCCGTGGCGGAGATCGAGGAACAGCTGCGTGCGGTCCGCGGCGTCGTCGTCGAGAACGAAAAAGCGGCGGCCGCGGCGCGCGAGGTAGTCGCCGCGTTGGGCGAGAAATCGCGGGGGCTCGCCGGCGAGCGCGAGCGCCTTGAGCGGTTAAAAGAGGAGGGCGCGGCCAGACTCGAAGCGCTGGCCGCGGCGTCGGGACGAAAGGCCGCGGAGGCCGCCGAGCTTGCCGCGGAGGTAGAAGAGTGCGGCGCCGAAATCGCGGAGCGCGCGGCCGCTTTCCATAACGCGGAGCGCGGCGTCGAAGAGGCCCGCCTCATCCGGGCGGAGCTTATAGGCCGGCGGCGGGAGGCGGAGGAAGCGCGGGCCGCCGCGGAGGGCGCGGCCGCGGAAGTGGCCGACGTGTTGAAGGAGAGAGAGGTCGAAGTCGCGTCGCTGGTGGGCGAGTTGAGCGCGCTCGAGGAAGCGGCCGCCGCGAAGCACGACGTCCGGTTGAGCGCCCTCGCCGCCGACGAGTACGAGCTGGAGGGCGACGTCTCCGCGGCGGAGGCCGAGCGGGAAGAGCTGGCCAAGCGGCTCGGCAAGATGGGCGAGATCAACTTCCTCGCCGCGCGCGAGTACGACGAGCTGGCCGCGACGCTGACCGAGCTGGAGGAGCAGCGGGCGGACCTCGCCCGGGCCCGCGCCGACCTCGACGAGGGTATAGCGAGAATCGACGCCCACAGCCGCGAAAAATTCGCCGCGACCTTCGAGGTCGTTCGCGAAGAGTTCCAGCGGATCTTCCGGGAGGCCTTCGAAGGCGGCCAGGCCGACCTTAAGCTGCAACCGGGAGTGGACCCCCTCGACGCCGGGATATACGTCTACGCCCAACCGCCGGGTAAAAAGATGGAACACCTCTCGCTCCTATCGGGGGGCGAAAAAGCGCTCGCGGCCATAGCGTTGATATTCGCCCTCTTCAACGCGCGTCCGGCGCCGTTCGCCATCCTGGACGAGGTCGACGCGCCGCTCGACGAGAACAATATCAACCGGTTCCTCAAGATATTGGCGCAGTACCGCGATAGCGTCCAATTCATGGTCATCACCCACGCGCGCCGCACGATGGAGGCGTCCGACGCCATTTACGGCGTTACGATGGAACGGCGGGGCATCTCTAAAATTTTATCGTTGAAGATGCAAGAAGTACCTCTGGAGTTTATGGAGGTCGCGGCGGCGGCGCCGCCGGCTTAAGATCGGGGCTCCGGTATTCCCTTGAGCGCGGGCGGCCTCGACGAGGCCGCCTTCGCGTAGGGAGTTCGCTTTATTGACTCCATTCCTCTTTATTGATATATTTTAAGGGATGCCCGCCGACGAGAGTAAAACCTACGGCGTTTGCCCCCGGCACGCCGGCCGGCCGGCCATAGCGGGTTGTCCGCGTTGCGGCCGGTATATGTGCGCATTATGCGTTAGCCGCGGCGCCGAGGTCTCGGGCCGGCTCGTCTGTCGCGAGTGTATGGAGGCGCTCTCGGCCAAGAGCGGTTTGCGCCGGGAAGTGCCCTGGGAAAACCGTCGCGGGATGTCGTACGCGCGCGCTTTTTTCTCGACCTGGCGCGACGTCATCTTCGCGCCGCGCGCGTTCTTCGCCGGCCTCGCGCCCGAGGGCGGCCTCTTCAAGCCGTTGGTCTTCGCCGCGATATGCCTGGCTATCGGCATGGTGGGGAGTTTATGGGGCATAGGCGAAGCGGCCAGCGCGCTCGTCGGCCCTTCCGGCGCGGCGCTGGTCGCGGCTATGGCGCTGGCGCTTGCGCCGGCGACGTACGTACTATCGTTCGTCGTAACGGTGGCGTTCCTGCACTTGCTCGCGCGGGGCTTGGGGGGGCGGGCCGCCGTACGCGGCACGACCCGCGCCGCGGCCTACGCCCAGGCCGCCGCGGTGGCCGAGGTTATCCCGGCCGTAGGCGGCATCCTCGCGTTCGTCTTGCGGCTTTCGCTCTACGGGTGGGGCGTGTCGGCGGTGCACGGCTTTTCCCTCAAGAAGGCCATAGCGTTTTATGTTATCGTATTGGTCGCCGCGGCGGGTTTCATCTATTTCGGCGTAAGGCTGCTGACGCCGTTCCTGCCGCCGGGCGTTTAAGAATCCGGGGTAGGCGGAATGAAAAAAGTACTTCTATTCGTTTTTATATCGGCGCTGCTCGCGGCGGGGTGCGGCGGCGACAAGGAAGAGGTCGAGGCCGGGGCGGGTACCGCCGTCGTCGAGACAACCTCGGCCGGTTCGTTCGCCGTGGTGGGGCCGGAGGATAGACCTCTACCCGGGGGCGTAGCCGTCTATCGCCCGGGCGAGCACGACGAGCCGTTGTGGGAGGGGTTGGCCGGCGAACCGTTCGAGCTCGAGCCGGGCGACTACGACGTCCTGGTGGAATATTTCGGCCAGAAGTATTGGCGGCGCGGCGTAGCGCTCGCGGGAGGCGAGGAGACCTTCAAGTTGCCGATGGGTACGCTCGCCGTCGAGGCGCGCTCGAGCCGCGGCGACCGGCTGGAGGGCCGCGTCGCGATATATCCCTCGGGCGGGGCGGAGGGGCCGCCGGTTATGAAGGGCGAGACCTTCGAGGACCTCGCCGTCCTGGCCGGTACGTACGACGTACGGGTTACGGTCCAGGCGAGGGAACGTTGGCTGCTCGGCGTGTCGGTGGAGGCGGGCGATCGCGAGGAGCGGACGCTGCTCGAGCCGGTGGGGTACCTCTCGGTGGAGGTCGTGGACCAGGCCGGCGAGCCGCTCGAGGCGGAAGTATGGGTCTATGGGCCGGGGTCGACCCGGGTGCCGGTAGCTACCGGGAAGAGCGATCGGCCGTTGGCGTTGTTGCCCGGCCGTTACGGCGTAGCGGTCCGTTGGGCCGGGACGCGGGACTTCTCCGCCGGCGTAGCCGTAATCAAGAATCAGACGACGGTGGAGAGGTTCACCTTCTGGAGAAGTGAGGCTTCGTAATGGTCAACAGGACGACTCGGCGTACGCTCGATAAGCGGATGCGCAACATTAAGGTCGGTCTCTACACCTTACTCTTGGTAGCGGCGCTGATAGCGGCGCTCGTGGTTTCGACGGTCGCGCTGCCGCCCCAGATCGCGGCCTGGCGTTCGCGGCGTTCGACGGACGAGGCCCGGGCGCTCGTGGCCCAGAACAAGGTCTTCGAGGCCATGGCCTTGTTGAAGTACGCCGTCGCGCTCGACCCGGGTAATGAGCTCGCCCATTTCAACCTCGGCGTTTTGGAGCTGGCGGTTAACGGCGACGCCGCGGCCGCCTCCGACCAGTTCAAGCGCGCGGCGGAGGCCGACCCCGGTTTCGCCCGGGCGTACTTTAACCTCGGCGTAGTCCAGTTGTTCTATCTCCATAAACCGCGCGTCGCCGCGGACAGCTTCAAGAGGGCGGTGGAGCTGGACGCCGATTACGCGGCCGGGTACGCCGGGTTGGGCCTGGCGCACGAATCCTTGGGCGATTACGGCGCCGCCCGCGACGCGTACGACCGTTACCTGGCGATGAACCTCGACGGGCCGTGGACCGAACTGGTCGAGCAGCACAAGCGCGCCATCGGCGGCCTCCCCGCCGTGGACGACCTCGCCGCCAAGATGCGGGGCGACGAGGACGTTTTCGAGATAGTCGCGGTAGGCGATATGAGCCTGGCGCGCGGCGTCAACGTGGACCTCTACACCGGCCGGTCCGAGAGCCCGCTGCGGTTCGTGGCGCCCCTTATAGGCCGCGCCCGGATAGCTTTCGGGAACCTCGAGTCGCCCCTCACCAAACGCGCCAAGCGCGCGCCGACGAAAGGGCCCCGCGGCGGTTCGATATATCTGAAAGGTAATCCGGACTACGCGTTCATTTTAACCGAGGCCGGCTTCGACGTGTTGTCGCTCGCCAACAACCACATCATGGACTACGGCGAGCAGGGTCTATCGGACACCATATATTACCTCGAGCAGGAAGAGATAGAGCACGCGGGCGCCGGCCCTGACCTCGCCGCGGCGCTCGCCCCCGCCGACGTGGATGTCGACGGCTACGTAGTGCGGTTTTTGGCCTTCAGCGGCGTGGAGCCGCGAGAGTACTACGCCGGCGCAGCCAAGGCCGGGACCGCGTCCCTTGACGAGGGTACGGTCGTGAGCGCCATAAGTCGCGCCAAGAGCGAAGCCAACCTGGTCGTGGTATCGCTCCACTGGGGGGGCGAATCCATGGCCTACCCCTCCTCGGAGCAGAAGAGGCTCGCCCACAAGTTCGTCGACGCCGGCGCGGACGTAATCCTGGGTCATCACCCTCACGTCATCCAAGGCGTCGAGTCGTACGAGGGCGCCGTAATCGCGTATAGCCTGGGCAACTTCCTCTTCGATTCGCGGTACCCGGAGCGACACTACTCTACGCTGTTGGCCGTAGAGGTTTCGCGTTCGCGCGGCATACTGGGATTCCGTTTGATCCCCATATACATCGAGGGCACCGAGCCGACGGTATCGGCCGAGGCCGACGTAATGGGTTTCTTGGAGTTCGCCCTCCTCAGCGGCTCCGGCGAACGCGTCGGCGTCAGGCCGCCCCGGCCGTCGCGAGGCGGCAAGGCGCCGAAGACGTAACTCCCGTTAATCATGGAAGTCGAAGTTATTAGAGTAAAGTACTTCAACGAGAGTCGCGAGTTCCACGTGCCGGCGGGGGGTATTCCGCTCGAGGCCGGGGACGTGGTTATAGTGGAGACGGAAGACGGCCTCGATTGTTGCGAGGTTACGGCGCCCGCCCGCGAATGCCCCCGGCGGACCCTCGAGTCGCCTTCGGCTACGGTTCTCCGCAAAGCAACGCCCAACGACTTGGAGTGGCTCGCGACGAAGGAGGAGACCGAAGAAACGGCGGCGGAGATGTGCCGGGAGCTGGCGGCCAAGCTCGAGCTGGAAATGAAATTGTCGTCCGTAAAGATGACGTTCGACGGCGCTAAAGTCATATTCTTTTTTTCAGCCGACAAGCGGGTGGATTTCCGGACGTTGGTCCGCGAGCTCGCGAAGACGTTCCGCACCCGGATCGAAATGCGCCAGATCGGCGTGCGCGACAAAGCGAAGCAGATGGGAGGTTTGGCGGTTTGCGGCCGGCCGTTGTGCTGCACCATCTTCCTGGAGACGTTCGACCCGGTGACGATGAAGATGGCGAAGGTGCAAAATCTTACGCTGAGCCCGTCGAAGATATCGGGTTATTGCGGCCGCCTCATGTGCTGCCTGGCGTACGAAAACGAGTTTTACCGCAGCGTGAAGGAAGCGTTCCCGGGGGGCGTCGGGAAAAGAGTTTCCACGCCGCAGGGCGAGGGCGAGGTCAAGGCCGTCTTGGCGCTCACCGGCGCGGTAGTCGTAATGCTCGACTCCGGCGCCGCGGTAAAAGTTAAGTTGGCGGAGGTGGAGCCCGTGGCCGAAGCGGCGACCCGAACCGACGCTCCGCCCGAAACCGAAGACACGTAGGGGGTTGAACGGCGCGGTGTTTCGACGGACGTACGGCTCGCTCGTCGCGGCCGCGTTTTTTTCGTAGGCGGCGCCCTTCGTCCTGGTCGGCCCGGCGTTCAGTTTTTAGAGCTATTTACCTTTACCGCGGCGCCCCAGGTGTATTATAATTCACTCTCAAATATCGCCCCCCCCACCCCCAACGGGAGGTCCAAATATGGAAATCTTAGGTTGTGTCGGTACGCCCATCATAATCGCTGCGATAATCATAATTTTCATCCTCGCCAGCGCGATACGGATTCTGCGCGAGTACGAACGCGGCGTCATCTTCCGCCTGGGCCGGCTGATCGGCGCCAAGGGGCCCGGCCTTATCATCCTCATCCCCATCGTGGACCGGATGGTGCGGGTCGACCTCCGGACCATAGCCCACGACGTGCCGCCGCAGGACGTCATCACCAGGGACAACGTCTCCCTCAAGGTCAACGCCGTCGTCTATTTCCGCGTAATGGACCCGAACAACGCCGTCGTCGAGGTCGAGGATTACTACTTCGCGACCAGCCAGCTGGCGCAGACGACGCTGCGGTCCATCCTGGGCCAGTCCGAGCTGGACGATATCCTGGTCCACCGCGAGAAGATAAACCAGAGCCTGCAGACAATTCTGGACCAGGCCACCGACCCCTGGGGCATCAAGGTCTCCATGGTCGAGGTCAAACACGTCGACCTGCCCATCGAGATGCAGCGGGCGATGGCCCGCCAGGCGGAGGCGGAGCGCGAACGACGCGCCAAGGTCATCAACGCCGAGGGCGAGTACCAGGCGGCCCAGAGGCTTACCGAGGCCGCGACCATCATCCAGACCGCGCCGGCCGCGCTGCAGCTGCGATTCTTGCAGACTTTGAAAGAAGTCGCCGCGGAGAACAACTCGACGACGCTGTTCCCGGTTCCCATCGACCTCTTCCGGCCTTTCATCGAAGCGTTCGACAAGAGCAAGGGCTCGAAGAAATAGGTCCGGGAATACGCGTCCGTAAGCTCGGGGCCGCGCGGCGGTCTCGAGGCGTGACGATCGAGATGCTGCGAACCGGGTTTTTACGATACGGATGGCCGATGGCCGTCGCGTTGGCGTTATCCGTGCTCGGCTGCGGCCTGGTCGCGAAACGCACGGCGCTCAAGGATTGCGAGTTCGACCTGGCCGACGTCGAGGTCAAGAGCGTGTCGCTCGCCGACGTCGACCTCCTGCTCGAGCTTTCCGTCTACAACCCCAACGACGTCGAGGTCATCGTCGACCGCTTTTCGTACAAGCTGTGGAGCGATAAGAACGCCGTCGCCGAGGGGTGGCACCGGCGCCAGGAAAAGGTCCCGCCGGGCGAGACCAGGGTAATAGCGTTCACCATGAAGACGCCGCTCAAGAACCTGGGCAAGGGCGTCTTAAACCAAATAATGAATAGGGGTGGCGTAACGTACACCCTCCAGGCGACCGTTTACCTGGACACCTTCTTCGGCGAGTTGGAGATACCCGTAACGGTTCGCAAGAAGTATTGAGGTAACCGCATGAAATCGAGGATAATTTGCGTTTTGGCCGCGGCGCTCGCGGCCGCTTCGGCTTTAGGCGTTGAGGCCGTCCGGGAAGTGTTGGATAACGGTCTGATAGCCATCGTCGCCGAGGACCACGCCAACCCCGTGGCCGCGGCGCGCGTCTACGTCCGGGCGGGTTCCATCTACGAGGGGAGGTACTTGGGCGCGGGCACGTCGCACTTCCTCGAGCACATGCTGGGCGAGCGGACCGACAAGCACTCCAAGGCCGAGCTCGAGGCCGCGGTGTCCGAGATGGGCGGGGCGTATAACGCGTATACCTGGAAGGACCACGTCTGCTACCACATCGCCGTCCGCGCCGACAAGACCGACCAGGCGCTCGAGCACCTCGAGGAGCGCGTCTTCCACGCGGCGTTCCTGCCGGAGCAGCTCGAGAACCAGCGCGAAATTATAATAAACGAGATCCGTATGGGCCAGGACGAACCCAACCGCGTCCTGCAGAAGGCCTTTTTCTACACTATGTTCCGCGAGCACCCGGTGCGCTATCCCATTATCGGCTTCGAGGAGCTCTTCGTTAAAATTTCCCGCGAGGACCTTATCGATTACTACGACCGGTATTACGTTCCGGAGCGAGCCGTGGTGGTAGTAGCGGGCGACGTCGACGCCGGGCAGACGCTGGCGAAGATACGCGAGACCTTCGGCGCGCTGCCGCGGGGGAGGGGTTTCCCGGAGGAGGCCTTCTACGAGCCGCCGCAGCTCGGCCGCCGCGACGTCGTCGTCCCGATGGACATCGGCGCCGCCTATATGTGGCTCGGCTTCCACGGGCCGCCGATGGGCTCGAAGGACGCGTACGCGTTGGAGGTCGCTACCGCCATAGCGGGCTACGGGCGCTCGAGCCGGCTCTACCGGCGCGTGCTGGAGGAGGGCGGCTACGTCACCGATATCTCGGCCTGGCTGAGTACGCCCCCCACCGGCGCCGGCTATTTGGGCGTCTACGCCGAAGGGGAGGCCATCGAGCTCAACTACGCCGAGGACGCGGTCGTCGCCGAGATGTTGAATTTTACGGAGAAGCGCGTCTCCCGCGACGAGTTGGCGCGGGCCAAGAAGCTACTCGAGGCGCAGTATATACTCGGCCTGGATACCGTCGAGGACGTTGCCGCCGACCTGGGCGAGAACGAGCTCTATACCGGCAACATGAACTTCAGCGACGAGTACCTCGCCCGCATCGAAGAGATTACCGCGGACGACGTCAGGGACGCGGCCCGGCGCTACGTTCGCGAGTCCCACATGACGGTGGCCAAGGTCGTCCCGCGCGACTGGGCCGCCGCCGCGGAGGAGGTGGCCGCGGCGGCCGAGGCGGAGCCGATGGAGAAGGTAACGCTCGCCAACGGCCTGCGCCTCCTCGTCCGCCGCAACCCGGCGGTCCCGGCGGTCACGGTTCACGCGGTCATCGCCGGCGGCTCGAGGGTGGTGGCGCCCGGCAAGGAGGGCGTCGCCGAGCTCGTCGCGGAGTTGTTAGTGAAGGGGACGAAGAAGCGCAAGGCCGACCGCATCGCGAAAGAGGTCGAGGAGTTGGGCGGCTCCATCAGCTCGAGTGCCTCCCTCGACTACCTGACCCTCTCCGCGTCTTGCCTGGCGGCCGATTTCGAGAAGGCGTTCGACGTCTTAGCCGACTGCCTGGCCAACTCCGCCATACCCGCGGTGGAGTTCGGCCGCGAGCAGGACCGCCTGCTCGCCCAGGTGCAGAGCGAAGACGACGACTGGGAGCTGCAGGCCGAGAAGATGATGCGCGCTTACCTCTACCCCAAGCACCCGTACCGCTACCGCACCACCGGCACCGTGGACTCGGTGGCGCGGCTCGCCGACGAGGACGCGCTGGCGTATTATAAGAAGTACGCGACGCCGGCCAACGTCGTCGTCGCGGTGGTGGGGGACGTCGACCCGGGCGAGGTAACGCGCGTCGTCGAGAAGAAGCTCGGCCGGTGGCGGCCGCTCGAGTCTCCGCCGCCGGTCGTCCCGGCGGACCCGCCGCCCGCGGAGCGCGAGCTCTTCTTCGAGAAGACCGACAACGAGCAGGCCGTGATATACGTGGGGTACCGCGGCGTCACGTACGGCGACGGCGACGAATTCCCGCTGCGCGTTCTCGACGCGGCCATTTCCGGGGTATACCTGCCGGGCGGCCGGCTGCACGAACGGCTGCGCGGCGCCGGCTACGTCTACGTCGTTCACGCCTATAACATCTCCGCGCAGGACCCGGGGTTCTTCGGCATATTCGCGGCCACGTCGCCCGAGCGCGCCGAGGAGGTGCTGGCGGCCGTCGAGGAGGAGGTCGCGAAGATAAAGGCGGAGCCCATAACGCCCGAGGAGCTTGAGCTCGCCCGGGAGAACTGGCTCACTATGAACGCTCTCTACAACAACCAGTCCAACGCCGACGTCGCGGGGTTGGCCGCCCGCTATGAGCTCGTGGGCCTGGGGTACGATTGGCCCGAGGATTTCGACGAGCGCGTCCTGGCGGTGACGGCGGACGACGTTACCGCCGCGGCCCGCAAGTACCTTGTCAACCCGGTCGTCGTCGTCACGACGCCCACGCCGCCGGGAGAGGCCTCCGCCCCGGGGCCCGAGGCGCCCGTAGGCGAAGCAGACGAGTAATTCTTAATTTTAAAAGGGTTAGGCGGCCCGCCCGGGCCGCTTTTTTTATTCTACGCCGCTGAGCGTAAGCGTAACCCGGGGCCAGTCCGTGAACTTGAAAGAGAGCTTGAGAATCTTACCCGCCAGCTCGCCCTCCGTGCCCACGTACGCGTAGACGGTCGTCCTCTTATCGTCGCCCCAGCCGGTGATGAGGCCGTCGACGCGGCAGCAAGGGAGCGCCCTTTCGGGCCAGGACGGTAGCGTCAACTTGCCGCGGCTCGCGACGCCGGCCTCGAGCCGGTACGACTTACCCCGCAGCGGGTAGTCGAAGGAAACCTCGTCCCCCTCGGCGGGCGGCTTGTGAACGAACGCCGTCAGCGCAAGCACCCTGTCCGCCCGCTCTTTCTCGACGGGAACGAACTTCCTCTCGAACAACGAGAGGAAGAATACCCGGTCGGCGGGGGGGTCGACCTTCATCAGGCATTTGCCGGCGTTTTCGATGTCTATGCGGCCGGCGTCGTCCTCGCGCCACGTCAGCTCGTCGTCGCCGACGAAGAAGAGCGCGAGGACCAAAGCCCCCAGGAACTCCCGGGCGGTCTGGGGGGACAGCGTTACTTTATATTTGAGGGTAGCGGCGCCGCCGAGGGCGGCCGCCAGGAGCGATAGCGCGACGATGAGTCGTATGCGTTTGACGTTCGGGGTCCTCCGACGTTGCGCTTCTCTATATTAAAAACGGCTCGCGGGTGCGTCGCCGGTAGCGCCTTACACCTGCGCGCCGTGGGGCGTGAACTCCTTGCGGAAGAGCATCGTCAGCAGGAACGCGAAGCCGCCGGCCAGCAATACTTTAACGTCGGTCCACGTCCGGATGGCTTTGAGCCGCTTCCAGATATACCGCGGCCGGCGGTAGAAGCGGCGGAACGCCAACGCCCGGAGCTCCTGGATTTGCTCACGCTTCATCGTATAGGGTACGAAGGCGCACCCCTCGAAGGTGTAGTCGAGGACGTTGTCGGTCGCGACCGTGCCGTATTTCTCGACGTGCTCGTAGAGCTCCGCGCCGGGGAACGGCGACATGGCGTGGAAGTTGACGACGTCGGTGTCGATGTCGATGGCGAACTGTATCGACTTCAGGCCGTCCTCGAAGGTCTCGCCCGGGATGCCGAAGATGAACGGCGTTACGGTTTTTAGGCCGGCCTGGTGCGCCCACTCCACCGCGCGGCGGTTCTGCTCCACGGTCGTGCCCTTGTTCATGGCGTCGAGGCATTTTTGCACGCCCGATTCGATGCCCAGGAGTATCCCCCAAAACTTGGCCTTCTTCATCTTGCGGAATATCTCGGGGTCGACGTCGTCGGCGCGGGCGGAGGCGTAGAAGCTGAGGTCGTAGTCGCGCTCGATGATGCCGTCCAGGACGGCGTGGATGCGCTCCTTGTCGTAGACCAGGTTGTCGTCGAAGAAGCGCACCTCTTTTATCTTGTACGTCTCGTAGACGTGGTCGATTTCGGCCAGGACTTTCTCGGCGCTGCGCGCGCGCCACTCGCCCTCGGCGTTGAGCTGCCAACAGAAGATGCACCGGCCGTTGCAGCCGCGCGAACTGTAGAGATAGAGCGCCGGCAGCCGCTCGTACGTCCCGAGGGGCGGCGTGTAGCGCTCAAGGTCTATAAGGTCGCGCGCCGGGAAGGGCAGGATGTTGATATCGGCGACGGGCGGCCGCGGCGGGTTGAGATGGATTCCGCCGTCGTCGCGGTACGCGATTCCCTCCACCTCGGCCAAATCGCCGCCGGCCTCCAGCGTCCGGGCGAGTACGTCCGCCGTTACCTCGCCCTCGCCGACGGTGACGCTGTCCGGGTGGGGCGACTCGCGGAGGACGCGGTCTTTCCACCCGCTGGCCAGCGGCCCGCCCACGGCGACGTGGACGCCGGGCATCTCGCGATGGATGCGCGCCGCGAGCGAGTTCATGGCTTCCCACGAGAAAGTCGTCAGGTACATCCCCACCATGCCCGGGCCGAAGGCCTTCAGCCGCGGCGTCATCTCGTCTTCGGTCATCAGGCCGCCGTCGAAGACGCGGACGTCGTGCCCCGCCTCGCGGAGCGCTGCGGCCACGGACAGGATGCCGAGCGGGTGCCACCGGCCGCCGACGAAGAGGCCGAAGTTGCCGGTGAAGACTTCCTTCGGCGTCCAGGGCGGAAATACCATCGCGACTTTCATTTTTTATCTACTCGCCTTCAATTATAACACAAGCGGTCGCTTCCGCACGTTCCGGTCGTGTGCCCGCGTGCCTCGCCGCGTCGCTATCGCCAAATCTTTCTTGCGATGGTGACGAGCAATACCGGGTACGAGACGATGGCGAAGGAGCTCTCCAGGCCCGCGGCCACCTTCGCCCACCCGTACGGTTCGTAGGCCGTGAAGCCCAGCTTGGTCAGCGTCAGGAACGAGAAGTAAAGGCATCGTTGGAAGCTGTGCCAGCTGAGGTCTACCAGCAGGCCCACGCCTCCGCCCGGGTCGATGTAACTCGTCAGGCCGAAACCCAGTCCGCCGAAATACGGCAACAGGTAATAGTAAACCGAGAAGCCGAGCCAACCCAACACGAGCGCGGATACGACGCGCCGAGGTTTCGTCCCGTAGCCGGCGTAGAGGTCCAGGAAGACGTATTCCAACGCGTTGCTTAGCAGCGCGAAAGGCCGCCACGTTTTTCGGCCCTCGAGGCGGGCCCGACGTCCGGCTACCATTTCGCGGTAGAGCGCGGTTTCGGCCAGGCCGAACCGGCCGAAGTGGCGGAAGTTGAGCTTGAGCTCGGCGTAAACCTCGGCCACTTCGCCGTGCTTTCCGGGGCGGTCGTTCTCGGCCTTGAGCTTGTCCGGCAGGACGGCGCGACCCAGGTCCGTATCCGGGAAGAGGGCGCCGTAGAGGTCCGCGCGGCGCAGGTCCGCGGCGGCGAAGTCGCAATTGTCGAAGCGAGTCCCGGCCAACGCCGCGCCGGAGAAGTCCGCCCGCACGAAGGTAACGCGCCGGAAACTCGCCCCCTGCAGGTCGGCGTTGCTGAGGGTGGTGCCGGTGAGGTCCGCCTCGTCGAAGCGCGCCCGCGCGAGTTTCGCCCCCGAGAGGTCGCCGTGGGTGAACGTCGCGTAGGGGAATTCGGCGTGGGACAGCTCCGCGCCGCGCAGGTTGGCGAAGGAGAGGTCCGCGTTCGTGAAGCGGGCGTGGGTCAGCGTCGCGCCGCGGAACGACGCCCCCACCAGCTCGGCGTCCGAGAAGTCGGCGTTCGCGAAGTCGCCGCCGGCGAAGTCGGCGCCCTTCAGATTGGCTCCCGCGAAGTTGGTGCGCGGCCCGGCGATGTCTTTGAACTTCACCGATTCCAGGTTGAGGCCCGCGAAGCCGTGCAGCGACGTCGCCCGGCGCCGTATCTCCTCCAGGTACGCGCCCTCGTCGGGTAGATGCTTCCAGCAGTGACGGGCGAAACTAAGCGCCGGCGTCGTGCAATCCGCCCGGGCGCACGCCGGCCTTTCGCACCAATGTTGTTCGCCGAGTTCGTCGTTGGCGTTGACCATTAGCTTCTCCCCAGGACGTAGCGGCCCAGCACGTCCAGGCCGGCCTTGGCGGCCCGGCCGAAGTCTCCCCAGGAACGCACGCGGCGCAGCCGCCGCCACACGTACCCGGGACGCAAGTAAAATTCGCGGTAAGCTTTTTTTATGTAACGCTCGAGCAGCGCCTCGTCGCCGTATACCGGGCGGCGGGCGTCGTAGCGGTTGAAGTCGCCGCCCAGCTCCTCCTTGACCTGCTCGTAGAACAGCGTGCCCGGGTACGGCGTCGCGACGTTGAACGAGGCGAAGGAGGCGTTCAGCTCCTTGGCCAGCCGGACCGTCGCCCGCATGTCCTCTTCGCGCTCGCCCAGGTTGCCGAACATGAAGAAGGCCGCGGCCTCCAGGCCGGCGCGGGTCGTGGCCTCGAACGCCCGCCGGGCCTGCTCCACCGTCGTCTTCTTGCCCATGCGCTCGAGCACGCGCTGCGACCCCGATTCGACGCCGTAGATTACGAGGTAGCACCCCGCGCGCTTGAGCGCCGCCAGCATCTCGTCGTCC